>ERZ836829.141-NODE-141-length-116399-cov-60.000026_pt1 | contig 116399 bp, 102 predicted proteins | sample MGYA00519574_ERZ836829 | MGnify/ENA primary metagenome ERZ836829 (study PRJEB31850, sample SAMEA3708808) | human gut metagenome | biome: human gut; feature: human-associated habitat; material: faeces | place: China | collected 2014 ...
TGACAGCGGATTACTGTCATTTGCCACATTTTCCTCTTGAGTGTACACCTTATATGTTACGCGCGTGTGTGTGAAACAAAGGGAACGGTGAACCTCTGTACCAAGTGTACCAACGTCCGATGGAATTTCGGCTCTACGTTGTGAAACATGGGGGAACTATTTTTTATTCATGCGATCATAGGCCTTCAATCGTTATAAAGAGAAAAATATTTTTGTTACATTTGCAGCCGATTAACAAGAATAATACCGAAAAACGGCATTGAACCGATCCGGAAACCCCATGAGAAAAAGACAACTCAATAGAACGACCCTGCGCTTCAGGAAATGGAGCCGGAAAGCCTATGCTGCATTTGCCAGCCTGGGACGTTGCGTCACTATCGGTTGCCTGCCCAAAAGTGTGGCGGACTCTTCGCTCTCCAAACAAAAGTCCGGAACATCAGCTGGCTGCAAAAGCGGCAGGCAGAGCCTGGAAGATACAGACAACGGTAAAGGACAGGAAACTGACATAGGCATACCGTTGGGAAGCGAGAACGGATTGGAAACAAAGCTCGAAATCTTCGGTTTCAGAGGATTGATGCCTGTTTTGTGCCCGGCTACAATCGGTCCTAAAGGGAAAAAGTATATAAATCCCCCCTATCTCAGAACAAGACAGGGGTTGGATATAAACACCATTATAAATAAGAGTGGAACACATGTGACGCGGATCATGCAAATGCTGTTTTCAGATTTGCACGATTCGCGTCACATGTATTTAGAGGTAAAGGAAGTAGCTCCCAAAAATCTTTTTTCAGGAGTATCGGCTTTACCTCCTTTAATTCCTAATGAAATGATAACTCCTATGAATTTGCTAAATTAGTAAGAATATGACAGTAGAAGAATTGAAAAACAAAGTACTGCAAGATGTCCCCATCACACAGGCAGAAGCGGAATGGTTGGCCACACAGCCGGATAAGGAAGCCCTCTATGAAGCGGCACACGAGATCACCGCCGCACGGGCATCGCAGGAGTTCGATATGTGCTCCATCATCAATGCAAAGTCCGGCCGCTGCCCCGAAAACTGCAAATGGTGCGCACAATCATCACACTATAAGACGAAAGCGGATGTTTACGATCTGGTGGATAAGGATGAGTGCCTGCGCCATGCACTGCACAACGAATCACAAGGCGTAGCCCGCTTCTCATTGGTGACCAGCGGGCGGAAGCCTTCGGGGAAAAACATGGAGAAACTGTGTGAAGCCGCCCGATATATGAGACGGAAAAGCTCCATCCAACTCTGCGCTTCGCTGGGACTGCTGAATGAAGACGAGCTGCGTGCCTTGCATACGGCAGGCGTGACGCGCTATCACTGCAACCTGGAAACCGCCCCAAGCCACTTCCCCACCCTGTGCAGCACGCACACACAGGAAGAAAAACTACAAACCCTGGCAGCCGCCCGTCGCGTAGGAATGGATATTTGTTGCGGCGGCATCATCGGCATGGGCGAAACAGCCGGACAGCGGATTGAATTCGCTTTTACACTGAGAGATCTGGAAGTGCCCTCTATCCCGCTGAATCTGTTGCAGCCCATTCCGGGAACACCGTTGGAAAGCCAGTCCCGGCTGACCGAGGAAGAAGTGCTGACCACCATCGCCCTGTTCCGCTTCATCAACCCCACAGCCTACCTGCGTTTTGCAGGCGGACGCTCTCAACTGACAAAGGAAGCCGTGAAAAAATCCTTGTACATAGGTGTGAACTCCGCCATCGTGGGAGATTTGCTCACGACCCTCGGATCGAAAGTCTCAGAAGACAAAGCACTGATAGAAGATGCAGGCTACCGCTTCAGCGACTCACAGTTCGACAGGGAACATTTGTGGCATCCTTACACATCGACCACCAACCCCTTACCGGTGTATAAGGTGAAACGGGGAGACGGGGCAACCATCACATTGGAAAACGGAGAGGTGCTCATAGAAGGTATGTCGTCCTGGTGGTGCATGGTGCACGGATACAACAATCCGGTGCTGAACCAGGCTCTCCGGGAACAGACGGAAAAGATGTCACACGTCATGTTCGGCGGACTGACGCATGATCCGGCGATAGAACTGGGCAAACTACTGTTGCCACTGGTGCCGCCATCCATGCAAAAGATATTTTATGCCGACTCCGGTTCGGTAGCTGTGGAAGTAGCCATGAAAATGGCTGTACAGTATTGGTATGCCAAAAGTCAGTCGGCTCCCGGACGGGCACATCTGGCAAAGAAAAGTAATTTCGTAACCATCCGTCGCGGGTATCACGGAGATACCTGGAACGCAATGTCCGTATGCGATCCGGTGACCGGAATGCACTCCCTGTTCGGCTCGGCATTGCCGGTGCGGTATTTCACTTCCCGTCCGCAATCGCGCTTTGATGGCGACTGGAATGCCGACGACACACTGGAACTGCTGGACATTGTGGAAAAGCATCACGAAGAACTGGCTGCACTGATTCTGGAACCCATCGTTCAGGGTGCCGGCGGCATGTGGTTCTATCATCCGCAATTCTTGCGTGAAGCCGCCAGAATATGCAAGGAATATAACATTCTGCTGATCTTTGACGAGATAGCCACCGGATTCGGGCGTACAGGCAAGATGTTTGCCTGGGAATATGCAGGCGTGGAACCGGACATCATGTGCATAGGCAAAGCGCTGACGGGCGGATACATGACGCTGTCCGCCGTGCTGACCACAAACGAAGTGGCGGATTCAATTTCCAATCATGCACCGGGAGCTTTCATGCACGGCCCCACATTTATGGGAAATCCGCTGGCATGTGCAGTGGCATGCGCCTCCATACGCCTGCTGACGTCACCCGAATACGATTGGCAGGGAAAAGTGAGCCGCATTGAAGAACAGTTGTGGCGTGAACTGGAACCTGCGCTGGCACTTCCACAGGTGGCAGATGTGAGGGTGTTGGGCGCCATCGGTGTGATTGAAGTACAAGACCCGGTAGACATGGCGTGGATGCAAAAACGGTTCGTGGAGGAAGGAATTTGGGTGCGCCCCTTCGGCAAACTGGTTTACATTATGCCACCATTCATCATAGAGCCGGAGCAGTTGACAAAGCTGACAAGCGGATTATTGAAGATTATAGGAGAAATAGGATGAATGTAACAGATCAAATGCAGCAAGAGCTGCAAGGACTGAAAGAGCGCAGCAACCTGCGAACCCTGCCCGCCCTGATCCATGAAGGACGGGAGGTTATCGCAGGCGGACAGCGTATGCTGAATCTTTCTTCGAATGATTACTTGGGGCTGGCTGCCGACCGCAACTTGCGGGAAGAGTTTCTGCAAGAACTGACAGCCGACAGTTTTCTGCCCACCTCTTCCTCATCGCGCCTGCTGACCGGTAACTTCACCGTCTATGCGGAACTGGAACAGACGCTTGCACAGCTGTTCGGAACGGAAGCGGCACTGGTGTTCAACAGCGGTTATCATGCCAATACGGGTATCCTGCCCGCCGTGAGCGATACGCAAACACTGATATTGGCGGATAAGCTGGTACACGCAAGCCTGATCGACGGCATCCGGCTTTCGTCAGCCAAATGTATCCGCTACCGGCACAATGATCTGAAACAATTGGAACGGTTGCTCGCCGAAAATCATGCGGCATACAGACAGGTGATTGTCGTCACCGAAAGTATTTTCAGCATGGACGGAGATATTGCCGATCTGAAAGAACTGGTACGGCTGAAACAGATGTACGAAAACGTATTGCTCTACGTGGACGAAGCGCACGCTTTCGGAGCACGGGGCGAACAAGGACTGGGCTGTGCCGAAGAAACCGGATGCATCCGGGAGATTGATTTTCTGGTAGGCACTTTTGGCAAAGCAGCCGCATCAACCGGAGCATACATCGTTTGCCGACGCACCATCCGGGAGTATCTAGTGAATAGAATGCGAACACTTATTTTTACAACGGCTCTTCCTCCGGTAAATATTGCATGGACTTTGTTTATCGTCCGCCGATTGGGTGGTTTCAGGGAGCGAAGGATACATTTGGAAAATATCAGCAATATTCTTCGCGAAGCTCTGAAAGAGAAGGGATATGAGTGTCCGAGTGCCAGTTATATAGTTCCTATGATTGTAGGGAAAAGCTCAGAGACTATTCTGAAGGCCGAGGAGTTGCAACGGCATGGCTTTTATGCCTTGCCTGTACGGCCACCTACGGTTCCGGAGGGGACATCGCGTATCCGCTTTTCGCTGACAGCGGAAATAAGGGAGGAAGAAGTCAGGAAGCTAGTAAAATATATTAAATAATAATAATACAGGTACGCGGAAGACACGGATGAAACGGACGAACGCGGAGTTTTAATTTTTCATCCGTGTCGTCCGCGTACCTTAGAAAAAATATACAGAATTATGAAGCAAGTTTATATCACAAAAGACAGACATCCCCGGTTATTACTATTCTTTGCCGGATGGGGAGCCGACGAAACCCCGTTCAAAGATTATCAACCTGCGGACAGTGACTACATGCTCTGCTACGATTACCGGACACTGGAGTTTGATGCTTCCTTGCTGAAAGAATACCGCGAAATCAATGTCATCGGATGGTCAATGGGAGTATGGGCGGCAACTCAAGTAATGAGTAAATTGCAGGAAACGGATACAGCTCTCGTCATCAAAAACAGTATAGCCATCAATGGAACCCCCTATCCTATTGATGATACATACGGCATTCCGACTGCAATCTATCACGGAACCCTGGAAGGTTTGACCGGCCCTTCCCTGCATAAGTTTCTGAGAAGAATGTGCTTCAACGGGGAGGCTTTCAAAGAGTTCCTGAACATTACACCCAGGCGGCCGCTGGAGGAGCTGAAAGAGGAACTGGCGGAAATAGAACGCATGTATCTCTCGCTGCCCGCCGCTTCGTTCTATTGGCAACAGGCGGTAGTGGGAAACAACGACCGCATCATTCCTCCCGATAATCAGCTGAATGCCTGGCGAAAAGAAGCGGAAATCAGCCGGAAAACCTTACGCGTGCATTACACAGAAGATGCCCATTATCAAGTAGAACTGTTCCGATACTATTTACAGGAAATATGGACAAAAGACTGATTGCGGAACGATTTGCCCGTGCACGGGGTACTTACTCGCACGAAGCCCGCGTACAGCAGCAGGTAGCCGAGAAAATGCTGCAACTGCTGACGGAGCGCGCTTCTCCGCTCTTTCGCCGTATCGTGGAGTTCGGATGTGGTACCGGCAGCTATTCCAGGTTGTTGCTGCACAAGTTGCAACCGGAAAGCCTGCTGCTGAACGATCTATGTCCGGAGATGAAAGAGTGTCTCACTGATTTGCTTCCACAAGATACCGTGCGGTTCATTCCCGGAGATGCTGAAGCGCTGGACTTCCCCGAAAAGACGGATTTAATCACTTCCTGCTCTACCTTGCAATGGTTCAATGATCCGAAGGAGTTCTTCGCCCGCTGTCATCGTTTCCTGTCGGAAGACGGTTATCTGGCTTTCAGCACCTTCGGTACTGAAAATATGCGCGAAATCCGCACGCTCACAGGACATGGACTTGATTATCTGCCCATAGAAGCGCTGAAAGAACTCCTTGCTCCTCATTTTGAGACTGTGTATGCTGAAGAGGAAATAGTCTCCCTCCCCTTCAGCACCCCACTCCAGGTGTTGCAACATCTGAAGGAAACCGGAGTGACAGGAACGGAAAAGAAAGTATGGACACGGGGACGGTTACAGACTTTCTGCAACAGCTATACCGAACAGTTCAGACGGGAGGACGGAAATGTCACTCTGACGTATCATCCTATTTATATTGTTACACGAAGAAAAAAGATTAAGATATATAAATGAGCTATTCACCACAGAGTAACACAGAGTATCACAGAGTTCTATTCTTTTGATTTCAAACTGATTAAACTCTGTGATACTCTGTGTTACTCTGTGGTGAACTATAAGTATTAAGTATTAAAGGAAATGGAAAAGAATGTGTATTTTATCAGCGGTATCGATACGGATGCCGGAAAATCTTATTGTACAGCTTATTATGCCTGTCAACTGATTGGCAGCGGTAAACGTGTTATCACGCAGAAATTTATCCAGACAGGTAACATCGGCTATTCCGAGGATATAGACCTGCACCGCCGTCTCATGGGCATCGGCATGACGGAGGAAGACCGTGAGGGATTGACCATGCCTGAGATATTCTCTTATCCCTGCTCTCCTCATCTGGCTGCACGTATCGACAACCGTCCGATTGACTTCGGAAAGATAGAACGTGCCACACAAGAACTTGCCCGACGCTACGATGTGGTGCTCGTGGAAGGTGCAGGCGGGTTAATGGTTCCCCTTACCGAGGATTACCTGACGATTGACTACATTGCAGAAAAACAATATCCGTTGATATTCGTAACTTCCGGCAAGCTGGGAAGTATCAACCATACATTGCTCAGCTTCGAGGCAATCCGAAGCAGAGGAATACAACTGGATACAGTGCTGTATAATCTCTATCCTACCGTAGAAGATACTACAATACAAGAAGATACGATGCAGTATATCCACCGGTATCTGGATAAGTATTTCCCGAAAAGCAAGTTTGTGGTGGTACCTGTCGTATAATCATATTTTTTGTGTACATTTGCAACACAAAAAACGTCATACGACCACATGGAAGCATTAACATTCAATACTACAGAACAAGCATTACTTGCCGCTGTCGGTATCCTTTTCCTGATTCAACTCCTTTATTACTTTTGTCTTTATAATCGTATACATGCCCGTAGCCGTGCCGTAAAGCGAAGTGACATACATTTTTCACAGGAGTTACCTCCTTTATCGGTCATCATCTATGCCCGCGAGGAAGTGGAAAATCTGCGCCGTAATCTGCCTGCTGTGCTGGAACAGGATTACCCGCAATTCGAAGTGATCGTCATCAATGATGGCAACACGGATGAAAGCGAAGATTACCTGACTCTGCAAGGGGAAAAGTACCCGAACCTGTATCATAGCTTCGTGCCCAGTTCTTCACGCTACATCAGCCGCAAGAAACTGGCCATCACTCTCGGAATAAAGGCAAGCAAATATGACTGGCTTGTGTTTACCGATGCAAACTGTCTGCCCGAAAGCAACCAATGGCTGCGCACCATGGCACGCAACTTTACCTCCCGTGCGCAAATCGTACTGGGATACAGCGGATACGAACGTGGAAAAGGCTGGCTGCACAAACGGGTATCTTTTGATAATCTGTTTACTTCCATGCGCTACCTGGGCTATGCACTGGCGGGAAAGCCTTATATGGGTATCGGACGCAACATGGCATACCGGAAAGAGTTATTCTATGCCCAGAAAGGTTTTTCAGCACACCTGAACCTGCAACGCGGAGATGATGATTTATTCATCAATAAGACAGCTACAGCCGAGAACACGAGGATAGAGACCGATGCCAATGCAGTGGTACGTGTGCAACCCGTTTACCGTGCCAAGGACTGGCGGGAAGAGAAAATCAGCTATATGGGTACAGCACATTTCTACCGGGGTATCCAACGCTATTTATCGGGCTTTGAAACTACTACACGGTTACTGTTTCATGCAGCATGGATAACCGCTCTGGTGATTGGGATACTGAATTTTCACTGGTTGGCAGCCGGCATTGCATTTCTGTTGTTCGCCTTGCGATACACCCTGCAAGCGCTGATTATCAATAAGACGGCAAAGGATCTCGGAGAGAAACGACGTTACATCTTTACGCTTCCGGTATTTGATATTCTACAGCCCATGCAATCACTCCGCTGGAAGTTGTATTGCCTATTCAGAAAGAAAAGTAGTTTCCTGAGAAAATAAGAGTAGGCGGGAATAATTCATTTCTTTTCGGTTATGAGTTAAATGATAAATAATTTTTTAGACGCGGATGACACGGATAACGCGGATTTTTTTATACTTCTTATAGCGCAGCCTTTTAAATCCGCGTTATCCGTGTCATCCGCGTCTAAAAAATAATATACCGAATGGCGCTAATCACTTATCACCAAACACTAATCACTTTTATTCGTATCTCATTGAGTTAGCGGGATGGATGCGTGTAATCAGGAAAGAGGGGCCTAACAGCATCAGGACAGATGCCAGCAGAGTACCTATATTCAGTAATAAGAACAGCAGAATATTGAAGGATACGGGAACGGTATCCATGTAATACGTCTCCGGATCAAGTTTGAAGATACCAAACCACTTTTGCAAGAAATAGAACGCCAGTCCGATGACATTGCCCCATAGCATACCTTTACCGATAAGAAAGACTGAGAACCAAAGGAATACCTTACGTATGGTGGTGTTATTGGCGCCCAGAGACTTCAGTATGCCGATCATGGAAGTACGTTCGATGATGATAATCAATAAGCCGGACACCATGGTAAAACCTGCTACGCCTGCCATCAGTATCAATATTACCCAGATATTCACATCCAGAATACTGAGCCAGGCAAATATCTGGGGATTCAGCTGCTCTACGTTGCGCATACAATAGTCTTCACCGTACCGGTCCTCCATTCCGTCCAGGTCGGCAGCAATCTGATAGGTGATCTCTTCAAGACGATCATAATCGCGTACCTGCAATTCTGCACCGCTCACTTGCCCCGGTTCCCAGTTGTTGAGACGGTTTACAAGATATAAATCGGTAAGGAGGAAAAGGTTATCGTATTCCGAGAAGTTAGTCTGGTAAATTCCTACAATCTGCAAACGGCGGGCACGAATATCATCCTGGATATAATAGGTATCTATCTTATCTCCAAGTTTCAACCTCAGCTTTGTAGCCAGTGCCTTAGAAATGACTACCCGATTGGAAGAAGCCGTATCACTGAACTGCGGTAACTCTCCTTCCACCAGATGTTCACGGAAAAAAGCAGGATCAAACTCTGGTCCTATCCCCTTCAGAACCATGCCTTGAAAATCCTCGGCAGTCTTTACCATGCCCGGTTTGGTGGAATAGCGCTGCACATGCTTCACCTCAGGATATTCGGATAGAATGGAAATGACACTGTCATTCACCACCACAGGACGCGTCTCGTAGGAACGTGCAGCATCCGAATTCGTTATCTGAATGTCCGCACCGAAACCTATTACTTTACCACGCACTTCGTTCTTGAACCCGACAATCACCGACACCGTGATAATCATCACCGCCAGACCGATAGCAACACCTATCAGGGCAATGAGCACGGCAGGACGGGAAACTTGCTTTCCCGCATCGCTGTCGCGATAAATACGTCGGGCCAAAAACAGGGCTAAACTCATGTCATAATAACTTGTGTTCTTCTTACGTATTTATTCAACTCTTCCCGGATATGCCTCCAATGCCTTTGATAAGACAAAAAGCGCACGGGTCAGGTCTTCCTTCTTCAGCACATAGGCTATACGCACTTCATTCCGACCGGAACCGGGAGTAGTATAGAAGCCGGAAGCAGGTGCCATGAATACGGTTTGTCCTTCATACTCGAAGTCAGAAAGACACCAGGCACAGAACTTATCGGAATCATCCACCGGCAGTTTTGCCACTGTATAGAATGCTCCCATAGGAATAGGCGAATACACACCGGGGATACGGTTCAGTCCGTCTATCAGGCACTTACGGCGTTCTACATATTCATCATACGTATCGCGCAGGTAATCCTCATCGGCATCCAGAGAAGCTTCGGCAGCAATCTGACCAATCAACGGAGGACTGAGACGTGCCTGGCAAAACTTCATTACAGCACTACGTATTTCCGCATTCTTCGTAATCAAAGCACCGATACGGATACCACATTCCGAGTAACGCTTGGATACGGAGTCAATCAGTACCACATTGTCTTCAATACCTTCCAAATGGCAGGCAGAGATATAGGGAGAACCTGTATAAATAAACTCACGATACACTTCATCGGAGAAGAGGAACAAATCGTACTTCTTCACAAGGTCACGTATCTGGTTCATTTCGCGACGGGTATAAAGATAACCTGTCGGATTATTAGGATTACAGATCAGGATAGCCCGGGTGCGCTCGTTAATCAGCTCTTCAAACTTTTCTACTTTAGGAAGCGAAAAACCTTCTTCTATGGTAGTGGCAATGGTGCGTATCTTAGCACCGGCAGAGATGGCAAACGCCATATAGTTAGCGTAAGCCGGTTCGGGAACAATAATCTCGTCACCCGGATTGAGGCACGCCAGGAAGGAGAACAATACCGCCTCCGAACCACCGGACGTAATGATAATATCATCTGCCGTCAGTTTGATGTTGAACTTATCATAATAGCCCACCAGCTTCTCACGGTAACTGCGATATCCTGCACTGGGACTATATTCCAGAACTTTCCGGTCGATATTGCGTATCGCATCAATCGCGACTTGCGGCGTGGGCAAATCGGGTTGTCCGATGTTCAGGTGGAATACATGCACTCCCCTTTGCTTGGCTGCGTCAGCCAGAGGAGCCAGTTTTCTGATAGGAGACGCGGGCATCTCCGTTCCGCGAATAGATATTGCTGGCATGTCTAAGTTTTTACAATTTGACAAATAAATATTAACGATTGACGATACACTTTCATATATATGCAATCGAAGGTGCAAAAGTAACACTTTATTTGAAATGACGGGAAAGCATTGGCAAAAAAGTTTAAAAACACTAGCTATGACTTAAAAGATAGTGATGAATTCAAAAGAAATTGTACCTTTGAGTGTCAAATCGTAAATCATATACAATGCCATGGTATTAAACCTGATAACATTTGCATCGTTGCTGCATAAACAAGCATCCATTCTCGGCTCACACGAACTTATATTAAACGAACTGGAGAAATATTTCACTGTAAATATTGTAGAATATCAAAACATAAACAAACTCACTAAAGACGATTTCAGCCTGCTTTTCATTGCTACCGGCGGTGTAGAACGGTTGGTTATCCAGCACTTCGAGTCTCTGCCCCGCCCTGCAATCTTACTGGCGGACGGTATGCAAAACTCACTGGCCGCCGCTCTCGAAATCTCGTCCTGGCTACGTGGCCGGGGTATGAAAAGTGAAATCCTCCACGGAGAACTACCCGAAATCATCAAACGTATCTTCGTACTCCACAGTAACTTCAAAGCTCAACAAGCACTCTTCGGATCGCGCATCGGCGTAATAGGCTCCCCCTCTTCCTGGCTTGTTGCCAGCAATGTAGATTACCTTCTTTCCAAACGGCGCTGGGGAATTGAATACACCGATATTTCACTGGAACGCGTTTATGAATATTACAATCAGGTAACAGACGACGAAGTGGGCGAAGCCTGCGCTGCTTTTGCCGGTAAAGCGCTTGCCTGCCGCGAAGCTACACCGGAGGATCTGATAAAAGCCATGCGCCTGTATCGCGCCATTAAACGGATTGTGGAGGAAGAAAAACTGAGTGCACTCACCCTGAGCTGTTTTAAACTGATAGAACAAACCGGAACCACCGGATGCCTCGCCCTCTCCCTATTGAACGATGACGGTATCATTGCCGGATGTGAAGGTGACCTGCAATCTATCTTTACCCAACTTGCCGTAAAAGTGCTGACCAGCAAGGCTTCTTTCATGGCAAACCCTTCCATGATCAATGCACGCACCAACGAAATCGTACTTGCTCACTGTACCGTAGGTATTGCACAAACCGAACAATACATCATCCGCAATCACTTTGAAACAGAGATGGGTATCGGTATTCAAGGAATCCTGCCTACGGGACACGTCACTCTGGTAAAATGTGGCGGAGAATGTCTGGACGAATATTACCTGAGCACAGGCACCCTGACTGAGAATACGAACTACATTAATATGTGCCGCACACAGGTACGCATTAAAATGGATACACCCGCAGAGTATTTCCTCAAAAATCCATTGGGAAACCATCATATCCTGATACAGGGAAATTACGAAATACTGCTGGATGAATTCCTGCAAGCGAACGGATGCAAAAGAGTTGAATAATACTATTCATTAAAATCAGGTACACGTACTGTAAAGCGTGTACCTTTTCCTAATTCAGAAGATACGTTTATTTCCCCTCTGAAACGCTCTACAATAGTCTGGCAGATACTCAGTCCCAGGCCGGCACCTTGTGTAAAGCTATCCACTTTATAGAAACGTTCGAATATGCGTCGCTGATTTTCTTCCGAAATGCCGCTTCCGGTATCTTCCACAAAGAAAACGGTATGGCCCGGCTCTTCTGTCTGGAAACCGAAAGTGATAGAACCTTGAGTAGTGAACTTCTTGGCATTGTTGATGAAATTGTTAATCACCTGTTTCAGACGGACAGAATCCGTTACTATCGATTTACCCTCACCTTCGGGCAGCTTCATGACCAGCTCTACCCCCCGAGGCATACTCAGGCGCTGAGAGTCATAGATCTGCTGCATCACAAACGTGAGGTTGTATCCGGCAAAACGGAAGTCCATTGAACCGGACTCGATACGGGACAGATCGAGAATATCATTAATCAGTGCCAGCAATAAGGTACAGTTCGTGTTGATCGTATCCACAAACTGTTTCACTTCTTCAGGACTGAATGCTTCAATGTCCTTCAGCAAGTCAGAGAAACCGACGATAGAATTCAACGGTGTACGGATTTCATGACTCATATTGGCAAGGAAAGCCGACTTCAGAGTATCAGCCTGCAAAGCTTTGTCACGGGCTGCTATCAACTCTTCTTCGGTAGCCTTATAACGCTGGATACTTTGACAAACACCCAATACCATATAAGGTGCCTCGGAATCCAGACCATTGTAAGAAGCACTACGGAATTCCCACCATTCATATTTACCTTCTCCGCTACGCATACGGAAACTCATCCGGGTATCCATTTCCTCGCCTTTAAAAATAGCTGTGAAATGTCGACGAGCCTCTTCCAAATCATCCGAATGAATAAAAAGCTCCAATTCTTTCCGCAAGATGGTCTGCTTGCCGGGAAGCCCGAAGTAATCGAGCAATGCACCTGAGAAATGGAAACTGTGCGTACGTACGTCATATTGCCAAGGATATACGGAACTTGCATCCACAGCCAGGTTGAAGAAGCGTTTATGCATTTCTTCCTCCGAGATATTGCGGCAACAAATAGCCATACCTGTCATCTTGTTCTTGGAGTAAATCGGCACAATTTCACCGGAAACAGGAAAATAAGTTCCCTTATGAACTTCCTGCATAAAAGCCTTTTCCGGAATAGGGATTACACGACGCTCTGTCCTCACCTGTTTCAGTAATGATTGCAGGATGTCTTCTCCGTTTGAATAAATATGGAAGATAGAACCTGCCATCTGCCCTTCGTAAGAACGTGCCGTATGAGTGTCAGGGTCCAGTTCGAGCATCAACATCAAAGCACGGTTGACAAAATGTATACGGAAATCCGTATCGTAAGTTATCAGTCCGTCACGGATAGAACAGAAGATATTATCAAATTCGTCACGCTGCTCCACCAAGCGGTTCTGTATCAGCAAACGCGTCTGGGCGTGCATACGACGACGTGATTCATGACGGTTCAAGCGATAGAGCCAGATAACAAGAAAGACCAATGCACCTACCACGACAGAGTAAAACAGCACAAACCAGATACGGTAGCGCTCCATCAGCGGTGCATTCATGATAATGCCACTATCACTCACTTTATCCGCATTCACTCTAAAAAATTCCAACTGCTTGAAGTCATAAAGCAGTTTACCGGGAAGGTCCACGACCCCTATCACCGAAGGGATAGCTCCTTGCAACACCTGTGCAGCACACTTTCCTGCCGCATTAGCTCCTTCGTAAGGTTCCATATCGTGCACGCAGAATACTCCGTTAGTCAATGCCAGACTTTGTCCGGCAAAAACCGGAGCTTTAGAGTTTTTTCCGATGAAAGAAAGGAACGGTGTCCATTTGGGGGCAATGACAATGCGGTTATAGGCATTATAATCATAACAAATAGAGGAAATGACAGGATTAGGAGCCTGTGACTGTACATTCATTACTTTCATCTTATATTCCGGATGAAGCTCCTGGAAATTGGGCCATATACGCTCCAGTTCAGCAACACCTTTAAGTCCTAAAAGACTACTGTCCGAAACACAAATAACTTCTGTACGATTGGGAAATACACGACGTGCATTTTCGAGTAGGTGCACGAAATCAATCTTGGATGTATACCCACAAACATTGGGTAACTTCGAGATCAGCTTTTCATTGGGATATTTGATACCCGATATCACAACCGGTAGTTTATAAGGCAGGGAATCTCCACAATGCATCAATGTATAAAAAGCCTCATCACTGCTTGTAATAATAATATCCGTGTTTTTTTGACGTGCCCGTTCACAAATACGCCGCATAATGACACACTCAGATGCAAAAGTCCAGTAATCAGCATCCAAATATTCTGTTGTGACTTTCGCTTTTATACCTCCACGTGACAGGCCATCACGCACTCCTTCAGTCAAGCGGTCATTCCAAGGAGTACGATGATTATATGACTGGATGAAAAGCACGTTGTATGTACGTTCCGCAGCATAAAGGTGTCCGGCAAATACAATGCAAGGAAACAGGCCTATCAGCATCACGAGGAATAAGCGTCTCTTCATATCTCGTTTTTCTTCTGTTTTGAATAAATGTGCTATGAATTTTCCTCGCAAATATACGGATTATATTGAAATACAGAACAGAATGCACCTTTTCTTTTACCCCATGCAAAAGAAAAGGTGCACATATAGAAGAAAAACTGACTATTCGTCGTGCAAGGCATCCGCCGGTTTCACTCGCATCGCCTGTGCAGCAGGGAACCAGATACCGGCAATTACCATCAAAGTCATAAGAAAGAAAGTGAATAATGAGACTACAACAAAGCGAAGTCCGGTAGCATCAGCCTGTTCTGTCATTATGGCTTCCGCCATAACCAGATTACCGCAAATAATCAGAGCCGGAATAGCAGCCAGCACCAACAACAGCAACCCTTCTCCCAACAGCCGGGAACGTATCCGGGAACGACTGCTTCCCATCGCCATACGCAAAGCTATTTCACTACGGCGGTGACGGGTACGGAACCAGAAAGTGCCCATCAACCCGATAAAAACATTGAAGCTAAAGAATATAGCGATAAGCCGTGCACTACGGATATACGGAGTAATCCCCTCGGATGCATCACGCTCCGCTTTCTGTTCATCATAGCTACGGACCTCAAACAGATAGAACGGAGCAACCTGCAACTGAGGAGTCATATCACGAAAGAAGCGGGTTGCAAAATCATTCGTATCAGCTTCGGGACGCACGCGAATGGAAATAAAAGGAATAGCCTGCATGCCGTAAAACCAATTCGGAAGAGGAGTCAGAATGAAAGGTTCATAACGGGCATAATCATCTGTTTTCTGATGGTCGCATACGGCAGTCACCCGGTAACGAAGACTACTACCTGCATAGTAGTCAAAGAATTCCTTCCCCAATACTCCCTTATGAGTGTGGAAAAGGCTGTCAGCCAAGTCTAATGTAACGACGGCAGGCAATGGAATGACAGCTGGATTCCACTCGGCTGAAGCAAATGACAGCGAAGAACCGGAAGTGCTTTCAAAAGCATTCATATCTGTAGAAAACATTCCTGTACCTTCTTGTATCGGAATCCGCATTACATCAAAGTATTCAGGAGATACATAACGAATATTAGCATCCTTCACACTTATACTGTCTGTAGTGTATCCTTGGAATACAGTGTTTCGAGCATAAGCATCAGAGCCAAGCCAGATACTGGCACTCTCCACATCCGGATTTTGTTTGATACGACGGAATACTTCCTCCATAGGCTTGAACCAGAAATTTTGCAAACTATCTTCAGAAAAACAAAGCACCAACTGAGTGGGATTCGTGGAAATACTGACTTTATATACATGCTCCAGATCATACCCTTTAGGCTGACGTTCTGCATAAGCAAAGGCATAGAGCATGTCAAGACAATACCATAACAGCACGAAAACAATCAGCAGTTCCGCGAAGATCCAACCGTTCAAGCGGCGTTGGTTCCAGATTTGGGTCAGAATGGACTTTATCATAATGGTTTATCTTTAGTTTAAACAATCATTCTCCACTGATAACTTCTGCTATCGGACGGCGAGTGGCATTCCATGCCGGAATAAATACGGATAGCAAATTGAAAAGCAGACATACACCCAATACCATCAGGAATACAGCAGGCCGTAGGAAAAGCCAAATACTGACTTCAAAGTTTCCACTGGTATATCCGCCTGCCAACATCCAATCTTTACCCAACCATAATAACAGACATGAGAGCAGGAATCCCAGTAACGCACCGATAAACGCCATCAGCAAGTTCTCAATTAGTAACTGTGACATCAAGGTCAGACGACTGGCACCATAAGCTTTGCGCACCGCAAGTTCCGACAGACGACGTGACATCTGAGAAGAGATAAGACCACTGACATTGATTGCAGGCACAATGAGTAAGATAAGTCCCAGAAAGATGCAAGTAGCCATAGGGTTAAGAAAATCATCGCGGAAGAACTGGCGCTCAGCGTAAGTACTCAGGTCGGGAAGTGCCAACTCATATTCAGTAAGTGACGCATTCAAGCGATCCAGTGAACTTTCTATCTGTTGTTTCATTTCATCCAAACTGACATCAGGTTTGCACAATACCATCGCTTCAAAACCACCACGCAGACCTTCACTCCCCCAAGCCGGGTCTTTAGTATAATAAGGCACCCACACCTCGCCATAAGCGAAGGTGAAAAGGGAACTTACATCTTCCGTAACCCCTACTACACGTTTTGGACGGAAACCGACAAAATAACTCTTGCCAATAGCTTCTTCAGCAGAGCCGAAAGCTTCACGTGCCAACCGCTCGGCAATGACAACAACATCCGAACAAGCATCAAACTCTTGTTGATCGAAAGGACGACCGGCTACGAAACGAATGTCATAAAGACGCCAGAAGTTCAGATCGACATGACGTTTCTGATAACGGTTACCTTTCTCGGGTGAAGCACCGCAATACTCCATGAAAACATAGCTGGTGTAAGTAACAAGTTCCGCACCGGGTAGGTCCCCGAAAACACGACTGGCAGCCTGGTAAGACATGCCCGTGTTTGCATTACTATGGTCTGCCTTACGATAGCTATAACCATAAGACGAATAAACCATCCGATCACGATGAGATTCGGGACGAATATTGGCAGTCTGAATGTCATAAACCATGTAGACTACCATGGCAAAAGCAATACTCACCGCCGTACCGATGATGGAAACAACGCTGAAAAACGGATTTTGTCGCAAAAGTGTAAATGATTGTCTGATTTTCATAGGTATATTTTTTCTAAGAAAACAACACTATTCGTCATGAAGTGCTTCAGCAGGTTGTAACTGCATGGCTTTATAAGCAGGATACCAGATGCCGACAATAATCATCAACGCCATAAGCAACCACGTAAGTATAGCTGCAATCAGGAACCGGTCGACTGTAAATTGCATTTTACTGATATCCACCAACTCGGCAATACCCACATTAAAAGCAATAATCAATGCAGGAATGGCAGCTACCGTCAAGAGTAATATGCCTTCTCCCATCAAGCGCAGAAAAATGCCGCGACGACTGGATCCCATTGCCATACGCAATGCCACTTCACGGCGACGATGTTGCGTACGGAACCAGAATGTACCAATTACTCCCAAGAAGATATTCAGCATCAGGAAGAACAGGATGCAAAGCTGTGTCTTCACTTCGTTCACATCTTCAAGTTCGCTGATGTGACGAATATCGCTGAAAGAAGATGCCTCCAACAGAAAGATGTTACCTACCCGATACAAGCGGTCGGCATCTGCCATAAGTGCATCTACAAAGTCTTTGTCTGCATCAGGAGAAACACGGAGACTCACCTGGACGTAGCGCACGTTACCCAGCTCATTAATCAGCTCATCTCTATTCAGATTATTCCCGATAAACGCCCCACCCCATTCGTGCGATGTTTCAAAATGAGAACGGCGCACAGGAACGGCAATGGCAGCAATACGACGATGATACCCACGATCGGGATAAGTCAGAGCCACTTCACGATTCAATAGCGGACGTGCATCGGGTAAATCAAGTACCGGATAATCCTCAGTGACATTGGACGTGATAATCATGGTTTGGTCGGAAATAGCAGCAGCCAGTTGCTCGGAAGAGCCTCCATCAACTGCCTGATAACGGAAAACACGATAGAAATCCGGATCAGACCAAACCAGGTAAGCACCCACATGAATACTATCCTGCAAATAAAACTGAGCGCTGTTACTTCCCTCATTATAAGGGTAACAGTTCTGTGAAATGGAGACAGCCTCCACACCCGGACGATGCCGTAAACGTTCGGTTATCTCAAGCAAAGCATCTATATTATCCTCAACTGTGAGTTCAGGATTATAAAGTGCCGACTTGGATGTCAAGGTACTGAAAGACAAATTATAGCAATGTTCCGTATCAAAGCCCATCGGAGCGCGATAAACGCGCGCAGTGACAGTAACCCAGTCTACAATGTACCAAAGTACAGCAAAAACCAGCAGTAACTCTACGAGTAGAAAGAGATTACTTCGCCATTCATTTTTAATTTGTGTAAGTAGATTCTTCATAGCTATCTTTGGTTTATTGCATCAGTAATATTCATCCGCGACGCACGCCATGCAGGAATACCTGCAGAAAGTACATTCATCAGGAGGCAGAATGCGAAAGCTGCTATAAAAGCCCACGGTGATAATAACATACCGGGGGTCAGTGCTGTCTCTCCACTGAGGTAGGCATTTGTCGAATTACTGAAAAGAAAATCATTCAGTAGGAATGTGGCTGCATAACTCAACGCTAATCCGACAACACCTGCCAGCAACGTCAGTACAAAATTCTCAAAGAAAACTTGCCGTATCAGTTCACCGCCAGTAGCACCGAAAGCCTTACGCACACCTATCTCCGCCATACGGCGACGCATACGTGAAAGAGTCATACCGGATAAGTTCACCGCCGGAACCAATAATAAGATGGCGATAACGATACCATAACGTAACATAACTCCGGGAACATCAGGTTCAGCGTACCAACGGCGATAGAGATAAGCCAGTTGGGTATCGGGTTGCCCGCGATAGAAAATCTCTACATCCCGTAATCCGTCATTATACTTTTGGCGTAAGAGTTCTGTTTCCTTTCGGATCGCATCAAAGTCCGCCGATGAGTGGGCAAGGATAACCGCATGCATAGGTCCCATCGTGTCATCCTGCCAAGAGAGGGATTCCGCATCGGCTGCGGTGTAAGGTACCCATATCTGTGCATAAGCGGCCGTAGCAAGCATAGATACGTCTGCCACAACACCTGCAACTGTGTAATCTATATAGTTTAATTGCACCGTATGCCCGACAACATCGGTAGTACCAAAGAGTTGGCGGGCAATCGTAGCACTCAGCACGGCACGCGGTAATCCGGCATCACAATCAGCACGGGTAAATCCTGCACCACTGAGAAAACGGAAACTAAAAACGCTCCAGAAAGCTTCATCAGTCTGTACCATATCAGCAGTAGCTTTCGATCCGGCAGGCACAGAGGCACGCACTTTGCCAGCACTACTGACTAAAGTCACAGCTTCCGGCGTAGTCAACGCACGGAAACATTCACGTCCAGTACGCACTGACATAGAAGCATTAGCCGATTCATTGTCCGATTTCCCTTTCAGCTTGACGGACATATAAGGTACGTAGAGTGTACGTGAGCGATTCACTTCAGGCTCACAATCTACGAGACGCACCTGGAAAGTGATGACAAGCACCATAATCATACAGATGGCCATTGCCGTACCCAACACGGACACCCAGGTAATGATAGGGTTCTCACGCAAGTGATAGAGGGCTTGAAGGAAGTAGAGTCGTATCATATTTTAAAGTAATTTAATCGTCATGTAAAGCCTCAGCCGGTTGTACCTTCATTGCCTTACGTGCCGGAATACCAATGCCAATGGCAATCATCAGAGCAATCAATACAAAGCTGATAGCTGCACAAAGCAATAATCGGTCCCACTCCAGCGTAGTGTTATTTCTCCATGAATTCAGTTCCATGTGTGCCAGATTCCAGTCTATAACCAATGCTATAGGCGTAACAACTGCCAGCAACAGCAAACCCTCACTCAGCAATCGGCTGAAGATAGCACTGTCCGTCGCCCCATGGGCTTTGTGCAATGCAATCTCTGAGCGACGTTGCTGGGTACGGAACCAGAATGTACCAAGCAATCCGAGGAAGATATTCAAAAGCAGGAATCCCATACCCATTACATAGTTACGGATATCATTGGTCCATGCCTGCTGGAAGTTACGACGTATATCATGGAAAGAACGAATTTCTGAAATAAAGAGGTTACCTACGCGAAACTGAGCTTCACTGTCTGCTTTCAGCCGTTGAATGAAATCATGGTCCTGTCCCTCACGAACACGAACACAAAGCTCCAAACCTACATAGTAGAATGACTGCTTACATAAGAAACAGTACGAATTGCGGGCCTGATCATAGTCATGATAACGCACGTTTTGTAATGCAGCTCCCAGACGATAGGTCCTCGTTGTATCACCAAAAAGCTGAAAGCGTTGGCCTATGAATTCAGTCATTTTACGATTATATTTACTATAAAGGTTGTTAGAAGTAAGGATCTCACCACGCTCTAGCATTTCAGCCATTTGTTCGGGCGTCTCACCTTGTGCACCCTGATAACGGAAGACACGGACAAAGTCGGGGGTCACCATGCGACGGATAGTCCAACCGGGAGAGTTCAACGTGTCGATTTTCACCTCTCCACTACTGTTACTTCCATTATAGGGATAGGAGTTCTGTGAAAGGCTGACAGCTTCCACTTCCGGGCGGCGACGCAACCTTTCTACCAGTTCGGCAATATCATTGTGAGTATCTTCGGATTTCCGATCGGCAATGTAATCCGGACTCTTTGGCGTCAGTTCACCCAACTCTATCAGGTAACAATTTTCTATATTAAATCCGCGTGGTTCCAGATAAGTGGCGGCACGGGTGTACAGGTAGTCTACCACATACCACATCACTACACTCACCACAAGTAACTCCAGCGCCAGCCAGAGATTATTGCGCCATTCATTCTTTATTTGTACAAGAAGTTTCTTGGTCATTTTCTTTAATGATTAATGTTTAGTGATTAATGCAGGCGACCGCCCAATGCATTTACAATTCCCACTCTTGAAGCACGCCACGCCGGGAAACCGCTGCTCAACAAATTCAGCACAAAGCAGAACAGCAATGCCCAACCGAAAGTAGACGCATGCAACAATATACCGGCATCCACTGCCGGAGGACTCAGCGTCTGACTGAATTCCTGTGCAAACAGCAACGAGTTACCCAGATAAGCAAACGCCACGCTCAACAACAACCCCAAAGCACCAGCCAGCAACGTCACTACCAAGTTCTCTGAAATAATCTGCCCCATCAGTTCCATCTTCGTAGATCCGAATGCACGGCGTACGCCTATCTCTGCCACACGTTGGCGTAAGCGGCTTTGAGTCATCGAACTCAAATTGATGGCAGGTACTATCAACAGGATTATAAAAATAATCATACGCTGACGGCGATGCTGCTCCACGTCGGGCTCCTGATTGGCACTAAACGCAATCGAACTCTTCTCCTGATCATAAGGACGATTACGATAAATCAGTTCATAGCCATCCTCACCGAGAATGACATTGTACTCTTGCCTGCGTCGTTCCGCTTCTTCACGGATAGCTTCGAAGTCATCGCGGCTCCGTGCCAGGATGGTGCAACTCATCATACCCATGTGCTCATCACTCCAAGTATCCTTGGTTATTTCCGTTGAAGTATAAGGTACCCATACCTGCCCGTAAGCAACGGTAGCCAGTGTAGAAACATCCTTTACCACGCCCGCCACTTTGTATGGCGCATGGTTCAGGAGGAACTCACGACCGATAACATCCGACGTCTGAAACAATCGGCGTGCTACGCTTTCGGTAATCACTGCTACCGGCTGTCCGGCATCAAATGTAGCCCGATCATAGGGTTTTCCGGCAATGAAAGAGAAATCGAACACATGCCAGAAAGCATCATCCGTTTGTAGCAGGTCGATACCTGTGCCGGGTTGTCCCGGCAAGTTTACAGGCGTAGAAACTACCATGCAGGTGTAGATAGTCACAGCTTCGGGTGTTTTCAGGGATTGGAAACACTCGCGTGCCGTCTTGAGTCCCATCGGACCGTTACTGCTACCACCACCCCAATTCTTATTCGTAATACTCATGTAGTGGACATGCAGAAAACGGTCACGGTTGCTCTCCGGAGCAAAAGGCGCCACCTTCACCTGCTGCATCATCACCACCAACATAATGAGGAAGATGGCAAGTGCCGTACCGGCTATGCTGACAGCACTTATCAGCGGCTGTTGCCGAAGCTGTGCCCAGGCCTGAGTAAAATATTGCTTTATCATTATTCTCCAATCTTCAAGTTACGTGTATTCACTCCACCAATACCACCCTTAGAGATGTCTGCCTGACGTGCCCGTCCGCTCAGGGTAACGCTGCCTACGCCTTCCATACTGGCACGCAAACGGTCACAATCCACATGGATATCAGCTTTACCTACACCTTCCATCTTTACAACTAAAGATTTACAGGTCAGGTCTTTCACATTCACTTTACCCACACCTTCTATCTCGAACTTGACATCATTCAGTTTCAGCGCACCTTCGCAATTGAAAGAGCCTACACCAGTAAACTCTACATCTTTCAAATCGGGTGCACTCAGATAGATGGTCACCCCTTTGTTGCGATTATTATCACCATCTTTCTTATTCTTGAAACCGATAATCAGGCAATCTCCTTTCACTTCTGTAGTAGTAGTGGTTACATACTCTTCCCTACCTTCTATTTTCAGAGAATACGAATTACTCTGTGTGAAATACACCGTCGCTACAGATGTGACCTTTACAGAAGAAAAAGCTTCCACCTTACGAACTTCGCTTACCTGCGGGTCCTTTTCATTAGCTGCGTATACTGTGCCGGCTACTGCGGCAAATAATAAACTCAAAGTTATAAATAAAGTCTTCATAAGTTTTGCTATTTAAAATTGTTTTTACTATTTCTCTTTTCTATTCTTCATGTAAAGCTTCAGCCGGCTGTATTTTCATCGCCTGCCGCGCCGGAAACCAAATACCCACCATCACCATAAGTGCTATCAAGAACCAAGCCGCTAAAGAACCAAGCAGGAAGCGTACAAAACTCCACTCTACCGGCCAGGTAGAAATAAGCTCCGTTCGTCCTATGGTGAATTCTGCGATTCCTATATTATAACAGATAATCATGGCAGGTATTGTTACTAATGCCAGCAACAATAATCCTTCGCCCGCCAGTAACCTGAACACCTGATTCTTTGTACTCCCCATTGCCAGTCGTAAGGCGATCTCACTGCGACGACGACGAGTGCGGAACCAGAAAGTGCCTATCAATCCTAAAAATACATTTACAAGCAAAAAAAGCACAACAATAGCCTGGCTATTCACTTTATCCGTATCACCGTTCATGACTTCAAATTGCAGTTGCTGTTCGGTATAAGGTACAGCATCAGCCACAAACAGATCGTCTACATCCAGTCTTGGCGCAATCTCACGAATGAAATTTGTACGATAATCCGGACCATCGGCAGCAGGTTTCACACGAAAGACTATCTGTGCCCACTCGTCGGTAAAATGTCTCTTAATCAGATTTTCATCCATACGATAGAAAAAGCAAGGAGCATCACTTCCATAGCGATAGGTTCTAAAAGCTTCAATCTTTCCACCTTGCGTGACAACTGATGTGGAGTCACCGTACTTGCTCAATGGTGTATCCAACGAGAACGTCGGCATCCTTTTCTGAAAACGGTCGAAAGCAGCCTGACTCAACATCACATTGTCCCACCCTGAAGGAGTCTCCACAAAGGGACGTTGCGGATCATCACTCATACGGAAAACGTCAATGTAACCACCAGTGGTATTGATGATACGCGCATTTACACCTATAGTATCTTGTGCAGCCAATGAACTGTAACTGTTGCTTCCGTGCATCGGCAAACTCCAGTAACACAGGGCAGCTGCTTCAACGCTGGGTTCCTGCTCCAATTTCTTCAATGCACGCAGATATCTGTCGGCATTTGTCAAAGTTGTATCACTTGTAGCGCCGCCTATAATCGTTGTAAGTCTATATACGTGGTCAATGTTGTAACCAAGAGGACGGTAAAAGGTGTACTTGAGGCAACCCAATGAGTCACAAAGGAACCACATCACGACAAACACCAGGAACAGTTCAGCCAGCACCCATCCGTTACTGCGGAAACGCGACCAAATCATGCGTAGATTATGTAATATGAATTTCATAAGGTCTCCTTTTTATTTATCGTTCAATGAGTCTACAATTGTACGGCGGGTGGCAAGCCAAGCGGGTAATCCTGCACTCAACAGATTAATCACCAGACAAAAAACAAAAGCCAATACAAACACCATCGGACTGAACAAAGCGTCCATACTTAAACTGAAATCACCTGCCGTACCGATATTCTGGCTATTAGTGAACAGCCATGTACGCATAACGTAAACAGCAAGATAACTGAATACCAACCCTACTGCGCCTCCTATCAATGTAAGTACCAGATTCTCATTCAATATCTGACGGATAAGCGTGCTACCGGTTGCCCCGAAAGCTTTGCGTACACCCAGTTCGCTAACGCGCTGTTGCATACGGCTATTGCTCAGCCCACACAAATTGAGCGAGGGTACCAGCAAAATGATGAACAGGGCAATTCCATATTGCAGATAAAGCATCGGCAGATCCGGTCCTACATTAGCCCAAACATGGTTCACGTGCGCCACAATATTGTCAGGTTGCTCCATAATGTCCATCTGCATTTCTTCCAGACCGGCATTGACATCTTTCACTCTTTTCTCAACTCCTTGCCTGATAGCAGGAAAATCATCAGGAGTACGTGCCAATACTGCAATCGTTTTTCCACCCAGATAGCTCCACCAACCAGTTACTTTCAATTCATCGGTATGGTACAGCCCCCATACTTGAGCATAAGCATCTTTGGCAGTAACAGAAACATCCTTCACAACTCCGATGATACGCGACAGTTCTCTATTCAGTAATATTTGCTGCCCAATAGCCTCTGTTGTTCCAAAAAGTTTTCGGGCCACAGAAGCACAAATAACGATAGAGCGCATATCTCCTCCCCGATCGGCTTCAGTGAGAGCTCTTCCACCAAGAAACTGCATACTGAAAACTTTCCAGAATTCAGGATCAGTATTCATTGCATCAACTTTCAATCGGTTGTTACCATCAGCTAAAGATACCAGTGCAACATCTGCCGTTGTAAATGCAGTACAAGCTTCCACTTCCGGAATTGGCTGTATGCACTCTTTCATAAACGCAGCCGAAGGAGTGCTATAATTATTCCTATCCTTATTCTCTTTTCCCTGCATGTGCATAGCAGAGAAATACAGACAGCGGCTACGGTTCACTTCCGGCTCCAAGTCAGCATACTTCGTCTGCCAGGTAATCACGATAGCCATAATCATGGTGATGGCAAAAGCCGTACCCAGTATGGATATAGTGCTCAGCAACGGATTTTGCCTCAGGATCGTAAAGGCTTGACGAATAGTTTGCATCATAATAATTACGAGTTACTAATTACAATTCTTATTCTACCTGGCGTCCGTCGAAGAAGCGCACGGTACGGCTGGTTTGTTTAGCCTGTTCCTCATTATGGGTTACCATTACAATGGTACGTCCGTCTTCCTTATTCAACTGATGCAGCAGTTCCATTACCTCAGCACCCATCTTAGAGTCCAGGTTACCGGTCGGCTCATCGGCAAGAATGATCTCAGGATTACCGATAATGGCACGGGCAATAGCTACACGCTGACACTGACCACCGGAGAGTTGTGTAGGCATGTGACGCATACGGTGGCTCAAACCGACCTTTGCCAACACCTCTTCTGCCAAGTGGCGGCGTTCCTTTGCAGACACCTTTCTATATAATAAAGGAAGTTCTACATTATCGAGCACATTCAATGAGTTAATCAAGTGGAAAGACTGAAACACAAAGCCCAGCTTCTTATTACGGAAAGCAGCCAGTTGCTTATCCTTCATACCATCTGTACGAGTACCACCAATCTCAATGATCCCACTCGTGGGGGCATCCAAAAGCCCTATAATGTTGAGCAATGTAGATTTTCCACAACCGGAAGGTCCCATGATACTGAGAAATTCTCCCTTTTCAACTTCGAGGTTCACATTTTCCAATGCCACGGTTTCAATCTCATTCGTACGATAAATCTTGTTTATCTCAGTCAATTTAATCATAATGGTAAGTATTTAATTGTTATTGATTTATTCAGTTCTCAATTTATAGATTCTTCACAGCTTTCAGTCAAATGGTATGCCAAAGCAAACATACATTCATTATCAATCATTTACATTTCCAAGCAGCTGTTCGGAAATGAACACTCTGTCCGTTTTCAGCTGTCCGCATCGTTATTTTATTCATCTCTTAAAGCTTCAGCAGGCAATATCTTTGCCGCGCGGGTGACGGGTGCATACGTACCCAGCAATGCAATAATAAGCAATACGATATACGCCAGTACACTGACTATCAGAAAATGCGTCAGTAGCTGGTTTTGCCAGTATACAGGATTACCATTCTCAGACGGATTGGCAAAACCTGATACATAGATACGGTGCATAGTCAAAGGCAGAGAAACTGCAAATGCGATTGTTACCAGTAGCCATGCCTCCATCAGAAACTGATTGCGGATAACTTTCTTTGTAGCTCCCATACTGCGCATCAATCCGATATCTTGCCTCCGTGCATTACAGCGTATCCAGAATGTGCCTACCATACCAAGGAACACGCAGAGCAAAGCAAATCCTGCCAATGAATATTGCAGGCGTAAAGTATTCGTCACTCCACTCTCATTTTCATATTTGTGGCGGATATCTGCAAAACGTCCCAGCTTGGTAAAATAGAAATTACCTACATTCAGCTGGGGAACCACTTCCGCCTTGAAGCGTTTCTCAAAAGTCGGGACATCCACATTGGGTTTCAATTTGAAAGTCAACATATACATCCACTGAATCCAACTGTGATTCCCTACCTTACTATTTACCTGTATCAACAGATTACCCGGTTGTTCATTAATCCGGTGTTTATAATCCTGCAATACTCCCATGACCTCATGGAAAGTACTGTCATTATACCTCACCCTTTTACCTACCGCATCTGTGGTGCCAAAAAGCTCTTCTGCCATACGTTCTGTAATAAACACCCCTTCACGAGCAGCGCAATCTTCGGGCAAAGACATTATCTGTCCGCTCTTGGCATCCTTCATACCATACGTACGGAATACATCTCCCCCCTCTGTCTGTACAAACTGGTAATATTGCGAATGTACCTTCAATGTGTCATTGAAGTATTCCGCGCCATTCCACGAAGAGCTGTTTGGGAAGCTGGCACTGGTCACCAAAGCAAAGCTTTCCACTTCCGGACAGTTCTTCACCAAGCGGGTAATACGATACAGATTCTCCTGCTTAATCGCAGTACTGTCCTGGGTTTTGTCATACTTACCATGCAATTCATCATAGTATTCCATATAAAGGGCATACGCCCGTTCCTCATTATAACCGGGATCAATGGCAAGATTGGATGTCAATACATAAATAGGATCTATTACCGTCCAGAGAAAAAAGCTCACGACCACCAGTTCCACAAATATCCAACCATTCTGCCGGCGCTGATTCCATAATTGGTGTCTTATTATCTTCATCATAGCATCTTAACGTTTAGAGTTCAACGACTGAATAATGTTTCGGCGCAATGCCCATATTGCAGGAATAAGTGCAGATATGAGGTTCAGTAGCACGCAAAGTCCGAATGACGCACAGAATACCGTCGGATTGAAAAGCATCTCGAATGAGAGGAAAGGAGTTTTTTCCACATCTGTATAACTGTCAAAGAGAGTAAGTATCCAGTCACTTGCCGTCAGCACAATCAGATAAGAGATCAGTAATCCCAGTAACCCACCAATGCAGGTTAGCAAGAGATTTTCCCATAATACCTGCCCTATAAGCCTCATATTAGTAGCACCATAAGTTTTGCGTACTCCCAACTCGGAAAGGCGCTCGTCCATACGTGAAGACATCATACCACTCAGGTTCATTGCAGGAATGAAAAGTAAAGCAAGCAACATATAGAGATACATTCTCAACTCAGAAGCCAAATCAGGAGCTGAACAAGAGTCGAACCGGAATGTACTGGCCCAATAATCATCGGGCTGCCCCATTAAATCATTCATGTACTTATCGGAGGCAAGATTCAATTTTCTGAAAACTTCACGCACTTCCTCCTTTAAGGCTTCTTTATCCTCAGCATCAGGAGCGGTCATATATATACCGACACTACCTACCAATTTCCCGGTAGTATCCGAAGTAACCCAGGAATTAAGCGTAATCGGTAACCACATATCTCCCACAGAAGAAGGCGTAGCGGCAGAAACATCTTCCACCACTCCGCAAACCCGATATTCCTGTGCATCCATATTAAAGCGCCTTCCCACTACGTCATCTGTAGCAAACAGTTTCCTCGCCACGCTCACCGGAAGAACCACTTCCCTGTGTTTCGCATCGATATCCGCTTGCGTGAAAGGTTTTCCATGCAGAAATCGAAAAGTGAAAACCTTCCAGAAGCCGGCATCAGTATAAAGCGGGGTTACGCTAATCGGCTCATTATTATCTGGAACCTCTACGTAATTTTCACGATAGTTACTTGCTGTTGCACCAATAGCTTCCAGATGTGGCAAATCTTGCAACATCTTCACTACATCATAACTAACGGCAGAGCAGTTCCAACTCTTATCATTATCTTTAGGATAAGACTTCATTTTCGTCACTGTCAGCATCCGGTTGCGATTATATTCGGGATATATGGGCGCAAACTTCACATAAAAGATAATGAACAGTGTCATGACAAGGGCTATTGAAAGTCCTGTACCCACCACGTAGATTCCGGTAAAGAGCCGATGCTGCTTTATCATGGTCCACGCTTGTTTAAGATAAAGTTTAATCATAGTATCATCGTTTTTAATGATTATCGCATAGGAGGATACACTATAGGGGATATAAACCTGTGCATAAGATTTATGTATCAGGTTACTTACAGCTAATTCAGTTTCAGCTTATTCTTATTTTTATAGTTGCTCATATCGCTCACCACCACCTGGTCGCCCGGTTGTAAGCCGCTGGCTACTTCCACAAACTCAAAGTTACTGTCTCCCAACTGTACCTTACGTTTCACAATCTCTTTATCAGAGTTACGAACGAAAAGCTCATACTCACCGCGTCCTACATAATAAGAAGCATTAGCAATGCGCATTACATCTTCTTTCACTGCATTCATCACATAGACATCCGTTTTCAAGCCCGAACGCAAACGACGGTTATTATCTTCATTCAACTGTACCGTAAAAGAGATCACTCCATTCTTCGACAACGGTGTCACACTGCTAACCGTACCCTCCAGTTTCTCACTGCCTATTTTTACAATCGCTTTGCCTCCCGCTGCCACACGGTCACCGTATGTATCAGCTATTTCACCTTCTACTTTGAAGTGGCTGAGGTCGGAAATCACTGCAAGCTGGCTACCCTGTGAAACCTGCGCACCAATCTGATTATTTATATAGGTAAGAATAGCTTTACGCGGTGAGCGAATCTGCGCATCATCCAGCGTACGTTTCATCTCGGCAAGTCCCTTGCGGAATATGCTGAAATCCAATTCCTGAACTTTATATTCGGCAGCAAGCACTTCCTTTTCATTATCATACTGCTGCTCCAGCTGCTCATATTCCAACTGGGCCACATTATAGCTGAGTTCAGCCTGACGCACTTTATCCGTAGTTCCCGAACCCAAGCTGTCGAGATACTGCTCATTACGCAATTCCACTTTTTTACGGTTCAACTGCATGGCCGATACTTTAATCTTCATAGCCAGATCATTCAGTTTGGTCTGATTATTCACCCGAAGCTGATTCAACTTATAGCTGCGCATCTGCTCTTCGTCCAGTAATTTCTTGTAGTCCGTCTCCACGCTCTGCAAGTCAAGTTTCAAGATTGGTGTACCTATATCCACACTGTCTCCACCTTTCTTATATATCTCGACAATTCGGGTATTGATAGGTGAATTGATGATTTCCTCAAAAGCCGGCACCACTTTTCCTGATGCACTAACACTGACTTCAATCGTACCCTTATCAACCGTAGAAAACACCAGATCTTTTGTTTTCACTCCCGTACGCATAAATGAGATGAGTACGCTGATAACGATTACACTTGCCACGCCGATGCCACCGTAGCGGATAATTTTCTTGTTGCGCTCTTTGTTACGCACTTCCTTCGGAATTTCTCTGTCCATGTTGAATATTGAGTTATTTATTATTTTATCAGTTTTCAACCTGTTCCGCTTTCAAAAACGAACAGGCATATTATTCACATTATTTATATATACTAAATGCGTGCCAAAAATGTAAGTAACTGAAAACAAGACGATAGAGAAAAAAGAAGAGTGTCCGATATCGAACACTCTGTACATTTTCGGATAAGTATATCATACTTCAGGAAGTTCATCCCCCACCATTCACAATAAAAGCATAAGCAGTTATTTAGCAACAGACAGGCAGTCGTTTACTTTTGCCCTGCTTGTTTTTCATTTCCGCAGTAAGTCTTATCGGGTGTTGACCTTGGTTAACAGGCCTATCAACCTTGGCTAACGAATCCGTCAACCTTGGTTAACAAGCCTGTTGACCAAGGTCAACACCCAATTGTTCCTAAGGATAAACATACTATTCATTAGTCCTGCACGAAATGATCCCTGGTGTAAAACAAATGAATAGCTTAGAATCAAACTAAAAAGAGGACAATATACGCATCAATAATATTGTCATAGTTTCCCAGATAAACACATCATAGCGGTCAACGATATTCTGAAATCCTCAAACATTGGTTAATAAGGCGCAACTTATTTCATCCACTTTGTGATAAGAAAATCCTTTTATATTTTTACCCTCATTATGGAAAATATCAGTATAAAAAAAGTAGAAACGAAGCGTGAAATGGACGATTTTGTGAAGTTCACAAACTGGTTGTATGCAGACTGTCCATACTACGTTCCTGACTTGGAAATGGATATTCGTAATACATTTAATCCGCGTAAGAATGCAGGATTGGAATACTCCGTCCTACAACCTTTTATTGCATATAACGAAGCTGGAAAACCGGTTGGCCGCATAGCGGGTATCATCAACTATCGAGCCAACCAAAAATGGCAAACGAAGAACGTCCGATTCGGATTCATAGACTTTATTGATGACCTGGAAGTATCAGCCGCACTGCTGAAAACCGTGGAGCAATGGGGCAAGGAACATGGTATGGATTATATACAAGGCCCGATGGGAATTTTCGATTTCGACAAGGAAGGGATGCTTATTGAAGATTTCGATAAGCTGGGATCAATGATTACAATATATAACTACCCCTACTATCCCAAACACATGGACACGTTAGGGTATGAAAAGGAAGTGGATTGGGTGCAGGTTTGCATTGAAGTACCCAAAGAAATACCGTCTAAATATGCCCGTGTGACTCAACTTTCGAAAGAGATGTTCGGACTACGAGTGAAGAAATTAACCAACGCTGATGTTGTAAAGCACGGTTATGGAAGAAAAGTATTCAAACTCTTAAACACTGCCTATGCTCCCCTCTTCGGCTATACAGAATTATCAGACAAACAAGTGGATATGTATGTCAAACGATACTTCCCACTGATAGACAAGCAAATGCTGCCCGTCATACAAAATGAGAATGAAGAAGTTATAGGAGTGGCAATCACCATGGGAAGTCTGTCTCATGCCCTGCAAAAAGCCAAAGGAAAACTCTTCCCCTTAGGGTGGTATCATCTGGTTCGTGCCCTGAAATGGAAAAAAGAGGAAAAAGCCGAACTGCTCCTGATAGCGGTGCGTCCCGATTATCAGGGACTGGGGGTAAATGCATTATTCTTCGATGACCTTATACCGGTTTATAATGAGCGTCACTTTAAATGGGCTGAGACAGGTCCGCAACTGGAAGACAATGTAAAAGAACTGACTCAATGGAAGCCCCTGCATCCCACCCTGACAAAAAGGAGACGATGCTATAAAAAGAAATTATAATAACGATAAAAAGAGATATGGAAAGAAAAGTAGTAATCACAGGTATGGGGATATGGTCGTGCCTCGGAAAAACACTCGAAGATGTACGCGATTCGCTATATGCCGGAAAAAGCGGCATTATCTTCAGCCAGGAACGCAAAGATGCCGGATTCCGTTCCGCATTATGTGCAGATGTAGAGCGTCCTGACCTTAAACCGTTCATCCCACGCAATTTACGGCATTTTATGCCCGAGGAAGCTCAATATGCTTATATGGCCACACGGTCGGCCCTCGAAAATGCAAAGCTGGATCAAGATTATATGGACAGAAATGAGATCGGCATTATCTATGGAAACGACTCCGTAGCTGAAGCTACCATGCAGGCGCTCGATAAGTTTCGTGAGTTCAAGGATACATCAGCTTGCGGCAGCGGTGCCATTTTCCAGTCGATGAACTCTACCGTGACTATGAATCTTGCCTGCCTGTTCAAACTGCGCGGTATTAACCTGACGGCCTCAGCCGCATGTGCATCCGGTTCCCAGGCTATAGGATTGGCATACACACTTATACGTAGCGGAATGCAGGATTGCATTATATGCGGCGGTGCTCAGGAAACCAACTTATACAGCGTGGCTTCATTCGACGGCATCCAATCATTCTCTATACGTGAAGACAATCCCGCCAAGGCCAGCCGTCCGTTCGACCGCGACCGTGACGGTCTGGTACCCGGTGGTGGTGCGGCAACAGTAATCATAGAGAGCTACGAACATGCCGTGAAGCGAGGGGCACCCATACTCGCAGAAATAGTAAGTTGGGGATTCTCGGGCAATGGGGATCATATTTCCACTCCCAATGTAGCAGGGCCGGCCCGTTCGCTTGAATTGTGTCTGAACAAGGGGGGTATATCTCCCCAACAAATAGGTTATATCAATGCACATGCCACCTCTACACGTATCGGAGATAGTAGAGAAGCGTCAGCCATAGCTCAGATATTCGGCGATTGCAAGGTTCCCGTAACCTCCACCAAAAGCCAGACAGGGCATGAGATGTGGATGGCTGGTGCCAGCGAACTGATCTACTCGATGTTGATGATGAAGAACGACTTTATAGCAGGAAACATCAACTTTGAAAATCCGGATGAGGAAACTGCCCGTATCCATATATTACCGGAAACGCGCGAAGCGCACTTTGATATGTTCCTTTCCAATTCCTTTGGGTTCGGCGGAACAAACTCAACCCTTATTGTAAGAAATTTATAATAACCATTTAAAAAGAAAATTATTATGACACGTGAAAGTATTATTGAACAGGTAAATGCCATATTGGCTGAAGAATTTGAAATTGATCAGGACCTTTTTACACCGGATGCCAATGTAAAGGAAACACTCTCGTTGGACAGCCTCAGTCTTGTGGATCTTGTAGCCATTATCCAGCATACCTACAAGATCAAAATTCCCGTAACCGATTTACAGAAGATTCAGACCTTCAACAATCTCTATGACTATATAGAATCACACTTCGGGCAGAGTGAATAATAAAGATATAAAGAGATGGTAGTATGACAGAATTCTGCATAAAGATTTATCGCTTTTTCCGTAATCATCGCGCAGTTTTCTGGGTGTCAATGATTGCTTTATATGCCTTCTTCGGATATTTTGCCTCAAAAATATATCTGGAAGAAGACATCAACAAACTGATGCCTTCATCGAAAAATGAAGATGGTACTACCAAACTCGCCTTTGCCAACCTGCGCATCAAGGATAAAACATTCTTGCTCTTTGAAGGAAAGAATGGAGCCTCTGTGGAACATATAACCGAAATATGTGATGCTTTCATTGATTCTCTGGAATCTAGAAATGCAGCCATGGACTCAACACAGCAGGTCATCGGGAATATTTTCTACAGATTGCCCGATGACCTGATGCTGGACGTTATCGATTATATGAGTGCGCACTTACCGGCATATATCGACACAAGTGTCTACACTCGTCTCGATGCGATGCTTACCTATCCACACATGAAGCAGCAAATGAAAGCTAACCACGATGACTTGTTGAGTCCGGTGGGAAGTATGTTTCCCGAACTTATACAGACGGATCCTGTAGGACTTCGTGGTTTACTTATGGAACAGATGAAACCTTTTACCGAAGGGGCAGCCGGCAGCTACAAAACCCTTAACGGGCATTTCTTCGTCCAAGACTCCACAGTGTGTGTAGCATTTATTACACCCATGTATTCAGCCACCAATACGGGACAGGGTTCTACCCTATTCCGCATATTGAATGATCAGATAGAACAGTTTTCTGCCTCTGCTCCCGACGTAAAAATCAGCTATCACGGTACTCCTGCCAGTGGATTCTATAATTCATGGCGAATAAAATCGGACCTGAAAGGAACTATTATCGGCTCATTAGTACTGGTTCTTATCTTTATTTCCATCTGTTTCCGCAACTACAATACCATACCGCTATTACTGCTTCCCGTGGTATTCGGCACTCTCTTCGGACTTGCTGCAATGTATTTTATAAAAGGACATTTCTCATTGTTGGCACTCGGTATCGGAGCAGTAGTACTGGGAGTGGCACTCAGCTATGTACTGCATATCATTACGCATTATAAATATATCAGTGATCCCGAACAAGTGTTGCGCGATCAGGTCAAACCTGTTTGTTTAGGATGCCTTACCACCATTGGTTCCTTCATGGGACTTATCTTCATTCGGACAGAACTGTTACAGGACTTTGGTCTCTTCGCAGCTTTCGCCATTGTGGGGACTACATTCTTCAGCCTGGTATTTTTACCACAGTTCCTCAATCCCAGGAAAAACAAGTTGAATCACCGTGCATTCGCCATCATCGACCGTATTAATGCTTACCCGTTCGACCGTAAAAAGCCCCTGCTTTTCACCATACTTGCCACTGCGGTAGTGTGTATAGGATTCTATATTGCCGGAGGGACCCAATTCGATGCCGACATGCACAACTTAGGCTATAAAGCCGAAAGCACTTCATATTCAGAGAATCTGCTTCGTTCCAAAACCCATACAGGTGACAAGCAGAAGTACTTCGCAAGTTCAGGGGCAACGATGGAAGAAGCCATAGAGAATTTTGAAATCATGGCTGCCAAACTCGATTCCCTGCAAAATATCGGACTTGTGAAGAGCTATACCCATACGAATCAAATATTTGTACCCTTGCATGTACAACAAGAACGCATTGACGCATGGAAAAACTTCTGGACCGGAGAACGCTTGCAACTTGTACACGATTTAATCAATAAGACAGCTCCCGAAGCCGGTCTTATTCCCGATGCATTCTCTCCTTTCTTTGAATTTGCAACTGCTGATTATGAGCCTGACGCTCTTTATGAAGCAAGTATTATTCCGGAAGGCTACCAGTCTACTCTGATGGAACAGTCCTACAACGACGAGTATCTGTGCTTTACATCCGTAAGATGCAAAAACGACTCTATCCATAGCAAGGAAAGTGACTATAACCGTATCTGTGAGGCTATAGTTTCATCACCTAGCCTGCTTGTGCTCGACACCTATTATTATACCACAGATACACTGATCCAATTGAATGACGACTTCAATGTGCTGCAATGGGTTTCCATGCTCTTTGTACTCATCGTACTCTTCTTCAGTTTTCATTTCAATATCAAGCATACCCTGCTCGGTTTTATGCCAATCTTGTCAAGCTGGCTTATAGTGTTGGGGGCAATGGTGATTTTTGATGTACGGTTCAATCTCATCAACATTATCATCTCCACATTTATCTTTGGTATAGGGGTTGATTATAGCATATTCGTGATGAACGGACTTATTGGCGGGAAAGAGAACTCTCGCTTGCTGGGTTATCACAAAACAGCTATATTCTTCAGTGCATTTATCCTGATTGTTACCGTGAGTTCCATGCTGTTTGCCGAACATCCTGCCATCAAATCAGTAGGATTCTCCACTCTTGTGGGCATGATTTCGGCAGTAGTGATCTCTTATGTGGTACAACCGGCCATTTTCAGAATGATTAATAAGAATAAAGAATGAAGTACGATGCAGTTATCATAGGTAGCGGACTGGGCGGATTGGAATGTGCACACATTCTTTCGAAAGCCGGTATGAGCGTTCTTCTGCTTGAAAGAGGAACACAAGCAGGTGGATGCCTCCAAAGCTACAGGAGGCTTGGATTGGCTTTCGATACAGGCTTTCACTATGTAGGAGGTCTGGATGAGGGACAATCACTACACTCTGCATTCAGGCACCTGGGACTGCTGCGTCTTCCATGGCAACGCCTTGACAACCATTTCGACCGGGTAACAATCGGAAATCAGACTTTCAATTTTGCACAAGGATATGATGCATTTGTCGAAACATTAACAGCAGCCTTTCCAGCTGAACGTGATGCGTTGAACAAATATGCAGATATGCTGAAACAGTGCGGTGAACAGCAATTCGATGCGTTGAATCCTCAAACCGGAGAGTCATCATTACTTTCCCGGCTTTTTGAAACAAGCGCTTATCAGTATCTGACAGAGACATTCCATGATCCACTACTGATAAATGTACTCTGTGGCACTTCCCTGAAAATGGAATTACGGAAAGAATCTCTTCCATTGTTCACCTTCGCTCATGGTAACGGAAGTTTCATCGAAAGCAGTTGGCGATTAAAAGGTGACGGTTCTCTGATAGTAAACTCACTGGTTGATGGCATTCGTATGCATGGCGGCGAGATTATCTGTAATACCGAAGTCCGGGAGTTAGTGGAAAAAGACGGTAAACTGGTGCATGCAGTATGTTCTAATGGAGAAATCTACGAAGGCACTATTTTTATCAGCAATATCCACCCTGCTGTCACCTGCAATTTGGTGAAACAAAGCAGCAGGATGAAGAAAGTTTATCGTAGCAGAATTACTCATCTGGAGAATACTTTCGGTATGTTCACCGTATCGCTCCGCATCAAGCCGCAAACTCTCAGATACTTTAACTGGAACCAATATATTTATAAGGAACCGGATGTATGGACATTCCATCTGAAAAACAATCCTGTAAGCGGAGTACTGGTAAGTTGCCGCATACCGGAAGATGGCAGTAAGTATGTACAACAGGTAGATCTCCTCACCCCAATGAACTGGAGTGAGTGTGAACAATGGAGCCATACCGAAGTGGGCCGTCGTGGTGAAGATTATAAAGCGATGAAGAAGCGTGTCGCAGACGAATGTATCACCCTTGCCGAACGTTTCATTCCCGGCCTTCGTGATAGGATCACCGGATGCTACACCAGCACGCCACTCACTTACCGTAATTATACTCTCACACCTGAGGGATCAGCTTATGGCCTGCGCAAGGATTTCAGAAATCCGATAATAACCCTGCTCTCACCACGTACACCCATCCCCAACCTGCTTCTTACGGGACAGAATCTGATGCTGCACGGGTTACACGGTGTGACCATGACAGCGCTCTTCACTTGTGCTGAAGTATTAGGAAAGGAACCGATATGGAATATAGTAAAAAACTAAAATAGACCTAACAATGAAGTATGCATTAGTAACCGGAGGCAGCCGTGGCATTGGCCGTGCTGTCTGTGTAAAATTAGCTCAGATGGGCTACCACATCATTATCAACTATGTAAGTAACGCCACAGAGGCCCAAAAGACTCTGGAACTGGTACGCCAGGCCGGACAGGATGGCGAGATACTGATGTTCGACGTAAGCAACCGGCAACAGACCAGCAAAGCCATCGAGTCATGGGAGAACGCCCATCCTGAAGAATACATCGAGGTATTGGTTAACAATGCTGGTATACGCCGTGACAATCTCCTGATATTCATGCCTGAAAACGACTGGCATCGTGTACTCAGCATCAGTCTCGATGGTTTTTACAATGTAACACAACCCTTGCTACAATCCATGTTGGCCCGTAAGTTCGGACGTATCATCAATATGGCAAGCGTAAGCGGTGTCAAAGGAATGCCGGGACAGACCAACTATTCCGCAGCAAAGGGAGCCATCATAGCCGCCACGAAAGCACTGGCTCAGGAGGTAGCACGCAAAAATGTGACTGTCAACGCTGTCGCCCCCGGATTTATCAGAACAGATATGGTAGAGGGACTCGACGAAGATACACTGAAGAAAACCATTCCAGCCAACCGCTTCGGTACTCCCGAGGAAGTGGCCGAACTGGTTGGCTTTCTGGTTTCGCCAAACGCCGGTTACATTACCGGTAATGTGATTTCAATTAATGGAGGACTTTATACTTAAACTACATGTATGAAAAGATTATATATCCTATTTATCACTGCCATCCTCTTGTGTACCGCCTTATCGGCACAAGAAGCTGATATCCGAAAAGTTGCCGAACGATACAAAGGCATAAATACCTTCACAACTACCGTGATTCGGACTAAGCACCATGCAGCAGTGGCAGAAGATGCTGTTACCAAAGGTAAATTTCACTTCATGCAGCCTAATGAAGCATACATGACGTTTAATGAGGGGAAAGATATGCTGATAATGGACAACGGTGTCTTCACCATGATCAATGATGGTCAGGAAAGCATAGCTAAGGGAGTAACCCATAAGCAATTTGAAGTTCTTCTGATTGTTCTCAAGAATCTACTTTCGAGCGATAGCGACAGTACGGATATCAAAGAAGTGGCCGACATGGAAATTACGAAACAAGGGAATCTCTGCGCGCTGACCATCACTCCGATTATTCCGGATGCGAAAGCTAAGCGCAGGATGATGTTCACATCGTTCGTACTGACCATCGATATTCAATCATCCGAATTTAAAGGTTTACGCATGAATGAGAAGGGCAAGAATTATACGCAATATGACTTCTCCGACTAACTAATAGGAGATTACAATGGGAAAAAAGATTGTTTTTTTGTTAGCGTCCTTCTTCTTCGTGTGGGTGGCGAATGGACAGAATACAATAATAAAAGGAATCGTAACCGATTCGATTACAGGCGAAAGGTTGCCTTATGTATCTCTTAAATTTGAGGGTACAACCATAGGAGCGGCCACCGATGGGGATGGGAACTTTTCATTCTCTACTCCAACCATCGATAAGATTCTGGAAATATCTTATTTGGGATATGACAAGAAACAAATGAAAGTCATCCCGGGGAAAACCAATGACCTGAAAATACAATTAGTTCCAAATGGAATTATGTTGAATGAAGTGGTTGTCAGACCTCAAAAGGAGAAATACAGTAAGAAAGAGAACCCGGCTGTAACATTTGTGAGGCAGGTGATTGCTCTACGTAAAAGTAATGATCCCCATAATCATGACTATTTCCAATACGACCGGTATGAAAAAATGGTCTTCGCCATGAATGAGTATGAACCAAAGCCTAAAAAGAATGGCAAGCCAGGCAAGTTCGATTTCCTGGCCGATTTTGTCGATACGCTTGATATTGGCACCACCATCCTGCCGGTTTCGGAAAAAGAAAAAGTCGAGACGGTCTATTACCGTAAGGACCCAAAGTCTAAGAAACATATAGTAAAAGGAAACAAATCGTCCGGTGTAGATGAAATATTCTCGCGCGACGGTATCCAGCAGGTTTTGAGCGAAGTATTCAGGGAAGTCGACATTTTCCAAAATGACATACCGTTATTTCTACAGAGGTTTGTAAGCCCGCTTTCCACAATCGGACCGAACTATTATAAATACTATCTGATGGATACATTAAACGTAAATGGCCAAAAGTGTGTGGATCTCGGATTTGTTCCGTTCAATTCGGAAACCTTCGGTTTTACCGGGCATCTGTATGTCACGCTCGACTCCACTTATTTTGTCCAAAAAGCAATCCTCAATGTTCCTAAGGATATCAATTTGAATTTTGTTTCCAGAATGACTATCGAGCAGATATTCGAACGGACCTCAGATAGTACCCGTATTATTAAGAAAGACGATATCAGCGTAAATTTCAAGTTAAGTGAGAAAACTAAAGGAATGTATGCAAGGCGTTTGAATGTCTATAGCAACCAGTCATTCGAAGAACCCAATGCCGAACAAGCCCAAATCTTTAAAAGTAGTGCACCTGTCATCATCTCAAAAGATGCTTATCGCCAGCCGGATGATTTCTGGATAAGCAATCGTCCGGGAGAAGCAATCAAAAAGAATCCGAACTCCGTGGAAAAACTGATGGTGAAATTACGCTCTGTTCCGGTATTTTATGTAACGGAAAAGGTCGTCACAACTCTCGTGTCGGGCTATATCCCTACCAATAAAGACCCGGCTATGAATAAATTCGAATTTGGTCCGATGAATTCTACCATTAGCGGCAGTGCAATCGAAGGGGCACGCTTTCGGGTGGGAGGCACAACGACACCCGCACTCAATAAAAATTGGTTCTTCGATGGCTATATGGCGTATGGAACGAGAGATGAAAAGCTGAAGTATAATGTCCTTGTTGAATATTCATTTAATGAACGCAAAGAATACCGCAAGGAATTTCCGATAAATTCAATCCGGCTTGAATATATGTATGATATTAACAAGTTGGGACAGCAGTACATGTACACCAGCAAGGATAATGTCCTTCTAAGTATCAGACGTCAGAAGGATACACGGGCAACTTATTTGCGACAAGCTGAGCTGACTTACTCTTACGAACAGTATAACGGACTGGCATATAATGCCATTGTTCGTAACCGTCGCGAATATGCCACGGAATATGCTGTTTTCGACCGTATCAATGCAGACGGAACCATCAGCGATGTCAAGCACTATAATATGACGGAACTGGAACTGAAGCTCCGTTATGGCAAAAATGAAAAATTCTATCAGACTCGCAATAGTCGTGTTCCAATTACATTTGATGCTTTAATTTTTAATTTCAGTCATGTAATGGCAAAGAAAAATCTGCTTGGCTCATCCTACGATTATCATCGTACGGATATCGGCATACAGAAACGTTTCTGGTTTTCAGCTTTTGGATATATCGACATTATCACCAAAGCCGGAAAGGTATGGAGCAAAGTTCCGTATCCGCTGTTAATTCTGCCGAATGCAAACCTTTCTTATACCATTCAGCCGGAAGCTTATACGAATATGAACGCCATGGAGTTTATCAGTGACGAATATGTTTCCTGGGATTTGACATACTATATGAATGGAAATCTTCTGAATCGTCTGCCTCTCATCAAGAAATTGAAAGCAAGGGAGGTATTCTGTTTCCGTGGCTTATGGGGACATCTGACGGAGAAGAATAATCCTAAGAATGGAGGGGACGGGCTATATCTTTTCCCAAAGGGTTCATATACATTGGGAAAGGCTCCCTATATGGAAGCAAGTGTGGGCGTTGAGAATATCTTTAAGTTCCTTCGCGTTGATTATGTCTGGCGATTAAACTATCGCAACCATCCGGACATTCAGACAAAAGGAATACGTTGTACAATGAGACTATCATTCTAATATCCCAACTTCTTCGGTTATAACTCCAGATATTATACAAATTATCCCCTATGCCGGCATTATATATTAGTAATACCTACATAGGGGATTATTATTTAATTGAAGAAAGGCGCTACATATTCCGAAGATTTATTCTGTACGATAATCCGGTTCATATTATATTTAATCACAACTGTTTTCGCTTCCTTATCCATTTCAAAAGCATCCATATCCTGATTCAAAGGAATGAAAGAAGGAATTTGTGCAGTGGTATATTCTGCTGCCGAAGGTGTATTTGCGGCTTCCGTTTCACATACCGGGAAACGAATGCCCAAGTCGGCTGCACGTCTGCCTTCTGCCATAAAGATTTCTTGTCGCATCAGATAAAGAACTTCTAAAAGCCCATCGACTGTGGTTGGAGCATCAATCATTTCTTCTGTAACGGAAGTACCGGAAATATAAGGAACAGAAATCAAATGAGGTGACTGACGGTCGAGCACAAGTCCGCTCCTGAATTCATCCTCCGAAGATGCGGCTACCCGGTACTCCGAACTGTTAGGATATTCTTTATACCCTCCGTTATAACGTCCTTCCAACTGATCATTAATGTCTGTTGCTACCGGACGATTGCTAACAAGCGTCAACAATGTTTTCAGAAAACCTTTTGCTCCGTTTACATCGTTGTCAGCTAAAGCAGCTTCAGCCAAAATCAGATAGGGTTCTTCCGCTTTGGCAATACAGATAGGACGTGCCTCTTTTGCCTTAGTCTGAAAATATTTCGGATCAAGGAAATCCAAACGGGGCAGTGGTTGGAAATTAGTGCCATAAATATATCCCTGAATAGAACTTATCACATTATTCTCTCCATCAAATGTCACCTGTTTTGTGAAATCCGTCGACAACGTCAAGACATTGCTGGCATACTTCACTGCATTTACTTTATCTCCGAGCCGATAATAGGCACGGGCTATCAAGGTGTTGATAAACGCTGTCTCATCCGTATCACTTGTAAATTTCAGAGCCTCCGTAAATGTAGAGATAGCCAGATTCAGGTTCTCCTTCCAGCCCTTTACCTCTCCCCCGTTTTCAACAGGGAGAGCCCGGAAATATTCTCCTGCCAGGAGATAAGAATATCCCTTGATATAATAGAGATTATAGCGTTGTTCATCTGTAGTAGTTGCATCGGCCTTAGCCACTACTTCTAATCCCTGGATCGCCGTTTCCCGCAATGTACCTACGTGACGCTGCAAATTGGTTACATCTATATCCGTATACAGGATAGTGGGAAAATCGAAAACCTTACTACTCTGGCTATAGTTATTAAAATAATTATCGGAGAGTATTTCAGTCAATTCCACATACGAACCGATAATCGTGGCAAACGAACGGTTGGCTCCGTTCACCCAAGTACTCATGGCATTAGGAGTCTTCAGAAATGTATCTTCATCTACATTCGGATTAATGATCTCATTCGGCTGTAAAAGTTCACAAGACGAACAGGCACAAGCCAGGGAAGCTATCAATATATAATTCTTAATGTTCATATCTATATTTATTTATGAGTTAAACTAATGATTAAAAAGAGACACGTATCGTTCCCACGTACTGACGAGGAGTGGAATAAGAAGAGTAGTTCAATCCACCTACCGCTACTGCACCTTGCGAACGGGCACCTGCCAGGGCAGCTTCCGGGTCTACCGATGAGGCTGTAAAGGCAAACGGATTATAAACATTGAAAGCCAGATTGACTGATTTCAGATACTTCTTCGGCTTATAATCATAAGCTATTCCGATATTCCTAATTTTCAGGAAATCTGATTTCTCTACGAAAAAGTTAGTGAAATTAAGCCAGTTAGCCCCCTGGTCAAGTCCTTCCAGTGCTTTCTCTGGAATAGCATCGTCTTTCAGACCCTTTGAGAAACGGAACTGGCGGTCGAACGAATGTACATAAGCTCCATATTGATAATCACCGCTGAGCATGAACGAAAGATTCTTATAACTTGCCGACAAAGAGAAGTTACCATAAGCTGTAGGAAGTGTAGAGCCCAGATTCTGTAAAGGAAGAATTTCCTTCAGTGAGTTATCCGGATTCAGTACGGCCTTATAACCACGGATGAAACCTACCGGTTCTCCTTCAGCTACCACCGTTTGAACCGTTCGCGAAGAGAAACCGCCAATAGCAAAAGGCACTGCATTACCAATACTCAGTACTTTATTATGATTCGTATTATAAGATGCATTCAGGCGAACATTCCAATCTTTTGTATCCACTAATTGCAGCCCAATGCTCAATTCAATACCTTTATTCTCTATTTCACCGACATTAGACAAATAGTTGGCAGACTGACCGGATGAAGGAAGGGACGGGATACTGAAAAGAGCGTCTTTGGTCAGAGCATAATAATAAGTAAATCCCAAATTCAATACACGGTTGAAAAGCACAGCATTAAAACCGGCTTCATACGAATGTTTCTTTTCAGGTGCCAGATCCGGATTTCCATATTTACCAAAAGAAGCGGCTTGCCCTCCCTGGAAAGAATTGAACGCCACAGTACGTTGATATTCAAAAGCAGGAGGATAACTACCGGCAATACCATAATTGGCCAGAATACGGAAACTGCTTACAAGATTATTCTCTTTCAGTCTCTGCATAAAAGGTTCTTCAGAGAGAACATAAGAAAGTCCTACTTTGGGATAATATTGCCAGCCTACATTGTCACCAAAAGCAGTATTATAATCCGAACGCAATCCCAAATCAATGTAATAGCGGTCCAGGAAACCGATATTTTCCTGAATAAAGTAGCCGTAATTATACAGATAGCTTAGCCATTCATTAGAAGTTAACGTTCCCGCACCCTCTATTATCTGGGCACCATCACGTACGTTTGTTCCATTATATACCGACTGGTGGTCATAAGTGCTAAAGAACTGGAAGCCTGCCGTAGAGATCAGACTAAAAACATCTTTATAACGATATTTATGCTGTCCGTTTAAATCCAAAGTCAGACCGAAATAGTTGCGATCGAAGTTGGAGATACTGCCTGCATCTGAAGTTCCTTCCGGCTTCTGCTGGGTGTGAATCAGATATTCATTAGTTATGACGTTCTTATTGGTATTCAATCGATAATCTACTCCTAATATCCCTTTGAAAGTCAGATTAGCCAGAGGAGCATAGCTCAGAGATTGGGAAGTCTGAAAACGCTTTACGGACTCACGGTTGTTTTGCAATGCCTCCGCTTTCGTAACAAAAGCCTTCATCTGAGCAAAAGTATAGTCATCCAAAGCGTCCAGATCAGCGCCATAATTCACCAGTTCGCCCGCTGCATCCGTATACCTGAAATTAGTAGCCGCAGCGCCTTCCGTAAACCATAATCCGGTATATCCTCCTTGGTTACCGTTGCGGCTTCTCGCAAAGTCTTCTATCACCATACCAAATGAGTTCTGATATTCAAACTGTTCATTGAATTTCATTCTTGAACCGAAGCGCAAGTCATATTTACGATCCTCGTTACCGTTCTTTATCAGAGTTCCCGTACCGTTACTCATGCTGCCGCCAAAACTATAACCGAACTTCTCTGTTCCACCGTCAAAGCCGACACGGTACTTCTGTGTGAATCCTGTCTGATGCAACAATTCTTTGGTACGTTTAAAATGATAAAACTGGGAAGAAGCAATATCCGCCTCCAATTGAGTTTCGGCAAAGAACGTAGTCTTCTGCTCCGCTCCTTTCTTTGTAAAAATCTGAATAACGCCATTGGCTGCATCTGAACCATAGAGGGTAGTGGCCGCACCACCCGTCACATACTCAATGTGATCGATATTCTCCATCGGAATATCACCGATAGAACCGGTCACTGCACTGTTTCCGCTTAATGAGTTATTCAAAGTTGCACCTGTGTTCATATTATCCACACGCACTCCGTCTACATAAATCACGGGAGTAGAGTTAGAAAAAGCAGAAGATAGACCTCTTGACTTTACCAGTGAAGTTGCACCTGCCTGGCCACTGGACATCGTTATCTGCACATTGGGAAGAGCATTTTGCAACACCTGGTCTATACGCCCCTGTTTCATACGTTCCAGTTCCTTACTGCTAACAGTGGTTACATTCGATGATAACCGGCGTTTTTGCACCTCAGCCCCCTGGCCTGTTACCACAACCTCATCCAATTTGAAGTTATCCTGATCAAGTTCCACTTTCAATTCATCGACCGGACTTATAGCAACCAGCTGCGTTTCATATCCTATATAGGACACTTTCAACTTACTCCCCTGAGCAGCAGTTATTTGAAACACTCCATCTATATCGGTAATGGTACCTACAGACGGATTATCATTCAAAACCAGTGTTACACCTGCCAACCGTTCCCGCGTCTTCTTATCAAAAACAATTCCCTTCATCCTGACTGTAGAAGCTTTCTTGGAAACTTCTTTTTTGAATATCAGGATTGAACTGTTTTCGATCTTATACCCTATTGTAGCGGGTAGCAATTTCTCCAAGACTTCTGTTATTTCCGCATTCTCTGTCTCAATACTGATTTTTGTATCTACATTAAGCACCTGCGAACTATAGGCTACCGTCAGCCCTGTCTGTTTCGTAATTCTAGCGAAGATTTCCTTTAAGGCAACTTCCCTACACTTCAGAGTTACTTTCTGAGCAGCCATAACAGAAGTCAAGCCCAGAAAAGCCATTAAAACAATCAAAATACCTCGTTTCATTTTTATACGTTAAATGATTAATGAAATTAATTCAATATGATCTTTATACGTACTATTGACACAAAGGGTAAGCTAAAGTGTATAACGGGAACATGTCTTTTACATGTCAATGCTATTTCATCCGTACCCGGATGGTATCTCCCTTCTGAAAACGGACAGGGGAGATTATTTCAAGTGTCTTCATCACTTCTTCCAAAGAGGCTTTCTTCACGCAAAAAGTATAAGAATACTGATAGACAACCGTATCTCCGACACAAAAAGGGACACCGTAATGCAAATCCAATTCTTTCAGCACTTCCTTCATCGGAGTATTCCGGAAATCGATCTCCTGTTCTTTCCAACGAATAAGCCCGCTTACTCCTTCCTGTAATTGAAGCATACAAGCGTTTTTCACCTTATTATATATAAGTGATTCGCCCGGACGCAAAGAGTATTCTTGCCGGTCACCATATAGTAAATCTACCTGCCCTTCATCCAGTTCAACTGTGATGTCCGGTTCGCAAGCATAGGCCTGCAAATGAAAAGAAGTTCCTGTCACTCGGATAGAAGCTTTATCCAAATCAACAATGAAGGGTCTGTGAGAATTCTTGCTCACCTCAAAATAAGCTTCCCCATCCAAAGTCACCCTACGCTCCGTCAGACCGAATTTATCCGGATAACAAAGACGGGAACCGGGATACAAGTAAACACGGGTACCATCCTGAAAAGCTATTTGCATCCGTTCTCCCTTCGCCACATAGATATCCTGGTAAAACGGAGGTTCAAAAAGAGAAACCTGCGTATTAAGATAGAGTAATATGGCTATAACAGCTGCAACGGGTACCATCGCCGCTACCACTTTTAGAGTTAGTCCGGCAAAACGTCTTCTCGAAATTTTCTTTTGCAGATTGCAGAATACCCTTTTACGGGATTCTTCACAGATACCATCATCCATATTTTCTCTTTCCTCAAAGAAATCGGCATCCATTTGCGCAGCAAGATACGCCTGCCCTTCATCCGTAGCCAGCCAACGTCCCCACTCCCGTGCCTTTTCCTTACCGGCTTCACCAGCAAGTACCTTATTCATCATTACATCTTTTATTGCATTCATCAATATAATTCTTTGAGGTAGTATTTCAATAACTGTATGGATTGTGTATAATAGTTCTTCACTGTTCCCACAGGTATATTCAGTCTATGAGCTATCTCTTGATTATTCAACCCTTCATATATCTTCAGCAAACATATCTCCCGCTTAGCTCCCGGCAATTGCTTCACAGCCCGGTAGAAGCAACTCAGTTTTCTTTCTTCCTCCAGCTTTTCCTGCAAACCATCGTCTGCAATATCATTTTCTTGCTGGATGTTTTCATATTGTCTGACTATCCATTCATTTTTATCACGAATCATATTCAGAACATGATTCTTCGCCATTGTATAAAGGTAATTTTTCAGACTCGCTGTAATGCAAACAGAAGAACGGGATTCCCATAAACGCAAATATACCTGCTGAACCACGTCTTCAGCAAGTTCTCTGTCTTGCAAATACTTGCAAGACAAGGAGTATAGCATAGAATAGTACTTATTATATATCTGCGTAAATGCATCCTGACTGCCTTGTCTGAGCAAGGAAAGCAAGTACTCGTCCTCGTAAAAAGAGTCACCTGTCGCCATAACCGGAATATTTTAAAAGAAAATGCAAAAGTATGCCCAAGAGAAGGATTTTCCGGTTACAAGCAAATTATATTTCTGTTACAAGCCTCTGCCATATACTAAAAATGACCGCTTATGAGCGGTCATTTTTAGTATATGCAATCTGTTTTTATCTTAATCTTAATCTGTCACCTACTTCCGGTATATATTCATCATCTTTCCGATTCATCTTGTACAGGTTCTTCAACCGTATACCATATTTTTGTGAAATGGTATGCATGGAATCACCATCTTTCACAATGTAAACTGTATGTGGTTTAGAGGCTTTCTTTTTCTTACTTTTCAAATAGATAATATCACCCGCTTCCAATGTATAATCCTTATGCAAATCATTATACTTCACCAGTTTCTTCCAACTGATATCGAATTCCTTACCCAGGAAACGGAAAGTATCGCCATCACGAGCTACAACATAAGCTATGTCATTAGCTATATATACCTGATGCGGATTAGCCAGCCAGGGTTTCTTCTTCAATTCCTTCTCCCAATTACGGGCTTCACGCTTACTCATGCCACGACTGTCATACTTATAAAGGTCATAATCCTCTATGATTGTTATCAGTCGATTAGCATAAGAGGGATCAGTTGCATATCCGGCTTTCTTCAGACCGCGTGCCCAACCTTTATAATCTGTAACTTTCAGATCAAACAGGAAAGCGTAACGCGCACCCCTTTTCAGAAAAGCAGAGTGATCTTCATAAGAGTCCCTGGGATTGCTGTATGCACGAAAACATTCATTGCGGGCATCATCATCATGACGCACCGTACGTCCACGCCAGTTACTACCGCATTTAATGCCGAAATGATTATTACTTTTGCGTGCCAGTGCACTCTGTCCGGCACCACTTTCAAGAAGCCCTTGTGCCAGGGTAATACTGGCAGGTATCTTGTGTTCCTTCATTTGCTGTACGGCAAGCGGAGCATACTTCTCTATATATTCCACGTAACGGGTATTCCGACGCTGTGCCTGGGCGGCAACGGTACAAACCAGAAGTGCCAGGATTGCAGTGAGTCTGATAGCGTTAATTCTATTCATATCAGTAAAAGTTGAGGTACAAAAATCTTAAAAAGAATTGGAATTACCAATCTCTTTTCTAACTTTGTAACATTAATTACAATATACATCACTGCCTTATGAAAGATTTGACCTTACAAATTGACATTAAAATATACGATTATAATGAATTAAGTGATGCTGACCGCCAACTGATGGATGCCGCACGCGAAGCTACCCAACGCAGTTATGCCCCCTACTCGCACTTCTCCGTGGGTGCCGCTGCACGTTTGGCAAATGGTACAGTTGTCACAGGTACCAATCAAGAAAACGCAGCTTATCCATCGGGACTTTGTGCCGAACGTACTACCTTGTTTTATGCAAACTCCCAATATCCCGATCAGGCAGTAGAAACACTTGCCATTGCTGCACGCAATGAACGGGATTTTTTGGATGATCCGATTCCACCCTGTGGTGCATGCCGTCAAGTGATGCTTGAAACAGAAAAACGCTTCAAACAACCGATGCGCATTTTACTCTTCGGGAAAAAGGGTATTTACGAAATGAAGAGTGTAGGCGCTTTGCTGCCTTTATCATTTGACGCGTCTTCTATGGAATAATACTTCCAAAACTTATTTCCCTATCCATTTACTGACCATCCTACGTAACTCGAGTGGCGAAACTGGTTTGGTCAAAAAGTCATTGCAGCCCACATTAAGTGCCAATGCCCTATCATCGTCATAAGCAAATGCCGTAAGTGCAATGATGGGCACCTGAGCACCGTTTTCCCTTAACATAACGACTGTATCTATCCCGTTCATACCCGGCATCTTCATATCCATAAAAATGAGATCAGGAGCTTGAGTATTGAAAAGGTCTATAGCTTCATTGCCGTCATGTGCTCTCAGCAGACGGTAATCCTTTCTGAGAAGCGCCTCGATCAACAAGTAGTTACTATCTATATCCTCGGCCACCAGAATTAGAGGTTTATAGTTCCTTGAAACGATCTTTATAACTTGCTCTCCACCCTTTGTTACAACATCCGAATCCAATGAGGCATCGAGTGTATACGGATGTGTAAACCAGAAACACGAACCTTCTCCTTCACGGGAGTTTACTCCAATCTGTCCTCCCATCCGTTCTACTAAACTCTGACATATAGACAAACCAAGACCGGCACCCTGTGAAAAAGAGTCGAGTTTCACAAAACGACTGAAAATCTCATGCTGCTGTTCAGCAGGAATACCTTTACCGGTATCCGTTACACAGAAATGCAACAGACCGTCATCTTCCAATCTATAGGAAAGAGTGACCGATCCCTTGGTTGTAAATTTTAAAGCGTTGGTTATGAAGTTAGAAAGCACCTGCATAATTCGATTCTTATCGGCATCAACCATTATCTGCGGTGAACTTTCGTCAAAACGTAACACCACCGCCTCCTCATGTTTTTTATGCGAGCAGGTGGAAATGACTTCGCGGCAAAGTCGGGCCACATCCACTCTTGTTATAATAAGCTCTACTGTACCGGCCTCTATTTTAGAAATATCCAAAATATCGGAAATAAGATTAAGCAGTAGTTCGTTGTTCTCCTCTACCAGAGACATGTATGATTCACGCTCATCATCATCAGCTTCGGCAAGCAGACTTGAAAAGCCCACGATAGCATTCAAAGGAGTGCGTATTTCATGGCTCATGTTCGCAAGGAATGCTGATTTTAGTCTATCCGACTCTTCCGCTTTTTCCTTTGCCAGAATCAGTTCCAGTTCTACCTGCTTACGAGTAGTAATATCAGTGGCCAATTCCATGATTGCCCATCGTCCGTCGAGCCATTTTATCGCCATACTCTGGATGGTATACCAACGTTCGGTAATCGGATTATAGTCTTCCCAGAAATGAACACCTGTAAATTTGCGATCAGCATCGAGCAACTGTGATTTCGGGCAATGCGCACACAATCCATTCAACCCTGCATTCAGCATTTTCCAGCATTCTGCATTTTCCGAAACCTGTCCGGCCTCTTCCCTGAAAGGTTTATTTGCAAAAAGCACCTTCTGTGTATCATAATCACAAACAAAGATATTGGCATTGATATTATCCAATACCTTTTGCATGGTTCGCTGAGACAATTGCAGGGAAGTTTCTACTTGCCAGCGTTTTGTAGCGGTAGATACAATTTGTGATATTTGACTCATTAGTTCCACATCCTTTTCGTCCCACTGCTTATTCCAGCAAAAGTTAAACGACAGGAAGCCGAAATGCACCCCTAACTGCGACAAAGGAAAAACAGCAATAGCTTTTACGCCCTGAACTTCAAGCATCTGAGTAATAAAGGGATCGAGTGAATAAATATCAGACGTACAGATGATATGGTTTTCTTCGAGCATATCGAACCAAGGCTTCCCCGCTTCAATAGTCATACTCCGTAAGTAATCTATAGCCGGTTCAATACCATCGTTACACCATTCATAGGTGCATCCATACGTAACTCCGTCAAGGTGGTTTTCCCATGTTGCCAAACGATCAACGCCGGTATAACGACCGATTTCTGCAAGTGCCATATTCATGGCTGTAGGTATGTCCGGTTCCAGTTGTAATATTTGCAATACTTTTATAAATAATGCCTGCCGCCGGTTGGTTGCTTCCAGATTTTCCTGAATGGCAATCAGGTCTTTAGATTTTTCTTCGACCATTTGTTCGAGCCGGTTACGGTACTGTTCCAGTTCCATGCCGACTCCTTCTTGTTCGGAATCAGTAGATTTCATACGAGATTTATTGAGATAAATTAAATATAATGATTAATTGTTCTCTGACGAGATACACCCTATATTTTGCAAATATATGGTTTTATTTGGCAAACATATGGTTTTATTCTACAATTTAAGAAAATCTTCTTAAAAACGGTATTTTACCTAAAAGTCTAATAATCGAAGGCTTATCGAAATACTCAGAATATCCACCTTTTAATAGTAATATTGCAATATCCAAAAGAAATACCTATCTTTGCACCCACTAACTAATAATTACTACGATGAGAATTTCCAAGTAAAGACAAACATTTCGGTAAACATCACTTTTTACATGCTTTATAATTCAGAACGCTGAGCATCACAAACGTGAATGTTTAGCCAATACTGTGTTTGTCTATCCCCTCCACAATCGAGATTTTATTGTATCCAAAGCATTTTTGGGTACAGTGTATTCACCTCTTTAAACACAGTATTTACCATGAGTATTATTATCAGAGATCTTAGCTATGTCCATTCCGACAAAGAAGTCTTATTCCAACATTTGAACCTTGTTATCAACCCAGGAGATAAAATAGCGCTGACTGGAAACAACGGTTGCGGAAAATCCACTTTAATACGGATTATTGCAGGTGATTTATCTGCTACAACCGGAACGGTCAGCCACCCGGAACATCTCTATTATGTGCCTCAACATTTCGGGCAATATGATGACCGGACCATTGCACAGGCTTTAAGGATAGATGGCAAACTGAAAGCCTTACATGCCATTCTAAACGGAGATGTATCTGAAAAACATTTCACCACACTGAATGATGACTGGAATATTGAAGAACGTGCCCAAGCTGCCTTGTCGGCCTGGGGAATGGATGGTATTCCCCTCTCCCGTCTGATGGGCGGATTAAGCGGGGGAGAAAAAACACGTATCTTTCTTGCCGGCATGGAATTGCACTCACCTGTCGCTATTCTGCTGGATGAGCCAACAAACCATCTGGATGCAACAGGACGGCAACGGTTATATGATTTCGTACGGCGCACTCCGGCCATTGTACTTGTTATCAGCCATGACCGTACCCTACTAAACCAGTTACCTGCCATTTGTGAATTAGCCTCTAACGGACTAACTTTCTATGGCGGCAATTACGATTTCTTTAAGGAACAAAAAGGAATCCAACTGAACGCCCTGCAAGAGCAACTGGAAGAAAAGCAAAAAGCCCTGCGACTTGCCCGGAAAACTGTCCGTGAATTGGCGGAACAAAAGGCAAAACAAAATGTACGGGGTGAAAAGGCTGCTATCAAGAAAGGTATTCCCCGCATTATGATGGGTACTATGAAAAACAGGGCGGAAGTAAGTACTAATAAACTAAAAAGTGTACATACCGAGAAAGCTGAAAAGTTACAGCAGGACATGCAAAACATAAAAAGTACTCTTCCCCTTGTAGAGAAATTAAAAACAAATTTCAATGCCTCCACTCTGCACGAAGGTAAGGTATTGGTTACTGCAAAAGAAATGAACTTTCAATATCCGGATACTCCCCAACCCATGTGGACAACACCGTTAAGCTTTCAGTTACGGAGTGGCGACCGCTTCTATATTGAAGGCAATAATGGCAGCGGCAAAACCACATTGTTGAAACTACTTTGCGGAGATCTTTCTGCCGTCAGTGGAACACTTGACCGTATTGATTTCAGCACAGTTTATCTGGATCAGGAATATTCTCTTATCCATAATGAATATAGTATTCTGGAACAAGCGGAATATTTCAATCGGCGCCACCTGCCGGAGCATGAGCTGAAAACGATATTGAATCGTTATCTCTTCCCAGCAGCTACATGGAACAAGTCTTGCAGGTTACTTAGTGGTGGAGAAAAGATGCGCCTTTCCTTCTGTTGCCTGATGATTGCAGATAACACCCCAGATGTCTTCATACTGGACGAACCGACCAATAATCTGGATATTGAAAGTATCGAGATCATTACAGCAACTATCCGGGACTATACAGGAACGGTAATCGCCATATCACATGATAAGGAATTTCTGAAAGAAATAAACTGTAAATCATGGGTTAAGTTAGAAAGCAAATAGCTTACTAACTTCTTTTTTCTCTTACTTACTACGAAAAGGTTTACCAGTTATACAACTTATACAGCCTGGGTTATACAACTCAACACGTATGAGTTATACAACTGGTAAGGCTTTCGTAATAGATAAGACAAGAAGGAGCCATAAGTATAAAGGTTCTTCCGTTAAATCATAAAAAAAGTACTATTTTTGCAATTGAAAGCATATTAAGAATCACTTCATCAACGAGAAGAAAAAGAATATAAATCAATACGTTATGACAGGCATCAAAGATTTAGGGACATTATTATCCAGTATCAATCCTGTTCTGGATGAACGCAGTTTTGTTTTTTGTACTTTTCCCGAATTCCATTGGGATGATGTACATCAATTGAACCCCATCGGCTTTTTCCATGAAAAAGAGGGACTGACGCTTATCATCACCCAACAAGAGGCTATTGATAAAAATATAGATTATGAATCTGTTTATAAGCTCATTTCCCTAAATGTACATTCAAGCTTGGACGCTGTTGGATTAACAGCTGCATTTTCAACTAAATTGGCAGAAAAGAATATTAGTGCCAATGTGGTTGCCGCGTACTACCATGATCACATTTTTGTGCCTGAAGAAAAAGCAGAGCAAGCTTTAGCCGCTATTTCCGAGTTTCGTCTACAAAGCCATCCGGTTCGTCTCAAATAAAAGAGTAGCGTATTGCGAAGACCTATCTTTGTCGCATTAAACCAAAAACGATAAAGATGGATAAAACTAAAGTATTAGTAATAATTGCATTACTAATTTCAATTTGCTCTTTCGGAAAAGAAGTTTCTAATATCCCCGGACAAGCATCGGCTGATAATGAGAATATCCCACAAAGTAGTGGACGCCCCGTACAAACACTGCGAGGAGTAGTCAATGATCGGGCATCAGGACATCCTATTCCGTATGCTACGATACAGTTGACGGATATTCCGGGATTAGGGATGATGTGCGATAGTCTCGGACGTTTCGCACTTCCAAAAGTTCCGGTAGGCCGTCATTCTGTACAAGCCTCTTTCATGGGATATGAGTCAGCGACTGTACGGGAAATTCTAGTGACTTCCGCTAAGGAAGTTTATCTGGAAATAGCTTTGCAGGAAAGCGTAAACGAACTGAGCGAAGTAGTGGTCCGTGCGCACAACCGGAACGAAGCCATGAATAAAATGGCTGTCGCAGGAGCACGTATGCTCAGCGTGGAAGAAGCGAGTCGCTATGCAGGTGGATTTGATGATCCGGCCCGACTGGTTGCTTCATTTGCCGGAGTAACGCCAAGCGTTTCCAACAATGGTATATCTATCCACGGTAATGCCCCGCATTTATTGCAGTGGCGACTGGAAGATGTGGAAATTCCCAATCCAAACCATTTCGCAGATATCGCCACTTTAGGAGGTGGAATTCTGTCCTCACTCAGTGCACAAGTTTTAGGAAACTCCGACTTCTTCACAGGTGCTTTTCCGGCAGAATATGGCAATGCTGTTTCCGGTGTCTTCGACATGAAGCTACGCAACGGAAACAACCAGCGAAATGAAAACACATTCCAGGTAGGTATCATGGGAATAGATTTCGCCTCCGAAGGGCCGTTAAGCAAGAAACATAAGGCTTCGTATATCTTCAATTACCGCTACTCCACTACAGGATTACTGAACGTTGACTTAGGTGGAAAGATGGACTATCAAGACCTGAACTTCAAACTAAACTTCCCCACCCGCCACGCAGGCACTTTCGCCGTATGGGGCACTGCATTACTTGACAAATATAAAAGCTCACTCGAAAAGAATCCGGATAAATGGGATTATCTGGAAGATGCCGGACAGGGACGTTCTACGCAGTACATGGCAGCCGGAGGTGTTACCCATCGCTACTTCTTTAATGAAAACACGTTGCTGAAAACCACACTTGCCGGAACCTATTCCGACCAAGAAGCCATACAAACCACTTATGACAGAGAATTTAATCCTTCACCTAACATCGATCAGAACAGCAGAAGCACAAACCTGATACTGACTTCGTCACTGAACCGGAAAGTAAATAACCATTTTACCAATAAAACCGGATTAACCTTTACACAAATGTTCTACAACATGAATTTAGAACTTGCTCCATTCATTGACCAACCGTTGGAAACAATCTCAAAAGGAGACGGAAACACCAGTTTGATTTCAGCCTACAACAGTTCCGCATGGGGAATAAACGATAAACTAAGCCTGAACTTCGGCCTGCACGGACAACTACTCACACTAAATAATCGTTGGACCCTTGAGCCACGTGCCAGCCTGAAATGGCAAACAAATACCCGGACTTCCTTTGCTTTGGCTTATGGTATGTATAGCCGTATGGAAAAAATGGACGTTTACTTTGTAAAAACACAAAGTACCGGTGACCGGTCAGTAAACAAAAACCTCGATTTCACCAAAGCACACCATCTGATGCTTTCATTCGCCTATAAGGTTTCAGAAAATACAAGTCTGAAAGTGGAACCTTACATTCAGTTCCTATACGATGTGCCCGTCATGCGCGACAGTTCTTTTTCAGTGCTTAACCGAGATGAGTTTTTCGTGGAAAATGCTTTAGTGAACAAAGGACGAGGGCGCAACTTCGGTGTAGACTTCACATGGGAACGAGCACTGAACAAAGGCCTCTACTACATGATAACTGCCTCCCTGTTCGATTCCCGTTATTGCGGTGGCGACGGTGTCTGGCACAACACACGCTTTAACCGAAAATATGTATTGAACGGGCTAATCGGCAAAGAATGGATGTTGGGACGCAATAAACAAAACATTCTCAGTGTCAATCTGAAGCTCACTCTGCAAGGCGGAGAACGCTATGCTCCGATAGATGTGGAAGCAACGATGAATCACCCCGATAAAGAAGTACAGTATGATGAAATGCGGGCATATTCCATTCAACGTTCTCCGATGTTGATTGGTAATTATACAGTAAGCTACCGCATCAATAAACGACGTGTATCTCATGAATTCTCCGTGAAAGGCCTCAACTTTACGGGCAGCAAAGAGTTCATTCAGCACCTCTATAATATAAAAACAGGAAAGATAGAGGTAAGTGAACAGAAAACAGGTCTGACCAATATCAGCTACAAAATAGAGTTTTAATTTAAGATAATCCAGTGTTTTATATGAATTTATTCTATCTTCGTCACCTCAAATGAAAGATACTTCCATGAAAGTAATACCTATTATAGGCAATGATAATTCTTTTCTATACCGCTTCCTCGTCAGTTCGCGCTTCCGGGTAGCCAGACATATCACTGTCATCGTGGCACTGCTTGTCATAGCCTGTAATCTGGTATTATTCAGTTGTCAGGGCTATATAGAGATGTTGGGGAAGTGGACCTATCTTCTTATCTTCAATATGTTTCTGCTCTATGGTTCCATTTTCTATTTCAATTTGCTCTATCTGGTACCCCGTTACTTGCTCAAACAAAGATATCTGACATATATTCTTTCCCTCTCAACCGCTTTAATCGTAGTTTTTATCTTTCAAGCTACACAGGAGTATATTGTATCCGATATCTTTTCAGTTCCTAACATTTATGTCGGATACTCTAAAGTGGCATTTGTGATGGACTATCTTTCCTCTTTCCCATTAACGCTCCTCAGTATCATGGGCGGTGGCATGACTGTCTTACTGCGGCTTTGGATACTGGAAAACCAACGAGTGATGCAATTGGAAAAAATCAGGTTGCAGTCTGAAATAGAACATCTGAAAGAACAAATTAGTCCTTCCATGTTATTCCGGGTACTCCACTATTCAGGAGAACAGGCATTGGTAAATCCGGGAAAGGCTTCGAAAATGTTAATGAAACTGAGCCAGATACTCCGGTATCAGCTGTATGACTGTAACCGGGAAAAAGTGCTGTTAAATACAGAAATCAAATTCCTCACCAATTATTTGGAACTGGAACAACTTGTCTCCGGCAAATTTGATTTCCACATGAACGCATCGGGAGAGACAGGACGCACTTTTGTATTCCCATTGCTTTTCATCCCTTTTATACAGTACACCGTAAAACAAATCGAAATACAGGAAGAACATCCTGCATCCATTGACATCCATCTGCATGCAGAAGATGAGAATATTCAGTTCAACTGCCAGGTATCCATACCTCGCCTGGAACAGGAACAGGAATTAAATAAAATCCGGCAACGTCTTGATTTGCAATACGGAGAGAACTACCGGTTGGAATTAACCGACCAAAGCATTCAGCTTGAATTGAAAGGAGGTGGAAAATGATCAATAACCATTTTACCAATTTCCTGCTTGCTCCACGTTATCGGACGGCAAGGCATCTGTTTCTGCAATTCGTGGTATTTATGATTACAGTAAACATACTTTGGAATGTCCCCATGCGACCACTCAGCTTCCCTCAAAGATTGCTGGGATGGGCCATCTATTTTATTTCCATCGATGCAGTTTTCTATATCAATCTTTATTGGCTATTCCCTCGCTTCCTGCTGAAAAATCGCCTGTTGATATATGCCCTCGGTGTATCCGGAGTTAGTCTGATAGTCATTATAGCTGTAGCCATATTCCAAATTTTCACCATAGATATTTCTGTTCCCTCATCCGATAACGGTCTGTTGCCTATCGTGGTAAATGCCATATCAGGAGTATTAGCCATGGGATTTACCGTAGCTGGAATGTCCGCCATACTCCTGCTCCGTCACTGGATACTCTATAACCAGCGTGTAGATGAGATCCAATCTGCCACTCTGCATTCTGAATTAAAGTTTCTCAAAAACCAGATAAATCCTCACTTCTTATTCAATATGCTGAATAATGCTAATGTACTCATTCGAAAAAATCCCACAGAAGCATCTAAAGTATTATTCAAGCTTGAAGATTTATTGCGTTACCAGATGAATGATAACTTCCGCGAACATGTACCTCTCCGTTCCGATATCCATTTCCTGAACGATTATCTGAATCTGGAGAAAGTACGGCGTGACCACTTTGACTACAATATTACAGAGGAAGGTAATATCGATGGCATACAATTGCCGGCTTTGCTATTCATTCCTTTTGTAGAGAATGCAGTGAAGCATAATTTCGATAGTGAACATCCGTCATACGTTCACCTTTTCTTCAAAGTTGATGATAATCAATTGGAATTCCAGTGTGAAAACTCCAAGCCTGCAATACCAACAGGCAAGAGCCGTGTAGGCGGAATCGGCCTAACAAACATCCGACGTCGGCTCGAACTCTTATATATCGGTCGCTATTTGCTGGAAGTGTCCGAAACAGCAAACAAATATGTAGTAAATTTAAAGCTGAACTTATGAATTGTATTATAATAGATGATGAACCCCTGGCACGCGAGGCTATGGAAATGCTGGTAGAAGAAAATAAAGAGCTCTGCTTACTGAGCATGTTCAACAATGCAGTGTCCGCCGCACGGTTTATGGAAGAACATTCTGTCGACCTGATCTTTCTGGATATCCAGATGCCCGGTATCACCGGCATAGAGTTCGCACATACTGTCTCCAAACGAACACTTATCATCTTCACCACTGCTTATACGGAATATGCACTGGATAGTTATGAAGTCGATGCCATCGACTATCTGGTCAAGCCGATAGAAACAGAACGTTTCCAGAAAGCTGTACAGAAGGCTCTCTCCTATCATTCCTTATTGATGAAAGAAGAGAAAGAGGCTATTGAAGCCAATGTATCTTCCGAGTATTTCTTTGTCAAGTCCGAACGGAAATATTTCAAAGTAAACTATGCCGATATTCTCTTCATCGAAGGATTGAAAGACTATGTAATCCTTCAATTACCGGAGCAGCGCATCATAACCCGTATGAATATGAAAGGCATCTCCGAGCTCTTGCCCCAGGATCTGTTCCTCCGTGTAAACAAGTCCTATATCGTCAATACCCGTCACATCGATTCATTTGATAACAATGACATCTATATAGGCAATTATGAGATTGCCATAGGCAACAGCTACCGCGATACATTCTTTGAAGAATTTCTAATGAAAGGAAAAAGAAAAGGATAATATAAAAAATAATAATGTACATTTGTATTCCAGAATTAAGCAACTTAACAGGTTTACAGATATGATACAAATTCGTCCCAGCCAACTTTCTGACTTAGACCGCCTGATGGAGATATTCGATCATGCCCGCAAGTTTATGGCATCCGTAGGAAACGGAAACCAGTGGATCAACGGCTACCCGCAGCGTGAACTGATTGCCAAAGAAATCACCGACGGACATTGCTACGCATGCGAAGATGAACACGGAAAAATCGTCGGAACATTTTGTTTTGTTCCGAGTCCCGACCCCTTTTATTCCATTATCGAAGATGGAGCCTGGCTGAATGATGATCCCTATTATGTGATTCACCGTATCGCTTCCGACGGAAGTTACAAAGGCATTGGCGATATCTGTTTAAATTGGTGCACCAAGCAATATCCAAGCTTACGTGCGGACACACATAAAGACAATATCATCATGCAAAAACTGCTCACAAGAAATGGTTTTATCCGCTGCGGAATCGTGCATGTATCTAATGGGACAGCAAGAATCGCATACCAAAAGATAATTTGAACAATAATTACTTTCACGTAAATCCGCCATACACAGAATGAATAATCAAAAAACAGAAAAACATAAAATAATGGAAGATATGGAAAAACAAGAACCTACACAGTGGTTCATCTTTTTCAAAGACCAACTGTTGCTGAAAAAAGAGAAAACAGAAAAAGGAGAGATTAAATACAGTGTACCTTATGGTACAGAACCACCGTTGGCCCCCGGCTCAGGTAGTACGATCCATGAAGTCTTTCTGCCCACGGATGAAATGGTACATGCATTCGCCATTGAACAGCTCGTTACTGAAACTGAAGAATGGGTTATGGTCAACCTCCGGGGTTCCTACGAATACATCACTCTGGACGAATATAAAGCTGCCGGAAAAGCATATCAGATACTGTATTGGGATCAGCATAGCCGTTTTTGTCCCGCGTGTGGTATGCCTACGGAACATAAGACCCCTATCATGAAAAAGTGCCCTTCATGTGCTTACGAAATATATCCACCTATTTCTACAGCTATCATTGTACTAATACGCCGCGGAGAAGAAATCTTGCTGGTACATGCCCGTAATTTCCGCGGAACATTCTATGGTTTGGTAGCCGGTTTCCTCGAAGCAGGAGAAACTCTGGAACAATGCGTACAACGCGAAGTGATGGAAGAAACCGGATTACGAGTGAAGAATATCACTTATTTCGGCAACCAGCCCTGGCCCTATCCCAGCGGACTGATGGTAGGCTTCATTGCTGATTATGAAAGTGGGGAAATCAAGTTACAGAAAGACGAGCTCAGTGCCGGAGCATTCTATTCAAAAGAAAATATGCCGGAAATTCCACGAAAACTGAGCATAGCACGAAAAATGATAGACTGGTGGCTAAGCAATAATTAAAAGACGGAAATCATTCAAATAAAAACAGATTGCGGAGGACATGCATTCAACAAACGAACAACTACGAATGAAACGACTCTCATTCACATCAACCAATTAGCATGCAACCGCAATCTGTATATTTTCTCATCTCCCGGTCATTCGACCTTCATCAAGTAATTCTAAAATATATCCATCAGAAAAAAAGAGGATAGTAGCAATTTATCTCAACCGATGCTTTCACTATTGAAAACGCTCTTACGCCACTAATTGCCAAAATCCCCTTTTATCATCCTGATGGATATTACTAAGGTTTAGGTTAGGTTTATACGTTGCATATAAAACGGCATTTAACAGAGAATGATTTCAGAGTTGACTTAAAGAAAGCAAAAGAACCTTAAAACGGAAAGAATGTCCACGCTAACGAATAAAAAACAAAAAAGGTGCAACCCTTCGCAGGATTACACCTTTCCTTCTGCCTTACAGCAGTTTATCTTTCTCAGATGCCGAGTGACTTACGTACTGCCACCACTTTTTCTTCTGCTTCAGCATCAGCACTGGCGTAGCATTTCGGGCAACCCATTTCGCCCTTCACCTCGATATAGAACTTGATTTTCGGTTCTGTACCCGACGGACGAACAGAAATCTTTGTACCGTCTTCCGTGAAATACTGAAGAACATTTGAAGTCTCCGGCATATCCAGATCAACAGCATTTCCCTGAGCATCGATCATCTTCAATGTCTTATAATCCTTGATCAATTTGACAGGTGAACTTCCGATTTCCTTCGGTGGGTTAGCACGGAAGTTATCCATCATGGCTTTGATTTCATCCGCACCGCTCTTACCGGGTTTCACTACGTTTACAGTCGTTTCTTTAGAGAAACCATACTCTACATAGATATCCATCAGCACATCATACAGCGTCTTGCCCTGATCCTTAGCCCAGGCGCAGATCTCAGCCAACAATGAACAAGCAGAAACGGCATCTTTATCACGAACAAAGTCTTCTGCCAGGAAGCCGTAGCTTTCTTCACCGCCACCAATATATTGCTGCTTGCCTTCGCTCAAACGGATTTCACGTGCAATCCATTTGAAACCGGTGTAGCAATCACGCATTTCAATCTTATTCTTATCAGCGACAGCCTTAATCAGTTCAGTAGTTACAATGGTCTTCACAATAAAGTCATTCGGCTGCATCTTACCCATTGCAATACGATTCTTGATAATGTAATATAAGAAGATCAGACAAGTCTGATTACCATTGATAAGCACCCACTCACCTTTATCATCTTTGCAAGCCATACCTACACGGTCAGCATCCGGGTCACTGGCCATTACAATATCAGCATCGATCTTCTTCGCCAATGCGATAGCCATAGAAAGCGCCTCAGCATTTTCAGGGTTCGGAGATACCACTGTCGGGAAATTACCATCCTTCACCATCTGCTCGGGTACACAATTCACATTCTCAAATCCCCATTCCTTCAGAGAAGAAGGAATCAGCACACGACCTGCACCATGCAGAGGAGTATAAACAATGCTGAGATCTTTCTGACGCTTGATAACTTCCGGATCTATAGAAATAGAATGAACCATATCCAGATAAACCTTATCTACATCAGCACCAATGATCTGAATCAACTCTTTGTTACCTTCAAACTTGATATCATCAACAGTCACCTTATTTACTTCGTCAATGATAGCGGTATCGTGCGGAGCAAGTACTTGTGCACCATCATCCCAATAAGCCTTATAACCATTATATTCTCTCGGATTATGACTTGCTGTGATATTGATACCACTCTGGCAACCAAAGTGACGGATAGCAAAAGAAACTTCCGGTGTAGGACGCAAATCGTCGAAGAGATATACCTTGATACCGTTTGCAGAGAAGATATCTGCAGAAATCCGGGCAAACTTGTCACTATTGTTACGGCAGTCATAACCTACCACTACAGAAATCTGTTCTTTATCCTTGAAGCATTTGTTCAGATAGTTGGAAAGGCCCTGTGTAGCTGCACCTACCGTGTAAATATTCATACGGTTAGTTCCTGCGCCCATTATACCGCGCAAGCCACCCGTTCCGAACTCCAAATCCTTATAAAAGCAATCTATCAATTCGGTTTTATCTTCATTCTCCAACATGCGTTTCACTTCCGCCTGAGTTTCGGCATCATAAGCCGGGGTGAGCCATCTCTGGGCTTTCTCAGTTACCTGTTTGATAAGTTCCTGATTTTCCATATAATCATTGTTATTTTAGAGGTTAAAATATATCTGTTATTTACAAGACACAAATGTAGGCGAATAAGTTCAAATTTCCTACATTTTCATTAAAGATTTACACTGTATTATTCCGGCATCTTATAGCGATCACCGGTTTGTTTTACGTATTCCTCAAGGAATTCTTTCGGATATCCGGGACGTATCACACCAGCCGGCTGACCGATGGAATTACGTTCGAACTTACCGTCTTTCATACGTTTCACCACACCATCGTTGTATTTTACGATAAGGAATTCGCCGAGACGTTTCCAGGTATCGAGCGTACTCTGTGCAGTCATATTCGTGTAGTTAGTCAGAAACTCTTTTGCCCGGGCAGGATCTTTGGAATACAGCTTGGATGCAGCTGATTCGATTCCTTCCTGTGCATCATTGAAAGTGGTTTCCATCTCCGACTGGCTTGCACGTACATCGCCAATCATCAGATCGTAACGGGGATAAACCATATTCGCCACCCAGTTGAAGATCCAGAAAGAAGAATTCCAAGAGAAAGTAATATAGTCGGCGCCATCTACGCGAGAGTAGCATACAGGCACTTTATCGGTACAGCAATATACAGGTGTGAACACTGTCATATTAGCATCATCCGTACCGAACCAGAGCACACCACCGATAGCATCGGGCATGGTAGAACGCATCTGAGATACGAAAACAAAACCGGACTGCTGGGTAGAAATAGGACGTTCGTTGAAATATTCCTGACCATTCACTTTAAAAGAAAGCGGAGAAAGACGATAGGGAGTGTGATAAGGACCTGCACCGAAATCCTTGCTGATATCCAGCGGAGTACCTTCGTAATGGTCGCGCATGGCATTCTTCACATCTTGTACGGAGATTTTGCGGTTTGCCTTCAAATAGAGCGGCATGGGTTGATTAGTCTTACCTTCTATGTATGGCAGAAACTCCTCACCACGATCGGTAAACATATTGAAATAGCTCCATACGCGGGCTTCGCAATAGCGACGCGCACCGAAATCCAGAGGAGCATACGCATCAGCAAAGCTGAAATCCTTATTCACACCAGTGAAGTAGCCTTTTTCACGAGCGAAAGAAATCACATCGGAAGAATAGAGGCAGTTATTCTTATCATTCATATCGAACTGGTGGATACGGGACTGGTTGGCATGAGCCGAGATGCAATCATCCGGAATGCGTACGGCCACCCATACGGCACCACGTACACCAGGACCTTTACCTATCATTTCCATAATCCAGATTTCATTAGGATCGGCAATCGTGAAAGATTCCCCACTGCTGTAATAACCATATTCCTGCACAAGATCAGTCATCACCTTGATAGCTTCGCGGGCCGTACGGGCACGTTGCAGTCCCAAATAAATCAGACTGCCATAATCGATGATACCGGTAGTATCTACCAATTCCGGACGACCACCGAAAGTGGTCTCGGCAATGGTGAGCTGGAATTCGTTAATGTTACCAATAACATTGTAAGTCTGACGAGCCTGCTCTATCTGGCCCAGATATTTACCGGTATCCCACTCGTGTACATCCATCAGAGTACCTTTCTTATGTACGCCGGCAGGATAATGGTATAACTCACCGAACAACCCGTAGGAATCGGCAGAATAGGAAACGATGGTAGAACCGTCAGTAGAGGCATTTTTACCTACAATAAGATTGGTACAAGCCAACGCATGCGCTACGGCTGCCACCATACATAAGACGGAAAGAGTCAGTCTTTTACTTTTCATACTTCAGTTATTTTAATTATCGATTAATATATTCCATTACCAGACAAACTCAAATCGCTCCGTCGTCTGATTACCGCAACCATCCGTTACGGTCATCTCCACAACATGCCGCCCCCCTTTCTTCACATGTTTCGGATCGAGTTCGCAAACCAGATTTCCACTGATGGAATTGGGCTTGCCAAACAAAGCATATTTTCCGTCTATGGTTCCCCGGTAGCTACTGATACCGGTTTCTCCATCTTTTGCCTTGAAAGTGATGCGTCCCGCGCTCCCCCATTGTTTTGGATTGAGCGGAGTGATTTGGGGCGGTACGGTGTCAATGGCAACAGTATAAGTGCCCAGTTCACGGATCATCGTCTTCATGAATCCGTCTTCATACTTGCCACCTATACTATATTTCTTTCCACGATTACTCACACTTGCTACATAATATTTCGTCATATCTTCCAACGGACGGCGGCGCAATCCGATAGTTAATTCGCAACGTCCATGCAAAGGTATACGGGTATCGTTCAACTGATAGGTAAAAGCAATGTCTCCACTGTCAGCCCGCACGGCATAATTCAGATATGCGTCATCATAGAGCATTCCTCGGGGGATAACCAGATTCAAACCGGGCTCTTGCAGGATATTTACTTTATTCCAGTGAAAAATGTACTTCTCCCGGTGCTCCACAGGTTTTATTTCCGCACGCTTTCCATGTATCGTAAAACGTACTTTGGAAGTATTTCCCAGCGCATCTTTCAGTGTATAAACGAAGCGGTAGGGACGCTCTTCATTAATATCAACCAGTCCCCTGTTTCCATTGAGAGCATGCAGCATACGTAATGTATTTCCCGGCTCGATGAACGACTTCATATATTGACCGTATGTCCACGAATTAATCATCCGGTTTTCATATTCCGAGAAACGGTCTACCACACTACGAAACACTTCCACACTATCTACTTCCAGAATAACAGTATGTACTCCGTAACGATTGCTCACTCCGTCCATATAATCATAGGCACGGATAGCGGAACCTACCAATCCCCAAGCAGTAATAGGTTGTTTTGGGGTAAGCGGAAACGCCTGATGCTTCTGGTTTCCGTCTACTACTCCCCTGCCCGGTTGAGGAAAAAGCATAATGCCTTCGGCACGGGGAGCCGTATTATCTTTCACTTTCTTCTTAAAGAAGGGCAACGGGTCGATATAATCGTCCGTATCCGCCTCAAACATATCCAGATGCAGGTGTGGCCCGAAAGAATAACCAGTATTACCACTCAGAGCGATCACCTGCCCTGCCTTCACCGGATATTCACCCGGTTCGGGAGTAATCTCCACTTCCCATGATTCCTTTTCATATTGCAGGTCTTCCACACGGCGGGCCACATCACCCACAAAAGCACTGAGATGCCGGTTGATGGTTTTATATCCGTTATTATAAGCTACATCGAGCACATATCCCGAACCATGCGTGACGCGAATACGCGAAATATATCCTTCGGCCAGGGCATGTACCGGTTTGCCGATGGTTCCTCCTGTTTTGAAATCCAATCCGCCATGAAAGTGGTTGGCACGTATCTCACCGAAATTCCCGGAGAAGGTGATGGGGAAATCAAAAGGAGGGGTAAAAGTAGCATCGGAAGGCACATTCTCCGTTGTTTGCGGATAAGCCTGCGCTCCCCATGCCAGAAGTATAAGGGATAATATAGTATGTTTCATATAGGTCGATAAATAATTTGTCGGGCAAATGTACATTATTCCGGGTAGATTATAAAGAAATGCAAGCAAATATTACCCGATAAATATTTATCGCATATAAACAACCTGAAGACGGAAACGAAGGAGAAGAAGGAGGCGAAGCTTTGAACACTCTCCCTTGAGATAACCAAGAGTACGTATCCGAACGCTTACTACCATGCGCACCTGTAGACTTAGTACAACGCCACCGTCAGTATCAATCCCTGGCAGGAAGGTACGAACAGCGAAGGAGACGCAGGGATGGAAATTTGATTAGGAATATGCTTGCAGGATCCGCCAAAAGCCATATCTTTGCAGCACAAACTAATTAAAAACACCGTACAGAAGTTTATGAGCCATACTATTTTTATTTATGCAAGCATTGTCTTAGTAGTGCTTATCATTTTAGGCGTCGTATTTACGATTATTACTATGCGCCGTTTGCACAGTACACAAAAACAGTTGCAAAAACAGGATAAAGCAAGTACCAAGGAGAAAAAATACGACTGGTATGGGCACTAATCATTTCATATTCATACAAGAATTACCTCCTGAGCAAAATATTGAAACTCAGGGGGCATTCGATTATTCCAGATTAAAACCTGTATAAAAATACTGTTGTAAAACACCTATTCCCGAAGTACACCGAAACACGGAAATCGCTACATTGCGACATGTTTAACCCCCAATTAAAATTGCAAGGTTATGATTATCGGAGTACCTAAGGAAATCAAAAACAACGAGAACCGTGTAGGAATGACCCCTGCCGGAGTAGCCGAGTTGGTGAAAAGAGGTCATACAGTGTATGTACAGGCATCTGCCGGTGCAAACAGCGGTTTTCCTGATGAAGAGTACATTGCAGTGGGTGCGAAAATGCTGCCAACCATCGAAGCTACGTATGCCGCAGCTGAAATGATTGTGAAGGTGAAAGAACCTATCGCCCCCGAGTACAAACTGATTAAAAAGGGTCAAGTGGTATTTACCTATTTCCACTTCGCCGCCGATAAAATACTTACCGAAGCCATGATAGAAAGCGGTGGTATCTGCATCGCTTACGAAACCGTAGAGAAAGAAGACCACTCCCTCCCATTGCTCACCCCCATGAGTGAAGTGGCCGGACGCATGGCTACACAGGAAGGTGCCCGTTTCCTGGAAAAGCCGCAAGGCGGAAAAGGGAAATTACTGGGTGGCGTACCCGGTGTCCGTCCTGCACGTGTATTAATTCTGGGTGGTGGTGTAGTAGGAACCAATGCTGCACAGATGGCCGCCGGAATGGGTGCGGAAGTATTAATCACCGATATTAATCTGACGCGCCTGCGCTACCTCAGTGAAGTGTTACCAAAGAATATAAAAACTCTATATTCTTCTATGCATAACATCAGGATGGAATTGCCCAACATAGACCTCGTGATTGGTTCCGTACTGATTCCGGGAGATAAAGCACCACATCTGATTACCAAAGATATGCTGAAGATGATGAAACCGGGAACCGTTCTCGTAGATGTTGCCATAGATCAGGGCGGATGCTTTGAAACCTCTCATCCTACCACCCACAGCGAACCGACGTATGTAGTGGATGGCATCGTGCACTATGCGGTAGCCAATATTCCGGGAGCAGTACCATTCACTTCAACTATGGCACTGACGAACTCCACACTACCTTATACCGTGGCATTGGCAGACAAAGGCTGGCAAAAAGCATGTAAAGACGATCCCGCTCTGGCACAGGGACTGAACGTAGTGGAAGGTAAAGTTACTTATAAAGCTGTAGCGGATGTATTCGGACTGGAATATGAACCGATAGAACTATAACAAGTAGCTATAAATACAAAGAAAAGGAGTTCCGTTTTTATGGAACTCCTTTTCTTTGTATAAATGATCAATCACAGTTTATCCCTGAACAGAAAATCCGTCTTCCTCCTATACGCCCATATCAATGCAAGTATCGTAATGCAAAGGTTAAAGATAAATGGGAACTCCTGCGAACGTACATGAAACAATGATTGGAAGAAATCTACGATAAACGGACAAAGCAGCACAGCCAAGTAGTTCATTGCCATCACAAAAGCCAGTGCCAGCGTGGTTTTCTGGGGAACAGCCGTATCCACCGTTTTATCATAGATCAACGGTTGGATAACACCATAGCCCAATCCTACCAGTATGCAGCCCGGTATGATCAGCCATTCTTTGGGAGAAATCCATATCAGTGCCAACCCCAGTGCAATACACAGCAGGCTGTAAAACTTCGTCTTTTCCTTCAGATACTTTACAACATGCCCCAGAAAGAAACCGGGTGCCATGATAGCAAGGAAGAAGAGGGAAATCATCATTCCCGAGTTCCCACTGGAAAAGTGATGTTCCTCCATCAGGAACGGAAGGTTGAACGTCACGATCAATACAATATAAGTGGTAAGCCCATAGAAAAGCATCAGTTGCAGCAGATGACGGACATGAATACCATACTTGCCGGGGATAGCGGGAGCAGCCGTTTCTGCCGATGAAGAAGTATCGGCAGGAGATTTATCCGATGAAGTGACTTGTGCTTCACCATCCGCATTTTCGTCTTTCAGATGGATGGTGAGTATGATGGCTACCAAAGGTAGTAAATAGACCAGGAAAGGCAGATGCCAGTTCACTTCTGCCAGATAGCCGGTAACAGCGGTTGCCACCACCAGCGTAACATTTGTAATGGCGGAACTGTATCCAAATTGCTTCACCCGGTAGGTTCCCGTGAAATAACGGGAAATCAATCCGGTAGAAAGCGGAATAATCAGTCCCGCACCAATTCCCAGCAGGGCGCTGACAGCTATTAATTGCCACATTTTTGTGGAAAACAGGTACAGCACCCCGCTCGCGGCGAACATCCAGAGCCCCGCGCGTAACAGACGGACAAAGTCGCGTTTCTCAGCCAACTTGCCCGCCAACAAAATAAAAGGTATAATCAATAACGACGGTAAAGAACTAAGCATCTGAATATCCAGTTCCGAAGCATCCGGAAAAGTAGTGGAAAGCTGTCCCAAAATAGGAGAAACAGCCAATCCCGGCAAAGAGGTCAATGCAGAAATAGACCAGATGCCGATCAATGTAATAAGAGGAATAGTTCCCCGGCCGGTATTGATTTTCATATACACATATATATTTATAGGGTTTGAAATAGTGCAAGAGAAACAATTATGGTTATAGAAAGTTCAAAAAAGGAGGAAAGGATAAATAATCATTTAACGGAGAGAGAATGTCAGTCGGGAGTATCTTAAACTCTCCTCCCAGGAGGAGGGGAATTGAGATAGTCAGAATATCAATAGCTACACTCCTAAATTATCATTTACCTTCCCTTTAATAAACGCCAAAAGATGTAAAACGTCGGAACTTTCCTCTGCAAACGCCGTTGTTCTGGGAAATTCGACGGGGAAAATCCTCGCCGCCTAAACCTAAACTAAAATATTAGTAAAATGGAAGATGTAAATTTCAGAAAAGGTGATGCCAAAACAGAAGTGTTTGGATCAAACAGAATGTTGCAACCCTCTCCGGTAGAGAAGATCCCTGATGGACCTACTACTCCCGAGATTGCTTATCAGATGGTAAAAGACGAAACTTTCGCTCAAACTCAACCCCGTCTAAACCTGGCCACTTTCGTTACCACTTATATGGACGATTACGCCACCAAGCTGATGAACGAGGCGATCAACATTAACTACATTGACGAAACGGAATATCCCCGTATCGCCGTGATGAACGGAAAATGTATCAACATCGTAGCAAACCTGTGGAACTCTCCGGAAAAGGATACTTGGAAAACAGGTGCGCTGGCCATTGGTTCAAGTGAAGCATGTATGTTGGGCGGTGTGGCAGCTTGGCTGCGTTGGCGTAAAAAACGCCAGGCTCAAGGCAAACCTTTCGATAAACCTAATTTCGTTATCTCAACAGGTTTCCAGGTAGTATGGGAAAAGTTCGCACAGTTGTGGCAGATTGAAATGCGTGAAGTACCTTTGACCCTTGACAAGACTACTCTTGATCCGGAAGAAGCCTTAAAGATGTGTGATGAAAACACCATTTGTATCGTACCTATTCAGGGTGTAACATGGACCGGACTGAACGATGACGTAGAAGCACTGGACAAAGCTCTCGATGCTTACAACGCCAAGACCGGTTACGATATTCCTATCCATGTAGATGCTGCCAGTGGTGGTTTCATCCTGCCGTTCCTCTATCCTGAAACGAAATGGGACTTCCGTTTGAAGTGGGTTCTTTCTATCAGTGTCAGCGGACATAAATTCGGTCTCGTTTATCCGGGTCTGGGTTGGGTTTGCTGGAAAGGTAAAGAATATCTGCCCGAAGAAATGTCATTCAGCGTAAACTATCTGGGTGCAAACATTACTCAGGTGGGATTGAACTTCTCCCGTCCTGCTGCTCAAATCCTGGGTCAGTACTACCAATTCATTCGCTTAGGATTCCAGGGATACAAAGAGGTACAGTATAACTCACTGACCATCGCGAAGTATATCCATGATGAAATCGCTAAGATGGAACCGTTCGTCAACTATTCAGAAGAAGTGGTGAACCCGTTGTTCATCTGGTACATGAAACCGGAATACGCCAAGAATGCTAAATGGACGTTGTACGATCTTCAGGATAAACTGTCGCAACATGGTTGGATGGTACCGGCTTATACCCTACCTTCTAAACTGGACAACTACGTCGTAATGCGTGTGGTAGTACGCCAGGGCTTCAGCCGCGACATGGCAGACATGTTGCTGGGCGACATCAAGAATGCCATCACTGAACTGGAAAAATTGGATTATCCTACTCCTACCCGCATGGCTCAGGAAAAGAACTTGCCAGTAGAAGCTAAAGTGTTCAATCACGGTTGTAAAGCTCACAAAGCAGCGAAATAATTAAGGGAACCAATCAACAAGGGGACAAGCCAACTCGTCCCCTTGTCAATTCTAAAAAGAAAACGTATGGATAAAAAGATTTCAATCTCTCAACTAAAAGAGGTTGCCCAAGAAGCCTATGAACAGGTGAAGGGTAACACCGGGGGAAAAAATGCCGATTACATCCCCTACCTTGCCAACATCGACAAGAATCTGTTCGGCATCAGCATCTGTCTGATGAACGGACAAACCATTAATATAGGTGACACTGACTACCGTTTCGGTATAGAATCTGTTTCCAAAGTACATACAGCCATCCTCATCCTCCGTCAATACGGAGCACAGAAGGTGCTGGATATGATTGGTGCAGATGCTACAGGACTACCTTTCAACTCAATCATCGCCATTTTGCTGGAGAATGATCACCCTTCTACCCCATTGGTAAATGCAGGTGCCATCTCAGCATGTTCCATGGTTGAGCCTGTGGGCAATTCAGATAAGAAATGGGAAGCTATCGTTCAGAATATTACTGATTTGTGCGGTTCAGCTCCACAATTGATTGATGAGCTGTATAAATCGGAAACGGCTACGAACTTCAACAACCGCTCTATTGCATGGTTACTGAAGAACTACAACCGTATCTACGATAATCCGGATATGGCACTCGACCTGTACACTCGTCAATGCTCATTAGGTATCACTGCCGGACAACTGGCGATTGCTGCCGGAACCATCGCCAACAGTGGTGTAAACCCTGTCACCAAGAAAGAAGTGTTTGAAGCTTCATTAGCTCCGAAGATTACTTCCATGATTTCTACCGTAGGTTTCTACGAACATTCAGGTGACTGGATGTACACTGCCGGTATACCTGCCAAGAGTGGTGTAGGTGGTGGAGTTATGTCTGTACTGCCCGGTGTATTCGGCGCAGCTGCATTTGCACCTCCTTTGGACGAAGCAGGAAATTCTGTTAAATCACAACTCGCCATCAAGTATATCATGAACAAATTAGGTTTGGGCGTGTTCAATGGTGACCGTGTGACTATTATAGAATAAGACAATCTCTCTTTTTCATAAATAAAAGGCGTCGTCAGTCCGGAGAGGATAGGCGGCGCCTGTACTTATATATACTCAATATACGGCTTGTAAACTATAGAAGCTATCAGCTAAATTAATTCATTTCTTTTCGGTTATGAATTCATTCACCACAGATTACACAGATTGACACAGATTCTATTTTACTGATTATTAGATTAATAAATCTGTGTGAATCTGTGTAATCTGTGGTGAGTCTTATTCATTCCTATACCGATATGCATTATATAGGAGTGAACTGAAGAATATAACTTCTTGTGTGATAGTCTACTTGGTGTTCCACTAAGATCAGTCGTAGTGGAACACGAGTTCAGTCCTAGTGGGAAGTGGCTTCAGTCGTAGTGGGAAGTACGTTCAGTCCTAATGGGAATATAGCTCATTACCGCACCAATATAAATTAACACCTCCAGCACATAACCATCGCCATAGCGCAGCACCCTACCGCGCAGCCCTCCGGCATAGGCGCAGGTGCGTAAGCGTAGGCACTGTCAGGCGCAGGTAAGGGGCGATCTGTCTGAGCGAAGCGAGTTCGAGCCCCGTCTGCGAATGACAGTGTCGGAGTAGCACCGGAGACGTAGCCGGGGTCCCTTTCTTTTTGGTATCTTTTTCTTTCGGGACAAGCCGAAAGAAAAAGTACACACACAACATTACTTTATATCCCCTCCCTGCAACTCCTTATAATACTCTTGTTTCTCCTGATTCCTCTTTTGCACCAGACTCGTCACATACACCGTAAATATCGGAAACATCATCATCCCCAATGCTGCCAGCAGAACTGACAGTACACGCCCCGTCACCGTCACAGCAATAATATTGGAACCAACCGTCGTTACATCCATAAACGCCCACCACAAAGCATCCCCATAGCCTGTAACTAATGTATTCACCCCATGCTCCATAACATAGAAAGCCAGACTGGAGAAATAAACCGTAGCAAGCAAAGTCGTCAGGTAAGTAACAAACAGACCGGATGCCTTATTATACGTCAACCAACCTACCACAATGGCCAACGCATAACCACCGCGCACTAAAGGAATAAAACGCAATAAATAAGTGATTTCCTCGGAAAACGTCCATCCGGCCCAGGAAATAATGCTCTGGTAAGGGATGGCTACCAGAAGAAAAACGAAGTGAGTAGCAAAATAACGTCCTTTATGCTTTGCTAAAAACCACTCCAAAATAAAGTCCAGCAAAAACAGGATGCACACGGCAAACTGAACCTTCATAAATACCGTCTGAGTATAGAAAGGAATACCCTTGAATGTATCTACTGAAATACTAACCACTAAAAATAACGAAAGTAACAGAATCACAATGTGTAAGACACCATAAATTCCCTTCTCTCGTAATGCAAATTCTGAAAGAGCCATTTTCATAATAATACCTATTATTTATTCTGATTTAATATATTATTGATTTCTGCCCGATTGCCCTAAAACGTCTTGCACAAGACATTTGTTTAAGTGTTAATTTACCAACTTTCACTTTATCCCTGAAAACAACTCCACCGGGTCGTTGTTATAGAGACTGATTTTAAAACATATTTTTCACCTAAAACCTTAACTTATGGCAAATATTAAACAAACAGTGAAGCTGGGTGTGTTCACCCTCGCAATCATGAATGTAACGGCAGTAGTATCCCTACGTGGACTACCTGCCGAGGCCGTGTACGGAATGAGTTCGGCCTTTTACTATTTATTTGCAGCTATCGTATTCCTTATACCGACGTCACTTGTCGCTGCGGAATTGGCTGCGATGTTCCAGGACAAACAAGGTGGTGTGTTCCGCTGGGTAGGAGAAGCCTACGGTAAGCGGCTCGGTTTCCTTGCCATCTGGGTGCAATGGATTGAGAGTACTATCTGGTACCCTACCGTATTGACATTCGGTGCTGTATCCATCGCCTTCATCGGAATGAACGACGCACACGATATGTCGTTGGCAAGTAACAAGTACTACACACTCGCCGTAGTGCTCATCATCTACTGGCTCGCCACTTTCATCTCATTGAAAGGTATGGGATGGGTAGGTAAGGTAGCCAAAGTCGGCGGTATGGTTGGTACCATTATCCCGGCAGCCTTGCTGATTATCCTGGGGATCATTTATCTGGCTACAGGCGGACACTCCAATCTGGACTTCCACAGCAGCTTCTTCCCCGATCTGACGAACTTCGACAACGTCGTACTCGCCGCAAGTATCTTCCTCTTTTATGCCGGTATGGAAATGGGCGGTATCCACGTTAAGGATATAGAAAACCCCTCCAAGAATTATCCGAAAGCAGTATTTATCGGTGCAGCTATCACAGTTATCATTTTCGTACTGGGTACTTTCGCACTGGGTGTTATCATTCCGGCCAAAGACATCAGTCTGACACAAAGCTTGCTGGTTGGTTTCGACAATTACTTCAAGTACATCCATGCTTCCTGGTTATCACCGATCATCGCTATTGCTCTTGCATTCGGTGTGCTGGCAGGTGTATTGACTTGGGTTGCCGGTCCGTCCAAAGGTATTTTTGCCGTAGGTAAGGCAGGTTACATGCCTCCGTTCTTCCAGAAGACAAACAAACTGGGTGTACAGAAAAACATCCTGTTCGTACAAGGTGGTGCTGTAACAGTATTGAGCCTCTTGTTCGTAGTAATGCCTTCCGTACAGAGTTTCTATCAGATCCTGTCACAGTTGACAGTAGTTCTTTACCTTATCATGTATATGTTGATGTTTACAGGAGCTATCGTATTGCGTTACAAGATGAAGAAGTTGAACCGTCCGTTCCGTATCGGTAAGGGTGGTAATGGATTGATGTGGTTCATCGGCGGACTCGGTTTCTGTGGTTCTCTGTTGGCATTCATCCTGAGCTTTATCCCGCCCAGCCAGATTTCAACGGGTAGCAATACAGTTTGGTTCTCCGTATTGATTATCGGTGCCATCGTTGTTGTGGCAGCTCCGTTCATCATTTACGCTTGCAAGAAACCGACTTGGGTTGATCCAAATACTAACTTCGAACCCTTCCATTGGGAAGAACAACCAAAAGTTGCAGCAAACGCAGCAACAGCCACTGCAACAGCAGCAGGCACAACAAGCACAGCTACGGCAACACCAACTGCAAATCCTACCGTAAATCCAACTAGTACAACAAATAATTCCGGCACACCTAAATCATAGGGATACAACCGGAAAACATAAAAATGGGACTGTACAGATTGACGTACAGCCCCATTTTTTATTTTGGACGGTAAGAAAGTGAAATGACTCCATTTCATTCCCCCTATTCAAAAAAATTCGTCCTATGAGATGAATCTTTTTGACCCACGAGACATTTATTTTTGCCTCATGATACAATTTTTTTCATCTCATGGGACGAATTTCATCGTCTCATATAGCTAAATTCTTATTCCTTTAGCGCATCCCACGCTCTTCTATACCCTTCTGTCAGTTCCTGCATCACCTCAGCAACCGTCTCTATCTGTTTACCATAAAGTAATGCAGAAGCCTGACCAATCTCCAGTTCTCCTTCTTCCAGATCTCCATAGAAAATCCCTTTCTTGGCACGTCCATGAGCCAGAAGAATACGAAGTTCATCTTGTGTAGCCCCCACGGCTTCGGCTGCCTCTACAGCGTCACGGAAATTATTCCGCACCAAACGTACCGGAGCAAGCTTCTTCAACAATAACCGGGTATCCCCCTCCTGCAAACGCAAACAATATTCCTTGAAATATTCATGAGCTGAACTTTCCTGAGTCAATGCAAAACGCGTACCTATTTGTACTCCTTCTGCTCCCAACACCCGTGCAGCAAGCATAGCCTCACCCGTAGCAATTCCTCCAGCAGCAATCAATGGTAAGGTAGTAGCAGCACGCACGGCAGGCATCAGGCACAAAGTGGTAGTTTCTTCCCTTCCGTTATGCCCACCGGCCTCGAAGCCCTCAGCAACAACAGCATCCACACCCGCCTCTTCGGCTTTCATCGCAAAGCGGGAAGAACTGACCACATGCACCACTGTCACTCCCCGCTCTTTCAGCCATCCCGTCCATTTGGCAGGGCTTCCGGCGGAAGTGAAAACTATATTGACTCCTTCCTCTACCACTATCTGCATGATTTCTTCAATCTGCGGATACATCAATGGAATATTGACTCCAAAAGGATTATGTGTAGCAGCATGGCATTTACGGATATGCTCACATAACGTTTCAGGATGCATGGAACCTGCCCCAAGCAAGCCCAGTCCACCCGCATTACTTACTGCCGACGCCAAGCGCCAGCCACTGCACCAAACCATACCACCTTGAATTATTGGATATCGAATTCCGAAAAGGGAAGTAATTCTGTTCATAGTTTTTCCGTTTAGGGATTATTAGGAAGAAACAAGAAAAAAGGATGAAAGGTTCGGAAGAAAAGGCGAATTGTAATAAAAAACACACCCGGAAATACGAATTTACAACATACATATCACCGGATGTTCAAATTATACAAATCCTTAATTCTTAATCGTCTTGACAGGTTCTTTACCCCGTACCGTTACCGAGTCTCCATATGCACGTAACACTTCCAGCGTACGGGCACGGCGCTTACGCCCCTTGACGTTCCAGAATTCTTTGGTAAAAGGTGCCATAAAATCACCGGAAAATCCTAAACCGCCACTAGCACCCTGCCAGCTACCTACAGCCATATTATTAGCCCGTTCTGTCATTCGGTAGCGCATCCCGGTTGCCTCTATTTCATCCATACTTTTACGGACACCCTTTTCGAAAGGCGTCTTTGCCCAATCGGAATAAATGCGAAGTATTTTAAGTTCATAGAAAGGATCCCCTCGCCACGTGTCCTTATCTATTTTAATCTTCTTCTGATACACCGGGTCCCAATTGTACTTCGTAGTTGCAGTATACGGGCGCAAGGTAAGAACAACTTTCTTCTTCGGTGTATTTGGTATTTCGGGAAGTGTTGTGTTGAAATCCAGCCATTGTTTCTCCATCGATATCTGCTGTTTGCCCAGAGGTTCCTGTACTCCCATCTCTTTCAGAACTTCCGGATTCAGCTTAATCTCTCCTTCTTCATCCAGCAGACGGCGCAATCGCAGAGAGTCCTGAGGTGTCCAGTTCTGAGCGCAAACGGGAAGGACTACTACTAAAAGCAGTCCGATTATAGTGCAATATTTTCTCATTTATTTATTTTCTTACCACCACATATATCCGCTTCCACAAAGCGGTTCATCATAACAAGGGTCTATGGTCCACATCGTACGGGGGTATTTGCGGTTTTCCCACCAGCGGCGATAACGGGCGGAAGCATCCAGAACTTCATCATCCGATAAGAAGTAAATACCTTCATAATTCTCTGCATCCACATGTACCATTTTACACCCCATCGAGGCATTCTGCCCCAGACGGATTGTTTCTACTGTCCACAAAATACACTCACCTAAACGAAGCTTGCCACCTGCGGAATAAGAAACCGGAGCCAATGGGAAAGAAGGAATTACCGTCAAATCTTCGGCATACTTCAACAAGTCCCCTATGTCATCAACAGTAAACCGGGGAATAGTGTTCAGACCTTCCGGACTTTCGACAGAGTATTTTCCAGCTTTTAGTTGCTTGACGAATAAATCCACGTCAGGATTATTGTAGTCCAACGTTTCTTCCGTACATGATACAAAAGAAAGAGAAAAGAAGAATATCAAAATGGCCATTACGGCACGTATATTAGAAATTGCTTTCATTGTTGCATTGTATTAAGGTTAATATGTCATACGAACACCGCAAAGTAGATTAAGGTTCGTTGGACGTTCCGTTCGCAGCGTTTTTGTTTGCGAATCCGTATCAAAATGATGAGATACCGTAGGCTCTGCAAACAGAGCAATCCGGTCGTTCAACTTATAACGGACTCCCAGACCTGCCGCAATGGAAAGTTGTATAGGCTCTGCTCCAAAACCATTGTCTTCAGCTCCGGCTATGCATTTCTCGGCAGCACCACCCAATGTAGCGTAAAAGTCTACTTTAGAATTGCTTGCCAGCACCGCATTCAGTTTTACCGGAACAGCCAGTGTGTGTATCGCATGGTCTCCGTCAAGACGGTTGTATTGCAAACCTGCCTCCAGAGAAAAATGTTTGTTCAAATGACGCTCAGCAGAAAACCCTGCGGTGAACGGTATCCCGAAGTCCCCCTTTGGCAACGCTGTACCTATACCTGCTTTGAAAGCCCATTTTTTAGCACAACCACCCGCATTGGTAATGGGGAGCGCCTTATCGGAATCTGAGCCAAGCTCTGAATTTGTGACAGCGGGATCAGTAGCCGTGACACGATGATTATTTTCATTCCTTGATGAAGCTGTTTGACCATACATTCCGTTACCTTGGTGGTGATTGCCATATACGCGTTGGGAAATTGTAATGGAGACAGTGACTGATACAGTCTCTTCATCATCACCATTCGCAGCAAGTATGCCTCCGGATGATACTGGTACAGGATTCTTATGACCAGGATTTTGCGCTGTAGGTTTAGTCTCATGAATAGAGGGGAACTTTTCCTGCACCACATCTCCATTCAAGTTACCTTCCGGTGTCAGTGTAGCCACCTTGGTGAATGCTTCCTGAATCTCATCTTTCGGAGAGAAGTACCAGAATGCAGCGGAAGCAGCTCCAAGCACTAATACTACAGAAGCCGCCGCAGCCACCCGGTAGAAGCGTGGAGTGAGGACAGAACGTTTAGTAGCTGCAGAAGTATTGGTTGCATCGGTTTCAACTCTTGACAGGTCTCCTTTCAGCTCCTCCCAAAAGCCATCCCGCACCGTCATCTCTGCCCCAGAGAGGCGACTGCGGAACAAACCGGTTATTTCATCATTTCCTTTCATACTCTGTATATTCTTTAATTCTTTTTGCTAACAAATTCTTGGCGCGATGCAGTTGCGAGGTGGATGAATGTACCTTAATCCCAAGCATTTCCGCTATCTCCTTGTGTGATTTCTCTTCAAACACATACAAGTTGAAAACGGTTCGGCATCCATCGGGTAATTCTGCCACAAATGCCATCAACTGCTGTTCGGAGAGGCGGCTACCGCTATCGGCTATACTTGCTTCGTCGGGTATGTCAGGCAATTGTTCTTCGTTCACCACCAGTTGGGTGATGCGTTTCTGCTTTCGCAGATAATCTATTGCCTGTGTCACCATTACTCTTGTCACCCACGTTGCCAATGCACATTCGCCCCGGAAAGTGAAATGGGTAAAGATTTTGATGAACCCATCGTGCAGTACGTCATGCGCAGCATCTTCGTCGCCCGTATAGCGGTAGCATACCGCAAGCATCTGCTTGGAATAAAGGGTATACAATTCCTTACGTGCGGAATCCTTTCCTGCCCGGCAGCCCTCTATCAGTTCTATTTCATTTTCCAATGTCAGTGCTATTTTTTACGGACGCCTCTTCGCGTCGTTTGTTAGTTAGACGCAGCTTTCCGTAGAATGCTGCAATGTTATATCTAAAAAGAAGTTAAAGAATGGAGATTATTTATACTTTGCTTTCAAAGTCTGTATCTGCTTGTCAAGCATTTCGTCCAGTTCGTCAAATTCATTCCAATACAAGAAACCGGGCACCATTATGACGAAATTGACAAATTCATCATTACTTATAAGAAATGAGACTTGATCCAGCAAGCTGTCATTAGTTTCCAAAGCAAACTTTATATTCTTGGACATAGCAAGTCCCATAAGTACATCGGTTTTTGCCGCATAGTAATCACCGATATCTTTCTTCCGCTTTCCCAACTCAAAATAGATTTGTAATACATCTTGCAACAAACGCTTATCAGAAATATACTGCATCAACGAAGAACCTTTCAGGACATCCAATGCATCAGTTCTGTAAGAGAGTTCATTCATATTATTAAAAAGCTTGTCATACTTAGTTAAAGTATCTCTCGGTATCCCCGATATATCCATTTTATGTTTTATCAGCAAAGAACTCATGTTCCTGTCAATATCTAATAAATGCTTTATATTACGTAGTTCCTTTCTATTATACTCCAATTCTTCCGCTACCAGTTGCATCGCAGCCCGCACCTCTTTTTGACGGCTATACTCCGTAATCCTGTCGCTTCCCCAAAAGGTAACGATAATACCTGCCGCCACAATACTGAACTGACGGAAATAGTCTCCCAATCTCCAGCCTTTAATCGTAGACTTTATCTTATCTATATTTCCCATAAGTATTTATCTTGAACCATATTTCTGTTCAATGGTTTGAATCATCTTATCAATCTTTTGCTCTATACGTTCTTGATAGCCAGGAATAAAATATCCCTGTGGAATTTTCAAAAAGTTTCGCAACTTCCTATCTGAAAGATATATTTCCCATGCTTCCCATTTTCCCTCATTAACCGTATTTGTCTGTTCATCAGTCAAAGTCAAATAAAAGGGAATAGCCGCATCTTCCTTCATATCATAATACCCATTCATTGATAGTTTAAATCCTTCTAATGCTTCATAAACATCAATCAATGAAAGCAAAAACTCTTTATCGGATATTTTCTGCATCAGCATAGAGTTCTTAAGTATGTCCAGCGCATTCCGGGTATAATAGAAACTACGAATCTGCCCTATAGAATAACGAAATTGCTTCAGCGAATCTTCCGGTATCAGCCGAACATTCATATCATGTTCCACCAACAAAGCAGAAAGGCGCTCATCTGTGCTGAATTCAGACACAATACCTTCAAAGTTCTTCCGATTACTTTTCAGTTCATCCTTAATCAGCAACATAGTAGATTTAATATCCGCTTGTTCCGAACATCTGGTGACCAGTTCACTGCCAACGAAGGTTATCAGCACACCGATCACAACAATAGAAGTTTGCCGTATATACTCGCCAGGCTTCCAATTTCTGATAGTAGCTTTTACCCTATTCCAATCTATCTTTTCCATACTTTCCAAGTATCTATGAAAAAAGCCTCTCATTAAGATTGCAATATGATGGCAAACTTATGAGAGGCTTCTTGCTATTTTCTAAATACAGCCTTTCGCCTTTGTCAACATGCTTTAAAACTCATATCTAATCCTTTTACAGAATGGGTCAGAGCACCTACAGAGATAAAGTCTACGCCACATTCGGCATAATCGCGCAGCGTATCGAAAGTGATACCACCCGAAGACTCGGTTTCATAACGACCGCCTACCATATCCACAGCCTTCTTTGTCATTTCAGGCGTGAAGTTATCAAACATGATACGGTCTATGCCACCAAGATCAAGCACTTGTTGCAATTCATCGAAGTTACGTACTTCAATCTCTATCTTGAGGTCTTTACCTTTTTCCTTGCAATATTCTTTAGCACGATTGATAGCCTTGTCGATGCCTCCGGCAAAATCCACATGATTGTCTTTCAGCAAAATCATGTCGAACAGTCCGATACGATGATTTACACCACCGCCAATCTTTACAGCCATCTTCTCAAGGATACGCATACCGGGAGTAGTCTTACGGGTATCGAGCACACGCGTATTCGTACCTTTCAGTTTCTCGGCATATTTATGCGTCATGGTAGCAATGCCACTCATGCGTTGCATAATGTTCAGCATCAGGCGTTCTGTCTGCAACAGAGACTGCACCTTGCCTTCCACTACCATTGCTATATCGCCCGGCTTCACCTCAGCTCCATCATTGATGAAGACTTCTACCTTCATTGTAGGGTCGAAACGACGGAACACTTCTTTGGCAACTTCGATACCAGCCAGAATACCCGGCTCTTTAATCAAAAGTTTGGATTTACCCATTGCCGTAGCGGGAATACACGAAAGGGTGGTATGATCTCCGTCACCTATATCTTCTGCAAAGGCGAGATCTATCAGCCTGTCAATCAGTTCTTCTTCCTTATTCATTCGTTTTATCTATTCTTATTTGATGTATAACATATTTGTTCTGTACTTTTCTGAAGAAACAATTCACTCGAAAGTTTCCATTTGCGGTTCCCAAAGTGCCGATGATGAAACTTGATTCATCCCGCTTTCCTTCGTGATTCACATTGAAGCTACTGACTTTGTTCTCGGCAAAAAAATTAGCCATAGTTCCTTCTGCCGTTTGCTTGTCAGCATTGGTCGTGCGATTATGGATAATCAGATCCACCTTATCACCCAGATACCTGTTTAGTTCCTGAGAGTTTCCCTTCTTGAAGGCCACAACCACCCCCACAGGTACGTCCTGAGCAAAGATCGAGGACACCCATAAGAAGAGGCAGGTCAACAATAAAACTACTCGTTTTTTCATAATCACAAGTATTAATGATACGCAAAGGTAAGCATTTATTGTAAAATACAATAAAAAAGCGCTAATTTTGTGCACAAATCAGAATGTAAGCAGCATGAAAACAACATTACTCGTCGTAGGAAGAACTGTAGAACAGCACTTTATAACTGCCATTAACGACTATGTACAGCGTACTAAACGCTACTTATCCTTCGAAATGGAAGTTATCCCGGAATTGAAGAATACGAAAAGTCTTTCAATGGAAGTTCAGAAAGAAAAAGAAGGGGAATTGATATGCAAGGCATTCCAGCCTGGCGACGTGATTGTATTGCTGGACGAAGGGGGAAAAGAAATGCGCTCCATAGAGTTCGCGGACTATATGAAGCGCAAGATGAACACCGTAAATAAACGGCTTGTATTTGTTATCGGTGGACCGTATGGTTTCTCACCCAAAGTATATCAGACAGCACATGAGAAAATGTCCCTTTCTAAAATGACTTTCTCGCATCAGATGGTGCGGCTGATTTTTGTAGAGCAGTTATACCGGGCCATGAATATACTCAATGGCGGTCCTTACCATCACGAATAACGATCTTAATTAAGATCTTGACACCTGGAATCCTGTTCCCGACAACGCCATTTCTACAAATCGTGCGCGAGGGTTCGGTACATCCTGCGTCAGTATCTCACGGATGCGCAATGCAGCCTGCGGATCTTTCGCCACCATATACAAATAACCTCCCCCACCTGCACCCGGCAATTTATATCCCAGTGTGTAGTCCTTAATCTTATTGATAATTTCTTCTACTGCCGGAGGATTAGTACCGCAATCCAGAGCTTGGTTCTGCATCCACGTTTTACCAATCAATGCGCCATAGGTTTCAAAGTCGTTCCTTTGAATGGTTTCTGCCATATCCAATGCATGCGCTTTCATATTTTCCAATATAGCCAAATGCGCAGATGAGTTTAGGAACATGGAACGCACAATCTCTGCCAGGATACCTTTAGCAGTACGTGTAATTCCCGTATAATATAATAGGTGGCAGTCACGATATTCAGGATGCGTAAAGAGATGTTCAGGCAACCAGTGTATTAACGGATTCTGTACAAACCCGGTTTCTGTTTGCAACAGTTTGATGCCTTGTAACACTCCGCCATACTGATCTTGCCAACCACCGCCCGTTGTTAGTAACTGTTCCAAAGCAAGTGTACGACGGCATATTTCATTCTTATCCCACATCAAGCCACAGAAATCGCTCAAAGAGCCTAAAACCGTAGAAGCTAATATAGAACTGGTTCCCAAGCCCGAGCCTGCAGGAATAGCAGACAATAAAGTAATCTCTATACCTGTGCCGAATGCCTGCAACTGTTTCTCCAACGAAGGATAAACCACTTCTGAAAACGCCGGACCAAAACCAGCCAATGTCAACGCTGCTTTCGGAATAGAGAAAGGAGAACCTATCTTACAGTAATCCTGCAATTCCTCGAAAGTATTCACTACTTCCATCGCTCCCATATCAATAGAACGCAACACAACGCGATACTCTTTGCAAGGTTTCACATAAACCTGCAAAGGAGGTTGTCCATTCAGTTCAATCGCCAGATTCACTACATTCCCACCAGCAAAAAGAGAATATGGCGGAGTATCCGTCCAACCACCTGCAACATCAATACGTACGGGACTGCGCCCCCAAACAATCTGATCGCTGTATACATTCAGATATGGGCTGCTTTTCTTTTCATATAAATCAGAAAGTAATCCTTCGCGCAGTAATCCGAAAGCCTCTTTTTCATCATTCTGAAAGTCTTTTCCGTTCAGTTTATCTATCTGAGCCCGAAGCATCCGATTATGAATACGCTGCATCTGAGGTGCATCAGCCGGCAACACATCCGGTTTATCTATCTTCAAACAATGGAAATCCTCGGCAACATCAGCCAAATCCAACTGATAGAAGACACTCTTCTCATAATTGCGTGCCAGCAACTCCCAATTACCTTTCCGGAAACTCTCGCGTTGGGCATATAATTGACGTAAATCAGCTTTCGCTGAAATTTCATCGGCAGAAAGACGTTGACTGTTCAGCCAGATTTCCTTACCTTCTGTCAATTCCGGCTCCGAAGTCATCCAGCGAAGTACTGCGCCCATCTGCTCAACACCTTCTACCACAGGGAAGATTCCGGCAGCCTGTAAGTCATCTTTTCTTCCAGTTACATCATCCGGAGTCAGTCCACGCTCCGCTAACCAATCAGGGAAGGAAATCCCCAGGTACAAAGTTTTTTCATCCCGGATATCTCCTTTAGATACATCATCGAAACCATACGGACGAACTGCCCAATGCTTCTCTGCAAGAGGCACAATATCTATACAAACTCCATCCGGTAATTCTAACGTCCAGTCATTTTCCGGTACTCCCGTAATGATTTGCCGGGAACCTATCTTCCATGATGTACCAACAAAGCTATTTTCAATCCAAAGGTTATCATTATTGGAAGAAAGAGAGATACCTACTTCTGCATTCTGTACAAATATTGCAGGATTGGGCTTTACTTTCCGGTGCATGATCTGACGCTGATCGTACACCCTATTTTGTAAAGTAACAGTTGAGGAAAGTAGTTCACGACTCGTGCCGTAGTGGTAGAATTCTCCACCGGGTAATGGCAATATAGCTACAGACAACCTATTCAACTCATCATCAGTAATGCGTGGATGATTACCAAGGGATAAACCGAAATCTGAATACAAGTCATAGTACTTTAAATCAGAACCCGAGCCATCTTTCAGCGAACGCTTCATCAATAACTCTACAGCCCGATCACTCAGTAACCAGATTCCTATATCCATCAGGAAGAGATGAGTCTTGGAAAGATTCTCCAGTTCCTGCAATGACGGTTTCTGCAACATAAAATCCAATGCTTCCGGTTGTTTCCGGTCAGAAACAAACACTCCATGATGTGTCGCTAATACCGGATCTACCCAAAGTCCATAACATACCACATCTGCATCCGGTATTTCCTGCAAAGGTTTCTCAGCACGAATATACACATCTCCACTCGCAATCAAAGTACGCAGTTTTTCCGGTGCCTGTTCCATGATTTTCTCATAAAGTGGAACTTGCAAAGACAATAAATTCTGTCCCAACTTCTGTCCACGTGCCCAGCGAAATACAGGTATCGGAGTTAATATTTTCCCGGAGGGAGCGTATCCAGGGAGGCGGCGGCTTTGTCCACCGGCATGCAGCAGAATACGTTTCTCTGTTGAGTGTTCTGTTTGTTGGTTTCTATACCATTCCCGCAGAAGCCAAGTGGTTCCACCACCCGACCCCAGTTTCATCCCTATAGGGTCAGATGTACAAAACCATTCCGTACGGTCTACATTTTCCAATTCATAGAATGCCGACACAAGATTAGGCGGCAAGGATAATAATTTTTGCATATTCAATTGCTATAATGCTTAATATATTAGCTGCAAATTAAAGCAATCTTAAGCAAAATCCACGAAAAATTTTAATATTTTTGAAGATGGAGATAAAATTATCTCCATCTTCTATTTTTCCAGCAAACCCACTATTTGTTGTAAGAGTTCAGGCATCTCATGAGTAGTACTTTTGATCGCAGTGATTTGTTCTTTTCCTTCTGCAGTCAATGAAAAATGCATTTGGCGCTTATCCACTTTACCAATAATACGGGCTATTAACTTCTTTTCTTCGACAGAACGTATCAACTTGGAAGTATTAGAACAAGTTAATCCCAAGGCTTCTGCTATTTCCCCGGAAGTAAGCCGGGGAGTATTCAGAAGTGTACAGAGCAACATTCCTTCATTCAGCGAAAGATTGTATTGCTGCATAAATTGGGTTTCAAACTCAGCTATCGCCCGGTAAACATCACGTATTTTACATAAGTCTTCCATATATTTTTCTTCTTTATTTGTTAAATAACAAATAACTATATGAAAAGGTTGACATTGGCTTTATCTGCGCGCTCCATGTAAGTTGCAACACCACCGATAGTTACCTCATCCAACAACTCTTCACGACAGATTCCCATCATGTCCATAGACATCTGACAGGCTATAAATTCCACTCCTTGAGCAAGCGCCTGCGAACGAAGTGATTCCAAAGAATCTACCCCTTTACGCTTCATTAAAAAGCGCATCATGCGACTTCCCATACCGAACATATTCATCTGAGACAATTTCAGTTTCAAAGAACTGGAAGGAAGCATCATACCGAACATCCTGCCGAAAATATCTTTCTTTACTTTCGGTTTCTGCACTTTTTTCAAAACATTTAATCCCCAGAAAGTGAAGAATACCGTAACTTTTTGCCCGGTTGCCGCAGCCCCGTTTGCCAATACAAAAGTAGCTAAAACTTTATCCAAATCATCACTAAAAAGGATCAATGTTTTTCCCCTACCCGCTGCTACAGTTCCGGTGGAAGAAGGGCAGACCATATTCGAATTACCTTTTTCTATAACTACCGTATAGCGTCCTTTATCCTCATGGCTCCCCACCAAACGATTACCCGTCGTATCACACCAGGCAGAAGCATCACGTGCAAATCCGGCATCAGTTGCCACAATCTCCACCTGTTCTCCCGGTTCAAGAGTATCCATTGCCTTCTTCACTTGCATGATAGGTCCCGGACATTGTAAACCACAGGCATTGATTTTCAATGGTTCTTTAGATGAACCTCCAGCTGATAATATAGAATCGGATTGCACAACAGTTCCCGAAGTTTCAGTAGAGCCAAAAGTTACGCGAGCATCAACTGAAGCAGCCGCTATAGAAGGTACCGGTACCGGAGCAACCGCAGCAGAATACAGTTTGTATCCTCCCGAAAGATTACGCACATTCTTATATCCATTTCCCATCAGGATACGCTGTGCCAGATATCCACGCAAACCTACAGCACAAAACAATACAATGGGCTTGTCAGTAGGAACTTCGAGCATACGCTCTCTTAAATCATCCAACGGAATATTAATTGCTCCCGGAATAGTTCCAAAAGAGAATTCTTCAGCCGTACGGGTATCTATTAACATTACTTCATTCTTATGCTGTACCAGTTCTCGCCAAGTTACGACAGGCATTGCACCACTGATAATATTAGAAGCAACATATCCGGCAATAGCAATAGGATCTTTTGCAGAAGAAAACGGAGGAGCGTAAGTATGCTCCGTTTCCATCAAGTCATATACCGTTCCACCACGCTTGATCAAGCCGGCAATCTGGTCAATACGTTTGTCCACACCCTCATAACCAATACCCTGCGCGCCATATAATTTTCCCGTAACAGGATGAAATGTTAATTTTAAAGTCAAGGGTAATGCATCCGGATAGTACCCTGCATGAGAAGACGAATGAGTAACAGAACTTTGATATTCCATCTCCCATTGTTTCAGACGCTTAGCAGCAAGTCCCGTAGAAGCAACCGTCATATCAAATACTTTTGCGATGGAAGTACCGATAGCACCTTCGTAAGCAACCTTATTACCAAATACCATATTATCAGCCACAATACGTCCCTGACGATTAGCCGGATTTGCCAGATAATTCAACCACGGTTTCCCGGTCAATGGATGCGGATATTCAATAGCATCCCCTACAGCATAAATATCTTTTGCAGAAGTTTCCAGATATTCATTTACCCAGATACCACCTGCTTCACCTATCTTCAGTCCGGCTTGTTTAGCCAAAGCCGTTGCAGGGCGCACTCCGATAGAAAGCAATACCATATCTGCCGGAATCGTTTTTCCACTTTTCAAAAAGACGGTAATACCTTGTTCTGTACGCTGGAAATGAGTTACTCCTTCTTCCAGATAGAGCGACACACCTTTCTGTATCAAATGTTGATGAACAGGCGCAGCCATCGAAAAATCAATAGGCGCCATTACTTGATTACCCATTTCCACAACAGATACAGCAACTCCGGCATGATGCAAATTTTCTGCCATCTCCAATCCAATAAAGCCCGCACCTACTACAACCGCTCGCTTTACGGAGTTTTCCGTAAGATAAGACTTTATATGATCGGTATCTTCAACATTACGGAGAGTGAAAATTCCTTCAGAATCGATACCTTCCAGTGGTGGTCGAACAGGTGTAGCACCCGGAGACAACAAAAGTTTATCATAGGTTTCTTCATATTCGCGACCGTCTGCAGTGCGAACAGTAATCGTTTTATCTTTAGGATGAATAGCGATAACTTCATTCTCCACACGTACATCTACACGAAAGCGTTGGCCGAAAGAAGTCGGCGTTTGCACCAGCAATTTCTCACGCTCTGCGATGACACCACCTATATAATAAGGCAAGCCGCAATTTGCATACGAAATGTATTTCCCTTTCTCAAATAAAAGAATATCAGATTTCTCATCAACTCTTCTTAAACGTGCCGCCGCCGTAGCTCCCCCGGCAACACCTCCAATAATTATATACTTCATACTTCTTTATTTTAGTTTTGATAGTGCAAAGAAAAGAATATTTTCTAAAACAAAATAATTTCCAATGGAAAATAATGTTAAATCACAATACAACAACAAAATAGCGCACATTAAGTCCATTAGAAACATACTACATATTCAAAGAGAGAAAGTTCATATACCCTTAATTTAGGCGCATAAGAAGAGACACAGACATCTGGTTTGAGGCTAATTTACAGGCTCAAACACCACACTTATATATTAAAAAGAAAATATTACCAGCCTAATGCGGCAAAGCCGGCGGATGTATACCACTCAGTAGAGCGATATGCTTTATCAGTAACAGTATTAGATACTGAAGGAATATAGCAGGACACTCCATTAGTGCCTTCCATAGAAAACATACCAATATAAGCAGAATAGTTCATAGAAGTAGTCGCCCAATATACTATAGCTGCATCAAAAGCCTGCCTCCACGTTAGATAACCACCATTAACAGTGATTTTTTTCATCATATTTGCCATATCATAATAACCTACATGACCATCCTGAAATCCATCAGAACCACGACGTTTATCATAATCAAAAATCAAACTGCGCAATTGCGCATTATCAACTGATCCAGGCAAAACCTGTTTCGTTATTCTTGCCAGATCAACCAATTTATCAGTTCTCAGTGCACACACAGAGGCACCCGCTGTCCAATTACTATTTGACAAGCCATTACCTTCATCATATTTAGCCGCATAAGGTTCATAATAAGCCTTAGCAATATTCACTGCCGCATTCTCAGCAGAAAACATAGCGGGAACAACTGCATCATACGAAGCACCAGGACCTGGAATTTCAGTCGGAGAACCTATACAATAATCCGTATAATCACGCAACTCATAGGCAACCTCCACTGCTTGCATGAAACAAGCATCGAACAATATAAAATCAAAATGAGGAGCAGACTTTAATATCTCAACAAATTCAGAGATATTCATTCTGTTATCACCATTACCTTTATCCTGGCCTACCCAACGAGTACCAGCGCGCAACGGATAAGGTAGCCATCCATCACCATGTGACCAATAAACCAATCCATAACTGTCAGCCTGATATTTGGAATTCGAAAAGACTTTTGCAAAAACTTCCTGCGTTTCAGATACACCTACAGAGTTACGACTTCCATAAGTTTCCACTACCGTTTCCACTACTGCCCCCTTTTCATTCTTCAGCTCAAGTAGACGAGGAGATTTACCATCATCTATATAAACCAGAAAATGCACATTAGAATCTTGAACTTTCGCCATACCCGCTTTCATCTCCGCTAAATCCAAAGAAGCAAATGAAGCAAGGGTATTATCCGCCGCAATATATGCAAGAATCGTACGAGTTCCTTTGAGAAGCGCAGCCGGCTCAACAGTCACTTTACAGGAAGCAGTCATCGCACCATCCTCTGTTACAGCTACAATGGTAGTACTTCCGGCCTTTAAAGCCGTAACCTTACCATTTACATCAACCATCGCTACACTTTCGTCATTCGAAACCCAAGCGACTTTTTTGTTTGTAGCATCGTCCGGCGTAATGATGACTTGCAAGCTTTCACTTTGCCCTTCTATTAGTGAAAGAATGCTTTTATTCAATGCAACATCGGTTACAGGTATCTCAGGTTCCACAGCCCCATCACCACAAGTAACAGTACATGTTGCAACCTCCGCACCATCTTCCGTAATCACCACTACAACTACAGTTCCAGTTGCCTGGGCTGTCACTTTTCCACTTGCATTCACCGTAGCCACACTAGTATCGCTAGATTTCCAGGTAACCTTTTTGTTTGTAGCATTATCCGGAATAACAGTAGCTATCAAACTCTCACTTTCCCCTTCATCTAACGCAAGGGCAGTCTTATTCAATGACACACCTGTTACAGGAACAACATCCGGTTCTATATCATCGTCAACACATGCAATCAGCAATGTAGAAAGACAAACCCACAAAAAGAAGTAAAGTTTCGTTTTCATGACTACGGTCTATTATTTAAGTAAATTCCTTAAGTTCTTAAGGAAATAAAGCAAATTACTCTTCCGGCTTCTTGAATCGGAAAGCTTCAGGAGCAATAGGCATCAATACTATCGTTTTATTCTTCTTATACTTGCTCTTCACTTTTGCAGCCTCCTTTTCTAACTTCTTCTTGTTTTCAGAAAAGTAGATCATACACGTATAATCAAGAGATTTCAAATCATATTCCAGATAATTCTTCAACTGATACGTATAAAGATCACGCTTAGGCAAGAAGCCACCCTTATCCAGCTTCACACTGTCCAATACCTGAATATCAGTAAAATACACTACTGTGTCGTTGAAAGAGGCAGCAACACCAAATGCATACACAGCTTTTTCTCCTTTACCCTTCTTGAATGAGAATGCTGAACATACCATAAAAACTAAAGCTACAGCAAAAAGTATACGAACGTATTTCATAATCTGTTTTTTTATTATATATTGTTGGCGACAAAGATAATGCAAACCGAGAGCAAAATAAAAAGAATTCATTCATTTTTTATGCTGAGATACAGCTTATCTTCACTTTTATAATAATGATAACAAAAAAACCGGTGATCAGATCATGACCTACCGGTTTTTAATTCCTTCTATTTGTCGGAAATTGATATTTCTTACTTATCCTAAATAAGACTTGAGCAATTTACTACGATTACTTTGTCTTAATCTTCTAATTGCTTTTTCCTTAATCTGGCGTACACGTTCACGGGTTAAACCGAATTTGTCGCCGATTTCTTCTAATGTCATTTCTTGTTGTCCGATACCGAAAAACATCTGTATGATTTCTTTTTCCCTATCGGTTAACGTAGAAAGTGCTCTATCAATTTCCCTCGCAAGAGACTCGTTCACCAAAGAGCGATCCGCCATAGGAGAGTCGTCGTTCACCAACACATCCAGCAAGCTGTTGTCTTCTCCTTCTACAAAAGGTGCGTCCACCGAAATGTGGCGTCCGGATACCTTCAGCGTATCGGAGATTTTATCAACAGGGATTTCCAGTTCATCTGCCAACTCCTCGGGAGACGGGCGACGTTCATTTTCCTGTTCGAACTTGGAGAATGCTTTGCTGATTTTATTCAGCGAGCCTACCTGATTCAACGGAAGACGCACGATACGCGACTGCTCTGCCAAAGCCTGCAAAATGGACTGACGTATCCACCATACTGCATAACTGATGAATTTGAAACCACGTGTTTCATCGAACTTTTCGGCGGCCTTGATCAGTCCTAAATTACCCTCGTTAATCAAGTCGGGCAAACTCAAACCTTGGTTCTGGTACTGCTTGGCCACAGATACAACGAAACGCAGATTGGCACGTGTCAACTTCTCCAGTGCGATACGGTCACCCTTGCGGATGCGTTGAGCGAGCTCTACCTCCTCCTCGACAGTTATGAGGTCTTCGCGACCGATTTCCTGCAAATACTTGTCAAGAGAAGCGCTCTCTCTGTTAGTGATACTTTTTGTAATCTTAAGTTGTCTCATTCTTCTAAAACAGATTTGGGTTGCAAAGTTACGACAAATTATTTTGTTACAAGCAAACTTGCCCTAACTTTTTTATCTTATTCACTATACAATATAAACAAAAAGAATGCCGACAAGTTAGTTGTCGACATCCTTTTTCTTCTTTGTTAGCTAATATTACAATCTTCTTACCTATTCACATGTACAATCTACAATTTAGCGATGCCAGCCATTAATCCTGAGCGACACTTACTGCATAGCTGCCACGTTTTCCAGAGGGGAACATACCTGTAATAAACAAAACCTGTTCCTGAGTCTTAGCAGCTTCTTTCATCACTTTCTCCAAGTCTTCCACAGTCTTCATCGGTACATTATTCACTTTTAGGATAATGAAACCTTTACGGACGCCACCTTCTGCCATCTTACCATTGCTAACACCCGTTACTTCAAGACCATAACCCAGATTCAATTGTTTTTTCAATTCATCGGGTACAGGGCGGAATGCGGCACCAAGAATATCCATATCGGCATTCTTCACAATCTTCGTAGTACCTTGTTCATTCTTCAGCGTAACTTCTATATTCTTTTCTTTCTTATCACGCATCACCTTCACTTGTACCTTATCTCCCGGACGATGTTTTGCCAAGATTTCCTGCAAGTCAGCAAATTTATGAATAGCCTTACCATCCATGCCAATGATTACATCATCAACTTTAATATCAGAACCTGAAGCAGAACTTCCTTCTACGATTTCACGTACCCAAAGACCATCAATAACACCATATTTTTCTCTAGCTTCTTTCTTTATATCACTCAACTTCTTACCAGCTTTATCAGCAACCTGTGTGTCACCCGGTTCTTCAGTAAGTGCTGTTACACTCACACCCAATTTCACACGTTGTACCGTACCGAACTGCTTCAAATCAGCAACCACTTTCTTCATAATACTGGTAGGAATGGCAAAACCATAACCTGTATTTGATCCAGTCGGAGAGAAAAGAGCAGCGTTGATACCAATCAATTCACCTTGAGCATTTACCAATGCACCACCACTATTACCTTGATTAATTGCAGCATCAGTCTGAATATACGACTCGATACTCTGTTTACCAGTTTGCTGACTCATGCCTAAAGAGCGTGCTTTAGCACTGACAATACCCGCAGTCACCGTAGAAGTCAGATTAAACGGGTTACCTACTGCAAGCACCCATTCACCAACTTTCAGTGCATCAGAATCACCTACCGGAATAGTTGGAAAATCATCACCTTCTATCTTGATTAGAGCCAAGTCTGTCTCTTCATCCGTACCAATAATACGTCCTTTAAATTGACGATTGTCATTCAACGTCACACTGATTTCATCTGCACCTGCAATTACGTGATTGTTCGTTACGATATATCCATCTTTAGAGATAATAACGCCGGAACCAAAGCCTGTACGTTCAGGGGTCTGTACCTGACGTCTTTGCGTACCGCCCCGACCACCGAAAAATTCACCGAAGAAATCAGAGAACGGATCTCTAACTTCTACTTCCTGAACTTTGGAAGTTTGAGTAGAACGAATATGCACCACAGCGTGAACTGAATTTTCTGCTGCTTGCGTCAAATCTACTGGTTGCGCATCAACGGCATTATAAGAGGCCAAACGTACGTTCGGATTTTGCTGGAACATTTCATTGAATGCACTGGTACTATCAGCAGGCATATTTTTTTGCAGCATCTTATAGGTGGTTAAACCTGCTACTCCTGAGCTGAGAAGTACGATAGCTGCAACCCCGAGAATGTTTTTTGTTGTCTGTTTCATACTAATTTTCTATTCTTTTAATTGTTAATATTCAAGTTTTGTTTAACATTTCGACGTTAAAATAACGACAAAAATCGTTCACTTATTCCGCTTGTCACTCTTTTTTGTTCTCTTTTAACAGTGAACTTTTGGGGCTTAACAGCGGTTAACGACAGAACCTGACAATTTTACATTTATGCACGTTTACTGACGTGAAAATAAGGCAGATAGGCGTTAAAATCAAACAGACCATCTATCCGTTTAAAATAGATGGTCTGTTTTCAGGGAAAAGTACCTCTTTAATTATCGAGATATTCTATATCCATGTGATAATCCCACTTCGGAAAATAAAGGTTACCTCCCTCCCATTCCACTTCACCACGCTGGAAATCCACCGTTTCACTACGAGGATATTTTTTCTCGGGTATCAGCGGCATACCGTAATCGCTGTTGACTATCATACGCCAGGAGTCAATGCCACCCAAGAAGAAATATTCTTCATCCGCATTACGGGCAAAAGTAGGGATGCCAAATGATTGGTCTACAGGAACCCAGCCAATGCCTTCAAAATAGATTTCCGCCCAGTCGTGCAGGTTCCATGCTTTAGGATGCATCATAAAACCACTCTGGAAATGGGCAGGAATACCACTGATACGACAAAGCGTAATAAACAGCAAACTAACCTGCCCACAATCACCTTTATGATTATCTAACACGTATTCGGGAATATTTTCTATAGTAGAATATTCCCGGGCAGAAGCCCAAGGAAAGTTATCATTCACCCAACGGAAGATGCGTTTAGCTTTCAACAAAGGATTGGTTTCCCCAGCTGTCAATTTGGCAGCAAGTTCGCGCATACGTGGTGAGAAAATGACATGCTTCTCGCGTTCAGCCGTATATTCCTTATATATAGAAGAAGTTGTATCATAGGGCTGAATATCTTTCGGTTTCAAATTATGCCATTCAGCATTAGCTGTATACTCAAAACTTTCAGAGAATACGGTTGGTTGATCTTGCACTGCACGTTTTTCCATATAGAGAGTGCTATGAAGGCAATCCTGTGGGGATAAAGTATACTTGGATTCGCTGGCAGAGATGAATTTTACATCTTGCTGACGTGACTGGTCGGTACGTGGGTAAGGAAGCCAGCAACGGACGAGCTCTCCGGCAGGAACGGCATTACTGTCTACCGTGAGCGTATAGGTGATTCGCATTCGTTTGGGAGCAGTGATAGGATTACCACTCTTTTTCACACTCGCAATGATTTCGGGCAGGTTCTCCATATTTACTTTTTCACTGCCACTGAAGGAGACGCCATCTTTGGCAGCCTTTATCTGATAGCAGACAGAGTCTACACGGAATAAATTAGGTGCGGCATTACGGAAATAACGCTTCTCACCATTCAGAGTCATACACTCCAATGCTTTGGAGGCTTCCCATTGGCACATCTGCTCATCGGAAACATCAGGGATATACTTACGAATATACTCTTTCACTTCATCTTCCGTACGAGAGAAATCAGTGAGAAGGCGTTGGTGCAGATCATCTTCCCAGGTATAGGGCTTGCTTTCCGGTTTTGGAGTACAGGCAGTTACAAGGAAAAGCAAGGCAGCAGCATACAATACTTTTTTCATAATAAGCTAATTTATAGATGATAATTGAGAACGGAAATTGAATTACGATTCAGGATCCTTACAGTTTCACAACTCCGATGCCAGGCAAATCTGGTAACGTGATCTTGCCCTTTACGACCTCCATTCCCTTGAAGCGGTCGTTGGCAATAAGCAGATTGCCATCCAGATCAGCAAAGTCAACCGCAGGAGAAAACTGGGCAGCAGCAGAGCAAGCACAGGATGTTTCCGTCATACAGCCCACCATCACTTTCATACCCAAAGCACGTGCTAATGTCACCATCTTCCAGCCTTCACGCATACCGGTACATTTCATCAACTTGATATTGATGCCATGAAATGCACCTTTCAGACCGGCCACATCACTCAAACGCTGCAAAGATTCATCAGCAAAGATAGGCAACGGACTCTGTTGTGCCACCCAAGCAATATCATCCAGCTGGGTTTTAGGCATCGGCTGCTCAATCATGACAATCCCTTTTTCTTTCAGCCATTGTATCATATCAATGGCATAATGCTTATCCGTCCAACCTTGATTGGCATCGACGGCAATAGGCAGGTCGGTCACCGAACGGATTGTTTCAATCATCTCTTTATCATTCTCACGCCCCAGTTTTACTTTGAGAATATTGAATTGCTCGGCACATTCCTTCGTTTTTTCTCGTACCACATCCGGCGTATCGATACCAATGGTAAAAGTGGTCGAAGGAGCTTTTTCCTTATCCAATCCCCATATCTTATACCACGGAGCTCTCAGCAATTTGCCCACAAGGTCGTGCAAAGCAATATCTACAGCAGCTTTAGCGGCGGCATCTCCCGGTGAAAGCTTATCTACATAAGCGAGAATATCCTCCAATTGGAAAGGATCGGAAAACTGTCCGATGATATCCTGAACTTTTTTCAGGAAAGCCAGTACACTTTCCATCGTACCCAGTTCTTTCTGTAAATAAGGCGGCATGGAAGCTTCACCATAACCGATAACACCATCGTATTCAATCTCTACCTGTACATCAGGAGTGGTAGTGCGTGAGTAAGTAGCCACTGTAAAAACATGACGTAACTTCAACTCATATGGAAAGAAGCGCAATTTCATCCTGGCATTCACACCACTTTTATTGATATTGAACAGTTTTGGAGCGCTTTCTCCTCCAAATACATCATTGATAACCACACCGGAGCCCAATGCGGCAAAAGCAGCTGTTTTCAGGAAATCTCTTCTGTTTTGCATAATATTTGTTTTTAAGTTAGGAGCTACTAGCTACGGAGCCACAAGCTACAAGAGCTTTGCAGAATGAGAGCATTGCTACTTGTAGCTTGTAGTTCGTAACTTTATTATTTATAATAAGGATTCGTTTCCGTAGTATTCAAGGATGCTTCCTTATTTATATAAGGTAGCACGCGCGTAGCAAACAGAAGGCGTCCGAGGTTATATTCGTCAAAAAGCTCATCGGCAGAATCAAAACTACTGACGTGTACATCACCTTGCGAATGAATGAAACGTTTATTGCCAATATACATTCCCACATGCACCACACGTTCTTTTCGATCTGCCGTAGCTTTACGTCCAAAGAAGATCAAGTCGCCCGGTTGCAGGTTGCTGAAATCAGGAGCGATATCAATATGCTCGCCTACATACGCTTGCTGTGAAGCATCTCGAGGAATGATGATATCATGAATGAAAAGAATGGTACGCATGAAGCCACTGCAATCTATCCCTTTGGAAGAAGTGCCTGCCCAAAGATACGGAACTCCCATCAGCGTATGTGCCGTGCGAATAATGCTGGCAGCATCCTGTTTTAAAGCGGCACGCCATTTCTTTTCCGGCATGGAGATAGATTTGGAAATATAACCGGTCCGCCCGTCAGGATATGCAACCTTATAGAATGCACCTTTCGTTCCCTCCCACTTCAAGCGATTGCCTGCAACTACATCCGAAACAGTCTGCGAAGACTGATTGGGTTCAGAATACACAAACCCATAATGAGAAGTCACCACAATCTTCTCTGCTCTGTTCCAGACATGAAGTTCTTCTTTCGTTACCGGATGAATACCTACACGATGTACCCAAGCGATATAATTATCCGGTGTCTGAATGCGATACCAACCGTCGCGCTGTAATACGCGGACAGGCATTCCCATCAATCCCTGGGTCATCATTTCGGATGAGAAGTCAGGATCAACCCTAAGATTGGACACCGATACATTTATGATACCATAAGTTTTTCCTTCCAGTGCAGCCTCATCCGGCAATACCTGTAAGCAGTCCATTACTTGATAGTCAGCTTTCGACAGCCCGTTCAGTAATGCAGCTTTCGCCTCGGCCGAAGTAGTCACACCACGTAACATCACATTTTTACCGGAAAAGGAATAATCTACATCAAAGAGTGCTACCCGTTTATCAGGAGCATACTGACGCTTCAAGCTGTCGGACAACTGTGCTACATCCGCAGGAATAGTCCTGTCCCCGATTTCCGAAGCTACCGAATACAACGAAGCAAAAAGGAACAGGGATACGATAGGAATAAGTTTCTTCATTAGCTAAAATGATTTGGGGGTTATTAAGTGTTAGCAAAGTTAGAAATAATTTCTACTTTGGTTATATATTTTCAGGAATATTAAGAAAGTGTTTAGAAAAGGAAGCTATCCGGAGGTTATCTACCCCGCATCCGGTCCGTATCAGGTCCGTATCTATAATTATGGAGAAGATACGGAAAAAGCCCTCCCTTACACAAAAACTCTACAAGTTTCTGTGTCCGCTGGCATAAAAATCGTATCTTTGCCGGACAAAAGCAGCCGGTCGGTCTGTCGCTTACGCTTCGGCGTATGAGGAAAGTCCGGGCAACATAGAGCATCCTACTTCCTAACAGAAAGCTGTCCGCGAGGGTAGAGTAACGTAGAAGAAAATAACCGCCGGTGTCCTTGGGCATGGGTAAGGGTGAGAAGGTAGGGTAAGAGCCTACCAGTCTTGTGGTGACACAAGGGCTGTGCGTCTTGGGAGTTGTAAGGTCATGTAAACCGACGCTATGAGAGTTGCTCGCTCCATGTCGGAGGGTAGACCGCTAAAGCCTGTATGGTGACATGCGGCTCAGATAAATGACAGACACTTTGCTGAATGAAGAATGATGAATGAATAATGAAGATTTCTTCCTGAAAACAGAGAACAGAACCCGGCTTACAGACCGACTGCTTTTTTTTAATTTAAGAACAGAGAATGAGGAATGAAGAATTTCTGCATGATACAACAATTTGATAGAGTTCTCCGTTCTATATTCATAATTCTTCATTCCTAATTCTTCATTGATTATGAATAAACGTATTACTGCTCTTTGGAAATTTCTTACATACGACATCTGGCGTATTACAGAGGATGAAGTCACCAAAACGACTTTTTCCCTCTACAATATAATCAAAACCATTTATTTATGTATCAACCGCTTCACCAAGGACAGACTAGTAAACAATGCCTCTGCACTGACTTATAGCACTTTGCTTGCCATTGTCCCTATACTTGCCATATTATTTGCCATAGCACGTGGATTCGGCTTCTCCAATCTGATGGAGAATCAGGTGCGAATGGGATTCGGAGGGCATAACCAGACCACAGAAGTCATCCTCCAATTCGTAGACTCTTATCTTTCTGAAACTAAAAGCGGCATATTTATCGGAGTAGGTTTAATTATGTTGCTATGGACGGTTATCAACCTGATCACCAATATTGAAATAACCTTCAACCGCATCTGGCAAATAAAAAAGGCACGAAGTATGTACCGTAAAATTACGGACTATTTCTCTATGTTCCTGCTGATGCCTATCTTGATTGTAATTTCGGGTGGTCTCTCCATCTTCATGAGTACAACGCTGAAGTACATTGAAGATTTTGTACTGCTTGCTCCTATTCTGAAATTCCTGATCCGCCTCATACCTTTTGCCTTGACCTGGTTCATGTTTACAGGACTATACATCTATATGCCTAATACTAAAGTAAAGTTCAAGCATGCGCTCATTGCGGGGGTTCTTGCAGGAACGGCACACCAGGCATTCCAGTTTTTATACATCAGTGGTCAGTTGTGGGTATCGCGTTACAATGCTATTTATGGTAGTTTCGCCGCCCTTCCCCTATTCCTGCTATGGTTACAAATATCGTGGACAATCTGCCTGTTTGGTGCAGAACTGACGTATGCGGGACAAAACATACGGAACTTCAGTTTTGACAAAGACACCAAAAATATCAGCCGGAGGTATCGGGACTTCGTGGCTATCCTTATCATGTCCCTCATTGCCAAAAGATTTGAGGAGAATGCAAAACCATATACAGCAGAAGAAATATCCGAAGAGTGTCAGATACCAATCCGGTTGACACACCAGATTCTATATGAGTTACAAGAAATAAATCTATTGCATGAAGTAGTAGACGAAAACAATGAAGATATCGGCTATCAACCCTCCATGGATATCAATAAGATGAACGTCGCACTGTTGTTAGACAGACTGGACACACATGGTTCGGAGGATTTCAAAATAGATAAGGACAAGGAGTTCAGCGAACAATGGGAAGTATTAATGAATGCACGGGAAGAATATTATAAGAGCGCAAGCCATGTGCTACTGAAAGATCTTTAATTTTAGAGGGTTAGTGATAAGTGATTAGTACCATGCGGTGTCATAGCGCAATCTGTTAATCACTTATCACTAACCCTTTATCACTGAATCAGTATTTATTGTAAGAAACCACCTTTTCCTTCGGTTTCCTCGCCTTCTTTCTCTTCTCTTTTACAGAGTAGCCGATGGTGATAACCAATAGCAAGCGCTTAGAAGATGGAATACCGGTCAGCTTCTTAATCTCTTTCTCATCAAACCAGCCAAGAATACAAGAACCTAATCCCTCACTCTCGGCAGCTAAAGTAATATGAGCAGTGGCAATACCTATATCTATCAAGGGGAAATACTTATCCTTAATCTTTGCACCCAGAAATGAAGTGACATTCATCGATTCTTCCACAACCAGAATATGAACGGGGGCATCCTTGGCAAATTTATTCATCCCCAGTCCGGCAGTAGCTTTGCCTACCTTAACGGAAAGTTCCGGATCATTGATTACGACAAACTTCCACGGTTGCGCATTACAAGCCGATGGGGCCAGACGGGCAGCTTCCAGTATCCGTTCCAGTTTCTCGGGCTCTACAGGACGTGTCATATCATAAGCGCGGTCACTCTGACGGGAGGCTACTAATTGTAAAAAGTCCATTTGATATATGTTTTTATTGCACCACAGATTACACGGATAAACACTGATTATAAAAGGATAATATTTCTGTGCTATTTGTGCAATCTGTGGTGAACTATTATTTAAACTGGAGCATCCGGCTGATATATTTGCCGATAATGTCAAATTCAATGTTCACTACGCTATCAACTTTGATATCGTGAAAATTAGTATATTCGAACGTATAGGGAATAATAGCTACCTGGAAAGTATCGTCCGTTGGATTACACACCGTCAGACTGACACCATTCACCGTTACAGAGCCTTTGTCCACAGTAATGTATCCCCGCTTTGCCATCTCCTTATCGAAAACATACCGGAAAGTGAAGTAATAACTTCCTTCGGCATCTTCTACACTGATGCAGGTGGCAGTCTGATCTACATGCCCCTGCACGATATGTCCATCGAGGCGACCGTTCATCATCATGCTGCGCTCTACATTCACCTTGTCTCCTACGTTCAACAACCCGAGATTGGAGCGCTCCAATGTTTCCTTCATGGCTGTAACCGTATAGGTATCCTCTGTCATGCTGACTACCGTGAGGCATACACCGTTATGAGATACACTCTGGTCTATCTTCAATTCATTTACAAATGAGCACTTGAACGTGAAGTGTACGTTCTCTTGTTCTTTTACCAATGCCACAAGAGTGGCACATTCTTCTACTATTCCGGAAAACATAATTCAGTTTACGATTTAATGATTTATAATTCCTTATTTGGAGAACACAAAGATAATGCAAATTGATCGCAGAATTTTCATGCTTGCATGAAAAAGTTCTGCCGAGATGCAGCTTATCTTCTCCAAAGATACGAAATAAGGGGAATATAAGTACAAAAAAAATGGAGCTTTTCTAAACCCGTCTGATTACCAAATAAATACGTAAAATGTTCTTTATACTTGTACTTCAATTAGCCCGTAAGAACATCACAAAGATAATTCATTTATAGGAAAAATCAAGTAGTAAATTACATGATTACTTCCTTTCTTAATAAAAAATCCAACTACCACTTCTGATAGTTGGATTCTCTGTTCTGGCTATGTTATTCACTTAAACCATATTCTTGCATTTTTCTTTATTTCTACCATTGCGAACTTTCCCAGTGCTACTACAAGTGCTTTCACTTCGTCTGCTGTTGGCTCTGGTATTTTTATCTTTCTATTGATTTCATCATTGCTTTTTTGTTTGCAATGATAATAAAAAAAACAGCAAATGAATTGCTTCAAATGCTGTTTTCTTAATTAGATGATGTAGTACTTACTTCTTCTTCCAAGTAGTTTCGTAACCATAGTCACGGTCTATAGTTTTCATGATGCTACCATCAATAGTAACATCGTAACTATCAATCTCATCTTCACCTGCATGCTCCCCATAGTTAATAACCAATATAGAAGTCTTGCTATCATAAGTGTAGGTGAAAATCTATTAGACGATTATAAGACTTTGCAAAAGATTGATATTGAAGATGTTATGTCATAAAAGGAGTTCGTGTATTGATAACAAAAAAGCCAGCTAACATTACGCTAGCTGGCAACTAATATCAATAACTAAAGATTAACTATTTTATTTTCTCATTTAATATCTCCATAAAATTATGCTTCTGTGCTTCCTGCATAATACTGTCCACATCTCTTTTTTCTGCTTTCTTTAACATTTTAGCTAATTTTGTATATTCAGTTCCTTGATTGTTCTTCTTAATAATCCAGTCGATGAAGAATCCTTTAGCCAAGAAACGATAAGTAAATCCTGCATCTAAACCAGCTTTAATAATCCTCTCTGCTCTTTCAACCATTTTTTCAGGCTCATTACCCACGTACTTCGTAAGAATGCCTTCTCCATATTTACACGCATCTGCCAGTACCGATTCTTTTATATCAGTAGAATAAGTCAGATACTTACTAAGTGTTGTCAGCTTAAATCCACCATGCGGTAACATATCATCTACTTCACCCTTCTTTGTTTTTTGATGTTGCATATCCATATACTTAACTATGAACTTAAAAGCCTCATTATCGGGATACATAGCCACTGCTTGTTTAGCGAAATCACCTTTATCCCACTTCACAGATGTGTTATTTACTTCAGTAATAAGAGTCCGTATGAGTGTCTCATTATTCAATGGATATCTAGCTTTTATCTGTGCAGGGGCTTTAGGAGTATATTCTTTGGGCTTATCTTCCTCATTACTTCCATTCTTCTGCCATTTCCTCGCTGCTTCTTCATAGTTCTTCTTGCCACATCTGTCCTCTTCTCGAAGTGCCATTATAGCCATATACCTGTGCTGTCCATCAACAATTGCCAAATACTCCTTTGCCTTTTCTTTATCTATCGGAAGTCCAGACATAGGGTCTTTCAAACTTAGACCTTCATTTATTACATCTTCTCCATCGACGACTTCCAATTCCGATAGTTGACCACATTCCGTAATGGACTTCATTTTAGCTTTCACATTCGCTTTATCGATGTCTCGATTGATACCACCAGCAATAAAAGCAACTTTCTTTCCTTCGTTCAATTCTCTTGATTCCAGAGTAAAGATTTCATTCTTAATACTTTCTTTTGTATTCATATATTTTTGCAGTTTTTAGACTGGTGCGCTCCAGCTTTATTTATTTTTATACTGCAAAGATTGCCCTTTAATCGGAGAACTAAAAGAAACAAAAAAATGCGCATTTTCTGTTCCCCTACTAAAAGCACCAATTAATCTATGTTTTTCATGCTATAGCCCAAAATCAGACAAAAAAATCCTGCCTACCTATTTCTTGAGTAAAGTCCAATAGAAATAAGCAGGCAGGATCACCCCTAGCACGAAAAAATTCTCTTTAAAAATAGAATGAGTTCAGTCTTCTTATCTCCATATCTTTATACCGCATTAAGATAGTCTTTAGATATTCATAACTTACCCTCACGCTTTCATTGCTTATGATACCAGTAAGGTATAATAGATGTGCAATAACCATTTTCTCCTTATCTGAAAGGTTTGCCCCCTTCTTTCTTTTCTCCTTCACCTGCCCTTGGTGGTTAAAAGCGGAAATGATCATCTTGGAAAAATAATAAGCCAACACTGAAAAGGAATCTGAACTCTTACGAGTTATATCTACGAAATACCCGTTAGGCAAATTAGTCAAGTCATTATTTTCTAATCCGTCATCGCAGAATTTAGCTATGCAGGCTATGGCATTATTGTTATCAATCACAATGTTTTTTCTGCCCACTTTTAAGGTTATACTTATTGGCTCATTAAAAATAGCTCCAAGCATACCACTGCCTGTATAGTTATTATAAATCGCATCTATAAAGCCTCTTATGTGCTCAACAGGAGACTTGTTTACCTCAATTCCTTCCATGCAAATTCCCCAACTATAGTCATAACAGAAGAGTAACAGATACCAGAACTTCTCACTATCCAATTCCAATGTTGTCAGATAACCTTGCAGTTCTTTATCCTGCATATATTCCTCTACTGTGAATTTATGTCGCAACTTACGTGCGTTATACCTTCCTTTAAAAATATCTGGAGCTTGCGAAACTACCATGTAAGATTCACCTGTATTCTCGTTATAATCAAAGTCTGGTGCATATTCTTGAGCTACAGGATATACATATTCAAGTAGTTTATATTCCTCTACATTATATTGGAAAGAAAACTTTTCTATTGGTTGCATCATGATTTTTTATTTTGGAGGTAAAATTAAAAATATTTGCTTTACACGAGAATCTATTAACATTATTTTTTACTGAAATCCTTAAAAGACATGGCTGAACAAGAAAAAGTAAGAAATATAGATTTTCATTTCTCAAAGTATAATTTTTACAAAATAGATAAATTATTGATAATCAATAATAAAAATGCGATAAAACAGATTAAATAACAACTTAAGGGTATGAACCCTTTAAAACCGCCTAAAACCTATTTTATTAACAAATGTGTTGATTTACAATTATATACATCTTTGTTTGTCTCATTTTGAAGGCTTTTCTTTGTACCGTATTAAAAACAAAGAAAATATGAAAAAAGAAGATTTAAAAGCCATTTCTAAAAGAATGGATGAAAACAACGAATTTGAAAATTGGGTAGCAAGCGTAATCGACATTCGTTTAGAAGAGAATGATTACGAATTGGATGAGCTTCTGGAATGTGACAATGAAAAAGAAGTGTTGTTCATGCTAAAGGAACAATGGGATGAATTACACAATCCAGATTACTTCCCAGAAGATGATGAATGATGAGACAAGAAAAGGCAGTACTCTAATGCTGCCTTTTCTATTTACACAAAATATTGGATAGTGCCCAATACAATACTGCCATTCCTACAAACCATCCAATTACTCCACATACTCTCTTACTACTAATACCAGAATGTGAAGTAAACATCTGTTTTAGAAATGTTATAAATTTCATCAATGATACATATTAAAATATCTTACTTAACTCTTCCAAAGTGCAGGGAGTATCTTTCATGTCATCTGGAATAAAAAGGTCGTTTCTAGTCTTACTCTGCCCAAATGCAAGATGAAATCTAAATAAGAGAGCTTCATCTATGCTGCCTTCAACTAGCTTCCCATCTGTAAAATCTTTTATTGAAGGTATAAAATCACATCTACGTAATCTATTATATGCAGCTTCTATTATTTCAAATTCTCGCTTGCTTCGTAGTCTATCTACTAGCTCACAGAATATTAATAAAACTTGTTCTATATTTATTTCATTTTTCATAGTTCATTTATTTGTTAATCAGCTATTTCCATCGTTAATAACAGATGTAACTTCAACTCTTCATCCTCCAGTTTGTCAATAACACCGTAGGAGTCTTTGGCAAACTCTTCAAGGTCTATATTGCCTTTCTCTAACAGTGCTGCCATTGTCTCTAGTACTTTCATAGTTCATTCATTTTATTACTAGTCCATTAGTTCCATAGCCATTATCAACAACCACTTCAGCTCTTCATCCTCCAATCTATCAATAACACCGTAAGGATCTTTAGCGAACTCTTCTGGATCAATGTTATTTTCTTCTACTAGTTTGTTTAATGTCTTTATTTGCATAATCATTTATTTCTTATTAGTTATAACTTACCTCCATTTATTTAATTCAAATTAAAAATCTAGTGGGATAATTTCTTTATAAACATATTTAAGAGCTTTATCTACGTCTTCTTGAGTAATTATATCTTCTGAAAGAAGTCTAGCTAATGCTAACTTCATTACTTTTTCTAATCTAAATGTATAATCTTCTTCAGGCGTGCGGTCATTGAAGAATTGTTCCACCTCTCGTTCCATCTCTTCACTCATTTTTTGCATAATTTACCTCCATTTATTTATTTCATTTTCCATAGTTCATTTATTTATAATCATTCCATGTTTCAATATCTGGAATTTCTGATTTGATAAAAGATAACAGCTTTATAGGTTCATCAGTCTTTATACATACGGCAATAGTATAAGTATTAATAAGATTACCATATTCTTTAATTAAAGCATTTATCTTATTTAGAAATACTTCTTTATCTAGGCTATTATATATATCTTTAAAGTCTTTAGTAGTCCAATCTCCACCTTCAATATGTGTACATTTCCCATAAATATCTTCTTCTAATTCCTTCAGAGAACTATATTTATCTATGTAGAATTTATCTTCATTGGTTCTATTCTCAAATAGTTTATAATAGTATATCAATATATCATAATCAGACAAATCAAATATATGTTCTCCGTTAAAATTAGGGAAAGCTACAAACATTCGTTTTGTATTCACGAATGGAATATCATTACTCAGTTTTATCATTGTCATTAATTAAATTCATTTAAACATTTCGCTTATTATTAATCCCATTCACCAAAGTAAAAGCCTTCATCACCAATTCCAAAAATCATTTTTTCACCACATTTAGGACAATATGGCTCGTCCCATTTCTCTAGGTTTATATTACCACATAAAGCACATTTATTTGTCAAACGATCTTCAAAAGCATCAAATTCAATCTCTTTATTACAGTCATTGCATCTAACAAAATATCTGCATCCTCTGCTGTTAACTTGCTCTACATCCTTTGCTGTATGATAAAATCTGAAATGTGGTATAGAATTATCGAGTGAAGAGAAGGTAGATTTTATATTATAGTGTATTGAAGATAGCTCTTGGCAAGAATGGTGATTACAGAATTTTTCTTCTATTTCAATATTATTTGTGATATTAGGAATTAAAACTGTTTCTTCTAGATATTCCTTTTCTTCATCCTTTCTATAGCTACTATGTATATGACATAAAGAACTTTGTAAGGTTTTACATACCTTACAAACATAGACTTCATAGGATAGATGAAAGCCACAGCCAAAATGTAATATAGGTGGCTTGTATCCACATTTAGGACATTCATATTGTTTCGCTATTCCCATATATGATTTTAAATGGACTCTAAATATTCTGGATACATCTTTTTATAAGCACCTACCACATAATGCAATGCCATTTGTTCATTGCTATTAATATCATCAGAGAAATCATAACTGTTGTCTATTAAATCTTTTATACTGCATTTTATTATTCCATATTCTAGGAATTTTCTATATAGGTAAATGATGCGTATATAGTCTTTAGTACAACAATCTAAATTGGTAAAGAGTGACCTTACAGACCTGCTTATAGAGTAATATTGTCTTGTAGTATCTTTTAGTTCATCAATAGACCTCAATCTAAAATACATTTCTAGAGTTTTAGTATCTGCTATCTCTTTATTCCCGTTTAAGTCTTTGACATGATAAAATGGTTTCATGTAGGGCTTTAGTTCAGCTACCAATCCCATTTCAAAAATTTTATCCAAAGTTTCAAATCCCAATGGTTCTGTGTGTGGACACAAACTTGTGATAAAGGAATATGGTCTTATATCTTCATCTGTTTTAATACACAAAGCACGATTGCCAATGACAATGGCATTACCGTACTGCCCTATCAAGGTATTCATTTTATGGAGAAATTCATACTTGTCAAGAGTGCTGTATATTTCCTTGAAATCCTTATAAAGTCCCATATCAATAAAACAGTCATAATAGCACTTCCCATATATATCCTCTTCCAGTTCTTCTAAAGAATTATATTTTTCAATGTACGTTTTATCTTTAGTTGTTCTATTTCTAAACAGTTCAAGATAGTAAGTAAGCATGTCATCATCAGATAGGCTGAACTGTTTATTTGCCATAACCCAAGATAACAGTTCTGTTTCCATTGGTATTGCTGGTACTCTCTCTTGATAATCTTTTTGAGGTACTCCAATATAATAAGTAGAGTATGGCATTTGGGATATTTCTATCATTTTGTTTCAATATTAGAATTGTCATACAATCAATTCATTATATAGTTACTTGGCTACATCTATAGCGAGTGCATAATTTCACCACATTTAGAGCATTCGTATTGCTTATATATTCTTATTTAATGCAGTACGTATCAAATACCCACGGTATAAGTAGCAATGAAAGTAACAGTAGTACCCCTGCATCCTTCCATTCTTTATTTGCCAATTTATAAATTAATGGTACAAGAGGCATTATCATACCAGCCGCACAAACCCAATCCTCAAGGTTATTGATATAATCTAACCGCTCTTTAAAAACAAAATTATACAAACGACTATACCTATTTTGTTCGCTTATCAGACTGTGAACAAACGTTCTAACCAAACTGAATGTCATGGCAGCCAGTATAGAATATTCTATCTGTCTTAGATATTTCATATGCCCAATGCTTTAAAGATAAATTCACTCACAATTTTCATATTGCCCAGATATACAAGGAACTTAGGCACTGCAAATAGCAAAAACAATAAAGTTGCCTGCATCCAGTTTCCTTTGTATAAATGCCAGACTGCAATCAGTGTGATAATACAACCAATAATCCACCATGTCAACTCGTATTCCTCAAATAGATAACCGTAATAGTTGGGTGACGGTTTATTAGTAAGCAACCAACTGCATACTATCCAAGCAGTATAGATAATTTTCCAGTTTGCACTGTATTTTACAAGATTAATCTTCATTTATCGCATTTCTTTGTTAACATAAATCGTTTATTAGTATAGATATAGCCAATATTCCTATCAAAATGAAAGGGAATATAGCTACAAATATCGTCAATGTAATATTGAACTATTAATACTTTCTCTAATGTTATTTCATCCAATAATCTTTTTATTTGAAAAGATAAAGTCAATAACCCTTGAAGTGACCCAACAATATACAAAATAGTTTCTAATACGAACAATGCCAACATTTGAGAAAAGAACCAGTGTAGTCCTTGCACTGTACTACATATAAAATTTTCTCCAATGCTTGAAAATATTTTCAGCAAAGTTGTCATATCCATTTGAATACTTATATTGTTCTTAAATGCCCAATTTTACTATATCTATAATCAGTTCTCCAATGCTAATAATAAAAGATAATGGTGCAAGCCATAAGAACTTTATGAAAAGTAGTGGATTATCAATTATACGGTTACTATCCTAATATTTCGATAGCTTGTTTCGCTGCAATTTCGTCCAATCCATTATAAGGATTTACTGTAATTAAATGTGGCAAATGATGCTCATTGAAATTACGTGAATCAAGGTCATCAATAATAACATACTCACATTCAGTTTTACATTCCCTAATCCATGCGTCTATCTCGTCCCCACGGTGGTTACTGATATTTGGTGTAGTATCTGTTATAAAGCCAGGTAGATTTCTGGCATTCCACATCTTTAAAAGCTCCTCATAGGACATTAGATATTTCCAAGAGGAAGTCACAACAATGTCTGCTCTTGTACTTTTGATTATTGTTTCTAAATTTTTAATACACATAGGGTCAAATATGACACCGTATTCGTCTGTTTCCTGCAATCCCTTGCTTACAAGAACCGTATTATGATAAGCGGTATCCATTACTCCGTCAAAATCCAGAAATATAATTTTCATCGCAAAAGCTATTAAAGATTTATATAATCAATTATCTTTCTAAACACATCACCAGCCATCAATCCACTATCAACAGGTAATCCCATTTTATTAATAGAAACTATAATACTGTATTGAGGATTGTCAACAGGGAAATAACCACAAAACTCTAATGCAAATTCAGTCTCATTGTCTCCTATTGAAAGCTCTATAAAGCCTTGCTTTCCTGCTATAGGAACACTCTCTGAATATGAAGTCTTATCAAGCCCTTCAACTGTATGTTCTATTAAAGCTTCTTTGATATTGCCTATATTGGCTTTACTTGCTATTTGTGGATTAATCACCTCCATAGTACCTTTATAAAGCTGGGGTTGCACCATCTTTCCATCATTAGCAATGGCATTATAGAAAGTCAACATCTGAATGGGTGCTATTCTTTGATAAAAACCTAGCGAAGCTAAAGGCAATACAGAAGGCTCCCAGATTTCATGTTCTGGAGTAACAATCGTTATGGATTTCAGATTAGGCATACTATCCAATTGATAAGGCTTTCCATAGCTCATTTTGTTTAGTTGAGCATAGAATGCGTTTGGATCATCACCATATACTTGTTCTATAACTTTTGCCGTAAGCAATGAGGAGTTGGCTTTTATTCCCTCACTGATTGTTAACAGTCCGTTTCCAAACGGCTTTTCTGAAAGTAATGGATTGCCCTTACTTATATCAAACTGTTCTGTAAATGTAGCTTTTCCACTTTCTAAAGCTGCAAGTAATGATACCACAGGCATTAATGAGCTTTCTTTTCTATAAGTGAATATATTCTCACCTTTGCCATAGTTGAAGGTATCTGTATTCTCAATACCTACCATTGCCTTAATTTCACCAGTTTTTGTTTCCATGATAATTACTTGACCAGAAAGAGCATTAACTTCTTCCATCTTGTCTTTCAATACCTCTGTAACCTTTATTTGTAAAGTAGAATCAATGGTTGATACCTTCTCTTTACTTTCTACTCGTTGTTTGTTCTGGCATGATATACTTGTCAGTACCAGAAATAAACATCCATAAATGTATCTCATTTTTATTTTATTGATTATTATACTCATCTTCCAACTTCCCTATAGGTTAAAGATCTGTTAATAGACTATTATCTTAATAAATTCTTTTGCCGACTTATATTGATTATTACCAAAGACAAAGCACTCTCATTACCAGAGTTTGTTTTCTGGATGTTCTTTGATTATTTGAAGAATCTCTTCTTTAGTAAATGTAGTCTTTTCTTCTGCAACCTTAATACTGAGGACTACATAATCTGTAATAATTTCTTTTTCTGTATCTACCTCACTATATACCCAAGAATTGAAAACAGTTTCTGGCATATCAATAAAAACAATGCTGATAAAAAGACCTCCCATAATAAATGGTCGCACATTATAAACTACAAATTCTCCTTTTATCTTTTCTTTATAAGGAGCTAAACGGGAATCATCTATTTCATTATTATTGTATGCGTCAAGGTATTTGTGTAATACTCGAATATATTCATTATCTACCCAGTCTTGTTCTTTCCAACCTTCAAAACGAATATCATTAAGAGACTTTTGGACGGTAGAATCTGAGATATTAATAGAATCACGAGATTCAATTAAAGTGTTTTCCAATGGATATTGCTTCTTAAAAAAAGAAGAATCCGTTTCCGTCTCATCTGCATTTTCCCAGAACGTATTATAAAGAAATTTTGCACATTTAATAAAATTCGCTGCTGCTAAGGAATCTTTTGTCTCTTTCTCCTTGGATTGCATTCCATTGTTGCAGGAAGAGAAGCAACATAATAGCATAGCTAATAAATACAATAGAATCTTTTTCATCTCTTTTTTTATTTCAAAAATAGGTATAAAAAAGTTTATATGGTACATCGTAAAAAAGCATTGTATAAAATCGTATTTAGAGAGTATGAAACGCCTAAAATCAATGATTATTTTTCTTTTTAAAGGCAATATAATTTATCGTAGGATAATCGAGCTTATTGTTGTCTCCATCTTCATATAATTGCTCATCTTCATTATTCCTATAGACTATGTAAGCATCTCCACCAACCAGATAGATAGCATCAGAAATACCAAAATCAGCTAAAGCTTCTGAGAAGTCATATAATGATTCACGATTACGGCTTTGAATTATATATAAATCATCTCCTTGTTTTGCTAGAGCTCTACGTACTGCTTTGCCTTTCAATTGGTTTTCTTGGACTTCACCGTCTATAACCAAGGCATACTGTCTAAAAAAGTAGCCATTATTAGCAATGCAATAATCTTTCATTTCATCATTTAAAGAAACTCCCAGTGATACATTGCCATCAATGATGGCACAATATCCAGTCTTTCTTTTTCCCGTGGATAGTTGCTCCCCTTTGAAAACATAATCTCCTAATATTTCCTTATTATCCCTTCTTATATCTGCTGCTTGTACTACTAAGAAAATTGTGGAATCATTCTTACTGGGTAGATCAAACGTTAATTCAGCTTTCAGATTTATAAGGGAATAAATAGTCAAAGGGACATCATTAATAGAATCTTTACTGATTCTAACTGCACTTTCTTCCATATGTAATGTAGAATCCTGTACTACTCTGCTTATATCTTCTTTCAGCTTTACAATATCTGAATCTTGTTCATTTACTGTTTTTCTAAATAGAAACAGGCATAGTAACAATAAGACAACCAGAACTGAGATAATGATAATTATCCATTTCCAGCGAGACTTTGGCGTTGTAGTCCCTAATACCTGTATTTCATCTTCTTCGTTCCTTTTCATCTTCATTTGCTTATTTCTTTTTCCAACAATAGTTTAAGTTGTTTCAAAGCTTCTTTAGATGCAGAAAGCTTGAAAGCCTCATTCAATGCCATATCAGATAAGACGAGTAGTTGCTTACCCATATTTATCTTATAGATATACTCCTTATTGATAATGATACTTTTACCAATACGTATAAATGTACAGGCATCTTCTTTTAGCTGTGTTTCAATGATTTTCTGGAAGTGAGAGAGATTGAAGGTAAACAAGTGTTCTGTCTTGTCATGTAAGACCATAGTAGAATAATTCCCATCTGAAGAGACATAGACAATCCGTTGGGGTAATACCCTAACCAGTTCGTTTGTAGAGGATATGATTATCTGTCTCTTCATTTGAGAATTATTTAATATAACCTTAGCTCATACATGAATAAACAATTTTATAAGAATCAATAACGAGATTCATAAAATGTATCTTTTGTACAAACGTATTCTCCATCTTGTGTTTCTGTATATTGAATCCATAATTTTTCAATTTTATCATTACATGGATTGACAAGCCTAAACAAGATATTATATTCTAAATTGACAGAAACAGAAGTTGTATAATCTACAATTTTATAGTTTTTCTTTTCAATAGTACCATCAACAAAACAAGCTGCCTTTTTCTGGCTAACTCTTTGTACAGCAAGGGAAACCACCTCTTGAGGCACTTTAGGAGTAAAATTCGGAAGAACTCTAGGTTTTGTGGTCTGATTTTGAGCAATTATTCCACTGATAGTAAAGGGAAGGAAGCCCAAAAGGAAAATGAGTGCTATTTTTTTCATTTTGTTATTTCTTATCTTCTTGTTTGACTAAAATAATTTCTACTATAATTTTGAGGTTCCTATATATTCATAAGAATCTCCACTCTTCTTGTATTCATATATGAAAACTTGCCATGTTCCCGTAGCACGATGTTTGGCTTCGATATATAAAGTGTATTTTTTACTCCCAATTATAGGTGATTCTGTTGTTCCATGAGTTTTCTGTATTTCATAGAATATGCCGCTTGCCTTGTTAAAACGGCTTATTGCCATTGTTTCTACTTCTGATGGAATCTCATAATCGACTGTTGGCTTACATGACGATAGAAAACATAATGCAAATAGTAAGATAATATATTTTTTCATATACTAGTTATTTATTCTTTTTGAGTATTCTTGTTATATCATTCAAATTCCCATTATTATTTGTAGAACTATTGTTTTGCTGAGGGGATGAAGAAATTGTTTGGTAATAGCCTAGTTCCACCAAGCGATCAACAATCATACCAAGAAAATTACAAACCGCTCCATTAGCATCAAAACCTTTACCAGAACTATTTGTTATAACTCCAGTTTTATCTATCCACATTTTACTGACGTCTCTTTCTGATATATGACCTTTTTGAATAGCAGTCATTATATTTCTGTAAGCCTCCCAGAATGCAATCTTTTTCTTCCTTCTCCATCCTGTACTTTCAAGATAGTGGCTAACTTCAATATCTGCATTACGAATCAGATCATCTCTATTAATTTCCACAACACCAACTTTAAATTTAGGATTCACTCTTTGTTGGTAGCTGCCTTCTGTAGATGCAAAAGCCATACAACTCACTATGAGCAATATTAGTATAACATGCGTTCTCATACCTTTTTGCTATTTTAGATTAGTAATAGATAGTACCTAGATTAGGGATGCTCACTTTGTAAGAGAAGTATTCTCTTAATTCTTCATCATCATAAATACCCAATGCCTTAACTTCATTATTACACTGATACCATTGGTCTGTTTTGGTATCGTAATATGCTTTTGCATAAAGCTTTTCACCATCATCAGCAACCTTTATTTTTATGTACTGAGCTTCGTTGCTTATCGCATTCAGATATACACCTCTTACGATGCTTTGAGGTTGTTGTGGACTGTTTACGCTTCGTGGACGAATGGCACTATTTTGCCTTATACGTGCGTTGATGGATTGATAAGTGGTAAATGGAGCACCACTATTTCCCTGTACACTCCGTTGTTGTGGAACATTGGGATTAATAGACTGATAGGTAGTAAACTGTGCATTAACTGTCAAGGCTACAGTAAAAAATGCAAATACTAATAAAATCTTTTTCATAATTTTGTTTATTTAAAATATTCTGGCTGTTTAATCATATTATTGAGTAATAATGTTATTACTATGAGGCAAATGTATCACATTGACATATAATTATGTCATTTGATTGTTTTCATTGTATGAGATAGTATTGTTATTGTATGAAATAATATATTTTCATTATATTCTACTCTTAACTCTATTGGGTTCTCTAAAAATCAGAGAACGAGCTTCCTATTAGATTTAACAATACAACAGCAATAATTCTAACTATCACAAACATTTCGTATTAAAGAATGCTACGTTAGAGATAATGAAACTTGGAGTGCATAGGCATATATCGTTTTATGTATCCTGTTCCCCTGTGGATACGTTTATAAAAAGAAAGGTGTGAGAACTGTTTGTATATCTGTCTCTAGGTGTCGCCAAACACCCCAACTACAAATACACAACAGTTGCCCACACCAAAACGATATATAGGCTATCAATAAGATAGGTATATAACATTAGTGTGGGCGTTGTGCATATCCCTGTAGTTGTAAAATTTTGGCGAAATTTAGAGACAAGGATAATGCAAAACGCCTTTCGTAAAATTAATATGTCCTTCCATTTCTGGAATTGCCACAAATATACGAAAAGCGTTTGTATTTGCAATCAATTATTTTACAAATTGATTCTTAATTCTCTGAACTGTAGAAATACCAATACCCTGTAGTTTGGCTATGTTTCTGATTGAATAGCCTTTCTTTAGTAAAGCTATGGTAT
>ERZ836829.154-NODE-154-length-110886-cov-136.174283_pt1 | contig 110886 bp, 97 predicted proteins | sample MGYA00519574_ERZ836829 | MGnify/ENA primary metagenome ERZ836829 (study PRJEB31850, sample SAMEA3708808) | human gut metagenome | biome: human gut; feature: human-associated habitat; material: faeces | place: China | collected 2014 ...
ATTAGAACCTGAATCTAACGCGTCTGCCAATTCCGCCATATCCGCATATTCTGTTTTGTTCGCTGCCGTTCGGCTCGGAACGATGTTTATTATACCACAGGTGCAAAGAAAGTCAAGCGTTTTCTGCAAAAATAGTACGACAAATTTTTTTGCGAAAATTGTTGCATTCCGTATAGGCCGAATGGGGCGAAAAATCCGGCGGAGTATGATACAATAAATATTACCCCTGCGGGGCAGCGGCCCGGCGGGACTATTTACGGAAGAGGGAAACTGCGAATGTTCAACATCATTATCTTTCTCATCGGTGCAGGCATCATGTTCTACATGGCATGGCGGAGCTGGTCGAGACGCCGCAAGCTCATGACCAGGGGCGAAAAGGTCGAGGCCGCTGTGGCAGGCACCGTCCAGAGCCGGGACGGCGAAGCCTACCTGTTGGAGTTCACCACGGCTGGCGGCACCCACCGCCTCCATTACCCCAAGTCTGCCAAGGGCAGAGAGCTTGCACAGGGAGCTGTCGTCACCCTTTATTATAACCCCGACGACCCCGCCGAGATGTACGTCGAGGGCGACAAGTCCGTCCTGGGTGCAGAGGTGCTGTATGTGGTGCTGGGCATCGTGCTGCTGGTGCTGATGGCTGGCATCGTCCGCTGAGAGGGGGGAGAAGAAAATGAAACTCGAACATTTTGGCATGGCAGAACCCGGTGACTGCCGGGTGGTCTTTTCTGCATCGGCAGAAGAGCTGGAAGCGGCGGTGCAGGCCGAAAAGGCGGCCCCGGACGCTCCGCAGGACGAGGATGACCTGCTGACGGCGGCGGTTAATCGGGCGATTCTGGAGGGCTTCTCGCCCCTGTTCGCCCAGCTGATGAAAGAAAACGATTTGCAGCCCGTCACCGACCCGGATTTTGAACTTCTGGCGGTCAACCGGGCCGAGGGCTTCCGGGCGGGGGCGCAGTTCTTCTGCCTGCCGCCGCTGGAACTGGGAGAGTACACCGGCTTTACCCAGCCCATCCAGCCCCGGCCTATCCGGGAGCTGACCATCGAGCTTGAAATAAACCGCCGCCACGGTGACGAAGACCGCGCCGCCGACGCCGAGGGCAAGCGCGCCCTCCGTGCCAAAGTGATGCAGGACATCTATGCCCAGCGCTGCCAGCAGGCCCGCGCCGTGGCCGAACAGGCCCTTATCGCCCAGCTGGGTACACACGTCACCGGCCCGCTGCCCAAGCAACTGGTGGCCGGCAACTACTTTGCCGAGCAGCGCCAGTTCAATCTGCGGATGCAGGCTAACGGCGTCAATTTCGACCAGTACTTGAAGGTGCAGGGCCAGACGGTGGAAGAATTCCGAGCCTGGCTCCACGCCGAGGCCGAGCGCAAACTGCGCAGCCGGATGGGTCTGCTGCTGGTGGCGCAGAAAGAAGAGCTCTGGCCGACGGAAGCCGAGGTGGACGACGAGCTTGCCCACTGGGACGCAAAACGGGACGGGGAGCACACCTTCGCTTCCAACGACCGCCGCCGCGCCGCCCAGCGCATCGCATCCAGCCGCGCCGCTGCCTTTATTCTGGCCCACTCGACCCTCACACCGCCGCCTGCTGAGGCAACGGTGCTGAAAGCCGAAAACAGGTAAAAAAGAAAATATTGCCGACCCACAAAAAATAAAACAGAGCAAACAAAGATCCCACCGGCCCTGACCGGTGGGATCTTTAAGTTGAAGCGTTAAGTCTCCACGCCCTCGAACTGGCTGTTGTAGAGCTTGGCGTAGAAGCCGCCCCGCGCCAGCAGGGTATCGTGGTCGCCCTGCTCCACGATGTGGCCGTCCTTCATCACGAGGATGACGTCGGCCTCCCGGATGGTGGAAAGGCGGTGTGCCACGATGAAGCTGGTGCGGCCCTGCATCATCCGGGCAAAGGCTGCCTGGATACGCACCTCGGTGCGGGTGTCGATGGAGGAGGTGGCCTCGTCCAGGATCAGCATCGGGGGCAGACAGAGCATCACGCGGGCGATGCAGAGCAGCTGCTTCTGGCCCTGGCTGATGTTGCCGCCGTCCTCGGCGATGACGGTGTCGTAGCCCTCGGGCAGGCGGCGGATGAAGCTGTCGGCGTGGGCAGCTTTGGCCGCTGCCACCACCTCGTCGAGGGTGGCATCCGGCTTGCCGTAGGCGATGTTCTCCCGCACGGTGCCGGCCCGGAGCCAGGTATCTTGTAACACCATGCCGTAGCTGCCGCGCAGCGAGGCGCGGGTCACGTCCCGGATGTCGGTGCCGGAGACTTTGATGGAGCCGTCGTTGACATCATAGAACCGCATGAGCAGGTTGATGAGGGTGGTCTTGCCGCAGCCGGTGGGGCCGACGATGGCGATGCGCTGGCCGGGCTTGACGTCCAGAGACAGGCCCTCGATGAGCGGGCGGTCAGGCAGATAGCGGAAGGAGACGTCCTCGATCTGGACGTGGCCGTCCGGCACGAGCCTGACTGCATTCTCCGCCTCGGGGATCTGATCCTCGGCGTCCAGCAGCTCGAACACACGGGCCGCGCAGGCCAGAGCGTTCTGCAGCTCGGTCACGACGCCGGAAATTTCGTTGAAGGGCTTGGTGTACTGGTTGGCGTAGTTCAGGAAGATGCTCAGCTGGCCGATGGTGATGCCTCCGGCTACGGCATAAATTGCGCCCACAAGGCCGACGCCTGCATAGACGATGTTGTTGACGAAGCGGGTGGCGGGGTTGGTCATGCTGGAAAAGAAGATGGCCTTCAGGCTCACATCCTGCAGGCGGCCATTCACTTCGTCAAAAGCCTCGAGGCTCTGGGCTTCGTGGCCGAAGGCCTGCACGACTTTCTGGCCCTCTATCATCTCGTTGACAAGGGCAGTCTGCTCGCCGCGCACAGTGCTCTGGCTCTGGAAATATTTGTAGCTGCGCTTTGCGAGAAAGCTGGCCACCACAAGGCTCAGGGGGGTGATGCAGACCACCACCAGCGTGATGGGGAGGTTCTGCTGCAACATGAAGAGCAGGGTGCCGAGGATGGTCAGCACACCCGAGAACAGCTGGGTGAAGCCCATCAGCAGGCCGTCGGCGAAGGTATCCACATCGGCCACCATCCGGCTCACGATGTCGCCGGAAGGATGGCTGTCGAGGTAAGAGAGGGGAAGGGTCTGGATCTTCCGCATGGCGGCGTTGCGCAGGTCACGGCTGACTGCGAAGGTGATGCGGTTGTTGCAGACGCTCAGCAGCCACTGCGCAAAGGCGGCGACAACAGCCACCACGATGATCTCGTAGATGATGCGCAGTACGCCCGCGGAGTCCACGGCACCTTTGCCCAGCATCATGTCAATGGCATTGCCGCAGAGGATGGGGATATACAGCTGGGCCGCCACGCTCACAGCGGCCACGATGAGGCTGCACACCACGAAGAAGCCGTAGGGTCTGATTTTCTGCAGCACCCGGGTCATGGTGGCTTTCTGCTGTTCAGGGGTCAGCTTCGTTTTTGCTTTTGCACTCATTTCTGCGCATCCCCTTTCTTGAACTGGCTCTCATAAATTTCCTTGTAGACCGGGCAGCTTTCCAGCAGCTCGGCGTGACGGCCAAGGCCCACCATATGGCCATCGTCCAGCACGATGATCTGGTCGGCGTGCTGCAGGCTGGCGGCGCGCTGGCTGACGATGAAGACGGTCAGATCGCCCGGAAGAGCGGCCAGAGCCTTGCGCAGGGCCGCGTCGGTGGCGTAGTCCAGTGCGCTGGCGCTGTCGTCGAGGATGAGGATGTCCGGCTTGCCCACGAGGGCGCGGGCGATGGTCAGACGCTGTTTCTGACCGCCGGAGAGGTTGCGTCCGCCCTGTTCCACTGGCTCGTCGAGGCCGAGGGGCTTGGCTTTCACGAACTCCGCAGCCTGTGCCGTTTCCAGCGCAGCCCAGAGGTCAGCGTCAGAGGCATTCTGGCTGCCCCAGAGCAGGTTCGAGCGAATGGTGCCGCCGAAAAGCTGGGCTTTCTGCATGACCACGGCCACCTTGCCGCGCAGGTCGGCGCGGGGGTACTGCCGGACCGGTCGGCCCATGATCTCCACACTGCCCTCAGTGGCGTCGTAGAAGCGGGGAATGAGGCTGATGAGGCTGGATTTGCCGCTGCCGGTGCCGCCGATGACGCCGATGGTCTGGCCGCGCTTGGCAGTGAAGCTGATGTCGGAGAGGCTGGGTGCGCCTGCGCCCTTGTAGGTCAGGCTCACATGGTCGAAACGGACGGCGTCGCCGGCCGTTTCCGCCGGAACATTGCCGGTGAGCTGGGCCGGGAACTCCATGCCGGGCTTTGTGTCCAGAACCGCCTGCACACGGCCTGCACAGGCCAGAGCCTTGCTCACCTGAACGATGAGGTTGGCCAGCTTGACCAGCTCGACCAGGATCTGGTTCATATAGTTGACCAGCGCGATGACGTCGCCGGAGGCCATGCCGCCGATGCTTATCTCGATGCTGCCTACATACAGCAGCGCCACGATGGCAAGGTTGATGATAACGTAGGTCAGCGGGTTCATCAGGGCGGAGATGTGGCCCACGTGGAGCTGCATTTTGGTCAGCAGCTCATTGGCGTCCTCGAAGCGGTCCACCTCGCTCTTTTCCTTGTCGAAGGCGCGGACGACGCGCACGCCGGTCAGGTTTTCGCGGGTGAGGCCCAGAACCCGGTCGAGGCGGGTCTGCACCGACTTATAGAGCGGCCGGGTGATGACCATGACGCCGAAGACCACGACGCTCAGCAGCGGGATAGCCACCACAAAGATGAGGGCGGCGCGGAAGTTGACCGTAAAGGCCATGATCATGGCGCCGAGCACCACGAAGGGGCTGCGCAGGAACAGACGGAGGAAGAGGTTCAATCCGCTCTGTACCTGATTGACGTCGCTGGTCATCCGGGTGATGAGGGTGCTGGTGCCCATGGTGTCCATCTCGGAAAAGCTCAGAGTCTGGATGTGCTCAAACAGCGCATGACGCAGACCGGTGGAATAACCCACCGCGGCTTTGGCCGAGAAGTATTGGGCTGTCAGGCTGCACGCGAGGCCGACGATGGCCAGAAGCAGCAGGATGCCGCACCGCACAAGGATGTAGTGGAAATCGTGGGCCGCGATACCCACGTTGACGATGTCGGCCATCACAAGCGGCACGAACAGGTCAAACGTAGCTTCCAGCATCTTGAAAAGCGGTGCAAGCACGCTCTCGCGCTTGTAGTCGCTGAGATAGCGAAGCATTTTGTTCAAGGCTCGATACTCCCTTTCTTTGATACATTTAGTTGAGACGCTCCTTATTATAACGCACTCCCAACAGGAATGCTATGTTTTTTGCCAAAGAAAACCGGCTCTGGATGCAGATTTCGGCTCCGGAGATTGAGAAAACCGGAAAATCCTGCTATACTGGAAAGGAATCTCAACGGAAAGAATGGTGGATGCAATGGCAAAAGATGGTGCGGCACGGCTGCGGCTGCGCCCGGTGGGCGCGGCAGACCGCAAAAAGCTGCCGGAATACGGGCCGCTGGGTACGGGCTGTCCAGCGATAGAGCGGGCTGTGGCAGCGCTCTATAAGGGCCAGAACGAGGAGAGCTTCTGGGCGCTGATGAACGCCATCAACTATGCCCTCGAGCTGGACACCAGGGTCCTGGTGCCGCTGGAAGCTGCGTCCGACCAGCCGGACGGGGCCGCCCCGTGGGCGGAGCATCCTGTCCCGGCGGAGAAAGCGAAAGACCTGCAGCCCTGGACCCTGCGCACCCAGAAGGGCCGGTGTTACCTGCCGGTGTTCACCTCAGTGAAGATGGCGGAGGCCGATAAAGGCACGGCCAGCCGCCCCATGGCGGAACGGCTTCTGGCTTCCGCCATGCAGATGGCGCTGGACTCGGACAGCATCGACGGCGTGGTCATCGACCCGTGGACCAGCTCTGCCACGCTGGACTGCTCGCTTTTGAACGGTCTGCTCCACGCCAGCCACGACACCGATGAGCCGGGCGAAGCGGAGCTGCGGGCCGGCAACCGTGCCATGGCCGAGGAACGCTGGGACGACGCGATGCATTATTATCAGCTCTCTGCCGAAGAGGGCTGCGCCGAGGGCCTTGCCATGATGGGCGAGATGCTCTACGAGGGCCGGGGCTGCCGCAAGAGCCCTGCACAGGCCCGCAAGTTCTGGAAAAAAGCCGCCGACGCCGGCGATGTGGCCGCATGGGTGGCGCTGGGCGACGATGCCATGGTGCAGGGAAAAGGGGCCGGTGCGGCTCTGCGGGCCTACCGCAAGGCTCAGAAACTCTGCGCCTCCACCCCCGACATCGCCTATATGCCGCAGGTCTGCCTGCGGGTGGCCCAGTATGAGACCCAGTACATCTCCCGCAAAAAGGCGCTGGCTCAGCTGGCTGAGGCGAAGCAGGGCTTCCTCGTCCGCAAAAAAGAGGGCGACGAGACGGCCCAGAGCTGGCTGGACGAGACGGAGGCCGTCATCCGCCAGCTGCTTGAGAGAGAATGAGCGGAAACACAAAATCTTTACAAATGCTCTAAGAAATCGTCATACGGAACCGATATGATATTGAAGGAAAAATATGCGCGTCGCAAAAACAGAGAGGACGACCAGAATGAGCAAAGTGATCGGTATTGACCTTGGCACCACGAACAGCTGCGTGGCAGTGGTGGAGGGCGGTAAGCCCGTCGTCATCACCAACGCAGAGGGAGAGCGCACCACCCCCAGCGTGGTGGCGTTCACCAAAGACGGCGAGCGTCTGGTGGGCGGCGCGGCAAAGCGCCAGCTTGCCACCAACTCCGGCCGGACGGTGTCCAGCATCAAGCGGCATATGGGCAGCGACTACCGTGTCCACATCGACGGCAAAGACCTGACTCCGCAGGAGATCAGCGCCATGATACTGACCAAGATACGCCGCGACGCCGAGAGCTACCTGGGTGAGCCGGTGACGGAGGCCGTCATCACCGTCCCCGCTTACTTTGACGACAGCCAGCGCAAGGCCACCCAGGATGCGGGCCGCATCGCAGGCCTGAACGTCCTGCGCATCATCAATGAGCCTACCGCCGCCGCTGTGGCCTACGGCCTTGACAACGAAGCGCCCCAGAAGATCCTGGTCTACGACCTCGGCGGCGGCACCTTCGACGTCTCCATTATCGAGATCGAAGACGGCACCTTTACGGTGCTGGCCACCGGCGGCGATACCCGCCTCGGCGGCGACGACTTCGACCAGCGCATCGTGGAATACGCCGTGGCAGAGTTCAAGAAATCGGACCGCATCGACCTCTCCCGCGACCCCGCCGCCATGGGACGCCTGAAAGAAGAGGCCGAAAAGGCCAAGAAAGAGCTGTCCAGCGCCCTCTCGGCCCAGCTCAATCTGCCCTTCATCGCTGTGGGCAAGGACGGCCCCCACCACCTCGATCTGACCATCTCCCGCCCCCAGTTCGAGATGATGACCGGCGACCTGCTGGCACGGACGGTGGCCCCGGTGCAGAATGCACTGCGGGATGCCGGCATCTCGGCTTCGCAGCTGGGCAAAGTCCTTCTCGTCGGCGGCAGCACCCGGATGCCTGCCGTCGAGCGTCAGGTGAAGGAGCTGCTGGGCTGTGAACCGAGCCACAGCCTCAACCCCGACGAATGCGTGGCGATGGGTGCCGCTGTGCAGGGCGGTCTGTTACAGGGCGGCGGCAAGCTGGCTGGCGCTTCTGGTGCAGCGGCGCAGGGCCTTGTGCTGATGGACGTCACTCCGCTGACCCTCTCCATCGAGACACTGGGCGGCGTGGCGACCCCCCTCATCACCCGCAACAGCATGATCCCCACCCGCAAGAGCCAGATATTCACCACGGCCCGCCCCATGCAGACCAGTGTGGAGATCAACGTCCTGCAGGGTGAGCGGCATTTCGCCCGCGACAATAAGAGCCTCGGCAAGTTCAAGCTGAACGGCATCCGGGCCAGCTTCTCGTCCAAGCCCCAAATCGAAGTCACCTTTGATATTGACGTCAACGGCGTCGTGAAAGTCTCGGCCAAAGACCTCGGCACCGGCCGGGAGCAGAATATCACCATCACCGGCAGCACGAACCTCTCGGAGAATGAGATCCAGCGCGCCATGGCCGACGCGGCCGCCTACGAGGCCGAGGACAGCCGCCGCAAAGAGCGGCTTGACCTCCACAATCAGGCCGAGGTGCTGGCTTATAAGGTGGACGAGGCCCTCTCCAAGTGTAAGAAGGAGCTGGACAAGGAGGAGAAGAACCGCATCAAAGCCGATGTGGCGAACCTCCGCCGCTGCCTGCGGAAGGATAAACCCGAAAAGATGAACGAGACGGAAGAAGCGAACCTCCGTCAGGCCAAGAGCCAGCTCGAAGCATCTGCAAACCACCTGATGGTGCTCTATGCATCGGAGCAGAGCGGGAACGGCTCGGACGGGACCATTTGATAAACAGTAAGACCCCCGCTGCGTTTGCAGCGGGGGTCTTTTGCGTCTGAGGGAAAAGTATCTATGGAAAACGAAGAGGAGAGAGGGAAAAGCTTATCGGCCAACGATGAGGTCGCGGCGGCCGCGGAAGCCCACGGTGAGGTGAGCGCTGCTGCCGAGGTGGCGCAGAGTGACCCGGGTGCCGGGCTTCTGATCCTGGCACAGCAGAGTCAGGTTCAGGGTGGTGGAAGTCTTGCCGGTCTTGAGCACCAGCGTGCTTACGCCCTGATTCATCAGGGTCTGCATGTCGAGGATGGTGGTGCGGAAGGTGGCGTTGTCATCGGGGGCGTCCAGCGTCAGCACGCGGCCTTCCTGACGGGCGGTGTAGAGCACCTGCTTGCCCAGCAGGCCCTTGACGGTGTAGCGGGCTTCGCTCTTCTCCACCGGCGTGTCAGAGGGCAGGGGGGTCTCGTCGGAGATCATCATCACGTTGCCCTGAATGGGGTTCTCCACCGGGGAAGCGTAGCCGCCGTAGTTGGGGTCTACCTCCCCCACCGGAACGTCAGAGTGGAGAGCGATGTCGCCCTGCGTCATGACGCTCTCGGCCTGCGGGGGCAGATAGCCCGCGACGACCGTGTCATCGGCGGCAAAGGCGCCCACGCTCATGGCGGCGGTCATGGTCAGCAGAGCGGCAGCAGCAGCGGCGCGGCGGGCGGTATTCTTGTTCAGCAGTCTCATAGTAGTATCCTCCTGTAGGGGGATGACCTCTCAGTCTCGCTATCGCTCGACAGCTCCCCTGGCGAGGGGAGTCTCTGGCAAAGAGGTGAAGCTTTACGGAATGCCAAGGCCTCTCCTCGCTAGGAAAGGCGGCATTGCGAAGCAATGACGAAGAGGTTTATCCCAAATGCTTTTATCAGCGGTACGGCGTATCAGAAAACCGCCGTATCTGTAATGAATACGGATACGGCGGCTGGATTATTGCAGAGATCCTATTTTAATTTTCGCTGGGATCTTTTTCCTCAAGGATGGCCATGAACTCGTCGCCGGTGATGGTCTCCTTTTCATAAAGGTACTTCGCCAGCTCGTCGAGCTTTGCACGGTTGTCGGTGAGGATCTTGATGGCCTTTTCGTGCTGGGCCTTTACCAGTTCCACGACCCGCTGGTCGATCTCGCGCTGGGTCTGCGCCGAGCAGGCCAGCGAGGTGTCGCCGCCCAGATACTGGTTGTTCACCGTCTCCAGGGCCACCATGTCGAACTCTTTGCTCATGCCGTAACGGGTGAGCATGGCGCGGGCAAGCTTGGTGGCCTGCTCGATGTCGTTGGACGCGCCGGTGGTGATGGAGCCGAACACCACTTCCTCGGCAGCACGTCCGCCGGTGAGGGTGGCGATCTTATTTTCCAGCTCTTCCTTGGTCATCAGGTAGTGGTTGCCCTCTTCGACCTGCATGGTGTAGCCCAGTGCGCCCGAGGTGCGGGGGATGATGGTGATCTTCTGCACGGGTGCGGAGTGATTCTGAAGCGCCGCCACCAGTGCGTGGCCGATCTCATGGTAGGCTACGATGCACTTTTCCTTGTCGGTGAGGATGGAGTTCTTCTTCTGGTAGCCGGCAATGACCACCTCGATGCTCTCCTCGAGGTCGGCCTCGGTCACGCTCTTGCGGCCAGCGCGCACGGCCCGCAAGGCGGCTTCGTTGACGATGTTGGCCAGCTCTGCGCCGGAGGCACCGGAGGCCATCCGGGCCACGGTGTTGAAGTCGATGCCGGGGGCAAGAGCGACTTTCTTGGCGTGGACCTTCAGGATCTCTTCGCGGCCCTTGAGGTCGGGCAGTTCCACAGGAACACGGCGGTCAAAGCGGCCGGGACGGGTCAGAGCCGGGTCGAGGGAATCCGGACGGTTGGTGGCCGCGAGGATGATGACGCCGCTGTTGCCCTCGAAGCCGTCCATCTCGGTGAGCAGCTGGTTCAGGGTCTGCTCACGCTCGTCGTTGCCGCCCAGCTGGCCGCTGTTGCGCTTCTGGCCAATGGCGTCTATCTCGTCGATGAACACGATGCAGGGGGCTTTTTCCTTGGCCTGCTTGAACAGATCGCGGACTTTGGACGCGCCCATGCCCACGAACATCTCCACAAACTCCGAGCCGGAGATGGAGAAGAACGGCACATTGGATTCGCCCGCCACGGCCTTTGCCAGCATGGTCTTGCCGGTACCCGGAGGGCCGACGAGCAGGATGCCCTTGGGCATCGAGGCACCGATCTCTTCGTATTTCTTGGGGTCGTGCAGATAATCTACGATCTCCTGTAAGTTCTCTTTGGCCTCATCTTCGCCGGCCACATCCGCAAAGCGGATGCCGTGGGTGGACTGGACGTAGACCTTGGCGTTGGACTTACCCACGCCGCCGAACATCATCGAGTTCGCGCCGCCGGCCTTTTCTATGAGCTTTTTGTTCATGAAATTGCCCAGCCAGACAAAGAGGACGATGGGCAGCACAAAGCTCAGCAGAAAGCTCATCAGCGGCGAAGCCTGCTCGACGATCTCGCTGGAAAACTCGGCCCCCGCGTCGTAGAGGCGCTGGGTCAGGTCAGGGTCGTTCATCAGGCCGGTCTTGTAAATTTGCTTTTCGTCTTTATCAGTAAAGATGATCTGGTTCGATTCCACATCCACCCGGCCGATGTCTTTGTCCTCGGTCATGGACATGAAGGTGCCGTAGTCCACTTCTTTTACCTGCCGTTCGCTCATCCACGGCACGAGCACGAAGTTGAGCAGCATCAGCACCAGTAATACAATGGCGTAGTAAATAGCCAATGGCTTTTTGGGGGTCTTGACTTCTTTCATGGGGGTCCCTCCTTACGTTGCAAACAGCATACCACGACGCCATTTCAGAAACCAGCGTTTCGAGGCGAACTTTGCAAAAACTTCGCAGATTCTTAACAAAACCGAGGAACAAGGAGGCCGTCCGCTTGACAAATCGAATCACTTTGACTATACTGAACATACAAGAAGGTGCTGTCCGCAATGGTCAGCTTCCCTCGGCTAAGTCAAACAATAAGAATGACCGCTTTGCTTGGTAGGCTGGGGCGGTCATTTCTTATTGTTATGTATCTCTTTGAAGATAGCCCATGAGATCTGAAAGGTAACAAAGACTGCTCCGCCCAGCAGGCCGAGCAATGCGATAGTTTCCATCAGGGTCATAAGTCATCCCCCCTTTCGCGTTTGCGTCCGGGGGAAGCAACAATAAGGTTTCACACCCCCGGAAGCTTGCCGGGGAAGCTAGACCACCTTTTTATGCAGACAGCACCTGGATACCGCCGCTTCGGGCGGTATTTTATTTTACCATAGTTGGTGATATAATACAACAAAAATAGGATCCACCCGCAAATTTTGAAAATTTATGCTGCTGTCTATATGAAATCGTTTCATTTTAATTGTGAACAAAACTGCTTGACAGGAGCGGTGGGTTTTGCTAAAATGAAACCACTTTGAACAAAGCGCAAATGCGTTGACGGGGAAAAAACGATTTTCTTCTGCGTACAGAGAGCCGCCGGATGGTGCAAGGTGGTGCAGAGGGTCTCGGTTACTGGCCCCTGAGCGGCAGGACTGAAGCAGACAGTAGGTCCTGACGGAAGCCCACCGTTATAAGGGCAGCGATTCGCCTCAAAAAGCCGATCGTGCAGAGCGGCTGTGCTTTTGGCACAGCAAAGAGAGTGGTACCACGGGTGCCCTGTAACAGAAATTACAGGCTCTCGTCTCTCAGGGGATTTCGTCCTTTGAGAGACGGGAGCCTTTTCGTTTGTTAAATTGCTAAAAGGAGTCAACCTCTCCGTCACGCCTACGGCGTGCCACCTCTCCTATCGAGGAGAGGCCTTGGCATTCCGTAAAGCTTTCCCTCTTCGCCAGAGGCTCCCCTCGGTAGGGGAGCTGTCGAGCGCGAGCGAGACTGAGAGGTTGATACAGAAAAATGGAGGACAAGAATTATGATGGACGCTACCAAGTACGCACCGGGATATTACCCGGTCCCCGCCGGCTATGACAGCTGGGTCAAGAAGGACCACATCGAGAAAGCTCCCACCTGGTGCAGCGTGGACCTGCGCGACGGCAATCAGGCCCTTATCGTCCCCATGAGCCTCGAGGAAAAGCTGGAATTCTTCCAGATGCTGGTCAAAATTGGCTTCAAGGAGATCGAAGTCGGCTTCCCGGCCGCCAGCGAGACGGAGTACGAGTTCCTCCGTACCCTCATCGAGAAGAACATGATCCCCGACGATGTCACCGTGCAGGTGCTGACCCAGTGCCGCGACCATATCATCCGCCGCACCTTCGAGGCTGTCAAGGGCGCACCCCGTGCGGTCATCCACTTCTATAATTCCACCTCCGTCGCCCAGCGCGAGCAGGTGTTCCACAAATCTAAGGAGGAGATCAAGCAGATCGCCATGGACGGTGCAAAGCTGGTCAAGCAGCTGAGCGAGGAGTATGAGGGGAACTTCCTCTTCGAGTACAGCCCCGAGAGCTTCACCGGCACCGAGGTGGACTACGCCGTTGAGGTCTGCAACGCGGTCCTGGACATCATGCAGCCCACCCCCGACCGCCCCATGATCATCAACCTGCCGGTCACGGTCGAGATGAGTATGCCCCACGTTTACGCAAACCAGATCGAGTATTGCGACAAGCACCTCAAGTACCGCGACAGCGTCATCATCTCCACCCACCCGCATAATGACCGCGGCACCGGCGTCGCCTGTGCAGAGCTGGCTGTTTTGGCAGGCGCTCAGCGGGTGGAGTGCTGCCTCTTCGGCAACGGCGAGCGCACCGGCAACGTGGACGCTGTGACCCTCGCCATGAATATGTACAGCCACGGCGTAGACCCGAAGCTGGACTTCTCCGATATGCCCGCCATCTGCGCCACCTATGAGCGGGTCACCCGGATGCACATCTACGAGCGCACCCCCTACGCCGGCCAGCTGGTGTTCGCCGCCTTCTCAGGCAGCCATCAGGACGCCATTGCAAAGGGCATGGCCTACCGCAAGGAGAAGGGCGACCACCGCTGGACCTGCCCCTATATTCCGGTGGACCCCCACGACATCGGCCGCACCTACGACGCCGATGTCATCCGCATCAACAGCCAGAGCGGCAAGGGCGGCATCGGCTTCGTGCTGGAGCAGAACTACGGCTACAACCTGCCCGCCAAGATGCGCGAGGCGCTGGGCTACAAGGTCAAGAGCGTGTCCGACCACAGCCACAAGGAGCTGAGCGCAGGCGAAGTGCTCCACATCTTCGAGGATACCTTCCTCAACAAATTCAAGCCCCTGGCTGTCATCGAGGCCCACTTTGCACAGGTCAACGGCATCACCGCCACCGTCACGCTGGATCTGAACGGTCAGCGCAAGGTGGTCACCTCGGTGGGCAATGGCCGTCTGGATGCTGTGGCAAACGCTATCCAGAGCGCCACCGGCATGGACTTCCACCTGGAAACTTACTCCGAGCACAGTCTGGACGAAGGCTCCACCTCCCGCGCCGCTTCCTACGTCGGCCTCGAGTGGGGCGACGGCATCGTCACCTGGGGTGCAGGCACCGATACCGATATTATCGTGGCCGGTATCCATGCACTGGTCAGCGCGATCAACAATAAATAAAGAGAGATTTTTGAGAGAGTATCAAAAGGAGAATGAACCATGGGAATGACCCAGACGCAGAAAATTCTGGCCGCACACGCAGGCCTCGCCGAGGTCAAGGCGGGCCAGCTCATCAACGCCAAGCTCGACATCGTGCTGGGCAATGACATCACTACCCCCGTCGCCATCAACGAGTTCGAAAAGGCGGGCTTCAACGGCGTGTTCGACAAAGAGCACATCGCCATCGTCCTCGACCACTTCGTCCCCAACAAGGACATCAAGAGCGCGACCCAGTCCAAGCAGTGCCGCGAGTTCGCCAACAAGTACGACATCCTCAATTTCTACGATGTGGGCCAGATGGGCATCGAGCACGCTCTGCTGCCCGAAAAAGGCATTGTGACAGCCGGTGACTGCGTCATCGGCGCCGACAGCCACACCTGCACCTACGGCGCACTGGGCGCATTCTCCACCGGCGTTGGCTCCACCGATATGGCCGCCGGCATGGCTACCGGCATGGCATGGTTCAAGGTGCCTGCCGCCATCAAGTTCGTGCTGAACGGCAAGCTGCCGCCGAAAGTTTCCGGCAAAGACCTCATCCTCCACATCATCGGTATGATCGGCGTGGATGGTGCGCTGTATAAGTCGATGGAGTTCACCGGCCCGGGCGTCGCTTCCCTCTCTATGGACGACCGCCTGAGCATCTGCAACATGGCCATCGAAGCCGGTGCCAAGAACGGCATCTTCCCCGTGGACGACGTGACCAAGGCTTATCTCAAGGGCCGCAGCCAGCGTGAGCCGGTGTTCTATGAGGCCGACCCGGACGCCGAGTACGAGAAGACCATTGAAATCGACCTCTCTGCCCTCGAGCCCACTGTCAGCTACCCCCACCTGCCCGAGAACACTCACCCCGCCAGCGAGGGCAAGGACATCAAGATCGACCAGGTGGTCATCGGCAGCTGCACCAATGGCCGCCTCGAGGATATGGAAGCCGCTTACAACATCCTGAAGGGCAAACACATCGCAAAGGGCGTGCGCGGCATCATCATCCCCGCCACCATGGCCGTGTACAAGGAGTGCATCCTCCGCGGCTGGACGACGGCCTTCATCGACGCGGGCTGCATCGTCTCCACCCCCACCTGCGGCCCCTGCCTCGGCGGCTACATGGGCATCCTCGCCGAGGGTGAGCGCTGCGTCTCCACCACCAACCGCAACTTCGTGGGCCGCATGGGCCACGTCAAGAGCGAGGTGTATCTGGCTTCGCCCGCTACCGCTGCCGCCAGCGCACTGACCGGCTGCATCACCGACCCCCGCACGGTCTGAGAAAAGGAGAGTCACCCATGAACAACGCAAACGGTTCTGTTTTCAAATACCCGGATAACGTGGATACCGATGTCATCATCCCGGCCCGCCACCTGAACACGCAGGATGCTAAGGAGCTTGCCGCCCACTGCATGGAGGACATTGACAAGGACTTCATCAACAACGTCAAGGACGGCGACATCATGGTGGGCGGCTGGAACTTCGGCTGCGGCTCCTCCCGTGAGCACGCACCGCTGGCCATCAAGACCGCCGGAATCTCCGTCGTCATCGCCAAGAGCTTCGCGCGCATCTTCTACCGCAACAGCATCAACATCGGTCTGCCCATCATGGAATGCCCCGAGGCCGTGGACGCCATCAGCGCAGGCGATACGGTCAGCGTGAATTTTGATACCGGCGTCATCACCGATGAGACCACCGGCAAGACCTTCCAGGCCGAACCCTTCCCGCCGTTCATCCAGAAGATCATCGCCGACGGCGGTCTGATGAAGTCGCTGACGAAGAAATAAGGAGCCTAAAATGGAAAAAAACATTGCTGTCATCTGGGGCGACTGCTCCAGCCCCGAGATCGTGAAGCAGACCCTCCGCGTTCTCGATAAGGTGGCCGAAAAGTACGGCCACACCTTCCACTACACCGACGCCGCAATGGGCGGCGAGGCCATCGACAAGTACGGCGACCCGCTGCCCCAGCATGAGCTGGACAAGTGCCTCGCGGCCGACAGCGTCCTTCTGGGCGCAGTCGGTGGCCCAAAGTGGGAGGGTCTGCCCGGTGAGCAGCGCCCCGAAAAGGGCCTGCTCCGCCTCCGCGCCGGGATGGGCCTCTACTCCAACAACCGTCCGGCCAGAATCTGGCCCCAGCTGGCCCCGGCCAGCCCTCTCAAGCCTGAGATCGTGGCCAAAGGCATCGACTTCATCATCGTGCGTGAGCTGATCGGCGGTGTCTACTTCGGCAAGCACGAGACCTATACGCTGGAAAACGGCGAGAAGCAGGCCGTGGACTCCATGCCCTACTCGGAGCACGAGATCGAGCGCATCGGCCGCATCGGCTTTGAGACGGCCATGAAGCGCCGCAGGAAGCTCTGCTGCGTGGATAAGGCCAACGTGCTGGATACCAGCCGCCTCTGGCGTGCGGTCATGCACCGCCTGCAGGCTGAGTACCCCGAGGTGGAGTACAGCGAGATGTTCGTGGACAACTGTGCCATGCAGGTCGTCAAGGACCCCAGCCAGTTCGACGTCATCGTCACCGAGAACATGTTCGGCGACATCATCTCCGACGAGGCCTCCATGATCACCGGCTCCATCGGCATGATCCCCTCGTCCAGTCTGGGCGACGGGACCCGGGGCCTGTATGAGCCTATCCACGGCTCTGCCCCCGACATCGCGGGCAAGGACATCGTCAACCCTACTGCCTGCATCCTCTCCGCCGCCATGATGCTGCGGTACTCCTTTGGTATGGCTGAGGAGGCTGATGCCATTGAGAACGCGGTGAATAAGGTTCTGGACAAGGGCCTGCGCACCGCCGACAACATGAGCGAGGGCTGCACCTGCCTCGGCTGTACCGCCATGGGTGACGCTATCCTCGCGGAGATTTGAGTTTACCGGAAAGTAATAGGATAAAGTGGTAATATCCCGCCGCTGTTCGCTGTTTGGTGAATGGCGGCATTTTTTCTATAATACAATGTCAGCAGATTCCGCTTTCGGCCTTAAAGTGTGAAATAGATTCATTTGACAAAACAATTTATGTAAACTATACTAAATCCTGTCTTTAACAATAAAAATAGCCCGTGTGCCGGGATGGATAAACAGAGATAGGATGGGAAAACCGATATGCTGACACTGGATAAGATCTACCACGCCGCCTTTGTTCTCAAGGATGTAGCACGCAAGACAGACCTCATCGAGGCACCCCGGCTCTCCAAGGACTGCCACCTCTACCTCAAGACCGAGAACCTGCAGGTGACCGGCAGCTTCAAGGTGCGCGGCGCTTACTATAAAATCAGCCAGCTCTCCAAGGAAGAAAGCGATAAAGGCGTCATCGCCTGCTCGGCGGGCAACCACGCACAGGGCGTGGCGCTGGCCGCTACCCGCCGCGGCATCAAGAGCATCGTCTGTATGCCGGACGGCGCGCCCATCATGAAGGTGGAGAACACAAAGAACCTCGGCGCAGAGGTCTGCCTCGTACCCGGCACCTACGACGACGCCCACGACAAGGCCGTGGAGCTGCAGGAAGAGACGGGCATGACCTTCATCCACCCCTACGACGACGAGCAGGTCATCGCCGGTCAGGGTACGATCGGCCTCGAAATTCTCGACCAGCTGCCCGATGTGGACGCTGTCATCGTGCCTGTGGGCGGCGGCGGACTCATCTCCGGCGTGGCCTTCGCCATCAAGAGCCTGAAGCCCGACGTCAAGGTCTACGGCGTGCAGGCCGAGGGCGCACCCAGCATGTATCGCTCCCTCCATGAGCACAAATACCAGACCCTTTCTGCAGTCTCCACCTTCGCAGACGGCATTCAGGTCAAGACTCCCGGCGAGCTGACCTACAAGCTCTGCGAGGAGTATGTGGACGACATTGTCACCGTCACTGAGGACGAGACCGCAGCTGCCATCCTCTCCCTGATGGAGAACCAGAAGCTGGTGGCCGAGGGTGCAGGCGCAGTGCCTGTGGCGGCGGCGCTCTTCCACAAGCTGCCCATCGAGGGCAAGAAGGTCGTCTGCCTCGTCTCCGGCGGCAACATCGACGTGAACATCCTCAACCGCGTCATCACCCGCGGCCTCGTCATGAGCGGCCGCAAAGCCAACCTGACCATCGCGCTGGAAGACAAGCCCGGCCAGCTGCAGCAGGTGGCTGACATCGTCTCCCGCTGCGGCAGCAATGTGGTGTCCGTCCTCCACGACGGTTCCGACCCCAACATGCCCATTTCCAGCTGCTTCCTCAAGCTGACCCTTGAGACCCGCGACAACGCCCAGATCGAGCAGATCCGGCAGGAGCTCACCAAGGCAGGCTTCCAGTTGGTGGCCGAGCGCGTATAACTTTATCAGAAGATGCAGAAACGCCGCCCAAACGGGCGGCGTTTCGTTTTGTCAGCCGATGATCTCGTACTGGAAATATTCGCACTTGAGCTTGCTGCCCACGTCGATTTCCGGCGGCAGGAGTGCCAGTGCCACCGGGTTCAGCTCGTCGCTCTCGATGTCGGTGCGGCGCAGATCGACGTAATCGCCGTCAAAGCTCACGACTTCGTAATACCAAGGCCCCATACTGTTTCCTCCCGTGATTCATTCCTGTGTGTTCTCTTTTTCCTGCTTCCGCCAGTGGTAGTACGGCCCGAGGATGCAGACGGCGGCGAGTATCATCACCGCGAGGATGATGCTGGTGACGGTCTGATTGTCGGAGAAAAAGTAGAACAGCAGCTGCCCGCCGCCTACGATAAGCTCCAGCACACCCAGAAGCCTCTGCCAGAGGCGGCGGGCCTCGGCGCTGGCAGATTTCAGCCGCTTGCCCAGTATGCCGGGCAGCTCGAGGCGGAGGACGTCCGCAAGGCCCCAGACGAGGAAGATAACGCCGATGACAAGATGGTGTACCATAAGCCGCGCTCCTTTCTGCGCTGTGCGCTGAACGGGAAAAAATTACAACATAAGTATATCATATCGGTGAGACCCCGGCAAGGATGGGATTTGCCTGCCCGGCTCAGAAAATTTGGATGGAACCGCCCGGCGGGCTTGTGGAATTTTGAAAAATATGCTATACTATTCTCTACTGATGCGCCATCGCCAAGCGGTAAGGCAGGGGACTTTGACTCCCCCATCGTAGGTTCGACTCCTGCTGGCGCAACTGTATAAAAAAGCCCCCGGATGCATTGCTTTCAGCGCATCCGGGGGCTTTTTATCTTATCTTACAGGATGTCGATGTACTCACCGGCCAGAGCCTTGTTCATGCTGCGGACGGCGCAGAACTTGCCGCACATGGAGCAGGTGTCGCTGTGGTCGTCTTCGGGCAGGCGGGCGTCACGGATGGCCTTTGCCGTCTCGGGGTCGAGGGCGCAGGCGAACTGTGCATCCCAGTCGAGGACGCGGCGGGCGTCGCCCATCTTGTCGTCGATGTCCCGGGCGTGGGGGATGCCCTTGGCGATGTCGGCGGCGTGGGCGGCGATCTTAGAAGCCACGATGCCCTGCTTGACGTCGTCCACATTGGGCAGAGCCAGATGCTCGGCGGGGGTGACATAGCACAGGAAGGCTGCACCGCTCATGGCCGCGACAGCGCCGCCGATGGCAGCGGTGATGTGGTCATAGCCGGGGGCGATGTCGGTGACGATGGGGCCGAGGACGTAGAAAGGTGCGCCCATGCAGATGGTCTTCTGGATCTCCATATTGGCAGCGACCTGGTTCAGAGGCACATGGCCAGGGCCTTCCACCATGACCTGGACGTTGTGCGCCCAGGCCCGCTTGGTCAGCTCGCCCAGACGCACCAGCTCTTCGATCTGGCAGACGTCGGTGGCGTCGGCGAGGCAGCCGGGGCGGCAGGCATCGCCCAGAGAGATGGTGACGTCGTGCTCTTCGCAGATGTCCAGGATCTCGTCAAAGTGCTCGTAGAAGGGGTTCTCGTTGCCGGTCATGCACATCCATGCAAACACCAGCGAGCCGCCGCGGCTGACGATATTCATCTTCCGCTTATGCTTGCGGATCTGCTCGATGGTCTTACGGGTGATGCCGCAGTGGAGGGTGACGAAGTCCACGCCGTCCTCTGCGTGCAGACGCACCACGTCGATGAAGTCCTGTGCCGTCAGGGTGGCGAGGTCGCGCTGATAGTGGATGACCGAGTCATACACCGGCACAGTGCCGATCATAACGGGGCATTCGTGGGTCAGCTTCTGGCGGAAGGGCTGGGTATTGCCGTGGCTCGAGAGGTCCATGATGGCCTCTGCGCCCATGTTGACGGCGCTCATGACCTTCTGCATCTCGATGTTGTAGTCCTTGCAGTCGCGGGAGACGCCGAGGTTGACGTTGATTTTGGTGCGGAGCATGGAGCCGATGCCCTCGGGGTTCAGGCACTCGTGGTGCTTGTTGGCCGGGATGGCAACCTTGCCCTCAGCGACCAGCTGACGGATTTCTTCGACGGTGCGGTACTCCTTCTTGGCCACCGTTTCCATCTGGGGCGTGACGATGCCCTTGCGGGCGGCATCCATCTGTGTGGTGTAATTCTGCATTTGAAAATCCTCCGAAAATACGCTCTCTTTATTTATGAACAGCGTCCGGGACGCCGTGCATCCAGTTTTCGACCCCGACGCCGCCCAGAGTGTGGTCCAGCGGGCCGGAGCCGTGGCCCAAATCGAGCTGCGCGTTCAGCGCGTCGGTCAGGTAAGCCTTGGCCCGGGCGATAGCTTCTTCCAGCGCAAACCCTTTGGCAAGGTTGGCCGCAATGGCACTGGACAGAGTGCAGCCCGTACCGTGGGTGTTGGGGTTGGCGATACGCTTACCCGGAAACCAGATCTCCGTGCCATCCGGGAAGGTGAGCAGATCGTCGGCGTCAGTGTCACTGTGGCCGCCCTTGAGCAGGACGGCACAGCCGCAGTCGGCGGCGATGGCCCGGGCGGCGGCGCTCATGTCGGCACGGCCCGAGATGTGCAGGCCGGACAACACTTCGGCCTCGTGCCGGTTGGGCGTGATGACCTCGGCCAGAGGGAACAGCTCCCGGCGCAGGGTGCGCACAGCATCCGATGCGATCAGATCAGAGCCGGAGGTGGCTACCATCACGGGGTCCACGACGATGTGGTCCGCCCTGTAAAAGCGGAGACGCTCGGCAATCGTCTCAATGAGCCGGGCAGAGGACACCATGCCGATCTTGACGGCGCAGGGGCGGATGTCGGCGAAGACGGCGTCTATCTGCTGGGCCAGAAATTCGGGGCTGACCTCGAAGATGCCGGATACGCCGGTGGTGTTCTGGGCCGTCAGGGCAGTGATGGCGCTCATGGCGAAGATGCCGTTCATGGTCATGGCTTTGAGGTCGGCCTGAATGCCGGCGCCGCCGCTGGAATCGCTGCCCGCGATGGTAAGTGCAGTTTTCATGGGTTTGCTCCTTTATCGCAAGTCAAGAAATTTGTGCAACATTCAAACAGCATATTTGCGATATGCAATTCAACGCTGTTGCTGTTGCATTAAAAAGTTGAATTGCTATAGATGATTTGTTCTGTCAGTGCCTTCAGCTCTTTGCACTCAGCTTCAATGTCCTCGGCGCTGAAAATAGCGCTCACGAGGGCCACGCCGTCCGCGCCGGAGCCTTTGAGCTTGAGGATATTGTCTTTATGGATGCCGCCGATGGCCACGACCGGCACATCCACGGAGTCGCAGATCTCTTTCAGTCTGCCCTCCGGCAGGACATCCACATCGGTTTTGGTGTGGGTGGAAAATGCCGCACCGACGCCCAGATAATCCGCGCCGTGGGCCACGGCCAGCTGTGCTTCCTCGACGGAATGGGCCGACACACCGATGATCATGTCAGGGCCGACCTTGGCGCGGACGTCCGCTGCAGCCATATCTTCCTGCCCGACATGGATGCCGTCGGCATGGCATTTTATAGCGATCTCGACGTTATCGTTGATGATGAAGGGTACGCCATAGCTGCGGCAGAGGGCGGAAAGCTCCATGGCTTCCTGCAAAAATGCCGCGTCGTCCAGCTCCTTTTCCCGCAGCTGGACGCAGGTGACGCCGCCTTTCAGCGCGTCTTCCACCTGCTGGCGGAGGGTCTCGCGGCCCGTCCACGCCCGGTCGGTGACGGCGTAGAGAAGCATAGTATGTTTATCGCATTTCATAGCGTGCTCCTTCCTCGAGCTGTTCAGGGGTCATGTTGAAGATCGCGTCGATGATGTAATTGCGGTAGGTGGCGTTGCCGTCCAGCCTGGACAGGCGGCTGTGAGCTGCTTCGCCCGCAAGGCCCATGGCGCAGACAGCTGCAGCAGCGGCTTCCAGAGGCTTGTCCGGGTTGGCCGCACAGAATGCCGCCGTCAGGGCCGAAAGCTGACAGCCAGTGCCGGTGACGGCGCTCATCATGGGGTGGCCGTTGCGGATGCAGAAAGCCCGCTCTCCGTCGGCCACGATGTCGATGGCACCGGTGACGGCGACGACCGCCCCTGTGCGGGCCGCAAACGCTTTGGCGAATGCCACGGTCTTGTCCAGCGTCTCATCCGTCACCTTGTCGGCGGTGTCGGCGTCCACGCCTTTTGTGGTGCCGCTGCCTGCCGCCAGCGTCCGAATCTCGGAGATGTTGCCCCGGATGACTGTGAACTTCACTTCCCGCAGGAGGCGCAGTGCCGTTTCGGTGCGCAGATGGGAAGCGCCTGCGCCCACGGGGTCCAGCACGACAGGACGGCCCAGCCGGTTGGCGGTGTGTCCTGCCAGCAGCATGGAGGGGATGGTGCGGCTGTTCAACGTGCCGATGTTGAGGTTCAGCCCGGCACACAGCGAGGTGATGTCCTCGACCTCAGCGGCATCATCCGCCATGATGGGGGACGCCCCGCAGGCGAGGACGATGTTGGCACAGTCGTTGACGGTGACGTAGTTGGTGATGTTATGGACAAGCGGGCTTTTGGCCCGGACGTTGGCAAAGATGTTCTGAAACATGGCCTCTCCTTCGAATCAGCTCAGGCTGGCCTGCATGGCGCGGAGTGCGCCTGCGCGGGAAAGTGCGCCCAGCAGTGCGCCTGCAATGATGGCACCGCCGGCGGTGGAGACGAGGAAGGGGACGATGTAGGCGTAGAACGCGATGTCACCGGCGCTCTTGCCCATCAGCAGGATGGCGACGGGATAGGCGCACAGACCGCCGAGGATGGAGGTGCCGAACACCTCGCCCACGAGGGTGGGCAGCAGCTTATTGGTCTTGTGGAAGACGATGCCGCAGAGCAGTGCGCCGAACATGCTGCCGGGGAAAGCCATCAGACTGCCCAGACCCAGCAGGTTGCGCAGCAGGGAGGCGACGAAAGCCACGCCCACGCCGTAGTAAGGCCCCAGCAGGACAGCGCAGAGGATGTTGACCATGTGCTGCACAGGGGCGCATTTGCTGCCGAAGACCGGGAAGGAGAAGACGCTGCCCACGACAGCGACAGCGCAGAACATACCGGCGAGGGCCAGCTTTTTGGCAGAATAGTGTTTCATAGTGAGTGCTCCTTTTCAATAAAAAATAAGTGCAGGAGCAGACCGCCGCTCCCGCACACGAACAGACCCGGCACCCGCGCAGAGATGCCGGAAACGGAAGAAGCGGTCGAGGCTCACTGGCCTCCTCTCACGCCGGAACACGGCTTCCCATCGCATACAAAACCCCAGACTCAGGGCGCTCCCCCTCAGCCGGAGACAACAAAAAAACAGGAGACGCCTCGAGCGGTGTCTCCTGTAAAAATCCATAAACAGTGTTATGACTTCCTACGGCGGCATTATCCGCATCAGGTGCAGAAACTGTCCGAAAACAATTTCTAAGGGTCGAAGTTCGAGAACTCCCTCTCAGCCTGCTTCTACAAGCTCCCCTGTATTTGTTTGTCGGGAGTATTTTACACCCATCGGGGATAAAATGCAAGGGTTTTCTTTTTTCGCGGCGCGTTTTGTGGTATACTGAAAAAAGCCCGCATTTGCAAAAAACGGGCAGATAAAGGAGATATGGCTTATGGGTCTTGTCAAAGCGGCATTGGGCGCAGCATCCGGCGTGATGGGCGACCAGTGGAAAGAATACTTTTACTGCAGTGCTCTCCCGGCGGAGGTGCTGGCTGTCAAGGGACAGAAGAAAGTCTCCGGGCGCTCTTCCAACCGCCACGGCGCCGAGAACATCATCACCGACGGTTCCATCGTGGCGGTGGCCGAGGGCCAGTGTGCCCTCATCGTGGAGCAGGGCAAGGTGGTGGACCTCTGCGCCGAGGCCGGCGAGTACACCTACAACACCGGCACCCAGCCCTCTCTGTTGAGCGAGGGTCTGGCCAAGAACATCGACGAAGTGTTTGCTGAGATCGGCAAGCGGTTCAGCTTCGGCGGTCAGGCTGCCACCGACCAGCGCATCTATTACATCAACACCAAGGAGCTGATGGGCAACAAGTACGGCACCCCCAGCCCCGTGCCGTTCCGCGTCGTGGACCAGCGTGCCGGCATCGACATCGACGTCAGCATCCGCTGCTTCGGCGAGTACAGCTACCGCATCGTCAACCCCATCCTGTTTTACACCAATGTCTGCGGAAATGTGGAAAACGAGTACACCCGTGACGCGCTGGAAGGCCAGATGCGCACCGAGATGATGACCGCATTGCAGCCCGCCTTCGCCCGCATCAGCGAGATGGGCATCCGCTACTCGGCTCTGCCCGGCCATACCACCGAGCTGGCCGAGGCTCTGAATCAGGAGCTGTCCGGCAAGTGGAGCAAGCTGCGCGGCATCGAGATCGTCTCCCTCGGCGTGTCCGGCGTCAAAGCCAGCGAAGAAGACGAGCAGATGATCAAGGAGCTGCAGCGCAGCGCCGCCTTCATGGACCCGACCCGCGCTGCCGCCCACATGGTGGGCGCACAGGCTTCGGCTATGCAGGCAGCGGCTTCCAATACATCCGCCGGTCCGGCCATAGCCTTTATGGGCATGAATCAGGCCGCTGCTGCCGGCGGCATCAACGCCCAGGCCCTCTACCAGATGGGTACACAGCAGCGGCCTGCCGCTGCTCCTGCCCCCGCAGCCGCCCCGGCGGCTGGCAGCTGGAGCTGCTCCTGCGGCCAGACCGGCAACACCGGCAAGTTCTGCACCGCCTGCGGCAAGCCCCGCCCCGAAGCAGGCTGGGTGTGCAGCTGCGGCGCACACAATACCGGCAAATTCTGCTCGGAATGCGGTAAGCCCCGCCCGGCGGCCAAGTGTCCGAACTGCGGCTGGACCCCTGACGACCCGGCCAACCCGCCCAAGTTCTGCCCCGAATGCGGCAAGCCTTTCGGAGCCTGAAAGGGGAGCTGAGATATGGCAGAAAACACCACGAATTACCAATGCCCGGCCTGTACCGGCCCGCTGCGGTTCGACAGTGCCAGCGGAAAGCTCTGCTGTGATTACTGCGGCTCCACCTACGATGTAGCACAGGTCGAGGCTCTTTACGGCGAAAAGCAGGCTCAGGCCGATAAGGCCGCCGAAGCCGCCGAAAAGGCAGCGTCCAGCGGCCCTGTCTGGGGGGAGATGGAGACGGGAGATCTCAGCAGCCGCACCTGCACTTCCTGCGGCGCAGAGCTGGTCTGCGGCCCCGAAACAGCTGCCACCACCTGCCCCTACTGCGGCAACCCCACCGTGCTGGGCGGACAGCTTTCCGGCAAGCTCAAGCCGGAGTACATCATCCCCTTCCGGATGGACAAAAAGACCGCCATCGAGAATCTGAAGAAGTATTATAAGGGCAAAGCCTTCCTCCCCAAAGCCTTCAAAGAGTCCAACCATATCGAGGAGATCCAGGGCGTGTATGTGCCGTTCTGGCTCTACGATGGCCGGATGGAGGCCCGGGGCGCTTACAAGGCCGAGATCAGCGAGAGCCACCGTGAGGGCGATTACATTGTCACCACCACCAGGCACTTCGACGTGGCCCGCGTGGGCGATGCCGACTTTGTCCGGGTGCCGGTGGACGGCTCCAGCAAGATGCCGGACGCCCATATGGACGCCATCGAGCCCTTCGACTACAGTGACCTCAAGCCCTTCTCCACGGCCTACCTGCCCGGTTTTCTGGCGGACCGGTACGACGAGGACGACAAGAAGTGTGCTGCCCGCGTCCTGACCCGGATGAAGAACAGCACCGCTGCGGCCCTCCACGATACGCTGGGCGGCTACACCGGCGTCCAGACTCTCTCGGAGCAGGTCGACCCGCGGACGCTGGAACCCCACTACGCCCTGCTGCCGGTCTGGATGCTCCACACCCGCTGGAAGGAGCAGGACTTCCTCTTTGCGATGAACGGCCAGACCGGCAAGCTCATCGGTGACCTGCCCGTGGATAAGGGCAGAGTAGCTGCATGGTTTGCCGGCATCAGCATCCCGCTGATGATACTGACGGCTCTCATCATGCTGCTGTGAGAGGGGGAGACGGGAATATGAAATACTGCAAAAAACTGTTTGCCCTTCTGGCTGCGGCCCTGCTCTGCATGGCCCTGACTCTGCCGGCCGGGGCAGCGGCCCCGCTGGTGCGTGATGAGTGCGGCGTCTTTGACGCCGACACGCTGGCCGACCTTGAGGAGCAGGCCGAAAGCGCCTCCGACGGCCACGACGTGGATGTCTACTTCCTCGTGGTGGACGACATCGGCGATGCCGACCAGCGCGACTACGCGAAAAATTATTACATCTCCAACGGCCTCGGCTACGGCGACGAACAGAGCGGCATCCTCTTCCTGCTGGCGGTCGGCTCCCGCAAGTACGTCACCATCACCTACGGCGAGGGCGTCACGGCTTTCACCGACTACCGCATCGAGCAGCAGGAGGACGAGATCGTCCCGGAGCTCTCCGATGAGGAATGGGCGGATGCCGCCTATACCTACATCGATATGTGCGACTATGCACTGGACTACTATGCCGACTATGGCGAGCCCATCGATGTGGATAATGACATCGGCCTGGAAGACCTGCTCATTGCCATGATCTTCCCTCTCGGCATTTCGGCGTTCATCTGCCTCATCCTCTACCACCGGATGAAGACGGCCCGGCAGAAGACGGAGGCCGACGAGTATATGCCCGGCTTCACCCTGCGGGTCAAGCGTGACCGCTATACCCACACCACCCGGGAGCGCACCTATGACCCGCCCCAGAAGGAGTCTCACGCCTCCGGCGGTTCGTCCGTCGATTCCGACGGATTCGGAGGCTCGTCGGGCGGCTCGTTCTGAAGCATAAAAGCAAAAACACCTCGCTGCATGACACAGCGAGATGTTTTTATTTTCAGGGTCTCAGCCGAGGCTCACGCCCATCCGGCGGGCGACGGTGAGCAGCTCACAGCCCTCGGGGATGTTGCGGGCCTTACCGGCGATGTCCTCGAGGCGGTTGGCGATGACGCGGTTGTTGACCATGGCGACGGTGACGCCGTAGCGCTCCACTTCCACCAGCTTCGCGGCGTAGCTGCCGAACTCGGTGGCCAGTACGCGGTCATAGGCGCTGGGGCTGCCGCCGCGCTGCATATGGCCCGGGATGCAGACGCGGGTCTCCATACCGGTCTTTTTCTGGACGGCGGCGGCGATGCGGTTGGTGGCAGTGACGCCGTAACCGGCTTCAGCGCGCTTTGCCATCCACTCTTTCCGCTTCATCTTGGCCTCTTCGGTGTTGATGGCACCCTCGGCCACGGCGATGATGGAGAAGTTGGAGCCTTTGCGGGCGCGGCGCTCCACAGCGTCGCAGACCCGGTCGATGTCGTAGGGCTGCTCGGGCAGCAGGATGATGTCAGCTCCGCCGGCGATGCCGGAGTAGAGGGTCAGCCAACCGGCCTTGTTGCCCATGATCTCAATGCACATGACGCGGCTGTGGCTGCCGGCGGTGGTGTGGATGCGGTCGATGACCTCAGTGGCGATGTCCACCGCGGTGTGGAAGCCGAAGGTGACGTCGGTGCCGTAGATGTCGTTGTCGATGGTCTTGGGCAGGCCGATGATGTTCAGACCCTCCTGGGAGAGGAGGTTGGCCGTCTTGTGGGTGCCGTTGCCGCCGAGGCAGAGCAGACAGTCGAGCTTGGCGTCCTTGTAGGTCTTTTTCATGGCCGCGACCTTGTCGATCTTGTCTTCTTCCACCACGCGCATCAGCTTGAAGGGGGTGCGCTTGGTGCCGAGGATGGTGCCGCCCAGCGTCAGGATGCCGCGGAAATCGTCCTCGCACATCTCCTTGTATTCGCCGGTGATGAGGCCGTGGTAGCCGTTCAGGATGCCCACGATCTCGACATTCTCGCCGAACCGTGCATACAGGGCTTTGGCCACGCCGCGGATGGTGGCGTTCAGGCCGGGACAGTCGCCGCCGGAGGTCAGGATACCAACACGTTTTTTCATATCGAACAACCCTCGTTTCTTCCGTTCTCCCTCAGAAGGGGCAGGTGAATGATACTATAAGAGTATTCCCAAAGGGAGCGGGTGTCAAGAGCCGGAGACGAAAAAAGACGTGAAAACGCGGTGGTGGAGAAAGCAGAAAAAACATGGACGGAAAAATCAAAAAAGTGGTTGACAAATGGAGGCGGAGGCTGTATAATATTCTTCGTCAGCGGCGCTTCTGTGCTGAGGACGAAACCGAATAGTGGGGATTTGCATAGTGGTAGTGCGGTAGACTCTGACTCTACTTGTGGGAGTTCGATTCTCTCATCCCCAACCAGACCGCAACCCATTGGGTTGCGGTATTTTCGGGGCATAGCGCAGTTGGTAGCGCGCCTCGTTCGGGACGAGGAGGCCGTGGGTTCAAATCCCGCTGCTCCGACTGAAAAAGACCGGTACACATTCGTGTGCCGGTCTTTTTCTATCTCTGCAGCCGAAGCGACCGCTGCCAGCGGCAGAAACAGGGAGCTGAGGCTGGGAGCCGCAACCCGGGTTCCGCTTTATTATTCACACAAATCCCTATCTCTTTCTTCTGAAATATGCTAAAATAGTACCACTACGACACAGGAGGTCTTTCTATGCTCAAACGTCTGCGCAGCGCCCACCCGATGCTCTACTGCCTTGTGGCCGAGGTGCTGTTTCTGGGGATGCTGTTCGTGGCATCGCTGCTGTCGCTTCTGCTCATCTTGTTCGTCGTGCGGGACATTGATGCCGTCGATGATTATATGCTGACCTTCATGCAGGAGGCAGCAGGCGTACTGGTGGCGTGGCTCTTTCTGGCGCGCACCGGGAAGAGCGGCCTGCTCCGCCGCCGGGGCAGCGGCTTTTTCAACGGTCTGCTGGTGGGCCTGTACCCCATCGCGCTCATCGGCTACAACGCCTACAATACTCTGCTGTTTGGCAGACCGGAGGGCGATATGCTGCCTGCGTGGCATGTCGTGTGGTTCCTTATCGGCATGACCAGCGTCGGTGTGGCAGAAGAGTTTCTGTTCCGGGGTGTCATCGCCCAGACGCTTCTGGAGCATTTCGGCACCAGCCGGGCCGGCGTCTGGAAAGCCTGCCTGCTGTCGGGCCTCTACTTCGGTGCGGCCCACCTGACCAACCTCACCGGCAGTGCGCCGCTGGGCGTTCTGATGCAGTGTGTCTTTGCGGCCTCGCTGGGTACGCTGCTGGCGGCGGTATATTTCCGCACCGGAAACATCTGGGTGACGGTGTTCATCCACGCCGCGATGGACATCACGTCCATGCTCATCGGCGGCCTGTACGGCACCCAGACGGTGGCTGACAGCATCAGCACCTATGACATCACCATGCTGACGTCTATCGCGGTCTATCTCATCCCCACAGCGTTCCTGCTGCGGAAAAAGAAACTCAGTGAAGTGGAACTTTACTTCGGACGTGATATGAAATAAACGGAATGGCCGCGCACAGCTGTGCGCGGCCATTCCGTTTTCTATGTCAGTTATTCGTAATCAATGGGCAGAGTCGGCAGACCGTTCAGCTCCAGCCCGGCGGTATGGCCCGCGATGTACTGGTAGTAGCCCTGAGCCGCGATCATCGCGCCGTTGTCGCCGCAGAATTTCAACTCTGGCAGGTAGACCTTGGCCCCCAGCTTCTGGGCGCCATCATTGACCAGCTGGCGCAGACGGCCATTGGCCGCGACGCCGCCCGCCAGACAGACCTGCTTTGCGCCGGTGTCGGCGGCGGCGAGAAGGAGCTTTTCTGCGAGGATGCCCGCGATGCGCTCCTGGAAGCTGGCCGCGAGGTCGGGGACGTTGATGTCAGTACCCTTCATCTGGGCCTGATTCACCTCGTTCAGCACGGCGGTCTTGAGGCCGGAGAAGCTGACGTTGTACTTGCCCTCCACATGAGGCACCGGCAGACGGTAGGCTTTCGGGTCGCCGGTCTTGGCGGCGTTGGCGACGCTGGGACCGCCGGGATAGGGCAGGCCCAGCGTCCGGGCCACCTTGTCAAAGGCCTCGCCGGCGGCGTCGTCCACCGTGTGGCCGAGGATGTGGTAATGGGTGTAGTCCTGCACCTCCACGATGTGGCTGTGTCCGCCGGACGCCACAAGGCAGAGGAAGGGCGGCTTCAGCTCCGGGTGGGTCAGGTAGAGGGCTGCAATGTGGCCCCGCAGATGGTGGACCGGCACCAGCGGCTTGCCCGCCGAGTAGGCGAGGCCCTTGGCAAAGTTGACGCCCACCAGCACTGCGCCGATGAGGCCGGGCGCGAAGGTGACAGCCACGGCGTCCACGGCGTCGATGGTCTTGCCTGCATCCAGCAGAGCCTTTTTGACGGTGGCGCTGATGAACTCACAGTGGCGGCGGCTGGCGATCTCCGGCACGACGCCGCCGTAAAGTGCCTGCTCCTTGACGCTGGTGGAGATGACGTTGCTCAGCAGGTGCCGGCCATCTTCCACCAGAGATGCGGCGGTCTCGTCGCAGGTAGATTCGATTCCTAAGATGATCATGGTTTTAGTGGGCCTCCAGCCAGTTTTTGCCCTGATGCACTTCGGTGCTCAGGGGGACAGCGTAATTGACACAGCCTTCCATCTCTTCCTGCAGGATGGCGGCGGCTTTCGCGGCTTCTGCCTCCGGGGCCTCGACGATGAGTTCGTCGTGGACGGTCAGGATGAGGCGGCTCTCCATCTTCTCGTCCCGCAGACGCCGCCAGACCCGCACCATCGCCAGCTTGATGACGTCGGCGGCAGTGCCTTGGATCGGCGTGTTGCGGGCCATCCGCTCGCCGCTGGCCCGGATGTTGTGATTGTTGCTGGTCAGCTCCGGCAGGGAGCGACGGCGTCCGAAGAGGGTGGACACATAGCCGCAGTTCCGGGCGTCGGAGATGGTCTTGTCCATGTAGCCGCTGACTTTCGGGAAGGTGGCCAGATAGTTTTTCAGGAAGGCGTCTGCTTCTTTGACGCTCACGCCGATGTCCTTCGAGAGGCTGTAAGCGCCCTTGCCGTACATGATGCCGAAGTTGATGGCTTTTGCCGAAGAGCGCAGGCGGGGCGTGACCTGCTCGAGGGGCAGACCATAGATTTTGGCGGCAGTGCTGCGGTGGATGTCCTCGCCGGTGAGAAAGGCCTGCTGCATATGCTCGTCGCCGGTGACATGGGCGAGGATGCGCAGCTCGATCTGGCTGTAGTCGGCGTCCACCAGCACGCAGCCGGGCCGCGCCACAAAGTAAGCGCGGAGCTGGCTGCCCAGCTCGGTGCGGATGGGGATGTTCTGCAGGTTGGGGTTATCGGAAGAAAGCCGTCCGGTGCGGGCTTCGGTCTGGTTGAAGCGGGTATGGATGCGGCCATCCTCCGCGATGACCTTCAGCAGGCCTTCGACGTAGGTGGAGTTCAGCTTCTGGTAGGCGCGGTACTGCAGAATATCCTCCACCAGCGGGTAGTCCCGCAGGGCTTCCAGCGTCTCGGCATCGGTAGACCAGCCGCGCTGGGTCTTTTTGCCGTGGGGCAGGCCCATGGTGTCGAAGAGCATCTCGCCCAGCTGCTTGGGGCTGTTGGGGTTGAAGCTGGCGCTGCCCGTCTCCATGTGGATGCGGGTGAGGACGTCTTCCAGCTCCGAGCGCATTTTCACGCCGAACTTCTCGATGCCCTCTTTGTCCACGAGGATGCCGATGCGGGTCATGTCGGCCAGCACCTGCGCCAGCGGGAACTCGATGTCGTTGTAGAGGGAGTCTTCGCCCAGCGCGGTGATCTCTGCCTTCATCTTGGCGAACAGGTCGGCCAGCGCACCGGCGTCCGGCCACTTCTCACAGGTAAAAGCGGCGTCGGCGCGGTAGCTGATGATGAGCTCCGAGAGGTTGTACTTGGAAGCCGAGGCGTCCAGCAGATAGGCCGCCAGCTTGCCGTCCCAGACGATGCTGCTGCCCCAGTTTCCCGCAGCCATGGCGCGGGCGTAGAGCGGGGCGCTGTCGAAGACGTCAAGAGTGACGTCTTTATTGTCCAGCAGACGGAGCAGGTCGCCGTCTTCCAGCGGGAAGACCGTCTTGTCCTGTACGGCGTACCATGCGGCGGGCTGCAGCTCCACATTGCGGGTACCCTGCTTGCCCATGACGGCAGGCCGCGCGGCCACGAGGTAATGCCCCTTCGGCTCGGCGGGCAGAACAGTCACCTCAGCCTCCTGCAGAGGCTCTGTCGACGCTCTTTCCGGGTCGGCGGCGGGGGCGATGTCGCTCAGACCGAAGCGGGCGATAAGGGAGTGAAGTTCCAGCTCCTGCATCAGCCGGACGGCTTCGGCCTTGTTGCCCTCGCCCACGACATAAGCACCCTCGGCGGTGTCGATGGGGGCGTCGGTGCGGATGGTGCCGAGCGTGTAGCTCAGCTCTGCCATGGCGCGGTCTTCGGCCAGATGCTCCCGCTGTTTTGGCTTGATGGTCTTGTCAGCAGTGTCGTCGAGATGGGCGTAAACGCCCGCCAGACTGCCGTATTTCTGGATGAGGGTGATGGCGCTCTTCTCGCCGATGCCCTTCACGCCCGGGATGTTGTCGGAGGTGTCGCCCATGAGGCTCTTGACGTCGATGAGCTGGCGGGGAGAGACACCGTACTTTTCCTTCACGGCGTCCACGTCCATTACCGCCGTCTTGCTGCGGCCCATGGCAGTAGTGGCCAGCAGGACGGTGGTGGTGTCGCTGACGAGCTGTAAGCTGTCCCGGTCTCCGGTGGCGAGGAAGCAGTCATCGCTGCGGGCGGCGCAGGCGGCAGAAAGGGTGCCGAGGATGTCGTCGGCCTCCCAGCCCTCAGCTGTCACCTCACGGTAGCCCAGCGCGGCCAGAAGCTCTTTGAGCACCGGCATCTGCGCGGCCAGCTCGTCGGGCATCTTGTGGCGGGTGGCCTTGTAGCCGTCGTACATCTTGTGGCGGAAGGTGGGGGCTTTGAGGTCGAAAGCCACAGCCACCTCGTCGGGTTCGCATTCCTTGAGCAGGGAGAGCAGGATATTCAGAAAGCCGAAAATGGCGTTGGTATAGCGGCCGTCTTTGGTGGTCAGCAGCTTGATGCCGTAAAAGGCACGGTTAGCGATGCTGTTGCCGTCAATGACCAGTAAACGCATAGCTTGTGGTCCTCCATTCCATAATTTCACATTCTATAGTATACCACGAATGGCCCAAAGAAAAAAGAGACTGAGGGATAAACCTCTCAGCCTCTTTCGGGAAGTTTTACTCTACCCTTATCGCGCTCACCGGGCAGGCGTTGGCGGCGTCCACAGCCAGCGGCACCTGGTCGGGCGGGATGTCGCCGGGGATGGCGACAGCCAGAGTCCCTTCCATCTGGTATACCTCGGGGCAGAGCCCGGCACACTGGGTGCAGCCGATGCAGAGTTCAGGGTCTACGAATGCTTTCATGTTGGTACTACCTCCATTCAGAATAAGAAAAGGCGCTGAGAGCAGTGTGGCCCGGCGGAGCAGAAAATATGCTATAGGCTTTCGGGCGCAGATATGTTACAATAGAGCAGAATGAACAGGAGGGCAAGACCATGAACATCCAGATATTCGGCACTACCAAGTGCTTCGATACCAAAAAGGCTCAGCGCTATTTCAAGGAGCGCGGCATCAAGTTTCAGATGATCGATTTGAAAGAAAAAGAGATGAGCCGGGGCGAGTTTGAAAATGTGTCCCGCGCTCTGGGCGGATGGCAGGCGCTGGTGGACCCCAACGCCAAGGACAAGCAGACCCTCGCTCTGCTGGACGCGCTGGTAGACTGGCAGAAAGAAGACAAGCTCTTCGAGAACCAGCAGCTGTTCCGCACCCCCATCGTCCGCAATGGCCGTCAGGCCACCGTCGGCTACCAGCCCGACGTCTGGAAGAACTGGGAATGAACGGCTTTCACCAAAATAACACGGGCAGGGTTTTGCACCCTGCCCATGATTGTGGTATACTGTTTTTATCTGAAAAGTGAAACAACGCAGGAGACGATAACCATATGAAGATAGAAATGACCCCGGAAGAACACGCCCGGCTCCACCGCCGCCGTGGTCGGCAGGCCCTCGGGCTGGTCATCGCGGTGCTGGTGCTCATCGGCGTGCTGACCGTGCTGCACGCAGGCGTGAACGCCGTGGCAAAACTGTTTGACGATACGGCCCAGAAGCAGGAATACGAGGACAAGCTGGAAGGTCTGGTGCTGTTCGACCCCGTGCCTTTTGAGGGCATCGAGAACATCGACGACCTGACCCTCCGCGAGGCTGCGGTCTGGGGCTGTGTGTACAGCATCCAGGAGACCCAGGGCGGTTTCGACGGCTACAACACCGACCCCGATACCGAGCAGCTGCTCATCCCCTCGGTGGACGTGGATGCCTACCTCGCAAAGCTTGTCGGCCCCAGCTTCCGCATGACCCACAAGACCTTCGAGATGGAGGATATGACCGTCGAGTTCGACGACACCACCCAGTGCTATAAAATCCCCGTCACCGGCAGCGTGGGCAGCTACCGCGCCACCGTCACCAAGCTGTTCAAGAAGGACGGCCTCCTCCACGTCACCGTGGGCTATATCCCCAACCAGAACGCAACGGACAGCATCCTCACCACCACCTCGGATACGCCGGTCAAGTACATGGACTATCTGTTCAGCCGCCAGAGCGGCAGCTGGTATCTTACCGGCCTGACCGAGAGCGAGACGAAGCCCGAGTCAACGGCGGCGTCCACTGCCGCCGAGCCTGCCATGATGGCAGACAGCGAGGTGCAGGACGCCATCCTCGCCACCGGCGGCGAAACGCCCGCCGAGTCTGACGCCGCGTCCTCCGAGGCCGCAGCCGCCAGCGAGGAAGCGGACAGCACCGCCGAAAGCGAAGCCGCCTCGGACGCAGAGCCGCAGGCCGAAAGTGCGGCCAGCGCGGCGGCATAAAACGAATCACAAACAAAAACCGGGAAGCTCCCAGAGCTTCCCGGTTTTTGCATATCCAGAATTACTTCAGATCAAATCTTACGACCACCAGCCGATACCAGAGATACGGCACCATATTCCATATCATCCACAGCTCCATGAGAACATAATTCGGCAGGTCGCGGAGGCGGAAGGGACGCTTGCCCAACTGGTCGTTTTTGAGCAAATCGAAGGCCTCACGCATTCCCTTGTCCCACGCCTCGCCGAAGCCCTGTTTGTGGAACTTGTAGCACTTGAGCAGATAGCCCAGCGCCAGCGGAATGAAGTTGAGAATGAGCATCAGCAGAGGCTCGTTCTTGAGGGGGAGAAGGATGCTGTTGCGGCCGCTCTGCTGGCTCTTGAAGGCGTTGTACCGCACCGCGCCGGTGCTGGCGCCGCAGATGTGGTAACACTTTGCCGTGGGGCAGAGGACATTCTTGTAGCCCGCGTTGTTGGCGCGCCAGCTGAGGTCCACGTCCTCGAAGTAGGCAAAAAAGTTTTCATCGAAGACGCCGATCTCGTCGAGGATGCTTTTGCGGTAGAGGGCCGCGCCGCCGCAGGCCGAGAAGATGCGCTTCTGTTTGGTGTAGCGGCTGGCCCGGCGGCCGTCGCCGGTCTTGCAGGCAAAGCCCATCCATGTGACGTAATCGCCAGCGTCGTCGGCAAGCTCCCGGTCGAAGTGGCGTATCATAAGGCTCTGGACGGCAAAAATTTTCTCGTCGCTCTCGGCCACGCGGATGAGCTCGGCCAGCCACTGGGGCTCTGCAAAGGCGTCGTTGTTGAACAGTACCACAAACTCGCTTTTCGCCCGGGCGATGCCCTGATTGACGGCGTGGGAAAAGCCGGTGTTGGAGCCGTTCTCGATAAGCTGGAAGTTCGGGCGGCTGCGATAGCTACGGGCCTGCTCAAGGCTCTCGTCGGTGGAGCCGTTATCCACCACGATAAGCTCGAAGTCCTGCTCCGTCTGGGCGTAGACCGATTCGATGGAGTCCTTGAGCCAGCCTTTGCCGTTGATGTTGGGGATGATGATGGTTGCTTTCATAGATTCTGTGCTCCTGCGCATTTTCTGTAGCATACAAAAGACAGTATAGCATATTTTGAAGAGATTGAAAATTCCCTCTTGACAAAAAAGATGATTTGAGTATTATTGTATTAGGCACTTAGTACAGCGACACAAGGAGATGAGACGATGGGCGAACGATTCGATATGAGCCGCCCCATCTACGCACAGATCGTGGAACGGCTCAAGGCAAAAATATTAGCGGGCATCTACCCGCCCGGCGGACATCTGGACTCAGTGCGCGACATGGCCGCAGCGGCAGGCGTCAACCCCAACACCATGCAGCGGGCGCTGGCCCAGCTGGAAGCGGAAGGGCTTGTCCACACCGAGCGGACCACGGGCCGCTTCGTCACCGAAGATACAGCCCTTTTGGAACAGCTGCGGAACGAGACGGCCTGCGCCATGACCGCCGAATATCTCGAGAAAATGCGCGGCATCGGCTACGGCCCGGCAGAGGCCGCAAAGCTTATGACGGGCTGGGAAACAAAGGAGAGTGATTCAAATGAATGAGCTTTTAACTTGTGAGGGCCTGACGAAATCCTACCAGAAGGGGACGAACGCCCTCGACGGCATCGACCTGCACATCGGCTTTGGCCGCATCGTGGGCCTGCTTGGCCCCAACGGCAGCGGCAAGACCACCCTCATCAAACTGGCGAACGGCCTTTTGCAGCCCACGGCGGGCAGTATCCGAATCGCGGGCATGGCCCCCGGCCCGGATACGAAAGCCATCGTCTCCTATCTGCCGGACGCCGCATGGCTGCCCGACTGGATGCGGGTGGAGCAGCTGGTGGAGATGTTCCGGGATTTCTACGCCGACTTCGACCCCGCCAAGGCGAATGAGATGCTGGAAAAGCTGGAGCTTTCGCCCAAAGCACCCCTCAAGAGCCTTTCCAAGGGCAACAAGGAGAAAGTCCAGCTCATTCTTGCCATGAGCCGGAATGCCCGGCTCTACCTGCTGGATGAACCCATCGGCGGCGTGGACCCGGCGGCGCGGGACTACATCCTGAACACCATCCTCACCAACTACAGCCGGGACGCCTCGGTCATCATCTCCACCCACCTCATCGAGGATGTGGAGCCGGTGCTGGATGAGGCTGTGTTCCTGAAGAACGGCAGAATTTTCGCCCACCGCTCGGTGGATGAGCTCCGCGAGACCGAGGGCATGAGTGTGGATGCATATTTCCGGGAGGTATTCAAATGCTGAAAAAGTTACTGAAATATGAGTTCAAGGCCACCGCCCGCACCTACGGCGGAATGTATCTGGCCCTGCTGGCGGCGTCGGTGCTCTTTGGCGGCTCAGTCTGGAGATGGAACAGCACCAATAGTGACGCCTATTCGGCTCTCGTGGGCCTGCTGAGCCTTGTCTACACCGCCGTCATCATCGGCACCGTGGTCGTCACCATCATGACCATCGTGCAGCGCTTCTACCGCAACCTGCTGGGCCGGGAGGGCTATCTGATGCACACCCTGCCGGTGACGGAAACACAGCTTGTGACCTCGAAGCTCATCTCCAGCACCGTGTGGAGCCTGTGCAGCATCCTCGCAGCCTGTCTTTCCTTCGGCATTCTGGCTGTTATGATGATGGCGGATATGGACCTGCTTGAGCAGCTGCCGCGGATGTGGTCGGGCATCCGGGAGGCATTCGCCCGCTGTAACATGGAGTTCTGGGAGGCGCTGGCTTTCAGCGGCGTCGTCGGCTTCGTGCGGATGGTCAGCGCCATCGCCTGCATCTATGCTGCCTGCATGGTGGGACATCAGTTCAAGAACCACCCCGCGCTGGCGGGCATCCTGAGCTTCTTTGTCATGCAGTATGTGCAGGGCTGGCTCGAAAAGCTGCTCCAGATCGGCACCGGCGTCTACGAGACGATCATCTATAGCGCCGTAGGCGATGTGGGCAGCATCGAGACTGCCGTCTCGGCTCTGGGCTACATGGGGAGCGCGATGGTCACGCTGGGCATCGCGGCGGCGTTCGGCGTCTTCTGGTTCGGGCTGACGGTCTGGCTGATGCGAAACAAACTCAACCTCGAGTGATGAAACGTGAAAAAATCTGACGGAAAATTTTGAAATTCCCTCTTGACTTTACACGGATAAAGTGTATAATGCAATCAAACCAATGAGGTGGAAGAGAACCTGCAAAGCGCATCTTCAGTGAGCCCGGACAGTGAAAACGGGCGAGAGCGGGGCAGAGATTCGTGGGCCGCCGAGGGCCGGGCAAACGAGGCAGAGCCTCCAGTAGCTTGGGACGGAAGCCTCCGTTACAGGGCAGGGGAGTGTTGGCTCTCCGTGAGGGGCTTTGCGGCTTTCAAGAGGAAAGCGAGCAAGGCAAGCAAGGTGGCACCGCAGATTCGAATTTCTCGACTCTGTCCTTGTGGATGAACACACAGGGACAGGGTCGTTTTGTTATATGAGAACAAAAGCCCGTCCCGCAAGTGGAGCGGGTTTTTATTTTACATGCCGCCCGCTCCAGGGAAGGAGCAACCGCTATGAAAACCATGAACATGATCTCCCGCCGCAGCTTTCTGAAAGCCGCTATGGCCGCCGCCACTGTTTCCGCGCTGGGTCTGACCGGCTGCGGTTCGTCCGCTTCGAGCACTGCATCCGGCATCGCTTCCAGTGCAGCAGCATCTTCTGCCGCCGCCAGCGAGGCAGGCCAGACCTTCAAGGTGGGCATTGTCAACTATGTTGATCACGCTTCTCTGAACCAGATCGTTGCGTCGGTTGAAGAGCGTCTGGACGAGGTGGGCAAGGAGAAGGGCGTCACCTTCGACTACGCCGACTACTACGCCAATGCGCAGGCCGACCAGACCAACCTGAACCAGATCGGCGCTGACCTCGTGGCCGACGGCGTGGACGTCATCGTGGCTGTGGCTACCCCCACCGCCGCTACCATGCTGGCCGCTGTGGAGGATACAGACATCCCCGTCGTCTACTCCGCCGTCACCGACCCGGCTGCCGCAGGCTTTGACACCGAGCCGAACATCACCGGCACTTCCGACGCCCTGAACACCGACGCCATCATGAACCTCATCCTGGCCGTCAATCCCGACATCGACACCATCGGTCTGCTGTATGATCTGAGCCAGGATGCTTCTACACAGGCCATTGCAGACGCCAAGGCTTTCTGCGACAGCAAGGGCATCAAGTACATCGAGAAGAACGGCACCACCACCGCCGAAGTCCAGATGGCCGCTGAGGCCCTCATCGCCGCCGGTGTCAAGGCTGTCTTCACCCCCACTGATAACACCGTCATGACCGCCGAGCTTTCCATCTACGAGACCTTCACCGAGGCAGGCGTCCAGCACTACACCGGCGCTGACAGCTTCGCCCTGAACGGTGCCTTCGTGGGCTACGGCGTCGATTACGTCCAGCTGGGCGGGGCTACCGCCGATATGGTGGTAGAACTGCTCTGCGACGGCAAGACCCCTGCAGACCTGCCTTTCCAGACCTTCGACAACGGCATTGCCACCATCAACACCGAGACCTGCGAGGCTCTGGGCCTCGACCTCGACACCGTGAAGAAGGCCTTTGAACCCTACTGTACCGAGGTCGTGGAAGTGACCACGGCCGAGAACTTTGGTTAAACCTCTCCGTCATTGCTTCGCAATGCCACCTCCCCTATTGAGGGGAGGCTTTGGCATTTCGTAAAGCTTTCTCTCTTCGCCAGAGGCTCCCCTCGGTAGGGGAGCTGTCGAGCGGTAGCGAGACTGAGAGGTTACACATTAAAATAAAAGGAGCACACCATGCTGGCGAGTATCTTTTCGCTCAACGTCATCCAGACCGCGCTCGAGCTGGGCTGCATCTACGCTCTCGTTGCGCTGGCTCTGTTTCTGAGCTATTCCATCCTGAATATCGCGGACCTGTCCACCGACGGTTGCTTCACCCTTGGCTGCGCTGTTGCGTGTCAGGTGGCGCTGACCGGCCACCCCTTCCTCGCCCTGCTGGCGGCGATGGCGGCCGGTGTGTGCTCCGGTTTCATCACAGCTTTTTTGCAGACCCGCCTCGGCGTCGAGAGCATCATGGCCGGCATCATCGTCAACACCGGCCTCTACACCATCAACCTGGCCGTGATGGGCTTCTCGTCCACCATGTCGCTGGTCAAGACCGATACCGTCTTCTCCATCGCCAAGAGCGCCCTGCGCTTCACGGGCGGCGGGTACAAGCTGGTGCTGGCAGCGGCTGTCATCGCGCTGGCCGGTGCCGCCATGGTGGGCTTCCTCGGCACCCGCCTCGGCCTTTCGATCCGTGCCACCGGCGATAACGCTGCCATGGTGCGTGCTTCCAGCATCAACCCCGCCTTCACCATTACGGTGGGCCTCTGCATCTCGGGCGCACTGACGGCCCTTTCCGGCGGCCTGCTGGCTCAGTACCAGAAGAGCTGCGACATCAACGTAGGCACCGGCATGGTGACCATCGCGCTGGCTTCCCTCATCATCGGCGAAACGCTGGTGGGCAAGCGGACGATGGTGCGCCGTGTGCTGGGCGTCGTGTTCGGCAGCTGCCTCTACCGTTTTATCGTGGCGGTGGCCCTCCGCTTTAACGTCCCGGCTGCTGCCATGAAGCTGGTCAGCGCCATCATCGTGGCTGTGGCCATCTCGATGCCCGCCATCCGGGAGAAGATCGCCTTTGAGAAGCGCCGCAGTGCGGCCCGTCAGGCACGGAAGGAGCGTGTGTAAAATGAAAATGCTCGAACTTCGTGACCTGCACAAGACCTTCAACCCCGGCACCGTCAACGAGAAAGTGGCCCTGAACGGCGTCAGCCTGACCATGGAAGCGGGAGACTTCGCTACCATCGTCGGCTCCAACGGCGCGGGCAAATCCACCCTCTTCAACGCCATCACCGGCGGCTTCATCGCCGACGAGGGCAGCATCACGCTGGGCGGCGAGGACATCACCTTCGCGCCGGAATATCAGCGCAGCCGGGTCATCGGCCACCTGTTCCAGGACCCGCTCAAGGGTACGGCCCCCAACATGACCATCGAGGAGAATCTGGCGCTGGCCTACCTTCGCGCCGGGACCGCCCCCAACGCCATCTTCTCCCGCATCTCCCGCAAGGATAAGGAGATCTTCCGTGAGAAGCTGGCCCTGCTGGATATGGGCCTCGAAGACCGGATGAAGCAGCCGGTGGGCCTGCTGTCGGGCGGTCAGCGTCAGGCACTGACCCTGCTGATGGCCACCCTCGTCACCCCGAAGCTCCTGCTTCTGGACGAGCACACCGCCGCTCTCGACCCTGCCACCGCCGAAAAGGTGCTGGACCTCACCAAGAGCATCGTGGCCGAAAAGAAGATCACCTGCCTGATGGTCACCCACAATATGCATCAGGCATTGGAGCTGGGCAACCGCACCCTCATGATGGACGCGGGCCGCATCGTCTTCGATGTCAAGGGCGAGGCCCGCAGCAAGATGACCGTGGACGACCTGCTCGAGAAGTTCCGCGAGAACGCCGGCAAGATCCTCGACAATGACCGCATCCTCCTGAGCAAGGTGGAAGCCAACAACTGAGAATAAGCAGAAAGACTGCTGCAAAACAGCTCTCTGAAAAAAACAATGAACAAAACCCGGAACCCTTTCAGAGCCAGGACGGCTTGAAAAGAGTTCCGGGTTTTGTATTGTTTCTTTATATCTTACAGCATCTTGGAGAGGAATGCCTTCAGACGCGGGTGCTTGGGGTTGGTGAACAGCTCCTGCGGCGGCTCATCCTCCTGGATCCTTCCCTCGTCAATGAAGATGACGCGGTTGGAGACTTCGCGGGCAAAGCCCATCTCATGGGTGACCACCAGCATGGTGATGCCGGTGTGAGCCAGCTCTTTCATCAGCTCAAGCACTTCACCGACCATCTCGGGATCGAGGGCGCTGGTAGGCTCATCGAAGAGGATGACGTCCGGGTCCATTGCCAGTGCGCGTGCGATGGCGATGCGCTGCTGCTGGCCGCCCGAAAGGCTCTTGGGGTAGACGTTGGCCTTGTCGGCCAGACCTACGCGGGCCAGAAGCTCGTCGGCGCGCTTGGAAATGGCCTCTTTGTCCTTGAGCTTGAGCAGGCTGGGGGCCAGCTCAAGGTTTTTCTTGACGGTCAGGTGGGGGAAGAGGTTGAAGTGCTGGAACACCATGCCCATCTTCTGGCGGACAGAGTCGATGTGGTCGTCGTCCACCTCCACGCCCTCAAATTTGATGCTGCCGCCGGTGGGGATCTCCAGCCGGTTCAGGCAGCGCAGGAAGGTGGATTTGCCGCAGCCTGAGGGGCCGATGAGGCAGACCACGTCTCCCCGGTAGATGTCGATGTCGATGCCCCGCAGCACGTCCAGAGTGGGGGCAGCCTGCTTTGCGCCCTTGCGCTTTTCGCCGCCGTAGGTCTTGGTCAGGCCCCGGACTTCCAGGATCTTATCGGTCACTTTGTGCCAGCCTCCTCTCAAATTTTGCAAGCAGCCAGGTAAAGATCATCACCAGCACCAGATAGATCAGTGCCACGCCAAACAGGGGGAACATGGCCTCGTAGGTGCGGTTCATGATGCCCTGGGCCGCATACAGCAGCTCCTTGCCGCCGATGACGGTGATAAGGGAGGTATCCTTCAGCAGCATGATGAACTCGTTGCCCAGGGCAGGCAGCACCGCCCGGATGGCCTGGGGGATGATGATGACCACCATGGTGGTGATGTAGTTCAGGCCCAGGCTGCGGCCGGCCTCCATCTGGCCCGGGTCCACAGCCATCAGGCCGCCCCGGATGATCTCGGAGACGTAAGCGCCGGAGTTGATGCCCAGCGCCAGAGCGCCTACCATGGTAAAGTTGCGGCTGTTGTTGAAGATGACCATGCTCATGATCAGCAGCTGCACCATCATGGGGGTGCCCCGGATCACGGTGGTGTACACCTGGCACACGGCGTTAAAGACCCCCAGCACCGGGTTGCGGCGGCCGGGGCGCTGCTGGTCGTGGGCCACACGCACCAGCGCCACCACGCTGCCCAGCAGGACGCCCATGGCCAGAGCAATGGCAGTGACCAGCAGGGTGGTGCCTACGCCCCCGATGTACTGGAGCCAGCGGTCCTTCAGGACAAAGGCCTGATAAAATTTGTAGAACAGCTCCTGCCCCATGTCCAGCCGGCCGCCGCTTTTCAGCAGCTGGCTCAACAGTTCGTATTGTGCGGCCATTCGCATCCTCACTTTCTTTTCGTCTGTTGTGATCTTGTCAGAATTTTGTAACCTATATCCCTTAAAAAAGGGGAGGTGCCCGGTGGGCCGCCTCCCCTTGAGGGGTCTGTTTACTCAGCCTTGATGTACTTGTCCACGATGGCCTGCAGGGTGCCGTCGGCCTTCAGCTCCTCCAGAGCGGCGTTCACAGCCTCCAACAGAGCGGTGTTGCTCTTGTTCATGCCAATGGCGTAGTCCTCCTCGGCGTAGCTGGTGTCCAGGATCTTCAGGCCGGGGTTGGACTCCACATAGGCCTTGGCAGGCTCGTTGTCGATGACCACAGCGTCCACCTGGCCGTTGTTCAGGGCCTGTACAGCGGTCAGGCCGTTGTCGTAGGCCACCACGGCGTCCTCGCCAAAGTCGTCGGAGCAGTACAGGTAGCCGGTGGTGCCGCGCTGGGTGCCGATCTTCTTGCCGGCCAGATCGTCCACAGAGGCAATGTCGGAGCCCTCGGGCACGATGACGGACTGGATGCCGGTGGCGTAGCTGTCGGAGAAGGACATCACAGCCATCCGCTCGTCGGTGACAGTGATGCCTGCCATGGCGATGTCGGCCTTGCCCTGCTGCACGCTGAGCAGAGCGGCGTCAAAATCCATGTCGTCGATCTGCAGCTCCAGGCCCAGCTTCTCGGCAATGGCCTGTGCGGTGTCCACATCGATGCCCTCAATGGTGCCGGCGTCGGTGGTCATCTCGTAGGGAGGGAAGGTGGCGTTGGTAGCCATAGTCAGCTTGCCAGCCTCAACGGTGGTCAGCTCAGCAGCGGCAGCGCTGGTGGAAGCAGCCTCAGAAGAAGCAGCAACAGAGCTTGCAGCAGCGGAAGAAGCAGTGGAGGCAGAGCCGCCGCAGGCGGTCAGAGCCAGAGCAGCAACGGTCAGGCCAGCGGCAGCAAGAAAGCTGCGGCGAGAGATCTTTTTCATATTCAAACACTCCTCTTTATGTGCATATCGTTTGCATCTCTCTGCTGCGATGCGATTCATCGAAAAATCAGAGAGCGTGTTTAGTATAGGTTGTACAATTTGAAAAGTCAAGTGTTGTGCAAAAATTCCATCAAATTGAAACCGAATTGCAAACAATTATGCAGAATAAAGCTTGAGAACGATGTATATATGCAGAACCTCTCAGCCTGCTTCGCAGACAGCTCCCCTATCAGGGGAGCCCTTGGCATGTCGGTCAGGCTTACGCTGGACGAGCAGGGCTTGATTTATCGGGAGCTGTAGTGCCCTGCTGCCTGGATCCACGGCAGCTTGACAAAAGCGTTGTCCCGAAGTGCCTGCCCCCGTAAGCGAGGCCCGGCATTTTGCGCCACCGAAAGCTTTCAGCAGTCAGCGCAGAGTGGCCCGGCTCGCCAGAGCCTCCCCTCGATAGGGGAGGTGGCACGCCGTCAGGCGTGACGGAGAGGTTACACGCTCCGCGCCAGCTCTTCCACGCTCCGCTTCGGCACGCAGTAGTCACCGTTCTCATCGAGGTAATACTTGATGCCGGTCTCCTCCGTCATCGGTACGATCCTGGCGGCGTGAGTGGGGTAGCCAAGAGCTACCATGAACGCCAGCTTGTCCGGCGCGGCGATGCCCAGCAGTTCGCTCAGGGCGGGCTTGTTGATGGCGCCCATGATGCAGCTGCCCACACCCTTGGCCCATGCGGCGAGGGTGATGTTCGCCAGCGCGATGCCGGTGTCGGTGTTCAGGTCGCCGGGGATGGAGCTGTCCTGCACGACGGCCAGATACATCACAGGCTGCTCGTCGGCTTTGGGAGTACCCTGCTCCGGCGGCAGATAGGCGGCCCACTTGACCAGCGGATGGACTTTTGCCACCATCTCAGGGCTCTGCACCACCACCAGCTTCACGGCCTGACGGTTCGCGCCGCAGGACGACAGGCGCAGGGCCTCCACCATATCGTCCACCACATCCTGCGGCACCGGCTTCTGGGCGAAGCGGCGGTAGGTGCGGCGGGTGTTGAGCGTTTCCATAATAGACATCGGCAGACACTCCTTTATATAAGTTTGATTTGATTATAGCACCGGCGAAAGAGCCGCACAAGGGAGGCAGAGATCTATTTCCGCTTCCAGGAGTGGCCGCTGGGCATGGGCAGACCCAGCACCAGCGCGATGCCCACAGCCAGCACCACGGCCACCTTGAAGGTGGAGATGCCGTTGGCCAGAGAAAGGGCATTCTCGCCCTGGATGAAATAGTAGGCGGTGTAGTAGATGCCCGCGCCGGGCACCAGCGGGAAGATGCCGGTCAGCAAAAAGACCGTCACCGGCGTCTTGAACAGCACGGCGCAGATACGTGCCGCCAGCGACAGCGGGATGACCGCGATGAGGGAGGCTGCCGCCGCGTCGGCCCCGTATAAGACAGCCAGCTCGTAGACGAACCAGCCCACCGCGCCCACCAGCGCACAGCAGGGGAGGGTGCGCCGGGGGCAGGCGAAGAGGACGGCGAAACTCAGCGTCCCCGCCCCGGCCAGAAAGAACTGTGCCACCAGCTGGCCGATCTGTGTGCTTGTCAAGGTCATCATACCACCGTCACCCCCGTCAGCAGAGAAGTAAGGCTCAGAACAAGGCCGGTGCCGATGGCGATGCTGGCCGCGATGAGCAGGGCGTCTATCATCCGGATGGTGCCGGAGAGGTAGTCGCCCTGCACGAAGTCCCGGATGCCCATGGTGAAGGCGATGCCGGGGGTCAATATCATCAGGGCGCCGATGATGGCGTGGCTGGCCTCAGTGTCCAGCAGATGGCACCCCAGAATGCAGACCAATGTAATGAGCGCTGCCGCCGAGATCTTGCGGAAGCCGTTGGAGAGATTCTTCTTTTCGCACAGCAGCAGATAACCGCTGACGATGAAACCCGCCGCCGCTGCCGCCAGCGCCGAGCGAACCGTGCCGCCGAAGATGAGCGCAAAACAGGCTGTGCCGCTCATCCCGGCGAGGAGCTGGGTCTTCCCTTTTGGGAAGGGGATGCGCCGGGCCTCGGCCAGGCGGCACTCAGCCTCGTCCAGTGTGACGCCCCCGGCTGCTATCTCGCGGGAAAGGGCATTCACCGCGGCCACCCGGCCTAAGTGGGTCGTCCGCACCGGCACGTTCCACACTTCGGCGATCTCTGCCGTGCCGGCGCTGGCAAAGATGCCGTTGGTCAGCACATAGACGTGGAACTCCCGCAGATGGAAGCTGCGGGCCATGATCTCCATCGTCTGCTCCACCCGGAAGACCTCTGCTCCGTTTTCCAGCAGCGTCTCGCCCGCCGCCATGATAAAGTCCATGATGCGGCGCCGCTGCTCGTCGCCGGGATATAACTCTCTGCCGTCCATTCCGGCCCTCCTTGTCATGCCCGCCAAAGGGGGCATATCATCTCATGTTATACTGTATCATAATTCCGGCGGCTTGCAAAGGCGTCTTTTCACATTTTTGCACAACTTCCGTCCTTGCCGTCGGGGGCGCAGTGTGTTACACTGATAACAACTATGAAAAGATCCAGAAACCACAGGAGGAAATGACCGTGAAGCAGAGTCTGAGTTTCGCGCGCCGTCTGGCGGCGCTGGTGCTGGCAGCTGTGATGCTGTGCGTGGCTGTCCCGGCGGCGTTCGCCGAGGATGCCGCACCCGGTGCCACCACCATTGGCGGTGCAAACACCACCCTTATCCCTGAGGAAGAGGAAAATTGTCTGAGCTGGCTCTTCGGCTCCAAAGATAAAATTACACTGCCCTATCTGAACATCAAGGGCAAGGGCCTGCGTCGGAACGTGTCGCTGGACCTCGTGGACTGCCTGGTGGGCATCACCTACACGGAGCTTGGCTCCATCGGCAGCTATGTCAGCGCCAGTGCCGCGCAGGAGGCGTGGAAGGCCCAGGCTGTGGCCATCCACTCCTACCTCGAGTACCATAAACAGTACGGCTCCTCGGCCAACGCTCTCATCTACACCCCCGTGGAGGACATTCCGTCCTCGGCCCGGTCGGCCATCCGCAAGGCGGTGGAGTCGGTGAAGGATGAGGTGCTGACCTGCAACGGCAGCGTCATCGACGCCGTCTGGTCGGCCAGCGCGGGCTACAACACTCAGACCGGCGTCTACGGCACCTGTTCCAGCCTCGACGCCTGGGGCTCGGACGTGCCGTATCTCAAGAGCGTGGAAAGCCCCTATGAGCGCCAGTACCACGAGAAGATGCGCCGCATCATCGGCAAGGATTATGACTATGTCGAGTACAACGACAGCCGCACCGGTGAGCCCTACCAGAGCGCCGACACCACCCACAAAGACCTCGGCGGCTTCGTCCAGTACAACACGCTGGTGTCCAATGGCCGCAGCTACCGCTATATCGGCCAGTTCGTGTCCTCCCGCTACTGCTTCGATTTCGGCACGGATGCAACGGGTGTGCCCTGTATGTACTACTACGGTTTTGGCCACGGCGTGGGCATGAGCCAGTGCGGCGCTGTGGGCTACGCCGCCGAGGAGGGGATGGGCTACCGCGACATCCTGAAGCACTACTACTCCGGCGTTTCCATCCGGACGGTGGGCAGCGGCACGAGCTCCGGCGGCGGTCTGTTCGGCTGGCTGCGCCGCCTGCTGGGCATGTAAAAAATCAAAAGGAATTGCGCAAAATACTTCTCAAATGAGACGTGATTTGGTATACTGTACACGCTTGTACACAAGAGACAGACTATTTCGCGTTTCACGCTCCAGAGCGGGAGCGATACGATAAAGAACAACAGGTGGAGAGAACGGAATGCAGTTGGAGAAGGAAAAGAAAGAAAAGTGGGAGCGGGAGCGCTGCCGCGCACTGACGCAGCGCATCGTGGAGGAGGCAAACCCCGCCTCGGCGGCTCTGCTGGGAGAGCAGATGCCCCTGCTGGCCAAGGCCCTGCACCGTGCAGGTGTGGAGACAGAAGAGTGGACAGAGAGCTCTGCGGCAGAGCTTCTGGTGGTGACAGACCCCGCGTGGGAAACGCTGCCCGAGACGCTGCCCGCCCGGGTGCTGCTGGTGAGCGATGAGAGCACCGTGATGGCGGGCTGGGCCGAGCAGCTGGCTCAGCGGGGATACTTCCGCGATTTTGGCTGGCGCAGCAAGGGCCGCGCCCAGCAGTCGGCGCTGTTCTGCACCAGCCAGCCCACCCAGCTGAAGATGGTGCGGGGCTACGAGATGGAAATGGACATCCTGCGTGACCGGATGGTGCGCGCCGAGCGCACCTGCGGCGAGGAAGCCGAGCTCATCGCCCGGCTGCGCAGCGACCTTTCGCTCAGCCGCAGCCACGAGCAGCAGCTGGAAAAGACACTGGGCGAGGTGACCGGCTCGAAGTTCTGGAAGATGACCTGGCCCATGCGCTATGTCGTCAGCAAGAGCCGCCAGCTCTGGCACACTCTGCCCTTCTTCGTGCTCCTGCGGGAGCTGCGCAGCGGCGGCATCGAGGGTGTGCGGGAACTGGCCCGCGCCCGCCGCGAGTACGCCGCCCTCTTCCCGGGCAAAGTCATGCGCGCCGACCGGTTCGCACCGGTGGAACTGCTGGTGCGGCAGGTAGGCGACCAGCCTGCAGGCCCCAAGATCAGCATCGTGGTGCCGCTCTACAACACCCCGCTGGACTTCCTCGAAGAGCTGCTGGATTCCGTTGTGAACCAGACCTACCGCAACTGGGAGCTCTGCTGTGTGGACGCCGGCACTGCCCCGGGTGTGGGCGAGATGGTGCAGCAGCGCGCCGCTGTGGACCCTCGTATCCGCTACAGGAAGCTGGAGAAGAATGAGCTCATCCCCGGCAACACCAACAAAGGCATCGAGATGGCCACCGGCGACTTTATCGCCCTGCTGGACCACGACGACATCCTCCATCCCTGCGCCCTCTGGTATGCGGCCAAGGCTATCGCCGAGCAGGGAGCCGACTTCGTCTATACCGATGAGGCGACCTTTGAGGGCAAGGTGGAGAATGTGGTGCTCTACCACTTCAAGCCTGATTTCATGCTGGACAACCTCCGCTCCAACAACTATATCTGCCACCTGACCCTGTTCAGCCGCCGGCTGATGGATGCCGCAGGCGGCCCGGAGCGGATGGAGTACAACGGCAGTCAGGATTACGAGCTCTTCCTCCGCCTGACCGAGACGGCCCGGAAGATCGTCCACATCCCCCACGCCCTCTATTACTGGCGTTCCAGCCCCGGCAGCACGGCCAGCGACATCTCCGCCAAGACCTACTGCATCGACGCGGGCATTGCTGCCCTCAAGGCTCATTACGCCCGCTGCGGTGTGGCCGTGGACGATGTGTCCCTCATCCCGGGTACGCCGGGCTACTACAAGACCGATTATACGATCGACCATCCGGGCCGGGTGAGCATCCTCATCCCCACCTGCGACCACATCCGCGACTTGGAGACCTGCGTGGAGTCCATCTACGCCCGCACCACCTACCCGGATTTTGAGATCATCCTCATCGAGAACAACAGCAAGGCCCCCGAAACCTTCCGCACCTATAAGCGGATGCAGAAAGAGCACCCCGATAACCTCAAGGTCGTCACCTGGGAGGGCAAGGGCTTCAACTACAGCGCCCTGAACAACTTCGGCGAGAAGTTCGCCACCGGTGAGTATCTGCTTCTGCTCAACAACGACACCGAGGTCATCACCGCCGCCTGGCTGGAGGAGATGGTCATGTACGCCCAGCAGAAGCGGGTGGGCTGCGTGGGCGCCAAGCTGCTCTACCCGGACGACACCATCCAGCACGCCGGTGTCGGCTTCGGCATCGGCGGCGTGGCGGGCCATCTGCACAAGTACTATCCCGCCAGTTCCGACGGCTATATGGGCCGCCTGAACTATGTGCAGGACGTCTACGCTGACACTGCCGCCTGCCTGCTCATCCGCAAGGAGATCTACGACGAAGTGGGCGGTCTGGACGAGAGCTATGCCGTGGCCTTCAACGATGTGGACTTCTGCGTCCGCGTCCGTCAGGCAGGCTACACCAACGTCTTCACTCCGTTTGCCCAGCTCTACCACTACGAGAGCAAGAGCCGCGGCATGGAGGATAACCCCGAAAAGCAGAAGCGTTTTCAGGGCGAGGTGCTGCGTTTTCAGGCCCGCTGGGGCGACCTGCTGGCTGCAGGCGACCCCTGCACCAATCCCAATTTTGACATCCAGCGCGAAGATTTCAGCCTGAAGATATTACCGCTGGAATGATAAGGAGAACGAACTTGGAACTCTCTGCCTGTATCGTTGTCTATAACGGCTGCGACGAAGCCCTCAAGGCGGCGCAGACGGTGCTGCAATACACCCGCCGCCACCCGCTGACCCTCTATCTGGTGGACAACGCCAGCCCCGACGGCAGCGGCGCACGTCTGGAAGCCGCCGTGAAGGGCGGCGCTTTGAGCACTCAGCCCGGCCAGAAAGTCGAGGTGCGCTGCCGCAAGGAGAACGGCGGTTTCGGCACCGGACACAACACCGTCCTGCCGGAGCTGACGAGCGACTACCACTTCATCCTGAACCCGGACATCCAGCTCACTGCTGATACCCTCAGCGACCTGGCCGACTGGATGGCCGCCCACCCGGATGCTGTGATGGCCCGGCCGGGGCTGCGCTTTCCGGATGGCCGTCCCCAGAGCCTGCCGCTGCGGCGCTGTGCGCTGCGGCCTATGGTCTACCGCCAGCTGCCGTTTTTGAAATTCTGGGAGAAATATAACCGTGCGTATTTGATGGAGGGGGAGGATCTGTCCGCTCCCGTTGAGATCGAGTTCTGCACCGGCAGCTTTTCCGCCGTGCGGACGGCGGAGTTCAAGGCCGTAGGCGGCTTCGATGAGCACTACTTTATGTATGTGGAGGATGCCGACCTGACCCAGAAGATGCGCACCACCGGCAAAGCCTACCTCGTGCCGCAGTACACCGCCATCCATGCATGGCATCGTGCAGCCCACCGCAGCCTCAAGCCCTTTTTGTGGCAGACCGGGAGCCTGCTGCGGTACTTCCATAAGTGGGGGTTCAAGTTCTGAGGGCTTGCTGATGAAACAAAAGAGCGCCCTCCACAAAAATTTTTGTGGAGGGCGCTCTTTCCTTGCTTTTTTTTCGATTTGATAGTAGAATAAGGTGTAATACTATCGCAAGCTTGCCAGTAGTGCATAGCGAGATCCTGCCAGCGCGCGTGGCGCAGGAAGCCCGGCGGCTGGCGGCGTATTACCACCAACAATGTTTACAGCGGACGCAGCTCCGCTTTGAATCCATACAGGACCCGGCGGATACGCTGCCAGGCCTTGTACAAGCTGCACAACTTTTTTATTTCATAATATAAGGAGTGCACAAAATGAAAGGTATCATTCTGGCCGGCGGTGCCGGCACCCGGCTTTATCCGCTGACGATGGTCACCAGCAAACAGCTGCTGCCCGTCTACGACAAGCCGATGATCTATTATCCTCTGTCCACCCTCATGCTGGCGGGCATCCAGGACATCCTCATCATCTCGACCCCCACCGACACGCCCCGCTTCGAGGCGCTGCTGGGCGATGGCAGCCAGTACGGCATCCATCTGCAATATAAGGTCCAGCCGTCCCCGGACGGCCTGGCTCAGGCTTTCATCCTCGGTGAAGAGTTCATCGGCGACGACTGCTGCGCAATGATCCTGGGCGACAACATCTTCTACGGCAACGGCTTCTCCAAGATTTTGAAGAATGCTGTCTCCAACGCCGAGAACAAGGGCCGCTGCACCGTCTTCGGCTACTATGTGCCGGACCCCGAGCGCTTCGGCATCGTGGAGTTCGACGCAAACGGCAAGGTGCTGAGCGTCGAAGAGAAGCCCCAGCATCCCAAGAGCAACTACGCCATCACCGGCCTGTATTTCTACAACAAGGAAGTCGTCAGGATGGCAAAGCAGGTCAAGCCCTCGGTCCGCGGTGAGCTGGAGATCACGACCCTGAACGATATGTACCTCAAGCAGGATGAGCTGGACGTCCAGCTGCTGGGCCGCGGCTTTGCATGGCTGGACACCGGCACGATGGACAGCCTCGTGGAGGCAGCCGACTTTGTGCGGATGATCGAGAAGCGTCAGGGCATCAAGATCAGCGCCCCCGAGGAGATCGCATTCAAGTACGGCTGGATCGACCGCGACACCCTGCTGGAAAGCGCAGAGCGCTACGGCAAGAGCCCCTACGGCCAGCACCTCAAGAATGTGGCCGACGGCAAACTGAAGTATTAAGAGAGGCGGTATCCGCATGAAAATCATTGTTACCGGCTGCAGAGGCCAGCTTGGCACCGAGATCATCAAGCAGCTCCGGGAAGGCCGCAGTGAGCTTGGCCCCATCCCCGAGAAGCTGGTGAGCGCCACGGTCATTCCGGTGGACCTGCCGGAGCTGGACATCACCAACTACAAGATGGTGGATGACTTCATCCGCCGTCAGCGCCCGGACGTCATCATCAACTGCGCCGCTTTCACCAACGTGGACGGCTGCGAGGTGAACCATGACGCTGCCTTCAAGGCCAACGCCATCGGCCCCCGCAATCTGGCACAGGCTGCCACCAAGACCGGCGCCCGTCTGGTACACGTCTCTACGGATTACGTCTTCTCCGGTCGCGAGAACGGCGGCATCCCGCAGGATGAGGCCACCATTCCCGGCCCCATCAGCGCCTACGGCTCCACCAAGCTCATGGGTGAGAAGTATGTGGAGCAGTTCTGCCACCGCCACTTCATCGTCCGCACGGCATGGCTCTACAGCTACTACGGCAAAAACTTTGTCAAGACCATCGTGAACGCCGGCAAGAAGTTCGGCAAGCTGGAAGTCGTCAACGACCAGTGCGGCAACCCGACCAACGCCGTCGATCTGGCCCACGAGATCCTGCAGCTCTGCGTGACCCACGAGTACGGCCTGTATCACTGCACTGGCGAGGGCATCTGCTCCTGGTATGATTTTGCATCGGAGATCATCCGCCTGTCCGGCGTGGACGCCACCGTGGCTCCCTGCACCAGCGAAGAGTACAAGGCAAAGCACCCGGACAGCGCCGACCGCCCCAAGTGGAGCGCTCTGGACAACCGGATGCTCCGCTGCACCGTCGGCAACGATGTGCGCGACTGGAAAGATGCGCTGGCCTGCTTCTTTGAGCACTGGGACGGCGACAATGGGATGAAGGATTAAAGAGGGATCAACGACTTATGAAAAAATATCTTATCACCGGCTGCGCCGGTTTTATCGGTTCCAACTTTGTGCATTATATGCTCAAGAAGTACCCCGAGATCCTGCTGGTCAACCTCGACAAGCTGACCTACGCCGGCAACCTCGAGAACCTGAAGGACGTTGAGGGCGACCCCCGCCACGTCTTTGTGCAGGGCGACATCTGCGACAAGGAGCTGGTCGAGAGCCTGTTTGCAAAGTACGATTTCGATTACGTCATCAACTTTGCTGCTGAGAGCCATGTTGACCGCTCCATCAAGAACCCTGAAATTTTCGTCCAGAGCAACGTGATGGGTACCGTCAACCTGCTGCAGCGCGCCAAGGAAGCCTGGTATGACGCCGACGCTAAGACCTGGAAAGAGGGCAAGAAGTACCTGCAGGTGTCCACCGATGAGGTCTACGGCGCTCTGGGCGCTGAGGGCTTCTTCATGGAGACCACTCCGCTCTGCCCCCACAGCCCCTATTCTTCCTCCAAGGCCAGCGCTGATATGTTCGTCATGGCATTCCACGACACCTACGGTATGCCCATCAACATCACCCGCTGCTCCAACAACTACGGCCCCTACCAGTTCCCCGAGAAGCTCATCCCGCTGATGATCAACAACGTCAAGCACCACAAGCAGCTGCCCGTCTACGGTGACGGTATGCAGATCCGCGACTGGCTGTACGTTGAGGACCACTGCAAGGCCATTGATATGGTCTGCAATGGCGGCAAGGTGGGAGAGGTCTACAATGTCGGCGGCCACAACGAGCGCCCCAACATCTTCATCGTCAAGACCATCATCGAGCAGCTGCACGACCGCCTGAAGGACGACGGCATCAGCGAAGACCTCATCAAGCACGTCGCTGACCGTCTGGGCCACGACCGCCGCTATGGCATCGACCCCACCAAGATCAAGAACGACCTTGGCTGGTATCCCGAGACTCCCTTTGAGAAGGGCATCGTCCTGACCATCGACTGGTACCTCGACCACGAGGAGTGGATGGAGCACATCACCAGCGGCAACTATCAGAAATACTACGAGGAAATGTACAAGAATAAGTAACTCCTTGTAAATAGCCTGAAAGCAAAAAAGAGCAGGGCGTGCGGCCATATGGCTGCACGCCCTGCTCTTTTTTGTCGGAGTTAAAGTTTGTCCTCTTTCATGTAGCGGATGAGCAGGGGCAGCTCATAGACCAGCATGGACAGCCAGCCGATGCCGTAGCTCACAGGCATGATTTGAAGGTCTACCTTGAGTACCAGCACCAGCACAGCGGCGGCGGCCACGCGGAAGCCCATGTTGAGCATACTGCTGTTCAGGGTGATCTTCAAATCGCCGAGGCCGCGGAAGCCGCCCTGGATGCCGTTGGTCACGCCGGGCATCAGGTAGAAGAAGGAGGCACACCGCAGGAACTTGACGCCCAGGTCGATGACGGCGGGGTCATCCACGAAGAGGGAGATGATGGGGCGGGCGAAGAGCAGGCAGACGGCCATCAGGCAGAAACCGTAGATGAGCTCGATGCGCAGGCCGCAGAAAAAGCCCTGACGCACCCGCTCCTTTTTGCCGGCACCGTGGTTCTGAGCCATCAGGGTGGTCATGGCGTGGGCGATGTTCTGCTGGGGCATATAGGTGAAGTCGTCCACCCGGCTGGCGGCGGTGAAAGCGGCCATTGCGTTGATGCCCAGAGTGTTGACGATGGCCTGCACGGCGATCTTGCCCAGCTGGACGGTGGCCTGCTGCATGGCGCTGGTCCAGCCGTACTGGACGGTGCTGCGCAGCAGAGAGCCGTCAAAGACGAACCAGCGCCGCCCCAGCTGAAGGACGGGAACTTTGAACTGGATATAGACGACGCAGAGCACACAGCAGAGCGCCTCGCTGAGGACGGTGGAGAGGGCGCAGCCTTCGCTGCCCCAGCCCAGCACCTCAACGAAGAAGAGATCGCCGCCGATGTTCAGCACCGAGCTTATCATCAAAAAGTAAAGGGCGCTCTTGCTATCGCCCAGCGCCCGCATGGTGGCGGCGAGAAAGTTGTAAAAGAAGGTGAAGATGAGGCCCGCAAAGACGATGCGGAGGTACTGCACCGCGATGGGCAGGATCTCTTCCGGCACTTGCATCAGCCGGAGCAGCGGCGTCGCCAGCAGGACGCAGAGGGCCGAAAAGACCAGCGAGAACACCGTGCCTGCGATGGCAGTGGTGGAGACCTGACGCTCCACGCGCTGGGTGTCTCCGGCACCATAGGCCGTGCTGACAAGGATGCCGGCACCGAGGCAGAGACCGTTGATGAAGAGGATGGCCAGCGTCATCAGCGGGTTGGAGGTGCCGACGGCGGCAAGGGCGTCTTCGCCGACAAATTTGCCCACGATGATGCTGTCGGCGGCGTTATAAGTGAGCTGGAACAGGTTGCCCAGCACCAGCGGGATGGTGAATTTGACCAGAAGGGGCGTGATGGCTCCGGTCGTCATGTCTTTTGTCATGGATTCCTTCTCTTTTCCCTTTTATAGTATGTTCTGGCGTGCGCTGAACACGGCCAGTGCCGAACGGCTTTTGCCGTTTGCGATAAGCTGGGCCGCTGCGTGAAGGGCGGCACCTGCGCTGGGGGAGGCCGGGATGGCATCGGTGCGCAGGACCCGCTGCGCCGCCCGGACGGCATCGGCGGTGGCGACGGCAGCGATGTTGTCCACTACATAGGAGTTGTAGTTGCCGGGAACGAGGCCGAAGCCGATGTCCGGGATGCCATGGGAGCCGGTGAGGCCGCTGCTCAGGGCCTGACTCTCGTAAGGCTCCACTGCAACGATGCGGACGTCATTCGTCCACGCCTTGACCGTTTCGCCCACGCCGGTGATGGTGCCGCCGCTGCCCACGCCGATGACGATGCTGTCCACGATGCTGGAACCCTCCCGCGCGATGGAGCGCACCAGTGCAGGCCCCGTCACCCGGCGGTGATAGGTGGGGTTGTCGTCGTTGTTGAGCCAGTCCATATAGTACCAGCCCTTTTCGGCGGCGGTGGCTTTTGCCAGCGCCCGTGCGCCTGCAAGGCCCGCCTGGGCCGGGGTATGGATGATCTGCGCTCCGAGGCGGAGCAGGCTCTCCTGCCGCATGGCGGGGGCGTCCTCCGGCATGACCAGCGTCACCGGGTGGCCCGCCGTCAGCCCCGCCAGCGTCAGCGCTGTGGCAAAAGGCCCTGACACGGCCTCCACGATGGTCTGGCCGGGGGTCAGCGCCCCACGCTCAAGGGCCAGCGCCAGCATCCCCTCAGCCAGCTCGTCCCGCGCCGTGCCGGTGGGGCCGTTGTAGTTCAGATAGGCGTACAGCCGCCCCCGCAGCCCGCAGGCCGCAAGATAACCCCGCAGCTCGACGATGGGGCCGGGCAGCAGGGTCTGGTAGATGTTGGGGTAGATAGGCACGGGCGGTCTCCTTTCGCGTCCGGGGGAAAGCTTACGCCTATAACTTTAACGCAAAGGAGAGGAAGCGTCAAGCGGGGCTTGGGCAGAAAAGAGAAAAATCGGAAGAAAATTTGGCAAAATGACGCAAAAAGTCCTTGACAAGGGACACCCCGTCTGCTATACTCCGTATGTAAAGCAAAAAACCTTTACAAACAGCGGAGGTCAGAGCAGGACAGAACATGGCAAAAGACTTTGAAATGGGCTATCTGCTCGATTTTTACGGCGAAGTGCTCACGCCCAAACAGCGCGAGATGCTGCGCCAGTATTACAACGATGACCTCTCCCTCAGCGAGATCGGAGAAAACTTCGGCATCACCCGGCAGGGGGCGCGGGACGCCATCAAGCATGGCGAAACGGCCCTCAAGGAGCTGGAAGAAAAGGTCGGCTTTGCGGCCCGGTACCGCCGGGTGCAGCAGACACTGGAAGAGCTGGAGCAGCTGGTCATCGACGCCCGGTTTGAATGCACCGGCCCGAACGCCCGGCTGACCACCACCGAGTATGCCGCCACTCTGAACAAGATGCTGGGGCTCATCCGCTCCATCGACGAAGTGAATGAGAGCTGAAAACTGATTTGGGAGGAGCACCGAACAATGGCATTTGAATCTTTGACCGACCGCCTTGCCGGTGTGTTCAAAAAGCTGCGCGGCCACGGCAAACTGAGCGAGGCGGACATCAAAGCCGCCATGCGCGAGGTCCGGATGGCCCTGCTGGAGGCCGACGTCAACTACAAGGTGGCGAAGGACTTCTGCGCAAAGGTCTCCGAGCGCGCCATGGGCCAGGAGGTCATGGAGAGCCTGACCCCTGCCCAGCAGGTCGTCAAGATCGTCAACGAGGAGCTGGTCGCCCTGATGGGCGGCGAGGAAGCGCCTCGTCTGGTCATCAAGAACAAGGGTCAGACCATCATCATGCTCTGCGGCCTGCAGGGCAACGGTAAGACGACCCACGCAGCAAAGCTTGCAAAATACTACATCAAGCAGGGACGCCGCCCGATGCTGGTGGCCTGCGACATCTACCGTCCGGCCGCTATCGACCAGCTGCAGGTGGTGGGCAAACAGGCCGGTGCGCCGGTCTTCACCCTGCCCGGCGAAAAGCCGCCTGCCATCGCCAAAAAGGCACTGGCCCACGCCAAGGACTACGGCAACGACATCATCATCCTCGATACCGCAGGCCGCCTGCAGATCGACGAAGTGCTGATGCAGGAGCTGGTCCAGATCAAAGAGGCTGTCCCCGTGGACGAGACTCTGCTGGTCGTGGACGCCATGGCCGGTCAGGACGCCGTGAACGTCGCCAAGACCTTCAACGAAACGGTCGGCATCGACGGCATCATCCTCACCAAGACCGACGGCGATACCCGCGGCGGCGCAGCCCTCTCGGTGCTGTCTGTCACCGGCAAGCCCATCAAGTTCCAGGGTACCGGCGAAAAGCTGGATGACCTCGAAGTCTTCCATCCCTCCCGCATGGCAAGCCGGATCCTCGGCATGGGCGATGTGCTGAGCCTCATCGAGCGCGCACAGGATGCCGCCGACGAGAAGCTGGCCGAAGAAACCGCCAAGCGGATGATGGAAAACAAGTTCGATATGAACGATATGCTGGCCCAGTTCGCCCAGATCCGCAAGATGGGCGGCGCGGGTGCCATGCTGAGCATGATGCCCGGAATGTCCGGCATCGACGCCAGCCAGATCGACGAGAAAGCCTTCGACCGCATCGAGGCCATGATCTACTCGATGACCAAGGCCGAGCGCGAAGACCCCTCCATCATCAACCCCAAGCGTAAGCGCCGCATCGCTGCGGGCAGCGGCACTCAGGTGTCTGACGTCAACAAGCTGCTCAAGCAGTTTGAGATGATGCAGAAGATGATGAAGCAGTTCAAGAAGAGTCCCAAGGGATTTGCCCGTAAGCTGGGCGGCCTGATGGGCAGCCCGGGCGCCTTCAGAGGCATGAAATAATTCCGGTATACACCCCGCTGTGGGGTTGTACAGATAGATTTAATCCCCGCAAACCGGGGAACAAGAAATTTTTGGAGGATATTACCATGGCAGTTAAGATTCGTCTGCGCCGCGTCGGCGCCAAGAAGGCTCCCTTCTATCGTGTTGTTGTTGCTGACAGCCGCTTCCCCCGCGATGGCCGTTTCATCGAGGAGATCGGCACTTACGACCCCAACCAGGAGCCCTCTGTCGTGAGCATCGACGGCGAGAAGGCTAAGGCCTGGATCGCCAACGGCGCTCAGCCCACCGACACCGTTCGCGTGCTGCTGAAGAAGTCCAACATTCTGTAAGGTGGAGGGCTGACTCATGCAGGAGCTGTTGCTGGCAGTTGCCCGCGGCCTCGTGGAGGATAAGGACGCCGTCAAGGTCACGGTGGACGCCCCCCGTGAGGACGGCACCATCGTCTACCACCTGAGCGTGGCAGAGGGAGATATGGGCCGTGTCATCGGCAAGCAGGGCCGGATCGCAAAAGCCATTCGTGTGGTGATGCGCGCGGCTGCTGTGCGGGTCGATGAAAAGGTCCTTGTTGAGATCGACTAAGCACCCTACAGGCCCTTTGCTGTAATGGCAAAGGGCCTTTTTAATTAGGAATAACCTCTCCGTCACGCCTGCGGCGTGCCACCTCCCCTATCGAGGGGAGGCCTTGGCATACCGGAAAGCTTTCCCTCTTCGCCAGAGGCTCCCCTCGATAGGGGAGCTGTCGAGCGAAGCGAGACTGAGAGGTTGAACAGGAGCAAATTTATGCAGCAATATCTGGAAGCAGGCAAGGTCGTCACCACCCACGGTGTGCGCGGCGAAATGAAGCTGGAGCTGTGGTGCGACGGCGTGGATTTCCTCAAAAAGGTAGGCCGTCTCTATGCGTCGGCAAAGGGCGGCAAGTGCTATAACATCACCTCCATCCGTCCGCAGGGGCAGATGGCACTGCTCCAGCTGGAGGGCGTGAACGATATGGACGCCGCCCGCGCCCTGCGGGGTCAGGTGTTCTACTTCGATCGCAGCGACGCCACCCTGCCCGAGGGCCGGTGGTATGTGGCCGACCTCATCGGCTGCGAGGTGCGAGACGCCGACACCGGAAAGGTGTACGGCGTCGTCACCAGCGTGGACCACCCCGGCGCACAGGACATCTATACGGTCAAGTCCCCCAGCGGCAAGGAATATATGTTCCCCGGCGTGGACGCTTTTCTCAAAGAGCGCAACCCGCCGGAAGGCTATATCCTCGTCACCCCCATCCCGGGCCTGCTGGACGACGATTTCGACAGTGAGCGGGAGGAGGAGTGAGCGATGGGGATGCGTGTGGACATCGTGACCCTTTTCCCTGAGATGTGCCAGCAGGTGCTGGACGCCAGCATCATCGGCCGCGCAGCCAGGCGCGGCTACATCGAGACCCACTGCCATCAGATCCGGGATTACACCCTCAACAAGCAGAAGCAGACCGACGACTACCCCTATGGCGGCGGCTGCGGTATGGTGCTCTATGCCCAGCCCATCGCCGACTGCCTGCGCGCCGTCCAGAAAGAGGTAGCGGAACAGGGACGCCCGGCCCCGCATATCGTGTTCTTGACGGCGGGCGGTCAGCGTTACACCGAAGAGCACGCCCGCAGGCTGGCCCAGTACGATAACCTGACGCTGGTCTGCGGCCACTATGAGGGCATCGACGAGCGCGTCATTGAAGCGTTTGCGGACGAAGAGATCTCGATTGGCGACTATATCCTCACCGGCGGTGAGCTGGCCAGTCTTGTGGTGGCCGACAGCGTCCTCCGCCTCAAGCCCGGCGTTCTGGCGGAGCAGAAGGGCTACGAGGAGGAGAGCTACTGGGACGGCCTGCTGGAATACCCCCAGTACACCCGCCCCGAGGTCTGGGAGGGCCGCGCTGTACCCGACGTTCTGCTGGGCGGCGACCACCAGAAGATCGACGCATGGCGGGGCGAAAAGAGCCGGGAGCGCACCCGTCTGCGCCGCCCGGAGCTGTATGAGCAGTGGTGCGAGAGCCACCCCATCACCGAGCTACCCAAGTGGAAGCGGGGCGAGAATGTCCGCCTCGTCAAGACGGAGGAGCAGTTCGCCGCTGCGGCAAAGCTGTTTGCGGAGGGACGCCGCGCCGTCTGCGCCGGAAACTGGACGGAAGAGTATTGTGCAAGCCTGACAGAAGAGGAGTTTCTCGCTCAGCTCAAGGCGGAAAAAAAAGGCGGCTGGGCCTGCTACCTGCACACGACGAAAGATGTGCCGGACGGCATGGTGAGCGTAGACCACAAGACCGGCCGCATTGAGCATCTCTTTGTGTCTGGGAATGCCCAGGGAAAGGGCATCGGCCAGAAAATGTTGGATTTCGCCCGCAAAAAGCTGGAAGAGTATGAGCATCCCCGCCTGAGCGTGCTGGACACCAACGCCCGCGCCATTGCTCTCTATCGTCGGATGGGATGGAAATTCACAGGCGAAAAAGACATGGAATTTGACCCTGCGGAATACCCTTCTGTTGTAAAGAAATGCGCGCTGCTGTGGATGCAGTACGAGGGTTGAGCGGAGTCTGCGGCAAACGTCATACTCTGCCGGATAAGCACAAAGAAAGTCGGAGCGCTGACCCTCCGTCGAAAAAATGTTGAAAACTTTTGTATTACCCCGCCAACACTGGGGGAATAATTTTGTTGTGTTTGTATAAAAGGTGGAAAATGCCCCCCTCATCCTTGGGAAAACCGCCAAAAATGCGTTTGGGGACTGTACAACGGTTTCGGTTTGCGCTAAAATAATCACAACGCAACAGGCGCGAAACATAATTGCATTTCCCGAACGATAATAGATAGGAGCGTTTTACTATGTACGTCAAAGAAGTTACCGTTGAAAATCAGGTTGGTCTGCACGCCCGTCCGGCAACCTTCTTTATTCAGAAGGCCAATGAGTTCAAGTCTTCCATCTGGGTCGAGAAGGAAGAGCGCCGCGTGAACGCTAAGAGCCTGCTGGGCGTCCTGTCTCTGGGCATCGTGGGCGGCACCACCATCCGCATCATCGCTGATGGCGCAGACGAGCAGGCTGCTGTCGATGGCCTCATCAAGCTGGTGGAGTCCGGCTTCGCAGAGTAATTCAGTTCCATTTCGTGTATGAGCGGCGGGGGTCATCCTTGCCGCTTTTTTGGTATGATGCATCAGAATAAAGGAGGCGGCCTCATGAAAGATTCGACGAAAGAAGCACTGTTCAAGTTTGGCGAGTTCTGTGATTCCGGCAAGCCGTGGTACTGCTTTTTTGGTGTCTATCTGGTGACGCTCATCGTCAACATCACCCTTCTGCTCACCTCGGAGAAGAAGCCCAAGTGGTGGAGCGTGGCCCTCGACGTGTGCGGTCTGGCGCTGGCGGCGTCGAATATTGCCAAGACCGAGATGATGCAGAAAGGCCGGCATAACACCTGATGACCAAGGCGGAACTTTACAAAAAGGCCTGTATGCTGCCGCTTCTGCCGGGCGTCTATATCATCCGGGACAAAAGCGGCACCATCATCTATATCGGCAAGGCCAAGCGTCTGCGCATCCGGGTGAGCCAGTATTTCCGGGAGGGTGTGCCTCACGACAACAAGGTCAGCCAGATGATCGCCCACGCCTACGCGTTCGACGTCATCGTCTGCCAGAGCGAGTTCGAGGCGCTGGTGCTGGAAGCAAGCCAGATCAAAGCCCACACCCCGAAGTACAACATCCTGCTCAAGGACGACAAGGGCTACAGCTATATCAAGGTGACAAAGGACGAGTGGCCGCGGCTGTCGTTCACGCTGCAAAAAGAAGACGACGGCGCGGAGTATATCGGCCCTTATACCTCGAGCTTTGCGGCCCGTCAGATGGCCGAGACGGCGATGGACGCTTTTCTGCTGCCCCGGTGCAGTCGGCGGTTCCCGCAGGAAATTGGCCGGGGCCGCCCCTGCCTGAACGCCCACATCGGCAAGTGCATGGCGGTGTGCAGCGGCAAGATAAGCCGTGAAAACTACGAGCAGGCTGTCAAAAGCGCTGTCCACCTCATCCGCTACGGCAAAAAAGATATTCTGAAAACCCTCAACGAGCGGATGCTGGAAGCCTCTGACCGGCTGGAATTTGAGACAGCGGCCCTCATCCGCGACCAGATCGCCGCCATTACCAAGGTGACGGCAGGGCAGAAGGTCGTGGTTGACCCCGACGTGGAGATGGACGTGGTAGCGCTGGCGGGTACGCCCGGCAGCGTCTGCGCGGCTGTCCTCCGCTTCCGGGAGGGGCGGCTGACCGACAAGCGGGAGTTTCTGTTCCACGATACCGCCGACATCGCGGCGGTGCGGGAGGAATTTCTGCCCCGGTACTACCTCGACGATGAGCAGATACCGAAGGTCATCGCCGTGGACGAGCTGCCGCCGGATGTGGACGCTCTGCAGCAGGCCCTCAACGAGAAGCGGGGCAGCGAGGTGCAGCTCTATGTCCCTCAGCGGGGCGATAAGGCGCACCTCGTCGAGATGGCCCACACCAACGCCGTCGAGCGGCTGGCCCGCGAGAGCGGCCGCTATGCCCGGGAGGAAAAGCTTCTGGATGAGCTGGCGCAGGTGCTGGGCCTGCCCAAGCCCCCCCGCACCATCGAGAGCTACGATATTTCCAACTGGGGCGACGGCACCAGCGTTTGCGGCATGGTGACATTCCGGGACGGCAAGCCCTACAAGGCGGGCTACCGGAAGTTCAAGATGAAGACCGTTGCCGGCACCGATGACTACGCCTCGCTGGCGGAGACCGTCTCCCGCCGTGCGGCTGAATACGAAAAGTATTCCGAAATGGCCGCAAACGGCGAGCCGAGCAGCAACTACTTCGGCCAGAAGCCTGATCTGCTGCTGATGGACGGCGGCAGGGGACAGGTGAGCGCCGCGAAGGCCGCACTGGCCGGGACGGCACTGGCCGATGTACCCCTCTACGGCATGGTGAAGGACGACCACCACCGCACCCGCGCCATCGTGGACAGCGAAGGCCGGGAGATCGCCATCAACATGAACCGCGGGACGTTCACCTTCGTCACCGCCATTCAGGACGAGACGCACCGCTTCGCCAACGCCTACCGCAAGCAGCAGATGAAGCAGAAGAGCTATTCGTCCACCCTTACCGAGGTGCCGGGCGTCGGCCCCAAGACGGCCAAAGCCCTGATGACACAGTTCAAGAGCTTGGGTGCTGTCAAAGAGGCCACCCCTGACCAGCTGGAGAACACCCCCGGCGTCGGACGGCAGATGGCTCAGACCATTTACGAATATTTCCACCCGCAGGGGTGAAGCAAGTGGAAAAGTCCGGCGCAGACCAGTCTGCGGCCGGGCTTTTTGTAAGGAGTTTTTATGTACCAGTTCCAATACGACATCAAGCCGGGCCGCTACCGGCACTTCAAGGGCAACGAATATCAGGTCATCGGGATGGCCCGCCACAGCGAGACCGAAGAGGAAATGGTGGTCTACCGCCCTCTGTACGGCGAGGGCGGGCTCTGGGTACGCCCGGCGGCTATGTGGGCCGAAGAGGTGGAGCGGGACGGCAAGCGTCAGCCTCGCTTTGCCTACATTGGCGAAATGTAAGGGCTTGCGCCTGGAGGCCAAACGCGATACAATGGGTTTTGCAGAACAAACACGCCTGCAAAACTGTATAAATGAGCACTATACATACAAGATGTAAAATTTTGGAGGATAACAGCTATGGCTTGTACTACCATCCTTGTCGGCAAAAAAGCCTCGTATGACGGCTCTACCATGATTGCCCGGAACGACGATTCCGGTTCCGGCCACTTCACTGCGAAAAAGTTCGTTGTCGTTCAGCCGGAGGAGCATCCGGCTGTTTACAAGTCAGTCATCTCTCATGTAGAAGTTCCCCTGCCGGGCGATGCCCTGCGGATGACCGCCATGCCCAACGCCGTGGAGGGCAAGGGTATCTGGGCTGCTTCGGGCGTCAACGCCGCCAACGTCGGCATGACCGCCACCGAGACGATCACCTCCAACCCCCGCGTTCTGGGCGCAGACCCGCTGGTGGTCTATCAGCCCGCCAGGGACGGCCAGCCGGAAGTCCCCGGCGGCATCGGCGAGGAAGATATTGTTTACCTCGTCCTGCCCTACATCCATTCTGCCCGCGAGGGCGTGCTCCGTCTGGGCAAGCTGCTGGAAGAGCACGGCACCTATGAGATGAACGGCATCGCTTTCCAGGATGTGGACGAGATCTGGTGGCTGGAGACCATCGGAGGCCACCACTGGATGGCCCGCCGTGTGCCGGATGACTCCTATGTGGTCATGCCGAACCAGCTGGGCATCGACGCTTTCGACCTCGACGACGCTTTCGGCGCACAGGAGAATTATCTCTGCTCTGCCGACCTGAGGGAGTTCATCCGGGACAATCACCTCGACCTCTCGCTGGATGGCCGTCTGAACCCGCGTGACGCCTTCGGCAGCCACGACGACGCCGACCACGTTTACAACACCCCCCGCGCATGGTTCATGCTCCGCCACCTCAACCCCAACACCTGGGTCTGGGACGGCCCCGCCGCTGACTACGGCCCCCGCTCAGACGACCTGCCCTGGTGCATGGTGCCGGAGCGGAAGCTGACCCCGGAGGATGTGAAGTATGTGCTGTCCTCCCACTATCAGGGGACTCCCTTCGACCCCTACGCCAGCTACGGCGACAAGAGCATGAAGGGAGCTTACCGCTCCATCGGCATCAACCGCAACGACTTCATGGCCCTCATCCAGATGCGGCCTGATGTGCCGGAAGACATCCGCGCTGTGGAGTGGATCGCCTACGCCTCCAATGCCTTCAATACCATGGTGCCGTTCTACGCCAACGTCGAGCGCACCCCGGCCTATCTGGCCTGCACCACCGGTGAAGTTTCCACCGACAGCTTCTACTGGGTGAGCCGGATGATCGCCGCCATGGCCGATGCCTCCTACGCCAAGAGCCTCATCCATGTGGAGCGGTACGAGGAGGGCGTCCTCTCCGCCAGCCGCGCGCTGCTGAATCAGTACGATAAGAAAATCGCTTCTGCCGAGGAAAGCCAGCGCGCTGCCCTGCGGGAGGAGGCCAACACCGCCATCGCTGCCGAATTAAAGAAGAGGGCTTCCGATACGCTGGATAAGGTCCTCTTTGAGCTGAGCAGCGGCATGAAGAACGCCTACGCCCGTTCGGACGCCTGAATCACATCCGACCCGGAAGGGAAAATCATTTCCGACAAAACCGTCAAAAACGGTCAAATCGACCCACAAAACCGTCATCCGCCCCGAAGCTGACCGCTCTGGGGCGGATTTTTTGTACTCTTTTGTGGGTTGTATCCCACTTCTTGTGCAGGATGCATGATTTTGATGGAAATATTTTGGCAGATTAACTGGCGGAAAGTGATTGATTTTGACGGAATATTTGCTATAATACAGACAGAAACAGTCAAAACGATTCAAACACAAGCAGAAACGTGCAACAGGAGGGATGAAGATGTTGGCAGAGGAGCGGCTTTCCCGCATCATGAAGCTGCTGAGCCAGCAGCGCACCGCGACGGTGCAGGAGCTCTGTGAGGCGCTGGACGCCAGCGAGTCCACCATCCGCCGCGATTTGAACGAGCTGGACAGGATGGGCAAGGTGAACAAGGTACACGGCGGCGCAACGCTGCCGGACAGTCAGTTCCTCGCCGACGAGCCGACGATGGCCGCAAAGGAAGCGCTGGCCGTCGTCCAGAAAAAGTGCATCGCAAAGACGGCAGCGGCCCTCATCACCGCAGAGGATTTTGTCTTTCTGGACGCCGGCAGCACCACGCTGGCGCTGGTCCGGGAGCTGAGCGGCCCGGCGCTGGACGCCCGGTACGTCACCAACGGCGTCGCTCACGCCCGTCTGCTGGCCCAGAAGGGCTGCAAGGTCTTTCTGGTGGGCGGTCTGCTGCGGCCCGAGACGGAGGCCATCATCGGCGCTGCGGCTCTCCACAGCCTGCAGCAGTACAACTTCACGAAAGCGTTTCTGGGAGCAAACGGCGTGGCGCTGGACGCAGGATTCACGACCCCTGACCCCGAGGAAGCGGCTGTCAAGGCCACGGTCGTGCGCCGGGCGAGAGAAGCCTGGTTCCTCGTGGATGATTCGAAGTTCGCCCGCATCTACCCGGCGGTCATCGCCGAGCTGTCCGGCGGCGCGGTCCTGACGAATCATTGTCCGAATCCGAAATACAGACAATTCACTCTGGTAAAGGAGGCAGCAGAATGATCTATACCGTGACATTCAACCCGGCCATCGACTACATCGTGCGGCTGGACACGCCGCTGGAAGTGGGCGAGGTGAACCGCGCCAAAGGCGAGGACTGCGTGCTGGGCGGCAAGGGCATCAACGTGTCCGGTGTGCTGGCCGAGCTGGGCTGCCGGAACACGGCGCTGGGCTTTGTGGCTGGTGAGACGGGTGCGTGGCTCGAGCGGGGTCTGGCCGCGCAGGGCATCACCACCGACTTTATCCACCTCGAGCAGGGCATGACCCGCATCAACGTCAAGATAAAGGCGGGGCAGGAGACCGAGCTGAACGGCGCAGGCCCGGACATCCCCGAGAGCGCCATGGAGCAGCTGGAAGCACAGCTCGATAAGCTGGCCGAGGGCGACATCCTCATTCTGGCGGGGAGCATCCCGTCCAGCCTGCCCCAGACCACCTACGAGCGTCTGCTGGCCCGTCTGGAAGGCCACGGTGTGCATACGGTGGTGGACGCCACCCGCGACCTGCTGGTGAATGTGCTGCAGTATCACCCCTTCCTCATCAAGCCCAATAATCATGAGCTGGGTGAGATCGTGGGCCGCACCCTCACCACCGACGCCGACATCACCGCTGCCGCCCGCACCCTGCAGGAAAAGGGTGCCCGGAACGTACTGGTGAGCATGGCCGGTGACGGTGCGCTCCTGCTGGACGAGAAGGGCGAGGTCCACCGCATCGGCACGCCCAAGGGCAAGGTGGTCAACAGCGTGGGCGCAGGCGACAGCATGGTGGCCGGTTTCGTGGCAGGCTACCTGCGCAGCGGCAGCTATCTGGAAGCCCTGCGTCTGGGTACCGCCTGCGGCAGTGCCACTGCGTTCAGCCTCGGGCTGGCAAAGAAGGAAAAAATCGACGCCCTGCTGGCGACGATTTGAGCGATAGAAGGAAACAAGGAGAGGAGACACACTATGCGAATCACGGAATTGTTTACGGCACAGTCCATCGCGCTGGACGAAGCCCAGCAGGACCGCAGCCAGATCATCGACCGTCTGGTGGAGCTGCAGGCGACCCACGGCAACATCAGAGACAAGGAAGCCTACAAAAAGGGCCTGTATGAGCGCGAGGACGAGGGCTCGACCTATGTTGATAACGGTATCACCGTCCCCCATGCCAAGTGCGACTGCGTGACCCGGCCCAGTCTGGCGGCCCTCCGCCTCAAGACCCCGGTGCAGTACAATGCCGAGGACGACGGCAAGACCGATCTGCTGTTTGCGATCGCAGCCCCCAGGAACGGCAGCCTCCACGTGGATATGCTGGCCCGTATGATGCAGATGCTCATGAACGAGGACTTCGTGGAGAAACTGCGCACCGCCAAGACCCCGGAAAACTTCCTCGCCGCCATCGACGCGCAGGAAGAGGCCCAGTTCGGCGACGAGAGCTTCACCGACCAGGAGATCGAGCAGGCGGGCTACCGTGTGCTGGCCGTCACTGCCTGTGTCAACGGCATCGCCCACACCTACATGGCCGCTGAAGCCCTGAACAAGGCCGGTGCCAAGATGGGCGTGACCATCAAAGTCGAGACCAACGGCTCCGACGGCGCAAAGAACATCCTGACGAAAGATGAAATTGCAAACTGCGACGGCATCATCGTGGCGGCGGAGAAGAAAATCGAGACGGCCCGCTTCGACGGCAAGCCGGTCCTCTTCACCCGCGTGGACGACGGCATCCACAAGCCTGAAGAGCTCATCCATAAGATAACCTCCGGAGAGGTGCCGGAGTTCCACGCTAAGGGCGGCGCACAGGCCGCGGAGGACGTTTCTGCCTCCGACAGCTTTGGCCGCAGCCTCTACAAGAACCTGATGAACGGCGTCTCCCATATGCTGCCCTTCGTGGTGGGCGGCGGCATCATGATAGCGCTGGCCTTCCTGCTGGACGATTACAGCATCAATCCCTCCAACTTCGGCATGAACACCCCGCTGGCCGCCTTCTTCAAGACGGTGGGTTCTGCGGCCTTCAGCTATATGCTCCCCATCCTGGCGGGCTTCATCGCCATGTCCATCGCAGACCGTCCGGGTCTGGCTGTCGGCTTCGCAGGCGGCGTGCTGGCCATGAACGGCACCAACTTCGCCGGTATCGCCGCTGGTGAGACCACCGGCATCTCCGGCGGCTTCCTGGCCGCTCTGCTGGCTGGTTTCGTGGCCGGTTATGTGGTGGAGTTCCTCAAGAAAATCACGGAGAAGCTCCCCGCCAGCCTGAACGGCATCCGTCCCATGCTCATCTACCCGCTGGGCGGCATCCTCATCGTGGGCGCTGTCATGTGCGGTATCAACCCCATCATGGGCATGATCAACACCGCCATGACCAACTGGCTGAACGCCATGGGCGGTACCTCCAAGGTCCTGCTGGGTGCTATCGTGGCCGGTATGATGAGCATCGACATGGGCGGCCCCTTCAACAAGGCGGCTTACGTCTTCGGCACCGCAGCCCTCGCCTCCGGCAACTATGAGGTCATGGCCGCTGTCATGGTGGGCGGCATGGTGCCTCCCATCGCCATCGCCCTCTCCACCACTTTCTGCCCCAAGAAGTGGACTCCCGACGAGCGCCGCAACGGCATCGTCAACTACATCATGGGCCTCTGCTTCGTCACCGAGGGCGCTATCCCTTACGCTGCCGCTGACCCGCTGCGCGTCCTGCCCAGCTGTGTCATCGGTGCAGCCCTCTCCGGTGCGCTGTCCATGACCTTTGGCTGCGCTCTCCGCGCCCCTCACGGCGGCATCTTCGTCTTCCCGGTCGTTGACCATGCTGTGATGTACTGTGTGGCTCTGGCGGTCGGCAGCGTCGTGGGTGCGGTCATCCTGAGCCTGCTCAAGAAGACCCGCACCGAAGAATGATCAGGCTATTCGCTTCCTTTTCAAGTATAAACAGCCAAAGGCCCCCATCCGGCATCTGCCAGATGGGGGCCTTTGGCGTGTAAGATACAGTTAAAAAGGCTCTCCCCTTGGGAGAGCTGGCGCGTGAGCGCCTGAGAGGTCAAATTACCAATAAAACACAAAAACCCGCCTGGCAGCGGGTTTTTGTGTATAGAGGGGTGGGAAAGTATATAAAGTGGTGAATCGCGTTATCAGTCGGCAGCATATCGTACCCGGACACCGGGATCCCCGGCGGTACATCAGAACTTCAGTGACGCTGCCTTGCAGTATGTATTATACCCGAATTTGTTTTCTTGTCAAATGCAAAAATTTGGTTTTGCTTTAATTTAGCACTTTACTTTTTGATCAAAACTTTATATAATTAAAGACGGCAAAACGAAAACTGATTTTTGCACAGGTTGTGCTATTGCCACAACAATAAAACTTTACTTTCAAAAAATTTTATGTAATGTAACATATTTCAAAAGGAGTACTTTTCCTATGGACGATTTGGACCGCAAGATTCTCGCCCTCCTCGCAAAGAACGCCCGTATGCCGGTGAAGGAGATCGCCGAAAAGGTGGCGCTGACCAGTCCCGCAGTCTCCAGCCGAATCCATAAGCTGGAAACGGACGGCATCATCAGCGGCTATACCGTGATGCTCAACCGCCCGTCCGACCGGGTCTATGTGGACGCTCTCATCAGCCTCTCGGTGGCCCCGTCCCAGCGGGACGAGCTGGTGGAACTGATGAAGAACAGCAAAGAGGTGCTGCAGTGCTACCACGTCACGGGCGCTTACACCTTCCTCATCAAGGTGAGCTGCGGCAGTATGCCCCAGCTGGAACACCTTATCTTGCAGTTCCAGAAGCTGGGCACCACCAGCACCCAGATCATCCTCTCGACGCCCGTCAATCACGGTGACCTTGAGGCCGTGATGCTGTAAGCGTTCATAGAATTGTTACACTTGTGGGTGCAATTTTCGCCCGCCGTGGGTCGTTTACCGAATAGCAGGGATAAAACATCAAATACTATCACTGCACACCGAAAACCTCACCCTGCGAACGAAAGGATAAATTGAATATGAAACGTATCATTGCTTGTCTGATGGCCGGCGTCATGCTGCTGGCTCTGGTGGGCTGCGGCGCGTCGGGCAGCTCCGGCAGCGCGTCTTCTGCCGCGAAGAAAGATTACACCCAGATCCTCCACGACGCCCGCAGCGACGAGGACAACGAGTATGAGATGATATTCACCAAAGGCGAGGACGGCAAGTTCACGGCCCAGTACGGCTACAGCGCCGAGTATGAGGCCGACCAGCTCTCCGATGAGGTGGCCAACATGATGATGCCTCTGCTGGGCCTCGAGGACGATATGTACGACGACTTCGCCGCCTCGGTGTCCGGCATGATGGTCAGAGTCTACGGCGTGGCCATCGTCAAGCCCGCCGAAGGCAAGACGCAGGACGTGGTGGATGCGATGGAGGCCTATGTCCAGAGCCAGCAGAAGTCCATGGAGCATTACCTCGAAGACCAGTACCAGATCGCTTCTGCCGCCCGCGTGGCGACTGTCCCCACCGGCGAGGTGGTCATGGTCTGCTGTGAGGACAGCGACACCGTCTTTGAAAACATCAAAAAGGCTCTGGCCGCATAATGTATTGTAGGAAAAAGCCCCCGCTTCCAGCTGGAAACGGGGGCTTTGCTGTATTTGTTGATCACGGATTCTCGATGGCGTTCACAAGCTTGTTGGCGATGTACTGGTGGCCCTTGATGGTGGGATGCACGTCGAGGGTGGTCTCCGTGTTGGGGATGGCCACATAAGTCAAGTTATAAGTCTTGGCGATCTGCTTCTCAAACTTGTTCAGCTTGTTGAAGTAGCTGCGCCAGCAGGGGATGAGCGGTACAGGGTTGGTGTAGCCCACGAGGATGATCTGGGCATCCGGGTTCAGCTTGCGGATCTCCTGCACGATGGAGATGAGGGCTGCGGTGGTCTTGGGGTAAGTCTCGTCGCAGATCTTGCTCATGCCGGAGAAGAGCAGATTCCAAGTGGCGTCCTTCTCGGCTTTGGTCAGATCCATCGCCTTGATGCTGCGGTAGATGGTGGACATGGTGGAGCCGGAACCTTCATTGCGCAGGTCGCCGGCCAGAATGGTAGCGGCCAGCTTCTCGCTCTTCCAGTTGGTGGCGTTGCCCAGAGCCACGATGCAGGGGACGAAGGCGTCGTTGGAGCCGATCTGGACGGAGATGACGTCGGCCTTGCGGATGTAGTCCTGGAACTCAGGGTAGTTGTACTCGCAGCCGGACGCCATGTTCATTTGGGGCATCTTGCCGTACCGGATCATGTCCGCGAGGTCGGGAGCCGTCAGGGCCGGCAGGCCGAGGTTGATGGCGTGGTCACGGTCGAGGCCGAGCGCTGCAGCCACCTTGCCGACATAGCAGTCGGGAGAGTAGCCCTGGAAGTTGGGAGCCATATCGACGCTGTAGCCGGAGCGCGCACTGTACTGGACATCGGCCAGACCGACGCCGGACACGATGCTGTCGCCCAGTGCGACGTAGGTGAGCTGCTCGTCCTTTTTGGTGTCATCGGCCTTGACCTCGGCCTCTGCCTCCTTTGCGTCGTCCGCAGAAGGAACCGGGTCGGCCTGAGCCGTCTCGGTGGCAGAAGCCGCGGCTTCCGCCGGAGTCTCGGGCTGCAGGGCAGCCTCCGGGTTCAGGGTGACGATGACATGATCATCGCTGGCGGTGTCCGCAGCGGCCTCGGTCCCCTCGGCCAGCGCGGGGACGCTGAGCAGGGAGACGAGCAGCAGGGCGGAGACTGCCAGACTTGCAAAACGCTTGTTCATGGCAGAAGAGTCCTTTCATGAAAATCAATAGTCGCGGGGGGAGATGTCAGCTTCGAGCTGACGGTAATCGATCTTGCCCACAGGGGTCATGGGCATACTGGGAATAAACTTGTAGGCCACGGGCTGGACATATTCGGGCAGCTCCTCGGCGCACATCCGCTCCAGCTCCCGTATCACCTGCTTTTTCTTGGCGGTGGTGTCGGCCTTGAGCACGATGTAGACGAAGGGCAGACGGCCCTGCACATGGTCCTTGTCGGTGCAGCCCACCACAGAGCACTGATGCACAGCGGGGTGGCGGCTGACGACGTTCTCGATCATGGAGGGGAAGACTTTGAAGCCGTCGTGGCGGATGATGAGACGCTTGATGCGGGAGTCGAGGTAGACGAAGCCGTCCTCGTCCAGATAGCCGATGTCGCCGGTGTGGACCCAGATGCGGCCATCGGGGTGGCGGCGGAGGATTATGTCCGTCTCGTCGGGCTTGTTGTAGTAGCCCTTCATGGTGGTGGGGCCGGAGATGCACAGCTCGCCCCGCTCGCCGATGGGCAGCTCTTTGTCCGTACCCGGCTCGAAGGCGGCGACGAGGGTGTTGACCATCGGGATGCCGACGCTGCCCAGCTTGTTGTTCGAGCCGGCGGCGACGGTGGCAGCGGAGGCCACCTCGGTCATGCCGTAGCCCTTGGCGATCGGATAGCGGACGCCATGGGCGGCGAGGAAGTCGTTGACGGTCTGCTCTGCGCCCCGGGCGATGGAGTCGCCGCCGGCGGCGTAGTTGAGGATGAAGGAGAGATCCTTATCCCGCAGCTTGGGGTCAGCGGCCAGCTGCTGATAGTGGGCCGGCACGCCGAACATATGCTCGGGCTTGTACTTCAGCACCAGGCTGCCCAGCTTGGCCGGGTCGAGGTTGGGGATGATGATGACCGTGAAGCCCAGCACCAGCGGCAGATGGACGCCGCAGGCGTAGCCGTAGGCGATGAAGGGGGGCATGATGTTCATGAGCTTCTGGCCCCGGTGGAACAGCTTATCGTAGGCGCGGAACTGCTGCGCGATGGCGTTGAAGCTGTTGTCGGTGAGCATGACGCCTTTAGGGGAGCCGGTGGTGCCGCCGGTGTGAACCACGACACAGGCATGGTCGGGGTCATAAGGCTCCGAAGCGGTGCTCTGGCCCTCGCCGCCATTGATGAACTGCTTCCAGCGGATGACGTTGGAGGCATATTTGTTCTTGTCGGGGGTGGTCAGCTTGTATCCTACGGCCATCACCGGGGGCAGAGAGTCGGCCGGAGAGAGGACGATGACCTTTTCCACGTTGGTGCGCTTTGCGGCCTGACGGCAGCGCTCGTACACGACGTTCAGGCAGACCAGAAGATGGGAGTCCACCTCTTCGATGTACTCGTGGATGCCCTCGACACTGTAGCGGGGGTCTACAAGGTTCAGGGTGGCACCGATCATGTCCGCTGCATAGAACAGGGCAATGACCTCGGGGGTCATGACGCTCACCACCGTTATGATGTCGCCCTTCTGGACGCCGACGCCCCGCAGGGCGGCAGCAGTCTTCTTGACGTTGACGATAAGGTCAGCGTAGGTGAACTTCCGGCCGTAGTAATCCAACGCGGTGTCATTCAGATGGTTTTTGTTCCGCTGGCAGACATATTCGAATGCCGAGACGGTGGGAAGGGTCTGCTCAATGTACTTCTGGTCGTAGTATTTGAGCCAAGGTTTGGCCTGGGATGCGTAAACAGGATTCTGCGTCGTCATCAATTTCTCATTCCTTTATGTTTGTAGACCCGCGCGGGGGCCAATGTTTTGTTTCGTTTTGTTACAAAGCCACTCCTGTTATTGTAGTAGAGCAGAGAACAAAAGTCAATAAACAGAGAGGCTGCAATGAGAAAAACGCAAGAAAAAGTTTACAATTCCCGGCACCAGTCTTCGGCCTCGGAGGCGCTGCAGAGCACCCAGTGACGGGGCCGAAGCTCCCGCCACTGGGGAGCCTCCGTGGAGTAGTCGTGCATGGAAGGGTCATAGACTAGCAGCTTTTTCTGCCGCTCGCGGCGGGGGCTGGGCATGGGGATGGCCGACAGCAGGCTGCGGGTATAGGGGTGGATGGCGTGGGTCACCAGCTCTTCGGCATCGGCCAGCTCCACGATGTCGCCCTTGTGGATGACGGCGATGCGGTCGGAGATGTAGCGCATGACGGAGAGGTCATGGGCGATAAAGAGGTAGGTGATGCCGCGCTCTTTCTGCAAATGGCGCAGAAGGTTCAGGACCTGGGCGCGGATGGACATATCCAGTGCCGAGATGGGCTCGTCGGCGATGATGAATTCCGGCTCCACGATGAGGGCCCGGGCGATGCCGATGCGCTGGCGCTGGCCGCCCGAGAACTCGTGGGGGAAGCGGGACGCAAACTCGGGCAGCAGGCCCACATCCAGCAGCGCCTGACGGACTTTTTCGTCCCGCTCGGCGGCGGAGAGGTCGGGCCGGACGTTCATCAGGCCCTCGCCTACGATGTAGCTCACCTTGGCGCGCTCGTTCAGGGAAGACTGGGGATCCTGGAATATCATCTGAATTTCCTTGATGACCTGCTTGTCCAGCGCGTGGGAGATCTTGCCGTTTATCTTTTGGCCCTTATAGAGCACCTCGCCGCCCGAGGTGGGCAGGATGCGCATGATAGCCCGGCCGATGGTGGTCTTGCCCGAACCGGACTCGCCCACCAGACCGAAGGTCTCGCCCTTATAGATGGTGAAGTTTGCGTTCTTGACGGCCTTGTAAGCCTTGCGGCCGGAGCCGTAGGTCACTTCGAGGTTTTTTACCTCGACCAGAACTTCGCGTTCGTCTGCCATGTTATTTGCCCTCCTCTTGCAGCATCCGCACAGCGGCGGGCGGTTCTATCTTGGGTGCGCGGGGGTCGAGAAGCCAGGTCTTGGCCCGGTGGGTCGTGCTGACATCAAAATAAGGGGGACGCTTGACAAAGTCGATCTTCAGCGCCAGCGGGTTGCGGGGCGCGAAAGCGTCGCCGTGAATTTCCGTGAAGAGGTTCGGGGGCGTACCCTGAATGTTGAACAGGTCTTCGCCCTTCACGCCCATCTGGGGCATACTGGACAGCAGCGCCCAAGTGTAGGGATGGCGGGGGTCGTAGTAAATTTCGTCCGAAGTGCCGATCTCCACGATGTCGCCGGCATACATGACGGCCACACGGTCAGCGATGTTGGCCACGACGCCGAGGTCATGGGTGATGAGGATGATGGTGAGGTTATATTTGACCCGCATCTCCTTCAGCAGCTCGAGGATCTGGGCCTGAATGGTCACGTCCAGAGCCGTTGTGGGCTCATCGCAGATAAGGATCTGCGGGTTGCAGGCTACGGCAATGGCGATGACGACGCGCTGGCGCATACCGCCCGAGAACTCGTGGGGATACTGCTTGAAGCGCACTTCCGGGTCGGCGATGCCGACATCCCGTAGGTACTCGAGGGTCTTCTCCCTGGCGGCAGCGCCCTTGAGGCCCTGATGGAGCTCCACGGCCTCCATGATCTGGTCGCCGATAGTCTTCAGAGGGTTCAGGCTGGTCATGGGGTCCTGCATGATCATGGCGATCTCGTGGCCGCGGACTTTCAGCCAGTCCTTCTCCTTTTTCAAATCGGAGAGCCGGATGGGCTGGTGGTCGTCGGCACCGAAGTAGTCGATGGTGCCGGAAGTGATGGAGCCGTTGGAGTCCAGCAGGCCCATGAAGGACTTGGTGAACACGCTCTTGCCCGAGCCGGACTCGCCCACGATGGCGAGGACTTCGCCGTGGTAGACATCGAGGTCGATGCCCCGGATGGCGTGGAGGATCTTTCCACGCAGATTGAATTTGATGTTGAGATCCCGCACAGAGAGGATCAGTTCATTCTTTTTCATGCCTGTTCCTCCTTACTGCAGATGGTTCTTGGGGTCGGCTGCGTCAGAGAAGGCATTGCCGATGAGGTAGAACGCGATGGTGACGAAGCTGAGGATGATGGTGGGGTAGAGCAGCTGATAGCGCAGGCCAGCCTGCATCATGACCTTGCGGCCATCGTTGATGAGGTTGCCCAGAGAAGGCACCTCGACAGAGAGGCCGAGGCCGATGTAGGTGATGAAGACCTCGCTGCCGATGGCGGCGGGGATGGTCAGGGCCATGCGGAGCATGATGACCGACACGAGGTAGGGCAGCAGGTTGCGCACCACGATGCGGGAGGTGGGGGTGCCGATGCAGCGGGATGCCACGTTGTAGTCACGGTCACGGATGATGAGGATCTGGTTGCGGATAAAACGCGCCATGGCGATCCAGCCCGTGATGGACATGCCCAGGATCAGCGTCTGGACGCTGGGGCTGGCGACGTAGGAAATAAGGATCAGGATGATGGTGGAAGGCACATTGTCGCAGATGTTGTACAGCTCGGTGAAGAAGAAGTCCAGCTGACGGACATAGCCCCAGAGCACACCCACCGTGATGCCCACCACGGCCTCGATGAGGGCCACGAAGAAAGCGATGGTCAGGCTGGTGCGGGCGCCGGCCCAGATGCGGGCCCAGAGGTCCTGGCCGATGGCGTTGGAACCCCAGATGAAGCCCTTTTCACCGGGGGCGATGTTGCGGTACTGGATGCCGGTGGCGGGATCCACGGCGCAGAGGTTGGGGTCTACCTGACCGGGCAGGTAGGGCTGCAAAAATGCAAACGCCACCACGGCGATGAGGGCGACGAGCAGCAGCACGGCCACGCGGTTCTTGAAGAAGGCGCGGAAGGTGCTGCCCCAGTAGCTGTAGTTGGAGTAGGACGTGGCCTCGGCCCGCTCTTCGCTGAATCCGGCGGGGGTGAACAGCTCTTCTTCGGGCAGCTTTGCCCATGCGGCGGGGCCGTCCGCCTGTAACTTATCCAGCTCTGCCTCGAGCTGGTGTGCTTTTTCATCTTTCATACGGAAAAGCATTATCGGCCACCTTCTTTCTTGCCAAAGCTGATGCGGGGGTCAATGAGCACCATGAGCAGGTCGCCCAGAATAAGGCCGATGATGCCCACGCAGGCGTAGAGCAGAACGATGCCCTGCACCATCGTGTTGTCGTGGCGCTGGACACAGGTGACCAGCAGGCCGCCCATGCCCGGGATGCTGTAGAGGCTTTCGATGTAGATGGAGCCGACCACAGTGTTCAGGAAGGCGGAGGGAATATACTGCACCAGCGGCACCATTGCGTTGCGGAAGATGTGGCGCAGGGCGATGTTGTTTTCACTCACGCCCTTGGCACGGGCAAGGCGGACATAGTCCTTGTTGCTCTCGTCCACCATGTACCGGCGCAGCCACATGGCGTAGAACGCCACGTTGCCCAGACTCATGGAGCAGACGGGCAGCACCCAGTATTTCCAGTTGGAGGCGTCGAAGAGCAGACCCACGTTCAGCGCGGTGGTGCCGTACATCTGGATGTACAGATAATACACTGCCGCAGGCACAGCCTGGATGAGAACGATGATGGCCGTGCCGATCTTATCGGGCCAGCGGCTCTTGAAGCGGCCCATGAACAGGCCCATCGGGATGCCGATGACAAGGCTCAGCAGCATGGCGTACACGCCCATCTGGATGGAAATGGGCAGCTTCTTAGCGAGGATGCTGGTGACGGAGGCGTTGACCTTATAGATGTGGCTCACGCCGAGGTCGCCGTGGAGCATATTGACCCAGAAGCGGCCGATCTGCACCGGCAGCGGGTCCAGCAGGCCCATGGACTGTAAGCCGGCCTGTATCTGGGCCTCGGTCATTTTTTCGTAGTTAGCAAAATAGCCTTCCACCGGCATCAGCCGCAAAAGGCAGAAAACGAGCGTGACGATAATAAACAGGGTCAGTATCGAGCGCCCGATGCGTTTCGCCAGATATTTGAGCATATCTGTGCGCACCCCTCTCTTTTATAAAATGAATGTCGGATAGGAATAGAATACAACAAAAAACCACTTTTGGAAAGTGATTTAGCAAAGTTCGTTACAAAAATTCATGTAAGAGAATCCAGAAACGAAAAGCTCTCCGCTTTCCTGTGGGAAAACGGAGAGCTTTGGAGCGGACAGACTCAAAAAGTCTTAGCGGGCGTCGCGGTTGGCCTCGTACTCGCTCATGGAGATGTAGTGGTCGAGGACGTGGATGCCCTTCAGACGCTTGTTGGAGAAGCCGGTGGAAGCGTACTGGCCCTCCCAGTAGTTCAGACGGGTGGCGATGTAGGCCGGGATACTCATGCCCAGGGGGACGACGAGGGCATTGTTGATGAGGGAAGCCTCGGCGTTGGCGAAGGCATCGTAGCGGGCGTTGATGTCGTCGGTGATCTTGACAGCCTCTTCGATGGCCTTCATGTAGTTCATGACGGCGTCCGCGGTGTCGCCGGTGATGAAGCCGTCCTCGACGCCGGTGCGCAGGAAGGCGTAGCGGCTGCCGCGTGCGCCCTCAGCCTGATAGAAGGGGTCGGTCTCGGTCTGGGGATCGGAGTAGTCAGCGCCCCAGTTGCACTGCAGGAAAGCGAACTTGCCGTTGCGGCGGACGCTGGACAGGAAGCTGTCGGAGGGGCCGGCAGTGATGATGATGTCGATGAAATCGAAACCGTCGTTCAGCACACTCTCGAGCTGCTGCTTGAACACCTGGCACTGCTTGTCCCAGTCGGTGGAAGAGGGATTGTATGGCATCTGCACCTTGATGGGGAAGGTCACACCAGCAGCGGTCAGCTCCGGGATGGCAGCGTCGCGGTACTCCTTGGCCTTCGCCTCGTCGAAGAACTCGGTGATGTTGGCCAGGTCGCCGCATTTGAGGTAGTCCACGCCGTCAGCGTTGGCACAGAAGCTGGGGGGCGTGATGGTGTTCAGCTTGTAGTTGTCGTAGCCCTCGGGTGCCTTGACGGCCAGCGTGACAGAGTTGTTGATGCCGTAGAGGAAGGACTTGCGGAAGTTGGTGTTGTTGATGGCCTTGGCCCAGTTCTCCGGCTCATACTCGGCATCCATGCCCTCCACGCTCCAGTTGGAGAACTCGTGGGAGAAGGGCATGAAGTTGAACATATAGAAATAGGTGTAGTTGGTGTTGGGGCGGTCCATGGACACCATGTCCTTGGTGGTGTCGTCGGACAGCCAGCTGTCGAGGATGTCGGAGCCGATGGTGGCCTCGTCGATCTCGCCGCGCTTGATCATCTCAGGGCCGTTGACGCTGGCCTCGGCGTTGTAGATGCGGCTGATGGTGTCGATGAAGACGTTGTCAGCGTCGTAGTTCTCGGGGTTCTTCTTCATGACCCAGGTCTCCAGAGACTCGTAGGCGGCCAGATAGAAGGCACCGCAGCTGTAGGTGGTCTCTGCGCTGGTAGCGAACTGGTCGCCGGTCTCTTCCAGCAGCGGGCCGTAAGCGGGCTCGTAGGGCAGATAGCACAGCAGGCTCAGGAAGCCCGGGAAGTCGTAGGTCAGGGTGTAGGTCAGGGTGTGGTCATCCACAGCAGTGACACCCACGGCGTCGAAGTCCACCGGTGCGTAGGTGGCGGGGTCAGAGTCGGGGGCAGTCACGGTGACGACGCCGCTGCCGTCCACGGTGTAAGTGGTGCCGTCATCGTCCACGACGCCGGTGTTGGCGTTGTTCAGATAGACGTGGTAGCTGTAGTAGTCGTCAGCGCCTGCGATGTAAGCGGTGACGAGGCCCACGTTGGAGGCGGCGTAGTCCGGGGTCAGGACGTACTTCAGAGCGTCCACGAAGTCCTGTGCGGTGACGGGGGCCACGACCTCGCCGTTGCAGTCCACCCAGTTCTCCTCACGCAGATGGAACGTCCAGGTCAGGGTGTTGATATCCCAGTCCCAGCTGGTGGCCAGGCCTTCGCGCATGACGCCCTTGTTGTCGTACTCGACCAGCGTATCCACGCAGTTTGCGCCCACGACCATCTCGAGGTCGGTGCCGGTGGTCAGGTAGTTCAGGGTAGCGGGCTGGCTGTCGTACAGGATGGTGTAGCTGGAGCCGGAACCGGAAGAGGCTGCGCCGGAAGCGCTGCCGGAGGAAGAGCCGCCGCAGCCAGTCAGCAGGCCGGCTGCGCAGGCACCGGCGGCTGCCAGGCCGCTGGCCTTCAGGAACTGACGGCGGGAGATGGAAGTGTTCATCATAAATTCCCTCTTTTCTTGTTTTTGCTGTACAAAGGACAGCATCGCGTTGTGCGGTGTCCGCTGTTTCCCGGCAACGGACAAATGGACCGTTTTTTATGAAAAAAGAGCAACGGAAATCCATCCGTTACTCCTTTGTAACAGTCCCGGCCACCAAACAGTGTGGTCATGACTGAGTATAGCATTGATTTGCGGCCGCGTCAATCCTTTTCGGGTGCAGATGCTGTTTCTGCAACAGAAACAGCTGTTGTCGCCGCAGTGGCAGGTGCGGCAGAGACGGGAACCGCTGCCGTTTCGGCTGCGGCGGCACCGGAAGCATTGGCTGCATTTTCAGCGGCCAGCTCTGCGGCAGCGGCCTTTGCGGCCTCCTCCGCTGCCTTGCGGGCCTCGCGCTCGGCGATCCGCTCCCTGGCGCGGGCTGCGGCCTCCTCCTGACGCTGCTTGGTGCGGCGCTTGATGCGGCAGACCGAGCAGATGCCCTCGGAGCTGTTCGGTGCGATGGGCTTGCCGCAGTCGGCGCAGAGGGTCTTGCTGCATTTGTAGACGCTCACCGGGCCGAGGGTGGTGAGCTGGCGCAGCTTCATGCCGTCGATGCCGCTGTTGGAGCAGGCCGCGACGCAGACGCCGCACTCACTGCACTTCCAGGGCGTGATGACCACGCGGGTCTGGCCGTCGGGCAGGTCCTCCAGTTTGAGCGCACCGGAGCGGCAGGCTTTCTCGCACTTGCCGCAGCCGAAGCACTTCTGGGTGAAGTTCGGCAGATACCAGCCGTAGCGCAGCGGCGTCTCGGAAGCAGCCTTGAGCTGCTTTGTCCGCTGGTGGAGCATGAGGCGGAAGTCGGCGGCGCTGTCCTCCTCGCTGCGCAGGCCGGGCAGCATCTGCAGCAGCTTCTTGGTGCCGGCGCGGGAGCCCTCCGTCATGTGGGAGAACATCTCCCGGCGGCTCAGCTCCTGTACATGGTAGGGCGCTTCGTCCTGCGCATAGGCCAGCGTGACCCGGCTCTCGAAGAGCTGGGGGCCGAGGAACTCCACCAGACGGGTCAGCTCCTTTCGGAGCTGGGCGGCGCAGACGTCGTTCTCGCACTCACCGCAGGGAGTCAGGTCGAGGACCAGCTTCTTGTTCAGAGCAAGATAGGCCAGTGTTTCCCACGAGAAGGAGGCGATGCAGGTGCGGACGGTGGTGTTCTTGCGGGTGCTTTTTTCGCAGCCCAGCCAGAGGGTGTCGTTGTCGGTATCAGCCAGCGAGGTGTCCCGCTGTACCTGCTCCGGCGAAGGGACGATGCAGCCCGAGCGGCAGGCGGACACGCAGAGGCCGCAGTCGGTGCAGGGGTCCCAGTCTTTAACGAGGTTGGGGCGGGTGAAGATGGAATCGCCGTAGGGGCAGATGTCCTTGCAGGCCGTGCAGGGGGTGCGGTGGGGGTGGAGATTCCAGCACTGACGGCGGATGACCTCGGGGTGGGAGGTCTTCATCAGGGCGTCCATTGCATAACGGGTAAACAGACCCATAGCGGTATCACTCCTTTTCGGGGGCATCGGTCACGGTAGTGACCTGTGCGTTGTCCAGCAGGAAGCGCTGCACCTTCTTTGCGGCCAGCGCGGCGGCGATGGTATCCTCGGGCAGGGCTTTCCGGATCTCAGCCTCGGGGGTGTCCTGCAGCTGGGACAGGCGGCGGTACTCGGCGTTGACTTCCTCGGGGTGGACGACGATGTTCTCCGCCTCGGCGATGGCACGGGCTGCCAGCACGAAGCGGATGCGGCTCTCGGCCTGAGCGCGGTAGTCCTTCTCGAGGGCTTCCGGGGTGGTGCGGCTGTTCTTGCAGTGTTGCTCGAGGGGGATGCCGCTGCGGGAGAGACGCTCTTTCAGCAGCTTCATTTCGTTTTGGGCGGTGCGGTCGAGAATTTCGGCGGGCAGGTCCACGGTCATGTTGGCACCGGCCATGTCCAGCAGCTGCTTTCCAGCGGCGCGGTCAGCCCCTTCCTCGTGGATCTTCTGCTTTTTGGCGCGAAGGTCAGCCTTCAGCGCATCGAGGGAGTCGAAGCCCAGACTCTTGGCGAAAGCCTCATCCGGTGCGGGCGTGACTTTCTCGGCCAGAGAGCGGAGCTCGATCTCGAACTGTGCGGTCTTGCCGGACAGCTCCGGCAGGCGGAAGTCCTGCGGGTAAGTAAAGTCGAAGCGGAACACCTCGCCGGCACGGTGGCCGTAGATGGCCTGCTCGGCGGCGGGCATCAGCTTACCGTCGCCCAGCACGACCATGACCTTCTCCATCCGGCTGTCGGGGATCTCCTTGCCGTCCATGTAGCCGGCAAAGTCCAGCAGAGCGCGGAAGCCGCGCCTGGCAGGTTCGGTGGTGGGGTGGTAGACCGCGTGCATCCGGGTCTGGTGGACAAGCTCGATGTCCACAGTCTTGTCGGTGACAGGGCGGACGTGACGGGTGACAGCCAGGCCCTTGTACTGGCCCAGCTTCACTTCAGGCGTGTTCTTCTTATCCATAGTGGCGTACTCCTTATGACGTAAGCAGGCCGGCGGGCGGCGCTGCGGGTTTTATAGCAACAAATCGAATTATACACGTTTTCGGCAGAAAGGGCAAGCTCACAGCCCGTGAGCGGTGAGCCAGGCTTCGGCCACCTGGGAGAACATTTCAGGGTACTGGGCGTCTTCCTCAGGAAAGGCGCTCAGATAATACTCCACTTCCTCCCGGGTGGGGGCGGCGGTGCGTTTCCAGATGGTAAAGGTGGTGCCATTGCCCATATCGAAACTCTGCTCAAAGGCGAAATACTGGTCTTTTACGGCGAGGAACCGGTCGTTCAGCTTGATGGACATCTCGCCGCTGCCCACGTAAGTCTGGGGGAAGGGCTCGCAGGTGATGACATATTTTGCCTCAAAGAACTGGGTGGGGAAGTTGTGGGTGCCGGGGACCGAGAAGCCGAAGGCCAGCTTGTCGTTGATGGGGGCGTCCGGCAGGCGGCAGTTTTTGAAGTGGTCGGGGTTGTAGAGCATATCGTGGGGGATCATGTAGCTCACTTCGCCCTCGGCGCAGTGGGAGTCTATCCAGTCGGCGATGGCCTGTATCTGGCCAATGTCCTTCCGGTCGTAGATGAGCTTGTCCAGCGAGATGAAATACTCGGTGGCCGGGATCTGGATCGGGAAATGCTCAATGACGAAACCCGGCATGGCCAGCGTAGTCAGCGGCGAACACCGCACTGACATGGACAGCACCAGCACGAAGGCCCAGCAGCCCAGTTTGAGGGTGCGGCGGTGCGTGATGCCCTCGGCCAGAGCGGCGGCACCCAGCAGAAAGAGAATGAAGTATCCCGGCAGGAAGAGCAGGAACTGATGGGAGCCGGTGTTCTGCACCCGGGTGAAGAGCAGGATGCTCACCACCAGCTCACACCCGGCGAGACAGGGCAGGGAGGGCGCTCTGTGCTTCGCCGCAAAGGCGAGACCCAGCACCATGAGGAGGATGTTGAACAGGCCCATCCGGCCGATGTGATAGAACGCCTCGAGGACCAGACCGCCGCCGTTATAATAGGAGTAGCGGCCTGCGTAGTTGTAGGCGAGGATGTGGGACACCATCGGCCAGAGCAGGATGACCATCGCCACGACGGACGCAAGGCCGAAGAGGACGAGGTTCTTGATTCGAACAAGGGCAGCGGCCTTTTCGCCGCCCTTCGCCAACCGCACACAGCCCGCGATGAGCAGCAGCGCGTAGGCGAAGTAGTAGCCCACCACAAAGTAAAGGAACCACCGGCGGGCGAGGATGATGGCGGCAGTGGCCAGAAAGATGAGGCCGAACCGCACCGGCTCCAGCTTGTCGAACCGGAGATCCAGCGTCAGCAGAAGGATCGCAAACGCGAAGATGAGGCCGAACCAGTCCGGCTGGGCCAATACCGCGCTCATCCGTAAGAAGGGATAAGCCGCCGTGAGCGTCATCCCGAAGAGAAAATAGTACCTCCGGTTCTTCACATTCAGGATCTGCCCGACCTTGACGACAAGGCCCGCCAACAGCACCAGCAGGGTCGGCAGGATGCAGAACACCTGACTGAAGGAGTAGTCATCGCCGGTGTGGCTCGTGAGGCAGAAGGGAAACTCGGTGAAGAGGGTGATGAAATTGGTGTAGTCGTCGGCCATGGAGCCGAAGATGTACGCAAGGCCCGCGCCTGCACTCTGGGCAAAGGCGGCTTCTGCGTCGTACTGCTTGAGCAGGTAGTTGGCGTAATCCCAGACGTATACAAAGCTCCGACTCGACAATGTCCAGTAAAAATAGACGACAGCCACAGCCCAGATGCCGAAGACGACGGCTTTGTGGAAGAAGCCCAGCTCTGCGCCTGCCACACGGAGAACGCAGAGGGCCAGAACAAAGAGCCCCACGCTGGCCCAGAGACTGAGCAGCGGGAAAAAGAAGGCGCTGGCCGGTGCAAGCAGCCCCAGAAGAGCCAGCAGCACCGCACAGCTGCCCAGACCGACCCCCGCCCATTGCAGAGGCGAGAGTCGGCGAACAGCAGCAGATAGCATAGAAGGATGATCCCTTTCATTTAACTTCCGGAAAATGCAAAACACAACTTTCCATCTAACAGTATAGCGGCTTCCGTAGGGGTTGTCCAGCAGAACACCGGGGCAAACAGCAGAATATCCCGCTGCATTTTCAGCAAACGGGATATTCCGAAACAAATATTACTTTTTGGAGTTGTATGCGGCGGCATCCGCCCTGGCGTTCTGGGTGCGGGCTGCCTTGCGGCGTGCGGCAGCGGCCCGGCGGGCGCTGGCCTGTGCAGCCTCGGGGCGGGGCGCTTCGGGGGTGAGCCGGAACATCCGGCTGCCCATGGCGGGCAGGTCCACGGTGAGGGTGTAGTCCCGGCCATAGACGCCGCCGTCCGAGGTGTGGAGGGGTTTGGGCTTCGATTTGTCCGCGCCGCCCCAGCAGGGGGCCTCAGTGTTCAGAAGTTCTTCGGCCCCGGCGGGGAAGCTCAGGTAGAGCGGGAACTTTTTGTGGGCAGTGTTCTGGGTGTTCATGACGCAGAGGATGGTCTGTCCCGCACCCTTGCGCAGCCATGCGTACACGCCCTCGTCCCGGCTCTCGCTGGCCACCCACTCGAAGCAGCGGGGGTCATACTCGCCCGCGTAGAGGGCGGGCTGGGTGGCGTAAAGGCGGCTCAGAGCACCGAAATATTTCTGGAATGCGTCGTGGAAGGGGTACTTGAGCAGATCCCAGTCCAGCTCCCGCTTTTCGTCCCACTCCCGGAAATGCCCCAGCTCGTTGCCCATAAAGTTCAGCTTTTTGCCCGGGTGCGCATACATATAAAAATAGAGGGTGCGCAGCTGGGCGCATTTTTCTTCGTAGGTACCCCAGAGCTTGTCGATGATGGTCTTTTTGCCGTGGACGACCTCGTCGTGGCTCAGCGCCAGAAGGTAAAGCTCGTTGTAGAAATAGTGCATACTGAAAATGATCTTCCCGTATGCGTCGGGCCGCTGGCCGAAGGGGGTGGCGAAGTAGTCCAGCGTATCGTGCATCCAGCCCATGTCCCACTTGTAGTCGAAGCCGATGCCATCGTAGCGGGTGGGGGCCGTGACTTTGAGGAAGTTGGTGGAATCTTCGGCCATGTAAACGCCGGTGGGCCAGCGATCGTTCAGGCCGTGGTTGAGGTTCCGCAGGAAGGTGACGGCGCCCTCGTTGACGCCCCGGGCAGGGTCGCCCTGCCAGTAGAGGGCGCGGGAGATGGCGTCCATCCGGATGCCGTCGCAGTGGTAGACCTCCATCCAGAGGGCGGCGGCGCTGTTCAGGAAGCTGCATACCTCCCGGCGGTAGTAGTTGAAGTTGCAGGTACCCCACTCGCTGTGGCCCACATCGCTGTCGTACTCGTAGAGGTGGGTGCCGTCAAAGTTGGCCAGCGCGTCGGCGTTGGCCGCAAAGTGGACGGGGACAAAGTCCATGATGACGCCGATGCCCATCCGGTGGCAAGCGTTGACAAAGGAGGCAAACTGGGCCGGGGTGCCGTACCGGCTGGTGACGGCGAAGTAGCCGGTGGTCTGGTAGCCCCAGCTGCCGTCGAAGGGGTGCTCTGCCAGCGGCAGAAGCTCTACATGGGTGAAGTGGTGTTCCAGCAGCCAGGGGATGAGCTCCCGGGCCAGCTCTTCGTAGTCGTACCAGCCGTCCGAGCCGTCGGGCTGGGTGGAGTTGGGCTTATGCTTCCAGCTGCCGGCATGGAGCTCGTAGATGTTCATGGGCAGATTACGGCATTTATCCCGCCGCTCCATCCATGCGCTGTCGTCGAAGGAAAAGTCCAGTTTGGTCAGGCGGCTGGCGTTGGCGGGGCGGACTTCGGACGCGAAAGCGTAGGGGTCGGCCCGCATGACCACGCTGCCGTCGGCCCCGTGGATGCGGTATTTGTAGAGCTCTCCCTCGCACAGCCCGGAGACAAAGCCGCTCCACACGCCGGTGTCGGCTTTCTGGAGCGGGATGCCTGCGCCCCAGCCGTCAAAGCCGCCGCAGACCTCCACGGCAGCGGCACCGGGAGCCCAGACCGCGAAACGCCAGCCCTCTTCGCCGTGGTCACCCTGCCAGGGGTGTGCGCCGAGGATGCGGTAGGCGTCGAAGCAGTCGCCGTTGAAGAAGGATTTGGGAATGGAGGGAAGATTCATACGAAAGACTCCTTTTATCGCAATTTTTACAGAGAACGCATACTATGGAATATGTAAAATGAGAAATATACAACACTTTTACCACACTTTTGTCGGAAAATGTGCTATACTGAATAGGACACAGACGCACTTTTGTCGGAAAAGTGCGCTGCTGTAACTTTTTGAAAACAGGAGCGGTACAGACAATGGCTTGGTATGACAATGCGGTATTCTATCACATCTATCCTCTGGGATTGTGCGGCTGCGCGCATGAAAACGACGGACAGCCTGTCCCCGGGGCTTTCAAAAAGCTGGATGCATGGGCTCAGCACGCGGCAAAGCTTGGCTGTACGGCAATCTATATCGGCCCGCTGTTCGAGAGCGGTTCCCACGGCTATGACACCATCGACTACCGTCTGGTAGACCTGCGTCTCGGCACCAATGAGGAATTCAAGCAGTTTGTCGCCGCCTGCCATGAGCGGGGCCAGAAGGTCATCGTGGACGGCGTGTTCAACCATGTGGGCCGCGATTTCTTCGCGTTCCAGGAGCTGAAGGAGCACCGCGAGAACGCCCGCTACCGCGACTGGTTCTGCGACGTGAATTTCTGGGGCAACAACGAGTACAACGACGGCTTCTCTTACGGCAACTGGGGCGGCTTCAACCTGCTGGTCAAGCTGAACCAGCGCAACCCCGAGGTGCAGAACTACCACTTCGACACCATCCGCTTCTGGGTGGATGAATTTGATATTGACGGCATCCGTCTGGACGCTGCCGACGTGCTGGACTTCGACTTCATGAGGGGCCTGCGCCGCGTTGCCAACGAGGTGAAGCCTGAGTTCTGGCTGATGGGCGAGGTCATCCACGGCGACTACAGCCGCTGGGCAAACCCGGAGATGCTCCACTCCGTCACTAACTACGAACTGCATAAGGGTCTGTGGAGCGGCCACAACGACCACAACTATTTCGAGATCGCCCATACCATGCGGCGTCTGCAGGGCCTCTGCCACGATACCCGGCTCTATAACTTCTCGGATAACCACGATGTGGAGCGGCTGCCCAATAAACTGCGCAACCGCGAGCACATCCGGCATATTGCTCTTCTAGTATATACGCTTTGGGGCATTCCGTCCATCTATTATGGCTCGGAATTTGGCATCGAGGGCAAAAAAGAGTGGGGCAGCGACTGGCCGCTCCGCCCCTGCCTCGAGCTGACCGACTACACCGACGCCGAGAAGACGAACCCTGTCACCAGCATCTATGCCGCACTGGGCAGGCTGAAAGCGGAGTGTCCCGAGCTGAGCTGGGGCGAGTTCAAGGAGCTGACGCTGACCACCCAGAGCTACGCCTACGCCCGGGTGCTGGACGGCAAGGCTATCGTGGCGGTGTATAATAACGGTGACAGCCCGGTCTCGATGGAATTCCAGCTGCCAGTGGAGGCTTCGGGTGTCGAAGATCTGCTGGCCGACTGTGTGGGCAGTCAGCCCATCCTGACGCAGGTGGAGTGGGGTAAGCTGAAAGTCCAGCTGCCCTCCAACTACGCCACCCTGCTGCGGCTGATATGATAAAAAGGGGGAGTGCGGAAGATGAATGCTGCGCAGCGCAGAAAAGTGATCTTAGAGCGGCTGACGGAGGCCAATGCACCGCTGAGTGCCAGTGTACTGGCCGGGGAACTGGGGGTCTCGCGGCAGATCGTGGTGGGTGACGTGGCCCTGCTGCGGGCGTCGGGGACGCAGATCGATGCAACGCCCCGGGGCTATCAGCTCCACCCGGCGGCGCGGGGCTATACGGGCATCCTCGCCTGTGTCCACAGCACCGCCGACCAGATGCGGGAGGAGCTGTATACCGTGGTGGACCAGGGCGGCATCGTGGTGGATGTGGCCGTGGAGAACCCGCTTTACGGCGAGCTGCGCGGCAACCTCAACCTCGCCAGCCGGTACGACGTGGACCATTTTATCCAGCAGGCGGCGGATACGCCCGAGTGCCTGCTGAGCCGGATGACCGGCGGTGTGCATCTGCACACCTTGAGCTGCCCCACGCCGGAGGCGTTCTGCCGCATCGAAGCGGCACTGGACGCCAAGGGCCTGCTCTATAAAAAAGAAGAATAAGGGTACTGCTTTCATTGTAAAAAATCCACGGGGTCTTGTCCATCGACGAAAGACGAAAACCGTTGGATAATCAACTAAAACACGGAAGAGGTGGATTTTGTGGACATCCGTATCGCCCGTACCGACCGCGCCATCGAACAGGCTTTCATGGAACTGCGGGAGAAGAACCCCCTGGAAAAAATCAAGATAAAAGATTTATGTGCGATGGCCTGCATCAACAAATCGACGTTCTATGCCCACTATGAGGACATCTACGCACTGGCCAACGCGCTGGAAAACAAGCTTATCGAGTCTATCCTGGCCAGCGTACCCCGCACCAACGACAGCGTGGCACTGCATCAGGCAGAGACGCTGACGCGGGAGCTGTTCCATGCCTTCATGCAGAACCAGCGGGCCGTGAACATCCTCTTTTCGGGCAGTCGGCAGGGCATCTTCGCCAACAGCATCGAGAAGGGCCTGCGCCAGCGCTTTGAGGAAGCTGACCCGACCTTCGCGGCTGATTTGAACCGGGGCATCCTGCTCTCGTTCTGCGTGCAGGGCTGCTTCTACGCCTTTGCCAACAACAGCAGCCGGATGGACGAGGGCAAGCTGGTGGAGCTGCTGGGAGCCATCGCCAAGGCGGCGCAGAGCATCGAGTTTTAAAAAGCAAAAAATGGCTCCGGCAGATGCCGGAGCCATTTTTTACGATGCAAAGTTATTTAGAGTAAAGCTCAATGATATTCAGCAGGATCTCGGTGGCCTTGTCCATCCGCTCGACGGTGGTGCATTCGCAGACGCCGTGGAAGTTGAAGCCGCCGGTGCCGAGGTTGGGGCAGGGCAGACCCTTCCAGCTCAGAACAGCGCCGTCAGTGCCGCCGCGGACGGGGATCTCTTCCGGGGTCAGACCGGCCTTCTCGATGGCCTTGCGGGCCGTCTCCACAAGGTGGAAGTGGGGCTTGATCTTCTCCAGCATATTGCGGTAGCTGTCCTTGATCTCGACTTCCACCGTGCCGGGGCCGTACTTGCCGTTGAGGTAGCAGGCGATGTGGAGAAGGTTGTCCTTCTTGAACTGCAGCTTGCTGGCGTCGTGGTCGCGGAGGATGTAGCCCAGCTTTGCCTCGGTGACGTCGCCGTACATCTGGCACAGGTGGTAGAAGCCCTGATAGCCCTCGGTGGTCTCGGGGCGGGCCATGACGGGCAGGGCCATGTGGAACTCCATTGCCACGTTGGAGGCGTTGATCATAGCGTCCTTGGCGCTGCCGGGGTGGACGGAGAAGCCGTGGATGGTGACAGTGGCAGATGCGGCGTTGAAGTTCTCGTACTCGATGCCGCCCACGTCGCCGCCATCGACGGTGTAGGCGAAGTCTGCGCCGAAGCCCGGGATGTCGAAGAGAAAAGCACCCTCGCCAATCTCCTCATCGGGGGTAAAGGCGATGCAGAGCTTGCCGTGGGGCAGCTTCTTTTTGATAAGGGTCTCGGCGGCGGTCAGGATCTCAGCAACGCCGGATTTATCGTCAGCGCCCAGCAGGGTGGTGCCGTCGGTGGTGATGAGGGTCTCGCCCTTCAGCTCCTTCAGGAAGGGGAAGGTGGAGGTCTTCATGACCATGCCGGTGCCGGGCAGGGTGACGTCGCCGCCGTCGTAGTTCTCGTGGAGGATGGGCTTGACGTTCTCGCCGGAAGCGTCGGGGGCGGTGTCCATGTGGGCGATGAGACCCAGTGCGGGCTTCTTCTCGCAGCCCTTGGTGGCGGGAATGCTGCCGTAGACGTAGCAGTGCTCGTCCACAAAGGCGTCCTCAATGCCGATGGATTTCATCTCTTCCACCAGCAGGTGGGCGAGGTCGAATTCCCGTGCGGCAGAAGGATGGGTGCCGGACTCGGGGTCCGAGGTGGTGTATACTTTGGCATATTTCAGCAGTCGCTCGTAAGCACGCATAAGTAAGGCTCCTTTGCTTTTTTCTTTATGATACCCTTTTTGAGGGCTTTTTACAAGGGTAGAGTGCTCTTCCATTAAGCTAAGTTCTCTTTTGCGCACCAAAAGAGAACCAGAAAAGTGCCCGCTACTTTCGAGGCGCGGGAGGCACGAACTAGGGGCTGCTCGCCCCTAGTAACCCCGGAGAGGTGGGCTCCAACTCAAAATGCTGGAGATTCGTGCATTCGCACGAAGATCTCTTAACCGCATTTTGAGCCTCCGCCGATTTGCTGCTCCGCAGCAGACTTCACGCTTTTGATGGACGTAAAGTTCTGCTAAGACATAACGCCATCGGCGAAGCCGTAAATCGGAGAAACGAGAAAAAAGCGTTTAGCGAAGCGGCTAGCTTTTTTCCGTTTCGACTTCTCCTTTGGGGTCTGAAAGGGGCGAGCAGCCCCTTTCTCGTGGATCCAGCGCGTCGAAATCGCTGGTGCTTTTCTGGTTCTCTTTTGACATCAAAAGAAAACAATTAGCCTTAATGCAAGAGCGCTCTGTCCCGCGCACCGGCGCGTGATGCCGTCAATCAGTAATAATTTCAAAATCTGCTTTCTTTTCAATGCCGTATTGCGCAAAATACCCCTCTTCCAGCGGGATCCACCGCTCCACAAAATTCGAATACAGCTCCCCCTCCCGTTTGCGGAGCCGCCGGGCCTGCTCATCGGGAGAGCAGGTGACGAATATTCTTATATCATAATAGGGTGCAAGGCTGGGATGATGGCTGTAGCTTCCCTCCACGATGACCAGCGGCGCAGAGCCGAGGGGACGCGGCGGCAGATAGGAACCTTCGCGGCAGGAGTAGGCCCGGTAGGAGAATGCCTGCCCTGCCCGGGCGGGAGCGACGACCTCATTCCGCAGGCGCCGGATGTCCATGTTGGCGCAGGGAATCTTCTCCCAGCCTGTGACTCGTCGGGATGGCGGGAGATAGAAGTCGTCGGTGTGGACGGTGATGCTTTGAGGAAAACGCTCTGCCAGCTGTGCGGCCAGCGTCGTTTTGCCGCTGCCGCAGCGGCCATCCAGTGCGACGAGGACGGCGGACCGTCGGGCCAGACGGTCCGCGATGGCCGAGGCCAGCTCTTCGGGTGCGATAAGATGCATGGGGATACCATTCCTTTTTATCGTAAGTCAAGAAATTAGTGCAACATCCAAACAGCATATTTGCGATATGCAATTCAACGCTGTTGCTGTTGCATTAAAAAGTTGAATTGCTATATCAGCTTTGGCTCAGTATAGCACGGCGGAGAAAATGGAGCAAATATTTTTGCAAAAAAGGTGTTGACACAGAGCCGGACCTATGGTAAGATAATGCCACGTTAGAAACGACTAACCTAGAAGCGGAAGAAGCTCGAGATGGGCAAGCTGCCGCATTCTTTTTGAAGTTTTAGTTAGCTCTTTCTAACTATATCTCCTGCATAAGCACCACACGGCAGGAGATAATAGTGGAAAACGGGCAGGGAGGCCGAAGACATGGAACGCAACTTTGAGACAGTCATGATCGAACAGTGCGCCCCGGTGCTGGCCAGCTTAAAGCCTGCGGGACTTTTCCGCTACGAGACGAGCGACTGCGCCGACCTTGCCTGCCGCGTCCGCAGCTGGAACGAACAGCTGGGCGAAAAGGGCCTCTGTGTCCGCGTCCTCAAGGGCTGTGTGCGGACCCATCGGTATCTGGTGTATGTCTACCGCGAGAGCAAGCTCCGCGCTGTGCTGTCCCAGCCGCAGGTGCGGGATTTCCTGTGCAAGGAAGGCTACACTCTGCCTGAGCAGTCGGACGACTACGCGCCGCTTTTGCGGCAGCTGTCCCGCCGGCTCTGCTGCGAGGCTGATTTCCCCCATGAGATCGGCGTATTTCTGGGCTATCCGCTTTGCGATGTGGTGGGCTTTATCGAAAATGCGGGCCGCAACTTCACCTGCTGCGGCTGCTGGAAAGCCTATGGTGACCCCAGTGCCGCCCAGCGGCATTTTGCTCAGCTGAACAAGTGTACGGCAGTGTATCTCCGTCTGTTCCGCAGCGGCACACCCATCCAGCGTCTGGCTGTCGCAGCCTGACGCTCCTGAATTTTGACATTCTCTTCCAAATACTCTCTTTTTATCCTGGCGCCCGCCAGAGCGAAACCACGCACTGGCGGGAAGAATCCTCCTTTTGACACGCGGCCGCTCGTTGCAGAATACCCCCTGCACCGGGCGGCTGTGTCATTTGCGGGGAGTGTAAAAGAGAAAAATCGTAAATATGCGCAAACAAAGTTAGCATATAGAAACTGTAAAAATCTTCTTGAAATAAGGGAAGAAAATTTGTTTGTTCATACAAACTAACTTTTTTGAGCCGGAAAATGGTTGACAATGCGGGTTAGTAAGTATAAACTATCAATGCTGATAGTTGCGACTGACTAACTGCCGTGGCTTTTCGGAGGGGGATGCGGGCATGAGCGAGCGCGTTGCGGCGTCTGGCTGGTGCGACCATCCCCGAGGACGAAAAAAGCGAACTGAAAAGCTCCCCGCAGAATGGGGAGCAGGAATGGGAGTGGAACAATTATGATGCCTTTGACTATGGCAAAAGCAGGCGACACCGTCACCATCCGGAAGATCACCGGCAAGGACGAAGTGCGTCTGCATCTGGCGGAGCTGGGTTTTGTGGTGGACAGTCAGGTGACGATCGTCAATGAGATCGCAGGCAACCTCATCGTTCAGGTCAAGGAGAGCCGTCTGGCCCTCGACAAGACGATGGCAAACCGCATTATGATCGGCTGAGCAGCGGCAAAACGCTGTTTGGGAGACGCTCCGAAACTGGATAGTCTCTGAATAGAAAGACAAGCAGAGGAGGATTTTTATGAAGACTCTGAAAGACGTTAAGGTCGGCGAGACTGCCACCGTGGCGCGCCTGCACGGCGAAGGCCCGGTGAAACGCCGCATCATGGACATGGGCATCACCAAGGGTGTGGAGATCTATGTCCGCAAGGTGGCCCCTCTGGGTGACCCGATGGAGCTGACCGTGCGCAACTACGAGCTGAGCGTGCGCAAGGCCGACGCCGAAATGATCGAAGTCGTTTGATCGCAACGAGAGGAAAGGAGCTGCAATGAGTATCAAAATTGCACTGGCCGGCAACCCGAACTGCGGTAAGACTACCCTGTTCAACAATCTGACCGGCTCGAATCAGTACGTCGGCAACTGGCCCGGCGTTACCGTCGAAAAGAAGGAAGGCAAGCTGAAGGGCGAGAAGGATGTCATCATCCAGGACCTGCCCGGTATCTACTCCCTGTCTCCGTACACTCTGGAAGAAGTCGTCTCCCGTACTTACCTGGTCAAGGAGAAGCCCGATGCCATCCTGAACATCATTGATGGTACCAACATCGAGCGTAACCTGTACCTGACCACTCAGCTCATCGAGCTGGGCATCCCCGTGGTCATGGCTGTCAACATGATCGACCTCGTCCGCAAGAACGGCGATAAGATCGACCTGAAGAAGCTGAGCGCCGAGCTGGGCTGTCAGGCGGTCGAGATCAGCGCCCTGAAGGGCGAAGGTACCGAGGCTGCTGCAAAGGCTGCTATGGCGGCTGCAAAGGCAGGCAAGGCCGGCGAGCTGCCCCACGTCTTCACCGGCAGCGTCGAGCACGCCATCGCGCACATCGAGGAGTCCATTCAGGGCAAGGTCGATGACCGCTTCCTGCGCTGGTACGCCGTCAAGCTGTTTGAGCGTGACGGGAAGGTCCAGGAGGAACTGAAGCTGCCCTCCGACCTGATGGCTCACATCGACCAGCACATCAAGGACTGCGAGGCTGAGATGGACGATGACGCCGAGAGCATCATCACCAACCAGCGTTACGCCTACATCAATGGTGTCGTCGATAAGGCTGTCAAGAAGAAGGCCCGCGTCGAGCACCTGACCGTTTCCGATAAGGTCGACCAGATCGTCACCAACCGTGTGCTGGCTCTGCCCATCTTCGCAGTCATCATGTATTTGATGTACTCCCTGTCCATGGGTACTTCCATCGCAGACGGCGGCTGGGCCATCGGTACGTTTGCGACCGACTGGACCAACGACGTCCTGTTCGGTGAGATCGTCCCCAACGCGCTGGGCGGTTTCCTCGAGAGCATCGGCGTGGCGGGCTGGCTGTACGGCCTGATTATGGACGGTATCGTCGCCGGTGTCGGCGCGGTCCTGGGTTTCGTTCCCCAGATGCTGGTCCTGTTCTTCCTGCTGTCCATCCTGGAGGACATCGGCTATATGTCCCGTGTCGCCTTCATCATGGACCGTATCTTCCGTAAGTTCGGCCTGTCCGGTAAGAGCTTTATCCCCGTGCTGGTCGGCACGGGCTGCGGCGTCCCGGGCGTCATGGCTTCCCGTACCATCGAGAACGAGCGTGACCGCCGCATGACCATCATGACCACCTGCTTCATCCCCTGCGGCGCAAAGATGCCCATCATCGGCCTCATCGCAGGTGCGATGTTCGGCGGTTCTTCTCTGGTGGCTGTCTCTGCTTACTTCATTGGCATGGCTGCCATCATCTGCTCCGGCATCATCCTGAAGAAGACCAAGGCCTTTGCGGGTGACCCCGCTCCCTTCGTCATGGAGCTGCCCGCATACCATATCCCTGCCTGGGGCAACGTCTTCCGTGCTACCTGGGAGCGCGGCTGGTCCTTTATCAAGCGTGCTGGTTCCGTCATTCTGGCTGCTACCGTCGTCCTGTGGTTCCTGCAGGGCTTCGGCTTCGAGAACGGCGCCTTTGGCATGGTGGAGGATCAGGACAACTCCGTTCTGGCTGCTATCGCAACCAAAGTCGCTTGGATCTTCGCTCCTCTGGGCTTCGGCAACTGGAAGGCTACCGTCGCTTCTGTCTCCGGCCTAATCGCAAAGGAGAACGTCGTCGGTACCTTCGGCGTCCTGTATCACTTCGGCGGCGAGGAGCTGTCTGAGAACGGTGATGAGATCTGGAACCTCGTTGCGGCAGATTACACCGCTCTGAGCGCTTACGCATTCATGATCTTCAACCTGCTGTGCGCTCCCTGCTTCGCTGCTATGGGCGCTATCAAGCGTGAGATGAACAACGGCAAGTGGACGGCATTCGCCATCGGCTATATGTGCGCACTGGCTTACTGCTCCGCTCTGGTCGTGTACCAGCTGGGCGGCATCATCACCGGCGAGCTGAGCTTCAACTTCTTCACCATCGTGGCTGCTGTCATCCTGGTGGCCTTCATCTACCTGATGGTCCGTCCCAACAAGTATGTGAACGACAACGAGGTCAAGATCGACGTTTCCAAGATCAAGTAAAAACTTCTCAAAACGCGCTGAAAGGAGTGCATTGTTATGATGGAGTTCCTGGCTGCTAATTTCAATCTGCCGACGATCATCGTCGGAGCCATCGTGTTTGGCGGTGTAGGCTGGATCACCTGGCACTCTCATAAGCATGGTGGCTGCAGTGGATGCAGCGGCGGCTGTGACAGCGGTTGCAGTGGAAACTGCAGCGGCTGCGGCGGTGGCTGCCACTGAGCGATCGCGTAGGAGAAGGGGGCGCGGGTCAAGGCTTTGGCCCGCGCCCCTTTTGTAAACCAAGAGTTCGTGTGATATAACGAAAAGAGAGTGATACGAGATGGAACTGACGCCAGCACACCTGCGGTACCTGCTCGCGATCTATGAGGTCTCGCAGACCCATCTTGACATCAGCTCCCGCAGCATCGCCGAGAAGCTGGGCGTGACCAAACCCTCGGTGGTGCGGGTGATGAACCTGCTGATGGAGCGGGGGATGATCGTCAAGGAGTATTACGGCAAGATCTACCTCACCGACCGGGGCATCTTCGTGGCCCGGGAGGTCAAAAAGCAGCTGGACAAAGTGCTCGCGCACTTCCCTCCGGTGGAGGAAGCGCTGACCGATGAGGAGCGGTTCACCGCCGCCCTCGCCCTGACGGCGGCCCTGCCGGAACGGGTGTTCACCGGCCGGTACGACCAGCTGATGGGCGCAGAGGAAGCGCCCTCTGCCGCAGGCTGATGCCTTGAAAGGCAAAAGAACCGGACTCCGCGGAGTCCGGTTCTTTTCGTATGCGGGTCCTCAGACCAGATAGCCCTCGAAGCAGTGGAGGTCTTCGGTCTTGACGATGCCTTCGAGGTAGAGGCCGTCTTCGCGGTACTCCTCGAGCTGGACGCTGCCGCGCTCCCGCATGGGAGCGGCGAGGCCCAGCTTATCGTAGGGCAGGAGAACGCGGATGGTGTGGACGCGGTCGCTGAGGGTCTCGTCCAGCTTGGCCAGCAGCTTGTCGAGGCCGTAGCCGGTCTTGGCGCTGGTGAGCAGGATGTCGGGGTCGAAGCTCAGCGCGCCGGGCTTGTCGCACTTGTTGTAGACGGTCAGGCGGGGGATGTCGGCGCAGTCGAGGCCGTCCAACACTTCGTCGGTGACGGCCAGCTGCTCCTCCCGCTGCTCATCGCCAGCGTCGGCCACCCGCACGATGACGTCCGACCATGCAGCCTCTTCCAGCGTGGATTTGAATGCTTCCACCAGATTGTGGGGCAGACGGGAGACGAAGCCGACGGTGTCCACCAGCAGCACGGCCATGCCGCTGGGCAGGACGAGCTTCCGGCTGGTGGGGTCGAGGGTGGCAAAGAGCATATCGGCTTCGGCGACGCTGGGGCCGCAGAGGGCGTTCATCAGGCTGGATTTGCCCACATTGGTGTAGCCCACGAGGCTGACCACCGGCATTCCGGTTTTGGCGCGGGCTTTCCGGCTCTCGCCCCGGCGCTTTTCCATCTCGGCCAGTTTCTCAGCCAGTGCGTCGATGCGGGCGTGGACGTGGCGGCGGTCAAGCTCGAGCTTCGTTTCACCGGCACCACGGCGGGCACCGCCGCCGCCGCCACCGCCGCCGCCCTGACGGCTCAGGCTTTCGCCCATGCCCTGCAGGCGGGGCAGACGGTAGCGCAGAAGCGCCAGCTCGGTCTGCAGCTTGCCTTCGTTGGTCACGGCACGGCTGCGGAAGATCTCGAGGATGAGCATGGTGCGGTCGATGACCTCGAGGCCGCCGAGGGCCGTGGAGATGTTGCGGATCTGGCTGCCGGTCAGCTCACCGTCGAAGACGGCGCACTCGGCCCCCAGCTCTGCTGCGGCAGCAGCGGCTTCTTCCAGCTTGCCGCTGCCCAGCACGATGCCGGTCTCAGGGGTCTGGCGCTTCTGGGTGACTTCGGCCACGGCCTCCATGTGGTTGGCCTCACACAGCGCAGCCAGCTCGGCAAGGCTGCGCTCGCAGTCCCACAGGCCCTGGTCGAGGGCGAGAAGGATGACCTTCGTCGGGGGAGTTTCGACTAGAATATCGTAAAGTTCGCTCAAAATGATTCCTTTCTGTTATTCGTTTGGAGAATATAGCGATCCGTAGTGTTCTCGCGTCAGGGCATAGCACTTGCAGGGGATCGCTGTACCGTCGAATTTATGGTAGACGGCCTCGTGGTCGTAGACAAAGCCTGCTTTCATCATGACTTTGCCGCTGGCGGGGTTCTCCACGGCGTGGGAGCAGGCAAGCCAATTACTGTCTGTATTCTTGAACCAGTATTCTACCAAAGCGTTCAGAGCCTCGGTGGTGCAGCCTTTGCCCCACCATGCTCTGCCGATGCAGTAGCCCGGCTCCCAGATGCCCTCGGAGAGGTCAAAACCCGGCCATTCATTTCGCTGTGCCGGTTCTCCCAGCAGGCTGTTGTAGATGCTGATGGAGCCGAACACCTGTCCGGTGGCCTTTTCCACGATGGCCCACTGGTAGTAGTCCTCGTTGGGATAGAGCAGCGCCCATGCGCTCAGAAGCTCCTGCGTCTCGGCCACATCCTTGTGCGGCGTCCAGCGCAGCCAGCGGGTGACCTCCGGGTCGTTGGCCCAGTTTGCGTACATCATCGGGGCATCCGACGGCATAAGGCGGCGCAGAAGCAGCCGCGGCGTTTCGATTTCCTGTGTGCCGGCGTGGCGCATGATACATTCCTCCCAACCATTGTAAATATGCATAGAATAGCACAAAACCGGCTTCGGCGCAAGCAAAATGGGCGGCTTCGGGGCAAAAATGCTTGACAAGTGCGCAAACTTCATTAAACTGAAGATGACTGCACAAAAATTCCATCCCGGGGAAGCCGGGAAAAATAGAGGGAAAAACGAAGGAAAAGGAGAACCTTTCTATGACGGACATCCGAGAGTATCTTGCCCATAAGCCGCTTTTGTTCGACGGCGGCATGGGTACCTATTATAAAGCGGCACCGGGCGCGGACTGCGAAATGGCCAACCTCACCGACCCCGAGGGCGTGAAGAAGGTCCATGCGGAATATCTGGCCGCAGGCGCACAGGCCATCAAGACCAACACCTTCGGTCTTCCCCGGATGGCGGCGGCCCAGATGCCGGGCTGGGAAGAACTGGCCGAGGCGGGCTGGAAGCTGGCCTGTGATGCCGCTGCGGAGAAGGATGCCGCCGTCTTTGCGGACCTCGGCCCGGCCCCGGACACTGAAGCTGCCCCGGCCAGCAGCGCCTACGGCCTTGTGGCGCAGCAGTTCGCCGCACTGGGTGCAAAGAACTTTCTGTTCGAGACGCTCAGCTCCGATGTGGGCATTGTGGAGGCCGTAAAGGCATTGCGTGTGGCTGTGCCGGACGCCTTTGTCATGGTGTCCTTCGCGGTGCTGCCGGACGGCTACACCCGCGAGGGCCTGCTGTTCCGCGACCTGCTGCGCCGGATGGAGCAGAGCGGCGTGGTGGACGCCGCGGGACTGAACTGCGTCTCGGCCCCCGGCGCGATGAAGAAACTGGTGCAGGGCCTTGGCAAGACGCTGCTGCCCCTGTCGGTGATGCCCAACGCGGGCTATCCGGTGGTCACCCGGGCGCGGGTGCTGTATCAGGGCAAGCCTGAGTATTTTGCCCGGGAGATGGGGCAGATCGCCGCTGCGGGCGTCCGTATTTTGGGCGGCTGCTGCGGCACGACGCCCGCCCACATCGCGGCCCTGCGTGCAGAGCTGGATGCCCTGCCCCAGCAGACCGAAGCCGCTCCGGCAGCGAAACTTTCCACTGGGACTGCACCGGCGGTGGAAAAAGACGACACTTTCCTGCGGAAACTGAACGCAGGTGAGAAGGTCATCGCCATTGAACTGGATTCGCCCCGGGTGGCCGACCTGAGCGGCTATCTGGACGGCGCACGGCGGCTGCAGGCCGCAGGCGCTGACCTGCTGACCATCGCCGACTGCCCCATCGCACAGGCCCGGATGGATTCTTCTCTCGTGGCCTGCCGGGTACACCAGGAACTGGGAATGTGCGCTCTGCCCCACATGACCTGCCGCGACCGCAACCTCAACGCCACCAAGGCCCTTCTTCTGGGCCTTTACGCCGAGGGTGTGCGGGAGGTGCTGGCCATCACCGGCGACCCCATCCCCACCGCAGAGCGGGACGAGGTGAAGAATGTCTACCAGTTCAACTCCCGCAAACTGGCCCAGTACATCGTCTCGCTGGCCGGGGAGGGCCGGGAGATGCCCTCGGCCATGACCGTCTTTGGTGCGCTGAATCTCAACGCCCGGAACTTTGACGTGGAGCTGCGCCGGGCCGTGGAAAAGTTGGAAAACGGGATGTCGGGCTTCCTGACCCAGCCGGTGCTGTCGGCACAGGCGGTGGAGAATCTCCGCAAGGCCCGCCAGACACTGGGCGAACGGGCTAAAATTCTGGCCGGCATCATGCCCGTGGTCAGCCAGCGGAACGCAATCTTCATGGAGAACGAGATCAACGGCATCCATGTGGAGGAGGACATCATCCAGCGCTTCGCGGGCCTCGACCGGGAGCAGGGCGAGGCGCTGGGCCTTGAGGTGTCGATGCAGATGGCCCGGGAGGCTCTGCCCTACGCCGACGGCTTCTATCTCATGACCCCCTTCAACCGTGTGGCTCTGATGGAGCGGCTCATTGCCCGGCTGAAAACGGAGCTTCTGGACGCGGAAGGCTGAAATATAGATCAATCGTTGAAAGCGCCGCAATGAGATGATAGTATAATAAAGAGCAATGAATCGAAAAATCTCGGCCTTCTGTGTGCCATGACGATGCAGCAGGCCAGGCCCGAAAAGAAAGGGGCATAAGGAAAAATGCGGACACGGTATACCCTTATCAATATGGTCGTCAATGTGGGTGGACAGCTCATGAATCAGGTGCTGCTGTTCATCAGCCGGATGGTGTTCATCCACTACCTGTCGGCGGCATATCTGGGTGTCAACGGACTGTTCACCGATGTGCTGGGCATCCTGAACTTTGCAGAGCTTGGCATCGGCACGGCGATGATATACAGCCTGTATGAGCCGGCTGCGAAGAATGACGAGCATCGGCTGGCGCAGCTGATGAACCTTTATCGGCTCCTCTACCGTATCGTGGCGGTCGTGGTGCTGCTCGTGGGCCTTGCACTGATGCCGTTTCTGGGCTTTTTCATCAAGGACAGCAGCGGCATCGAGCATCTGCGGCTCATCTATCTGATGTATGTGGCAAACTCGGTCTGCTCCTATCTGCTGAGCTATAAAAACTCCATCTATCTGGCCTACCAGAAAGCCTATGTCCGCAACCTCTGGGCGCAGCTCTGCGACGCGGTCAAGACGCTGCTCCAGATCGTCCTCATCGTGCTGACTGGAAACTTTATCCTTTATCTGGCGGTGCAGTTCGTGATGCAGTTTATCCCGAACATCATCGTATCGGTCAAGGTGGATAAGGAATTTCCCTACCTGAAAGAATGCAGGGAGCTGCCGGAAAAAGAAAAATTTCACGGCATCCTGCGGAACATCGGTGCCATGAGTTTCCACAAGCTGGGAACGATCATCGTCCGGAACACGGACAGCCTGCTGATGTCCAGCTTCGTGGGACTGCTGTCGGTGGGTATCTACTCCAATTATAAGCTCATCTTGTCCGGCATCGACAACCTGTTGAACAAATTCTCGAATGCCTTTGCCGGAAGTCTGGGCAATCTGGGAGCCATCGAGGATGAGACGCGGGTGTACAGCATCTACCGGGAACTGGATCTGATCTTCTTCGTGATCTACGCCTACTGGACGGCGGGAGCGTTCGCGCTGTTCAACGCCTTTATCACCCTCTGCTTCGGCGCGGAATACTGCTTCTCCACGGCGACGGTCGCCGTCCTCGTGACGGAGTTTTACGTTTCGGGTCAGCGGAGGGTCAACGTGCTCTTCCGTGAGGCCAAGGGCCTGTTCTGGTACGACCGGTACAAGCCGCTGTTCGAGTCGGCTATCAATCTGGCGGCGTCCCTGCTGCTGGTGAAGAAGTTCGGCGTGGCCGGCATTCTGGGCGGAACGATCATCAGTACTGTGACGACCTGCCTCTGGATGGAGCCTTACATCCTGATGCGCTACGGCATCCGGGAAGACTGGCAGGGCAAGCTGAAAGACTACTTTGTCCGCTACGCCGAACGCGCCGCTGTCGTCGCAGTGCTGGCCGCTGTGTCCTACGGATGGGTAAGCTTCTGCCCGGCGAAAAACATCGGCTGGTTCCTGCTGGACGGTGTGCTGTATACGCTGCTGTTCGGGGCTGTCATGGTGGTGCTCTACCGGAACACGCCGGAGTTCGATCGGCTCAAGGGACGTGTCACGGCTGTCCTGAAAAGGAGAAAAGAATAAGATGGATGCAAAAAAGCCCCTGATCTCGGTCATCGTTCCGGTCTATAACGTCGAAAAGTATCTGCCGAAGTGTCTGGACAGCCTGCTGGCCCAGACGTGGCAGGAGCTTGAGATCATCGTGGTGGACGACGGCTCCCCGGACAACAGCTGGGGCATCATGCAGGAATACGCCCGGAGGGACAGCCGCGTCCGGCCCATCCGGCAGAAGAACGGCGGTCTGAGCGCGGCCCGGAATGCAGGTGTGGAGGCAGCACGGGGCGAGTGGATCGGTTTTCTGGACTCCGACGATTACGTGGCCCCGGAGATGTATGAGCGGCTCTACCGTGCAGCGGCAGAGCAGGGAGCGCAGATGGCGGTATGCAGCTTTACATATGTGACACCGGACGGAAAGCCCATCCCCCGCACTTCTCCCATCACGAAGAATGAAGTTCTGAGCGGGATACAGATGATGGAACGTCTGGCAGGACCACAGAACTGGTACTATATCACTGCATGGAACCGTCTTTACCAGAAAAAGCTCTTTGACACTGTCCGCTTCCCAGTGGGAAAACTCCACGAGGACGAGTACACGGCCCACCTGTTCTACTGGCAGTGTGAGAGGGTGGCCATTGTAAAAGAGGCAATGTATTACTACGTCCAGCAGGACGGCAGCATCATGCACACGGAGTCTGTCCGGAAGCGGGTGGAAGGCGCTGCGGGAATGCTGGAGCGGGCAGATTTTGCGCTGGAACACGAGGTGTGCAGTCTCGCGTTCGCCTCCTGCAACGGCGCACTGGGCCGCATCGTTTTTGCAAAGGGCGGCTCGGAGGAGGAGCGTCAGGCGCTCAGACAGGTGAGAGAGCAGGCCGACCGGATCATCGACCGGCTGCTCCGGGTGCCGGGATACCGCACCGAAAAGGCAAAGGTGGCGCTGTTCCGCCTGTCGCCCGCACTTTACCACCTGGCCCTGAAAATTCGGGGGGGGGGCAGAGGAATCTATGGACGGCTGTGAAAAATTTTATCCAGAGCAAAAAGAGATTGACAAAACGCACAAAAAACGCTATATTCTTTTTATAAATGCAAGGAAAAAGAGTGTGCGCTGTTTTTGCCATCCAGAGAGCCGGGGGCTGCTGAAAACCCGGTATGGCGGTGCGGCGTGCTGTCGCTTTTGAGCAGAGGCGGGGAAAGAGGAGTAGTCGCCTCCGGGTCTGCCCCACGTTATCGGGGCATCAAGGGGCATACGGCAGAAAGCCGTGTGCAATTTGGGTGGTACCGCGGTTATATTACAGCCGTCCCATGGAACGCTCCGTGGGGCGGCTTTTTTCGTCCCACCAATCAATCATCCGGGAGGATTCTCTATGAAAGAACTCGCAAAACAGTATGATCCGAGCCAGGTGGAAGACCGCATCTACCAGTTCTGGCTGGATGGCGGCTACTTCCACACCAAGGCCGACCCCGACAAGAAGCCCTACACCATCGTGATGCCCCCTCCGAACGTCACCGGCCAGCTCCACATGGGCCACGCCGTGGATAACACCATGCAGGACATCCTCATCCGCACCAAGCGGATGCAGGGCTATGCCGCCCTGTGGGTGCCTGGCACAGACCACGCTTCCATCGCTACGGAGGCCAAGGTCGTGGAGGCCATGCGTGCTGAGGGCCTGACCAAGGAAATGGTGGGCCGCGACGGCTTCCTGGAGCGCGCCTGGGCCTGGAAGACCAAGTACGGCAACCGCATCGTCAGCCAGCTCAAGAAGCTGGGCAGCAGCTGCGACTGGGAGCGTGAGCGCTTCACCATGGACGAGGGCTGCTCTGAGGCTGTCAAGGAAGTCTTTGTCCGCCTGTACGACAAGGGCCTCATCTACCGCGGCAACCGCATGGTCAACTGGTGTCCCCACTGCAACACCTCCATTTCCGACGCCGAGGTGGAGTATGAGGAAAAGGACGGCAGCTTCTGGCACCTGCTCTACCCGGTCAAGGAGACCGGCGAGATGCTGGAACTGGCTACCACCCGTCCCGAGACCATGCTGGGTGATACCGCTGTTGCCATCAACGGCGATGACCCCCGCTATGCTCATCTGCACGGCTGCCATGTCATCCTGCCCCTGCTGAACAAGGAGATCCCCATCGTCTGCGACGAGCACGCCGACATGACCAAGGGTACCGGTGTCGTGAAGATCACCCCGGCCCACGACCCCAACGACTTTGAGGTCGGCCTGCGCCATGACCTGCCCATCGTCCGCGTCTTCACCTACGACGGTCGCATGACCGGCGCCGCCGACAAGGCTGCTGCCGACGCTCTGTTTGCTGCAGGCAAGAACACCGTCAACGAGCCTCATGTGCTGGACTGCGGCAAGTATGCCGGCATGACCACCCTCGAGGCCCGCAAGGCCATCCTCGCTGACCTGAAGGAGGGCGGCTTCCTGAAGGAGATCGAGCCTCTGAAGCACGAAGTCGGCACCTGCTACCGCTGCCACTCCACCATCGAGCCCATGGTGTCCAAGCAGTGGTTCGTCAAGATGGAGCCGCTGGCCAAGCCCGCCATCGAGAGCGTGGAGAAGGGCGACATCAAGTTCGTGCCGGAGCGCTTCACCAAGAACTATATGAACTGGATGAAGAACACCCGCGACTGGTGCATCAGCCGCCAGCTGTGGTGGGGCCACCAGATCCCGGCCTGGTACTGCGACGACTGCGGCGAGACTGTGGTCGCTAAGAGCGCACCCTGCACCTGCCCCAAGTGCGGCGGCACCAAGCTCACCCAGGACCCCGATACCCTCGACACCTGGTTCTCTTCCGCTCTGTGGCCCTTCAGCACTCTGGGCTGGCCCAATGAGGAGAGCGAAGACCTCAAGTATTTCTATCCCACCAACACCCTCGTCACCGGCTACGACATCATCGGCTTCTGGGTCAGCCGCATGATCTTCTCCGGTCTGGCTTACACCGGCAAGGCTCCCTTCGACACCGTCTGCATCCACGGCATCGTCCGCGATAGCCAAGGCCGCAAGATGTCCAAGAGCCTCGGCAACGGCATCGACCCGCTGGAAGTCATCGCCCAGTACGGCGCTGACGCACTGCGCTTCATGCTGGTGGACGGCTCTACCCCGGGCAATGATATGCGCTACAGCGAGAAGAAGGTGGAGGCTGCCCGCAACTTTGCAAACAAGCTGTGGAACGCTACCCGCTTCGTGCTGATGAACCTGCCCGAGGACTTCCAGCCCGGCCTGCCCAGCGAGGAGAAGCTGGACATGAGCGATAAGTGGGTGCTGACCAAGCTGAATCAGGTGGCCGGCGCTATGAGCGACAACCTCGACCACTACGAGATGGGTCTGGCCGCTGCCAAGATCAACAGCTTCATCTGGGACGTCTACTGCGACTGGTTCATCGAAATCGCAAAGCCCCGCCTGAACTCCGGCGACGCCGAGCAGGCCGACACTGCCCGCCGCGTGCTGGTGTATGTGCTGGACAAGGCCCTCAAGCTGCTGCACCCTTTCATGCCCTTCATCACCGAGGAGCTGTATCAGGCTCTGCCCGGCTCTGCCGAGACCATCATGACCCAGAGCTGGCCCACCTTCGATGAAGCTCACAACTGGGCCGACGAAGAGGAAGCTTTCGAGAAGGTGATGGACTACATCAAGGCGGTGCGTACCATGCGCACCGAGATGAACGTCCACCCCGCCAAGAAGACCAGCATGATCATCGAGACGGCTGACCCGGCTCCCTTCCAGAGCGCCGAGGTCTATCTGGCAAAGTTCGCCTTCGCCACCGATGTGACCTTCACCGAAAAGTATGAGGGCAGCACCGACGGCATGGTGCAGGTGTCCACCCACGCCGCCCGCGGTTTCATCCCCATGATGGAGCTCATCGACCGCGACAAGGAGCTGGCCCGTCTGAACAAGGAAAAGGCTAAGGCCGAGAAGGAACTGGCCATGTTCGAGAACCAGCTCAACAACCCCAAGTTCGTCGAGCGCGCTCCCGCCGCTCTGGTGGAGGACATCCGCAATAAGCACGCCAAGAGCCAGGATAAGCTTGCCAACATTGAGCAGAGCATCAAGGCTCTGGGCTGATGCGGAAAACGGGTCCTGATATGCAAAAAACTTCTCCCTGGCTCATTGCGGCACGAGTCATCTTTACCTTTGCGCTCATTGCCTGCATCGTCTTCATCTTTTCCAACTCCATGCAGATCGGTGACGTCTCGGAATCGGCAAGCGGACGAGTATTGCTCCTGATGAAAAAGGTGTTCACCCGTCTGGGAATGCCCGGCGTGGCGAACCATCTGACTATGCACTTTGTGCGCAAGCTGGCACATTTCTGCGAGTATGCGCTGGAAGGCTTCCTGCTCACCCTCTGCCTGCGGGTCTACACCCGGCACTTTTTCGTTCACATCTCGTGGCCGATCCTGGGCGGTCTGCTCACGGCTCTGACGGACGAGACCATCCAGATGTTCAGCGATGGCCGGAGCAGCCAGCTCACCGACGTCTGGCTGGATCTTTCGGGCGCGATGGCCGGTATTCTGGTGGGGTTGTTCTGTCTGGCCCTGTGCAGGATGTGCTGGCTGCTCTACAAACATCGAAACGAGGATTGACGCAATGACCATCGAACAGGCAAACGAATATTTTTCTTCTCTGCCCGAGGGCTTTGCCCCGGCGGAGGAGCTGCGCGCTGCCCTGACGGCGGATGTCCAGAAGGTGCAGTTCGTCGGTGTGGCCGGCACGGCGGGCAAGACCGCTGCTGCCGGTCTGCTGGCGGCCATCCTGCGGGAGGCGGCGTTCCACGTCGGCTTCTACCGCGCCGGCTGTGAGCCGCTGTCGGCCCGCATCGCCATCGGCGGCGTGTCGGTGGACCCGGTGCTGCTTTGTCAGGCTGCCGAGGATCTCAGTGCCGCAAAGGCTCTGCCCCGTGAGGCGGCAGAGCTGGCGGCTGCGGCCCGCTGCTTTGGTGCGGCGGGCTGCAAGCTGGCTGTGGTGGAGCTGCCGGATGCCGGTCTGGCATCGGCCCTGCCCCAGATGCCGGTCTGCGCCGTCACGGCCATCGGCCCGGACGGCGTGAGCCGCTCAGTGGAGCGTCTGGCCGCACTGGCCGCAGGCGTCATGCGGAAAGACGCCGTCTGCGTCACCGCGCCGGAGCAGCCGAAGGCTGTTCTGAGTGAGCTGGTGGTGGCGGCGGCCAAGGCCGAGTGTGAGCTCGTCGTCCCCGACGCCGAGGACATCACCTTCCTTGAGGCGGAAAAGTTCACCAGCAAAGTGGACTATGGCGGATACACCGCCCCGCTGGCCTTCCTGGGCCGTCACGCGGCGGGCAATGCCGCCGTCGCGGTCGAGCTGGCGCTGGCCCTCTGGCGCAAGGGCTTTGAGATCCCCGATGAGGCCATTCTGGCGGGTCTTGCCGCTGTGGAGAACCGCAGCAGCATCCGCGTCCTGTCCCAGAAGCCCCTCATCATCCTCGACGCCTGCCGTACTCCGCAGCAGGCTGCAGCCCTTCTGCGCGTCCTCAATATGGCGAAAGTACGCCATATGAGCGCCGTTGTCGGCCTGACTGAAGAGGAAGGCGCGGAGTCGTTCCTTGCCGCACTGGAGACCGGACTGACTTCAGAAGAGCAGAAGAAGGACAAGAGCACTATGCCCGGCATGGGCGAAAACCCCTTCGACAAAGTCTTCCTTGTCGCCCCGGCGGGAACGGAAGCGGCGCTGGCAGAGCGCCTGACCGAAAAGGCACGGTATCACTTCGACGCGGTGTTCTGCCCGACGCTGGCCGAGGCCGTGGAGCAGGCGAAAGCCAACAGCCGCCGCGGCCTGCTGGTCTGCGGCAGTGAGGCCATCGCCCTCGAGGCGGAAAAGCTGCTGGAGAACCGCTGAGCGACACCGTTCTCTAAAAAATAACCCGAAAGACCTGTACACTGAAAAGGTGTACAGGTCTTTTCTTTATGCCCCAAAAAAGGAGATGAGGATATGGCGACAGTGACCTTCAGCGCGGCGGACGATGTGCTCTACGCCTATCTGGTCGGCGAGATCGACCACGATGCGGCGCAGGGGCTTCGCATCCAGCTGGACGACGCCCTGCTCACCCGCAGCCCGCGCATTCTGGTGATGGACCTCGGCGGAGTAGGGTTCATGGATTCGTCGGGCATCGGGCTGATATTGGGGCGGCAGCGCTGCGCCCGGACGCTGGGCGGCAGTCTGCGCATCCAGCACGCGCCGGAACAGCTCCGGCGGGTCTTACAGCTTGCAAGCATCCCCTGCACCGAGCCGGGCGGGGAAGTATCAGGAGGGATATAAATGAAAGCGGAAAACAGCGCAAAGATCCAATTTGATTCGCTCAGTGCAAACGAGGCTTTTGCCCGGGGCGCAGCGGCGGCCTTTCTGGCTCGGTATGACCCCACCGTACCGCAGCTGGCCGACATCAAGACGGCGGTGTCCGAGGCAGTGACCAACTGCATCGTCCATGCCTACCCGGATGCCATCGGTCCCGTGACCCTGAGCATCGCCGTCTACCCGGAGCGGCTGGTGAAGATAACGGTGACGGATAAGGGAATCGGCATCCCGGACGTCGAAAAGGCCATGGAGCCTCTCTTCACCACCGGCAACCCGGAAGAGCGCTCCGGTCTGGGCTTTGCGGTGATGCAGAGCTTTATGGATAAGGTCAAGGTGTCCTCTCAGCCCGGAAAGGGGACGCGGGTGGTACTGACCAAGCGTCTGGATGAGCGCTCTACATAATAAAGAGAAAGAGGGCGTCGCAATGGTAACGGACAAGACCCGGCGGAGCACATTCATCGAGCAGAATCTGGGACTGGTGCATTCCTGTGCCGGACGGTTCCGGGGGAGAGGCATTGAATACGACGACCTCTACAGCGCCGGGTGTATGGGGCTGGTAAAAGCGTATGACGGGTTTGATGAGTCGCGCGGCGTCTGTTTTTCCACCTACGCCGTGCCGGTCATTCTGGGAGAAATCAAAAAACTGTTCCGGGACGGCGGCACCGTAAAGGTGAGCCGGTCACTCAAAGAGCTGAGCCTGCGCATCAATGCGGCCCGGGAGCATCACAGCAAGCTTTGCGGAGCAGAGCCTACTCTGTCGCAGCTGGCAGAGGAGCTGGGAGAAAGCGTGGAGAATATCACACTGGCTATCCAGGCGGCGCAGCCTGCGTTGAGTCTGACTCCGGAGAACCGGGAAGAGAGCGACCGTCAGATGGATATTCCGGTAGAGTCGCCGGAGGAAGAACTTGCGGATAAGATAGGTCTGGCGGAGGTATTGAAGAGCCTGCCCGAAGAGGACAGGCTTATTATCCAGCTTCGCTTTTATGGGGGCAAGACCCAAAGCGATACGGCAAAACTGCTCCATACCACGCAGGTACAGATCTCCCGGCGGGAGCGCAAGATATTAAAGGTGATGCGGGACAGGCTGTTGGACGAATGATGAACAGAGCGGCCAAATCTGAGAGAAAAAACTGCGCAAAAGGACGAACCGCAAAATAATTCAAAAAAAGTGAAAAAAGGACTTGCTTTTTGAGGGGGTCTGTGCTAAAATACATTACTGTCAGGCGAACGTCTGGCACAAACACCTCCAAAAAAGTGACAGGAAAAGTACGAAGGTTAATTGGTTCTCCTAAGAATTTCAAAAAATCTTCAAAAAAGTGCTTGACAATCTGGTACTTCGGTGGTAAAATAAATGAGCTATCAGCCGCTTGGCTGAGGCGCTACAGGACCTTGAAAATTGAACAATATCGAAAAA
>ERZ836829.169-NODE-169-length-103623-cov-8.259607_pt1 | contig 103623 bp, 119 predicted proteins | sample MGYA00519574_ERZ836829 | MGnify/ENA primary metagenome ERZ836829 (study PRJEB31850, sample SAMEA3708808) | human gut metagenome | biome: human gut; feature: human-associated habitat; material: faeces | place: China | collected 2014 ...
AGTATAAAAGATCCAGAACCATTGAAATTTTGCCGTCGTTTTGAACGGTTCGCAGCAAACTTGGTCGATTGTTTGAACGTAGCTGCGGGCATTTTGGCTCGCAGCCAGTGAGTTATCGAAGGAAAGTTCGCGTATAAGCGACCGTTCAAAACGGCGTGCAAAATTTCTGGTCTGGATCTTCTATGCTATTATTTTGTTTTTCTCATATACACATTAACGACTACATTTCAAATTAAGCTTTCATACTCAACTGAATTCGTTTCTTATCCATATCTACACTGACTACAGTTACATCCACAACATCTCCTACACTGACTACCTCTAATGGATGCTTAATAAACTTATCTGCCATCTGCGAAATATGCACCAATCCATCCTGATGCACTCCAATATCCACAAATGCACCAAAATCAATTACATTACGAACCGTTCCTTTTAATTTCATTCCCGGTTTCAGATCTTTCATTTCCAAAACGTCAGTTCTAAGGATTGGTTTTGGAAGATCTTCTCGTGGATCTCGTCCTGGTTTTTCCAGTTCTTTTACGATATCTTTTAGTGTAATCTCTCCAATTCCAAGTTCTTCGGATAATTTCTTGTAATCTGTGATCTTTTTACTGATTCCTCTGAATCCTTCTTTGGATAATTCTTTTGTTGAATATCCTAAATTCTTTAGTAACATTCCTGTTTCTTTGTATGTCTCTGGATGTACGCCAGTTGCATCGAGTGGTTCGTCTCCTCCAGATACTCTTAGGAATCCTGCGCATTGTTCGAAGGCTTTTGGTCCTAGTTTGGCGACTTTTAACAGCTGTTTTCTGTTCTTGAATGTTCCATTTTCTTCACGGTAGGCTACGATATTTTTTGCAACTGCTTTGGATACTCCGGAAACATATTCTAACAGTGATGCAGATGCTGTATTTAAATCGACTCCGACTTTATTTACCGTTGCCTCAACGACTCCTCCTAAGGCTTCGGAGAGCTGTTTCTGATTCATATCATGCTGGTACTGTCCAACTCCGATGGCTTTTGGTTCGATCTTTACTAATTCTGCCAGTGGATCCTGAACTCGTCTTGCGATGGATGTTGCACTTCTCTGCCCTACATCGAAATTTGGAAATTCTTCGGTTGCCAGTTTACTTGCAGAGTATACGGATGCTCCTGCTTCATTTGTGATAACGTATTGCACTGGTTCTTTGATCTCTTTTAACATATCAACGACGATCTGTTCGGATTCTCTGGATGCAGTTCCATTTCCGATAGAGATCAGGGTGATTCCGTATTTTTTAATGAGTCCCTTGACTACTTTCTTGGCTTCTTCCACTTTATTTTGTGGGGCTGTTGGGTAAATGACTACGGTATCTAATACTTTTCCTGTTGCATCGACAACTGCTAACTTACATCCTGTACGAAATGCCGGGTCCCATCCGAGAACTACCTGTCCTGCGATCGGTGGCTGCATAAGGAGCTGTGTTAAATTCTTTCCAAAAACCTTAATTGCTTCTGTACTTGCATTTTCAGTCAATTCGTTTCTGATATCACGTTCAATGGATGGTGCGATCAGTCGTTTGTAACTGTCTTCAATCGCTGCAAATAAGGCTTTTGTTGTATTTGGATTCTTCTTTGTTACAATCTTTCTTGCAAGGTATGATGCGATCTTTTGCATATCCGGCTCGATCTTTACCTGAAGGATTCCTTCTTTTTCTCCACGGTTGATCGCAAGAATTCGATATCCTGCAATCTTCTTCACTGGTTCTTCAAAATCATAATACATCTCAAACACAGAAGATTCTTCTGGTTTCTTCGCTGTTGATGTAATCTTTCCATGATCCCATGTTGCCTTACGGATCCATGTTCGGTATTCGGCATCATCTGCAATATGTTCGGCAATAATATCATTTGCCCCTTTTAAGGCATCTTCTACCGTCTTTACATCTTTTTCTTCATTGATAAATGCTTTGGCTTCATTCTCCAATGGTTCTTTTGTCATCTGCAGAAGAATCAGATTCGCCAGCGGTTCTAATCCTTTTTCCTTGGCGATCATTGCTCTGGTGCGTTTCTTTTGTTTGTATGGACGGTATAAATCTTCCACTGCAACAAGAGTCTTCGCATCTTCAATCTGTTTTGCCAGTTCTTTGGTCAGTTTCCCTTGTTCTTCAATATTTTTCTTAATTGCTTCTTTGCGTTCTTCTAAATTTCTTAAATATAACAGTCTCTCATGGAAATTACGGAGTGTCTCATCGTCTAATGAGCCTGTCATTTCCTTTCGGTATCTGGCAATGAACGGAATCGTGTTGCCTTCATCGATCAGTTTGATCGTTGTCTCTACCTGTCCTCGTCTGATTCCTAATTCTTCTTGTAAAATTTTAATAATATCCATCTTGTCTTCACCTTATAAATCTACTTCTATTGTCTGTCCTTTTGGTACAAACTGGCGGTATTTGACCCCTGCCATATCAAACATCTTCTTGGATGCTTTCGTTGCGTCACTGTCTGCGTATTTATCCTGCATATAAATAACTTCCTTCATGCCGCTTTGAATGATCGCTTTTGCACATTCATTGCATGGGAATAATGTTACATACACACGCGCTTCATCAAGAGAACCTCCTCCATAATTCAGGATGGCATTTAGTTCCGCGTGGCATACATAAAAATATTTGGTATGCAATGGATCTCCTTCCCTCTCCCATGGCATGTCATCATCATCACATCCTGTTGGCATTCCGTTGTAGCCGACAGATAAAATCTTATTATGATCATTCACAAGGCACGCACCTACCTGTGTGTGTTCATCCTTACTTCTCTGGGCAGATAAAATGGCAATCCCCATAAAATACTGGTCCCAGGAGATATAATCTTTACGTTTCATAGTTTATATTCCTTTCTGAATCTGTGTAGATATATTTTATTTCTCTATAATCTCAATCAAACATTCATGTTTCTTAGTTGTTTTATTATAATTAATTCCAACAAGCAATACTTTTCCAGCGGGAAGTTCTCGAACCATTGTATAATATTCACGGGCAAAATAAAACGCAAGATTAATTGTACAGCTAAGTGAATTTTCATCATTGTATTGAATGATGGAAATTTCTTCATGTGCTTTCGCAATTCCATCAGCAACGCTTTCTTCATCCAACGCCCAAAGTGCTTCTAACAATTTACGAGAATCTTCTACTGATTCCGCTACTCCATACCAATTCATAGTACTGATTGCATTAACATATTCCTGAGAAACCTCTTTATTCGGAATTCTTACTGTTTCATTTGTACTGTCATAGGTCAAATAACCCAAATGTACTAGTAATGTCAACACGTCATCTTTTGTCGCAAATGTAGTCATATCATTACTGAATGTTCCAACATTCACCTGTACACACTCTCCTGCAAGCATTTTGATTACAGAATCTTTTAATCCATCCATATCCATCTGGATATAAATTTTTAATGCTTCGTATGTTTCTGTCTGATTCCAGTAAGTTCCGAATTTGTGGCGCATCATAGCTTCTACCACAGATTTTGGATTATATATAGAGTAGTATTGATTTCCTACCTGTCGATGTACAAGCAATTGATATCCATCATACCATGTTTTTGCTTCGTCAAAATTCATCTCATATTTTTCACATAAGAAAGCAGTTTCCTGCTCGGTGAATCCAAAATATTCTGCCAGATCACCGGGATCCGTCATAGAATATTCGGTAAACATATTTAATGCTGAATGAGAACCATACTTTTTAACAGGCAGTATACCCGTCATATATGCCAATGCCACATAATCTTTATCTTTCAACCATACTCTTAAAAAATCTAAATATTTCTTCTGTGCGTTATAATCTTGCTGATATTCCCGAAACAGGCAGTCCCACTCATCAATTAAAATAACAAATGCACATTTTGTCTTACTGTAGATATCTTTCATAACCTGAATCAAATTGTCTTCATCTCGAAACTGAACATCTGCAAAATGATCTTTCAGATCAAATATAAGATACTTCTGTAACATAGCAATCATATCATCTATACTATGCGTCATACTTAAAAATTCCTGCATATTGATTTTCAATACATCGTACTGATTACGATGTAGTTTATATGAATCTGATTTACTAATTTCAAGTGAGTCAAACAACGCTGAAGAATCTTCTCCCCTCTCATAATATGCAGCCAGCATATCAGCAGCCATCGATTTACCAAAACGTCTTGGACGACTAACACAAAGAAATTTCTGACGAGTATTAAGAACTGCATTTGTCTTTTCAATTAATCCTGTTTTATCTATATAAATCTGAGAATTCAAACTTTCTTGAAATCCTTTATTGCCTGGATTTAAATAACTACTCATTCTAATCCCTCCTGTCAAATCTTCTACTACAAATTGCCTGCATATCTTATATTCTTTACAAAATGAGGTGTTAAATATTATTTTACCACACTACAATCCATGTTCCAAACTAATATTTCTCAAGGTTATATTAAGTTTTAATGTCAAACCAGACTTTTATTCCAACACCTATCAGCTTCCAATCCCCAAATCAAAAGCCAATACAGTACAACATACACACCCCTAGTGATTTGAACAACCTTCCGTGTATATGAGAAAAAATAAATAATAATAAAGGTCACCCGACCATTAGAATTCTGCCGTTATTTTGACGGGTTCGCAACAAATTTGGTGCATTGTTTGAGCGAAGCGAGTTATGCAAGGAAAATTTGCGTATAAGCGACCTGTCAAAATGACGTGCAGAATTCTCTGGCGGGTGACCTTTATTATTATTTATTTTTTCTCATATACATTCGAACGACTAATCTTCAAATTACATCTCAAATTCTTCATGCGCCGCATTCATTGCCTTAACCATATCTTCCTGGTTTACAAGCACAGTAACACGGATCTCAGATGTAGAGATCATTCGGATATTCACGTCTGCTTTATATAAAGCATTAAACATACGAGCTGCCATTCCATAGTGGTTTAACAGTCCTTTACCAATGATAGATACTTTGGCAACTTCTTTGCTTGCCTTGATCTCTTCATAATAGCTGTCTGGAAGGTAATCTTCTAATGCTTTCACTGCGATGTCTAATTCTTCTTCTTTGACTGTGAAGGAGATATCTTTCTTGTCGTTATGTCCAACAGACTGAAGGATCATATCTACGTTTACATTCTTCTTTGCTAATACGTTGAAGATCTTGAATGCCATACCTGGTGTATCTTCAATTCCCATAACTGCGATTCTTGCTGCATCGTCGTCTCCTGCTACACCGCTGATCTCGTTGTCTCTTGATTTTACGCTTTCTTTTACGACAGTTCCTTCTTCTGTTGTAAGACTTGATCTAACAACTAAAGCAACTCCATGTTTCTTGGCAAGTTCTACGGAACGGTTGTGAAGTACTCCGGCTCCAAGTGTTGCCATCTCTAACATCTCATCGTATGTGATCTCGTTTAATTTCTTAGCATCTGGTACTTTTCTTGGGTCTGCTGTGTAGACTCCGTCTACGTCTGTGTAGATCTCGCATGCGTCTGCGTGTAATGCTGCTGCAAGTGCTACGGCTGTTGTATCAGATCCACCACGTCCAAGTGTTGTGTAGTTATCAAACTGGTCAACTCCCTGGAATCCTGTAACGATAACGATCTTTCTCTGTTCTAATTCGTTCATGATACGGTCTGTATCAATTCTCTTGATTCTTGCATTGCTGTATACAGAAGTTGTATGCATTGCTACCTGAAATGCGTTTAAAGAAACTGCTGGAACTCCAAGAGAATCCATTGCCATTGCCATTAATGCTACAGAAGTCTGTTCTCCTGTTGTTAATAACATATCCATCTCTCTTCTGGATGGGTTTGGATTGATCTCTTTTGCTTTTGCGATCAGTTCGTCTGTCATCTTACCCATTGCTGATAAAACAACAACAACGTCATTTCCTTTTTTGTAATCTTCAATACATCTTTTTGCAACGTTCATGATACGATCTTTATTTCCTACAGAAGTACCACCAAATTTTTTAACTACTAGCATCTTGTGCCTCCTAAAATTATTTCTCTTATTTTTGTAATAACCGATTCATTAAATCATAAGCGTGGGAAATGACAAGTCCTGTCTTTCTCGCTGCTTCTTCGCTGTACTCTTCCTGACCTTCATAATCTTTCGTGCTGTCGTAGATCATAAATGGTATCGGTTCTTTGGAATGGGTACGGATCGCAATTGGTGTCGGATGATCCGGTCCGATCAGAATTCTGAAATCCTCTCCGGCTTTCTCAAGTTCTTCTTTGACAACCTTTACAACTTCTTTATCAAGATGTTCGATTGCTTTGATCTTATTCTCAAGACTTCCCTGGTGACCCATCTCATCAGGTGCCTCTACATGAATATAAGCGAAATCGTCATTTTTTTCAAGTAGTGCTTCGACTGCTGCCATTGCTTTTCCATGATAATTCGTGTCAAGACCGCCATTTGCCCCCTCAACATCGAGATTTCTCATGTTCGCTCCGACTGCGATTCCTTTTAACAGATCGACTGCGGATACCATGGCTCCGTTCATTCCAGTCTTCTCTTTAAAATCATCCAGTGCTGGTTTCGTTCCTGCTCCCCAGAACCAGATGCTGTTTGCTTTGTTTAAGCCTTTCTTGGCTCTTGCTTCGTTGATCGGATGGTGATTTAAGATATCAAAACTCTTCTTCATCATCTCTTTTAACTTCTCCTGTTTTGGAAGATACTGCCCGATCTTCTGTCCCAGGACATCATGAGGTGGGATAAGTTCTACCACTTCTCCATGATCCCAGATCGTTAAATGGCGGTAGCTGACTCCAGGATAAAATTTATATTCATCATCTTCTAATTCTTTTCTCACAGCTTCGATAAGGATTGCTGCTTCTTCAGAAGTAATCTCTCCTGCACTGTGGTCGATGATCGTCTTATCTTCATAATCTTCGTCTTCAGATACGGTTACAACGTTACATCGAAGTGCGATATCTGTATCTTTCATATCAACACCGATGCTTAATGCTTCAAGTGGTGATCTTCCAGAATAATAAACCTGTGGGTCATATCCTAACATGGAAAGATTGGCTACATCACTTCCTGCTGGTAAATTAGATGGTACGGTGTAAGCGATTCCCTGTTCGGAAACTTTCGCCATCTCATCCATCACTGGTTTGTCTGCTAACTGAAGTGGTGTCTTCCCACCTGCTGCTTCGATTGGCTCATCAGCCATTCCATCTCCTAAAACGATAACGTATTTCATTCTGCCCTCCAAAAATGTGTCATGTATATTTATACATCTATTCCATTGCAATTACTTTTACATAAGATACATCTTCTGTCTTCTCGACATCCTGAATCATTGCCGAGACATTCGTCTCACTGTCTTCAATATCAACACTGACTGTTAAGAGTCCCTTTCCATTGATTGGGATACTCTGATGAATCGTCAGGATGTTTGCCTTGTAAAGTGCAAAAATGTTAAGGATCGAGGCTATAACGCCCGGCTGGTCATCAACTTCGATCACAAATGTGATACTTCGTCCCTTCTTACCAGCGTAAAATGGAAAAATATCGTCCTTGTACTTGTAATAAGAACTTCGGCTGATACCTACCATCTCTGTGGCTTCTAATACAGAAACTGCTTTCTTGGAATCTAACAGCTTCTGAACCTCTAACACCTTTAACAACACTTCTGGAACTGCTTTCTTTTTAATTACATAATAGTTTGTTTCTTTCATGTCTGGTTCCTTTTGTTTTCCTGTGGTGTACAGTTGTCTTTGCACAAAATACTACCACAGATATTTTTAGGATGCAATAGAAAATTTGTTTTTAAAATAAATACATTATCTGATCGGAAGTTTTTCTAAGGAATATACTGGTTCTGGTTTTGTGATATTACACTCGATCCATGCCTTATCTGATGCAAAGAAATCACGGAATCTTTCATAGATTTCTTTCTTATACTGGTGTTTATCAATACCCATGCAATATCCATTCATTCCAAGCTTACTGATCAGATACCCTGTTCTCTTAAAATATTTTTGCTGTGTGCATACAATAAATTTCTTCTCTGGAAATGCTTCCGTGCAGCGATAGATCGTTGAATAAGTATCAAGTCCTCCATCATCGATCAAAATATCTTCTTCAGATACACCACGATCTGTCAGGAATATTTTCCCTGCCTGATTTTCTCTTGCTGCACCGGATAGAATGATCTTTGGCACTTTCTTTTCCTGATATAGTTTTAATGCACCATTTAAGCGGTCTTCCAATGCATAGGATGGCTTTCCACTTTTATATACAAGACAGCCCGGCACGATCACATAGTCAGCCGTATCAATCTTCTCTGTTTGATTTACAGAATATGTTTTGCGGTCTGTCTTTAATTGTACGTTACAAAAGATTGTGAATAATAAGCCGAGTACACCTAATGATACTCCTGCTACAATGATTGTTTTGATTACTTTTCCTGCCATTTCCCTCACCCTTTTATTTTCATTTATCTTATTGTTTTATCTGTTCTTCCGAACCTGCTTAATTCTCTTCCTGCTTACTGTTGTTATCCCACGCAAGATAAGCATTCATAAATCCATCCAGATCTCCGTCTAACACTGCACTTGGATTTCCACTTTCAAAGTTTGTTCTGTGGTCTTTTACCATTGTATATGGCTGTAGGACATAAGATCTGATCTGGTTTCCCCATCCATTATCTCCGACATCTCCACGGATATCAGATAGTTTCTCCAGATGCTGCTGCTGTTTTAACAGATACAGTTTTGTCTTTAACATCTTCATTGCCTGATCTTTGTTCTTATGCTGTGATCTCTCATTCTGGCACTGTACAACGATTCCTGTTGGTAAATGTGTGATACGGATTGCGGAGTCTGTTTTATTGATATGCTGTCCACCGGCTCCACTTGCGCGGTATGTGTCGATTCGGATATCTTCATCTGCGATCTCAACTTCGATATCATCTTTGATATCTGGCATTACATCACAGGATGCAAACGATGTCTGTCGTTTTCCTGCTGCATTAAATGGAGAAATGCGGACAAGACGATGAACACCTTTTTCAGATCGTAAATATCCATAAGCGTTCATTCCTGTGATCTTCACTGTAACGGATTTGATTCCTGCTTCGTCTCCGTCAAGATAGTCAAGAACTTCCGTTCCATAACCTTTCTTGCCTGCCCATCTCGTAAACATACGATAAAGCATTCCTGCCCAGTCACAAGACTCTGTTCCACCTGCCCCGGCATGTAACGTAAGGATCGCATCATCCTTATCATATTCACCTGTTAACAGTGTTGAGATGCGTAATTCCTCGTATGTTTTCTCAAATTCATCCATCAAATCGGTGGCTTCTTCGATCAGATCTGCATCTTCATCTTCCTCTGCCATATCGATCAATGTCTCAATATCTTCGTATTTTGTCTTGAGATCATCGTATTCTTCCACAACACCTTTTAAGCTTTTGACTTCTTTCATAACATTCTGGGATTCCTCAACATTATCCCAGAATCCTGGTTCTTCCATATTCAGTTCTAACTGATCAATTCTCTCTTTTTTTGCTTCTAACGCAAGGGAACCACTAAGATCTTCTAGTGGTTCCTGAAAAGAGTTTAATTTATATTTTAATTGTTCTGCTTCAATCATTGATAAAAAACTCCTTATTTATTTCTTCCGCAGCAGTTCTTATACTTCTTGCCGCTTCCGCATGGGCAAGGATCATTTCTGCCGATTTTTGCTCCTTTTCTTACATAAGGCTTCTTCTCAACTTCTGCATCTTTGTTTGTTCCTGTGATCTTTGGAGCTTCTTCTCTCTCGATCTTCTGCTCAACCTGTACATGGAACAATGCGCCTGTTGTTTCTTCCTGAATTGCCTTTGTCATATCATTGAACATCTCAAATCCAGCCATACGGTATTCAACAACTGGATCTCTCTGTCCATATGCCTGAAGTCCGATTCCTTCACGTAACTGATCCATATCATCAATATGATCCATCCACTTGCGGTCGATGACTTTCAGTAAGATGATACGTTCAATCTCACGAAGATCAAAGTCTTCAAATTCTTTTTCTTTCTGTTCATATAATGCAACGGTTTCTTCCTGTAATCTTGCTACCAGATCATCAACTCTTCCAGAAGATTTCTCTGCATCTGTTAATACAATCTTATTTAATGGCACGATTGGAAGTAATTCTGCATTCAGTGCTGCAAGATCCCATTCTTCTGGTGGAAGTTCATCACTGATCACCTGATATACATGGTTTGCAACTGTCTCTTTCATCATTCCTAAAACAGATTCTTTCATGTCATCTCCGTCAAGAACACGGCGGCGTTCTTTGTACATGACTTCTCTCTGTTCATTGTTAACTCTATCGTAGTCTAACAGATTCTTACGAATACCAAAGTTGTTATTCTCGATCTTCTTCTGTGCTTTCTCGATCGTCTTACTGATCGTCTTATGCTGGATTTCTTCTCCTTCTGGAATTCCAAGTGCATTGTATACACTGATCATTCTTTCAGATCCGAATAATCTCATCAGATCATCTTCCAGTGATAAATAGAACTTAGATTCACCTGGATCTCCCTGACGTCCGGCACGACCACGTAACTGGTTATCGATACGTCTGGATTCGTGGCGTTCTGTACCTATGATCTTTAATCCGCCAAGTTCAGCAACTCCATCTTCCAGCACGATATCAGTACCACGACCAGCCATGTTTGTAGCGATCGTTACTGCACCGATCTCACCTGCGTGAGAGATGATCTCTGCTTCTTTTTCATGGAATTTTGCATTCAGTACGTTGTGTTTGATTCCGCGTTTCTTAAGCATTGCACTTAGTTCTTCAGACATCTCAATTGTGATCGTACCAACTAAGACTGGCTGTCCTTTTTTGTGAGATTCAATGATGTCTTCAACAACGGCATTCATCTTCTCACGTTTTGTCTTATAGATCGCATCATCATGATCGATTCTCTGAACTGGTTTGTTTGTTGGGATCACAACAACGTCCATTCCATAAATCTCTCTAAATTCCTGTTCTTCTGTAAGCGCAGTACCTGTCATACCTGCTTTCTTATCATATTTATTGAAGAAGTTCTGGAATGTGATCGTTGCAAGAGTCTTGGATTCTCTCTTAACCTTTACATTTTCCTTCGCTTCAATCGCCTGATGCAGACCGTCAGAGTAACGTCTACCTGGCATGATACGTCCTGTAAATTCATCGACGATCAGTACTTCATCATCTTTTACTACATAGTCTTTGTCTTTGAACATTAAGTTATGTGCACGAAGTGCTAAGATGATGTTATGCTGAATCGCAAGGTTCTCTGGATCTGCAAGGTTCTCGATGTGGAAGAATTTCTCGACTTTCTTCACACCATCTGCAGTCAGCATGATCTGTTTGTCTTTTTCATTGACAAGGAAATCTCCGTCTTCTTCGATATCCTCGTTCATTAAGATATCCATCTTAGATAACTCACCGTCAGAACTTCCTCGTTCCATCTGGCGTGCTAAGATATCACATGCACGATATAATTCTGTAGATTTTCCACTCTCACCGGAAATGATCAGTGGTGTTCTTGCCTCATCGATCAGTACGGAATCGACCTCATCGACGATCGCATAGTGAAGATCTCTCTGTACCAGATCTTCTTTCTCGATGACCATGTTATCTCTTAAGTAGTCAAATCCTAATTCGTTGTTTGTAATATAAGTAATATCGCAGTTATATGCTTCACGGCGTTCATCATTTTCCATGTCATTTGTAACAACACCAACGGTTAATCCAAGGAAGTTATGAACTTTTCCCATCCACTCTGCATCTCGAGTAGCCAGATAATCGTTGACTGTTACGATATGAACACCTTTTTCTTCTAATGCATTTAAATATGCAGGTAAAGTAGATACTAAAGTTTTACCTTCACCAGTTCTCATCTCTGCGATACGTCCCTGATGCAGGATGATACCACCGATCAGCTGAACACGATAATGTTTTAATCCGATCGCACGGCTGCTGGCTTCTCTTACGACTGCGTATGCCTCTGGTAACAGATCGTCTAATGTCTCTCCGTTTGCAAGTCTTTCTTTAAATTCAACGGTCTTATGTCTTAATTCTTCATCTGACAGTTTCTGCATGGACTCATCCAGTGCTTCGATCTTGTCAACTGTCTTGCTGATTCGTTTTAGTTCCTTATCACTGTGAGAACCAAATACTTTATCAAATAAACCCATAAATAATCTCCTAAGTTTCTTTTTACAATTGTTCTATCCTGTATCGTTCTGCCTCTGGCAGCTGATATCAGGGTAGACTTATATCTATTATATAGTCTTTGCTATTGTAACACTTAACATTATAAGGTGCAAGTTAACTAATTGTAAAAATTCTCAATAAAATATAAACTTTTTATAATATGAGGCACTAATTCCGGGCATGCAAAAGGAGATCCTTATCACTAAGGATCTCCTCAAGTTTCCGATCTTCTAAAATTCAGGTTCGATCAGTCCGTATGTATTTCCTTTTCTCTTATATACAACATTGACTTCAAATGTATCAGCATTGCGGAATACAAAGAAATCATGTCCTAATAATTCCATCTGTACACAAGCTTCTTCTACATCCATTGGTTTGATAGCAAACTTCTTGCTTCGGATGATTCTGATCTCATCATCTTCCACTTCATCTTCCTGATCCATAAACTCCTGCTTGAAGCTTGTTCCATCATGTTTCTGATTCATAAGTCTTGTTTTATATCTGCGGATCTGGCGTTCGATCACATCTACTACCAGGTCAATAGATACATACATGTCTTCACTGCCTTCTTCAGCACGGATAATGTGCCCTTTCATAGGAATGGTAACTTCTATCTTCTGTCTTCCCTTCTGAACACTTAACGTTACATTCACGATCGTATCGTCAACTAAATATTTGTCGAGACGTCCGAGTTTCTCTTCAATCGCTGCTTTGATACCTTCTGTAACTTCAATGTTCTTTCCACTAATAATGAATTTCATGGCTCCCATCTCCTTTACCTTTTTTGTATGAATTCATTATAACATATAATTCTGATTAAGAAAACAAAATCTTTTTATAAATAGTGAACAAAACATATGTTTCTTTTCGAAGTTATCCACAGTTATTATTTGTCGAATTGTGGATGTGGATAATGTGGATAACTCTGTGGGTAACTCATTTTTGGCTAAAATATGCCATTTCTGTATGTTGATAACTTTGTGGGTATTTTGTTAGCAATATGTGTGTAATTTTTCCACAAAAAAATCAACCTGCTTTTTGTTATACAACTAGCACAAATCGTCAAAAAGCGGTTGATTTTTAATTTATGAGTCACTATATAAAAATGTCTCAAATTGTCTGAAAATTAGGCATTTTGGAGATATCGCTCGACAGAGTACACACAGTTGGCACCATCTGACACAGCAGTCACTACCTGACGGAGATTTTTGCTTCTTCCATCTCCTGCGGCGAAGATTCCCGGAATCTTTGTAACGCCGTCTTCTCCTGCGATAATATATCCTTTTTCGTCTGTTGATAACTTTCCGGATAAAAGTTCGGAAGCTGGTTTTGTTCCCACTGCAATGAAAATTCCATCAACATCTAGTAACTTATCCACATGGTTATCTACATCTTGTATGTGAAGTCTCTCCACGACCTCATCTCCATCGATTTTTGTCACGATCGTATTCCATAAAATCTCGATCTTATCATTCTTCTTTACTTCATCCTGAAAGATCTTTGCACCGCGGAATTCATCTCTTCGGTGGATCAGATAAACTTTTTCACACATACGGCTTAAGAACAATGCATCTTCCAATGCAACATTCCCGCCACCGACAACTGCTGTTACCTTATTTCTGAAAAATGCTCCATCACATGTTGCACAGTAAGATACTCCCATTCCTTTTAGTTTTTCTTCTCCTTCAACGCCCAGTGTCTGATGCACAGCTCCGGTTGCAAGGATGATCGTCTTTGTTTTAAGAACATCTCCATTTTTCAGAACGATCTCTTTGATCTCATCATCTGCGTGAATTTCTTTTACCTCTGCGGTGATGCTTTCAACACCGAGTTCTTTGGCATGTTCTGAAAATTTCATTCCAAGATCCATTCCATTTGTCTTTGGAATTCCCGGATAGTTATCGACTTCATAAGTTTGTACGACCTGTCCTCCCGGCATATATTCTTTCTCGATCACAACAAAATCAAGCATAGCTCTCTGTGCATAGATTGCTGCAGACATTCCAGCTGGTCCGGAACCTATGATTACTAAATCGTATATTTTCATGATATTATCTCCTTTTATTCAAAGTTTCTGCCTTATTCTTTCTTCGTTAGTTTTAATAAAACTCCACTGTATCTTGGAAGTGTGATCGTAAGCTCACTGTCTTTTCTTTTTTTCTTTAGATGAATATTTTCTTTACGTTTCTTCATCGTTCCACCATACTGTTCCCATTCAGTATGTAACAATGTTCTTCTCGTATAGTGTCCTTCGATCGTTAATTTATAATCTTTCTGTTCTTTGTCAGAGAAATTAAAGATTCCAACGATCATGTGATCTGCCGTTTTTCTTCCGATCGCATAAATGCATCGCTCTTCCTGATGACAATCAAGCCATTCAAAGTTTTCTCTATGATAATCGTAATGGAAAGCTTTTTCCTTCTTGTAAATGTCATTTAATTTGATCATATATTTATGGAAGGCATCATGAATCGGATATTTTAAGATCATCCAATCTTGTTCCTGTGCCTCGCTCCATTCTCTGATCTGTCCAAATTCATTCCCCATAAAGTTTAATTTCTTCCCTGGGTGGATCATCATATACATATACATAGCCCTTGCCTGTGGAAATTTATCTTCATAATCCCCATACATCTTCTGTAAGATCGTTGCCTTGCCATGCACAACTTCATCATGACAATATTCTAACATATAACGCTCATTCCAGAAATACACCATCGAAAATGTTAGTTTGTGATAATCACGACTTCGATATTCTGGACCCGTCTGAAAATATTCCAGAGTATCGTGCATCCATCCTAAATCCCATTTGTAATCAAATCCTAACCCGCCTTTCCATACAGGTTCTGTCACACCTGGATAAGCAGTGGAATCTTCTGCGATCAGCATGGCGGTTGGATGGCGTTGTTTTAAACCTAAATTGAATGCTTTTAAGAAGTCGATCGCTGTATCATTGACTCCTCTGCTTTCATCTCCCTGCCAGTAGATCAGGCGGCTCACTGCATCCATACGGATTCCATCAAAATGATACTCTTCCAGCCAGTAGTTGGCTGCGGATTGCAAGAAACACTGAACTTCTCTTCTGGAATGAATAAAGTTACAACTTCCCCATTCACTCTCTCCAGTATCCTTATTATCGTATTCATATAATGGAGTTCCATCATATAATTTCAGTCCATATCCGTCCACTGCAAAATGAACTGGAACAAAATCCATAATGACTCCAATCCCTGCCTGATGCATCATATCGACAAATTTCATTAATTTATCCGGGGTTCCATAACGTTTCGTTGGTGCAAAAAATCCAGTGTTTTGATATCCCCATGATCCGTCAAATGGATGCTCTGACAGTGGCATTAATTCTACATGGGTATAGTTATTTTGTTTTAGATATGGAACGAGCATCTTGGCAATCTCATCATACTGATACCAGCCATTCTCATCTTTGTTGTTCATTCTCCATGAACCCATATGCATCTCATAGATATTAATGGCATCTTCCATTCCGACACTTCTCATCTGCATCCATGATCTGTCGTTAAATTTGTATGTTGTGATATCTCTGATGATCGAACATGCTCCTGGTCTTAGTTCCATTTCAAATCCATAAGGATCACAATGTTCCTGCCGATTTCCATCTGGCCCATAGATGCAGTATTTGTACATCTGTCCTTCTTTGGCTTTATCAGAGTAAAATAAAAAGAAACCACTTTGTGCATCTTGTTCCATAAATTCTTCATTCCAGTCATTAAACTCCCCAATGATCGATATCCTGGAGGCTCTTGGTGCGTAAGTTACAAAACGGATCTTATCACCGTCTTTGTGCGCACCCATATAACGATATGCATCAAATAATTTTCCATCATAAAAATCTTGCCGGTTCATGTTTGTGCCTCCTTTTATCATACAACTGTTGTTTTTCATTCATATGTATATTATAATAAATGTATGTGTATACAACAACCACCAAAATAGTGTTTTTGGCGATTATCAAACATTTTTTATTTTTTTGTAAATTATCTTTTTTATATGATTTTAAAGGAGTTTTTAATATGGTAGAGAAGAAAACTGATCGTCGTATTTTAAAGACGAAACGTGCCCTCAGAGAGAGCCTGCTTTATTTGTTAAAAGAAGAGCCAATACAAAAAATATCCGTTTCCCGCCTGTGTGAGAAATCGGATATTAACCGCAGTACATTCTATACTTATTATTCCAGTCCGATGGATCTTCTGGAGTCGATTGAAGATGAGATTTTAAATACGCTGGAAGAAGATATGATCCAGTTTGAGAAGGAAAATTCGATTTCTCAATTGATGGATTCTATTATCTTTTATATCAGTGAGCATAAACAGCTGGTGAGACTTCTGTTTTCGGATCATGGTGATCCGGGATTTCAGAACAAACTTCTGCTTGCCACACAACGTTGGACGATGCCAATGTGGCAGAGCCGAAGACCTGATTATGATGCGGAGGCTTTGTCTTCTTTGCATATTTATATTGTGAGCGGGTGTATGGCTGTGATCCGACAGTGGATCACGGGTGGATTTAAGGAATCTAAGGAGGAAGTTTCTTCGATGTTGGAGAAATTGTCTGCTTCTACTTCGGTGGGATTTTTGCAAAGGAAATAGTTTTATACGAAAACAGGAATGATCTTTTTCATCATTCCTGTTTTGTCTATATTACTTTATTTTCATTTACTTTTTCTCCAAGTAGTTCCTGCACAGGTATATCTAATAACTCTGCAATCTGTGTCAAACTTTCGGCATCTGGAACTGACTGTCCATCTTCCCATTTTGAGATTGTCTGCCTGGTTACATTTAATCTCAATGATTCCTGCTCTACTTATCTTATTTATTTTTTCCAATTACAAACTCATTCAACACTTGCTGAAGTCTTTCAAAAAACATGCTGGCATGATATCCATCTGCTGCCGCATGTGATATCGTTAAGGCAGCAGATAACTTTCTTCTGCCCTCTTCTTCCACATATTTTCCAAATGTAACAATTGGAAACAGATTCGGTCTTCCCGTTGGCACCCATGTGCTGTAGCCTGTGAAATCCATCCATGGCACACAGGAGATACAGAAAAAGTTTGGCGGCTGACCTTCTTTTCCTTTTGGTCCTTTGACATCTTTGTATGTTTCCATATCATTTATAATATTTCGATAGCATGTCTGAAAATCATCATCATAATAAGACCAAATGTCTGAAAATGTATGATCGTCTTTATGAAAGATCGTAAAGTTTGGATGCATCACATCAAAGTAACCAGGTCTTTCTTCCTGATCGACTCCCATTTTAAATTCTTTCTTTTCATTGATGACTTTTCCTGCACAATAAATAAATGCTGGATAAAACTTTAATCCACATTTCTTGACCTGCTGATACAGATTTTCCACATCCAGACGTACTGTGACAGTATAACCGCATGGTATCATCTGCATATAATATTCAAAATGTTTCTGTCGTTCCCATTTTTCTGGGTCTAGTAAATGAAACATAATCAGACACCTTCCTTTTTAGTCTTTCGATTTTCCAAAATTGTTCCGTTGCCTTCACAATTCTTAGATCATCTCATATCCACCTAAAACTACCGGCATTTTCAATACTTCCAATACTCTCTCAAGCAATACTCCTTCTCTGTTTGGATAATCAAATCCATAACTTGCCTTGATCGCCTGTGTGATAAACTGCACACCCTTATCCAGTGCGATCGGCAGACTGTCTCCGTCTAACAGGCTTCCGATCATAACAGAAGTATAAGCATCTCCTGTTCCCGGATAGAATGTTGGGATATAACGGCATTTTATCTTCCAATATGTATCGCAAGTTCTATCATAAGCGATCACATTAGAATCTTTATTTTTCTCTTTATCTGGAACACTTGTCACAACAATGATATCTGGTCCCATATCAGACAGACGTTTTACCCATTCTTTGATCTCTTCATCGGTTGTTGTCTGTTTATATTCTTCCCCCAACAAGAGACTTACTTCAGTAAAGTTTGGTGTGATAATGTCAGCTTTTGTTACCAGACGTTTCATTCCTTCAACTAATCCCTGATCCATCGTTGAATACAAATTCCCATTATCTCCAAGGACTGGATCGATCACAACCATATTATCCTCTGTTCCAAAATCATCAATAAATCCGGAAACGATCTCTATCTGACGTTCAGATCCTAAAAATCCAGAATAAATACAGTCAAAATCGATATTTAACTCTTTCCAATGATTGATATAGTCCTGCATATGATCTGTAAAGTCTACAAAACTAAATGTCTCAAATCCACCAGTATGATTCGATAGGATTGCTGTTGGCAATGGACAGACCTGTACTCCCATGGATGAGAGGATTGGAATGATCGCTGTTAATGAAGCTCTTCCAAACCCTGAAAGGTCGTGGATCGCTGCCACTCTTTTTACACTGTGTTTCATTTCGTTTCTCCTTTTTGTGATCCAATCATTTTACTATTTTAAACAGAATGTCAGGATTCCTTTGTAATCGATCACATGGATTGCTTCATCTTGTTTCATCTGTTCCATCATTGCTTCTGGATCTTTCACATCTCTGCTTTCTAAGAATCCTCGTACTTCAAACTGATTCATTGGATGTCTTCCGATAATGGATTTGACGGCTTCATAGTCATCTTCAATCTCACTGAAAAATGCTCCTGAACTCATCATCTCAATAGAAATACCACCAAGTGTCTCAACTGCATATCGCATGCGTTCTTCAGATACAACATTCACATCTGCCTCTGCTGGTGGACGAACTGGTGTATTTAGGTACAGCCTGTCGTATTTTAATTCTTTTAATAACTTCTTAAATTCAAGAATAGACTCTTCATCATCGTTGATCCCATCAACTAACATGATCTCTAACCAGAGTTCTCCTTCATACATGTGAGTGAACTTTTTCAGGCCATCAAATTCTTCCTCAAATTTGATCGTTCCATAAGGGCGGTCGATCTTCTTGGAAATTTCCTGATTATAAGCATCTAGAGATGGCAATACCATGTCGGCATGGCATAATTCTTCTCTGACTTGTGGATCAGAAAGCAACGCACCATTTGTGATCACTGCGACTGGCTTATCTGTCAGTGCTTTTAATGCATCGACTAATTCACCAAGATTCGTTGCTAAAGTTGGCTCGCCTTCTCCGACAACTGTTACGATATCGAATTTATCAGAATCTTTGAGATATTGTTTAAATTCCGCAATGATATCTTCTGTTCTATAAAATTCCTGACGTTTATTTGTCATTTTATCGGTTCTTCCTAACTGACAGTAGATACAGGAATAATTGCATGTCTTCTTAGGCAATGGACTGATACCTAAGGATCTTCCTAATCTTCTTGAGGGAATTGGACCGAATACATATTTAAAATCGCTCATGTTGATGTTTCCTTTTCATATTATTTTTGTATAATTCTTATTATACGGCATGTATACAAAATTTGTCTATAATACATTCTTGCGAATTTTCGAAAATACAATTATTGACAATAATTAAAAAAAGGGAGCTATTGCCAAAGCAGATGAACAATCTACTTTTACAATAGCTCTCTTTTATACAAGAAATATAAGAATTGAACACACATTTTCTCAATCCCTTATTTCTGAATAGAAAGTCCCATATCTTCCCCTATTTTACAATATACTTCCAGTTCCTCGTTTTTAAGACTTTCCTTCACATTCATTTGATAAGGAATCCCTAGCTGCCGGTATTTGTTGATTCCAAAGGTATGATACGGCAGTAAATCGATTCTTTGGAGTCCAAGTTCTTTCACAAAATACATGATATCTTTGATTACGACATCATGAAAATTAAAATCCGGTATCACAGGTACCCGAATGATCACTTTTTCAGGACAGTGTTCTGCCAGATATCGAATATTTCTTAAAATATCCAACAGATTTCCTCCGGTTATCCTGGCAAAAGTTTCCAAATCCATATGTTTTAAATCAAATAAAAACAAATCTATATATGGTTCTGCTTCCACGATTTTTTCAAGGCTGGTCTGCCCACAGGTTTCCACCGCCACATGGAGTCCTTCTTGTTTTAACTTTCGGATAAGTTCCAGAAATCCGTTAAATTGCACGAAACATTCTCCTCCGGAGATGGTAACCCCACCCCCAGACTCCTCATAGTAATCACGATCCCGGAGTACCATCTCCACAATCTCATCCACAGTTTTTACAACTCCCGAAAAATCGATGGCATCCTGCATACAACCCTGCTTGCAGGTTTCACAGCCAATGCATTGATCTCTGTGAAAATATAACTCTTCATTTTTCTCTTCGATTGCCTTTTGCGGACAATTCTGTACGCATTTTCCGCATTTTATACATTTCTTTTCATAGTACATCAGCTTTCGTCCGATGCTCTGGGATTCCGGATTTGCGCACCATGGGCAGTGTAAGGGGCATCCCTGCAAAAAAACAGTTGATCGAATCCCCGGTCCGTCGTGAATTGCAAATCTTTCCACTTCCATAATTGATAACTTCTGTTTTTCCACAGTTCTTCTCCCTTCTTTCTGCTTCCTTATGCCATATGACATCTCTCTTCATCATAAGTTGCACGGCTTAATAATTCCTGCTGTACCTCCGGTGTTAAATTGACAAACACTGCGGAAAATCCACTGACACGCACAATCAGATTCGGATATTTCTCTGGATGTACCACTGCATCTTCTAACGTCGCCTTGTCTACTACCGTTACCATCAAATGGCAACCGCCTTTTCTGAAAAAGTAGGTCTTCATCAGCGCCTTAATAAACTCTCTGTTATTTCGAAACATCGTTGGTGAAAATTTTATATTTTGAACAGAACCCGCATGGTACTTTGGATTAAATTTGGCCAGAGAATTGAGCATTGCCGTCGGTCCGCTCTTATCTGCACCTCCCTGAGGGTTATTTGCCGGATTCATATACATGCCGGATAATCTTCCGTCGCAGGATGCCCCGGTTTCGTTCCCCCACTCGGTATTCAACTGATTATTGCTGATAACAATGAGAAAATACTGCATTCCTGCCGCAATTCCCCGGTCACGGACTCCTTTTGCCACATACTCATATAATTCATTTGCCATACCATCTGCGGTATCTAAGTCATTCCCGTATTTATCGCACTTCAGGCAATCTTTTCTGATTTGTTCATATCCCTCAAAGTTGGCAAGTACTGCCCGATTCAATTCTTCAAGACTATACTTTTTCTGATCAAAAACCAGATCTTTGATCGCCCAGAGTGAATCTGATGTATTGATATTTCCATAGGTTTCGTTGGTTCCTCCAAGATACCTGACGCCGCCGTCAAGAAGTGCTTTTCCTCTGGAAATGCAGTCATCCATCAGGATGCTCGAAAACAGAAATCCCACGTGTTCATTCATAATACGGTAAGACTGATACTGACGATCCACAGCTAAATCCAGGTAATAGTCAAGAAATTTCTTATATCCGTCAAAAAATTCTTCAAACGTCCGATAACTTGATAATTTCGGTATCTTCTGTCCGCCGGATTTGTCCTGTCCGTCCATCGGATCCATTCCTTCATTCATAAAAATGTTCAAAATCTTTAACAAATTGATACATATATTCGGCGTTCCGGTACTTTTCCCCTGAATCACAAATTCGGTACAACCAAACGGCACATATTGTTTGGCATCTTCCTCTGAAATCCTCATTCCCCATGCCACGGCCGGGACATTGACTTCATCATTATACAATGTTGGATAGGTTGCCCCGACACTCAGCGCATCCAGCGCTTCATCCCAGATGCTCTCATCGGTATCCCTGTCAAATCTTAAGGTAAACTGTGGTTCTACATATCGTGTATTTTTGCAGACCTTCATGGCTATATGAAGGAAAACATCGGCTTCTTTTGAATGTTTCCTTCCTTTTCCGCCTACAATAATTCTTCCATTTACTGTTGTTCTGCGGTTTTCAATCATCGTCCAGAGAGAATGTACATAGTCATAAGCCTCTTCTTGTGTGATCCTGCCTTCTTCCAGGTCTTTTACAAGATAAGGTCCCAGATAGTCATCCAGACGTCCATAATTAATGCATCCTGCCAGCAGCGCATAAAGCCAGATCAACTGCATCGCCTGTGGAAAAGTTTCCGGTGGATCTATGCTGACTTTTTGCAGATCCTGCGCCATATTGACCAGTTCCTTTTTCCGTTTTCCACTCTCTGATATGCTCTGATTTTGGGCTTTTTGTGCCAGAGTTTTTGCACTGTCCGCAAAAATATCCAGACAATCCAGCGCTGCAAGATGAAATTGATTTTTAGGATTCTTCTTAAGTTGTCTTTGAATATCTTCCCGCAATCCGCCGATTCCCTTCTCTAAAAGCTTTGGATAATCAAGCATCATCCCGGACAATCTCGCCGTAGCAATCAGCGGATATTTTGTATCAATAAAACGTCCAACCGTCGTCTCCGTCAACATTTCTTTGCAGTAAATGGTCTTTAAATCATGATCCAGCCAGTAATCATATAAACGGTCAACTCGTTTTTTCTCTTCTTCCCCTAAAAGCTGTTCCTGAAATGCTCTTAACTTATTAAATACACAATAATGTCCTACTCCACCAAGGGAAGTTACACATCCGAACCCAATGGGAAGAAAATCCAGGCGTCCTGCGATCTTATCCTGAGGTTCTATACTTCGAAACATCTTTGGATACAGCACTTTCAGGCAGTTTACCTCTCGAATTTCCTTTGGAAGATCCGCACCTGCCTTATGTACTCTCGTGTATTCTTCCATAATCTCTAATTGTTCTTCCAAAGATTTTTCACATGGGATTTTCACGCTGACTTCTACATTCTGGGCGCCATCTACATCAAATTTTACCATAAGATTCTCCTTCTTTCTTTCACACTGCTTTAATGTTTGCTTCTCTCTGCCTCTCTCCAGTTATCCTGATATCCGCCCAGAAGGTCTGTAAATCGTTTAGTAATAAGATGTGGTCTTGTAATAGCACTTCCTACCACCACTGCATCGGCTCCAAGATAGAGACACTTCATAGCATCCTCCGGAGTATAAATATGACCTTCCATCATAATACTTACCTGATCTCCTAACTCTCTGCACATTTTTGCAAATGCTCTCATATCCGGCTCTTCAATATGTTTTGTTTCCTCTGTATAACCGTAAAGCGTCGGTGCCACAATATCGGCTCCCATCTGTGCAGCTCTCTTTGCTTCTTCAAAATTAGATACATCTGCAAAAATCGGTGCCTGCGGAATCTCCTTTTTCAATTCTGCCAACAGCTCATACGCAGGTCTTCCCTGTGCATTGATCTGAGAAGTACAATCTAATGCTATGATATCCGCTCCGGCTTCCCATATTGCTTTGCAGGCTTCCATTGTCGGCGTAATAAATACATCCGTATTGTCATTCCATATCTTCCATAATCCGATGATTGGCAGATCTACTTTTGCCTTAATTGCCGCAATCTGCTGTGGTGTATTGGCACGAATTCCGACTGCTCCTCCCCATTTTGCCGCCTCTGCCATTTTCACCACCATATCCTCTGTGTGAATCGGATCATCCGGCTGTGTCTGACAGGAAACAATTAATCCTTTCATAGATTCAATTAATTCTTTTTTACTGCTTTTCTGACTCATAATTTATCCTTTCTTTTTCCCTTGTTCTGTAACTTATGGCTTTATTCTAGCATTTTCTTTTTTCTCTATCTATCTTTCATCTTGCCAAAAAATTTATTCATCTTGCTTTATTTTTTCAGATTCTATATACTAAAGATATTCAAGACAACGCCGATAGCCTTTGAAAGGAGTTCCCTATGATATGCAATGAAACAGGGGTATTGTCTCCCTCAGAATATTTCTTTTTCTCTCCGTCTGAAGATTTTTTAAGATATAATTACGGAGTTGTAAATTGCGGTCACTTTTACTGTCAGTCCGGTTATGAGAAAATACGTCAGGGAAATGCTTTTCCTTTGTTTCTGTCCATCGAAGCCGGGCAATTTCATCTAGAATACGAAGATCACTCCTACTGCGGACATTCTGGAGATATTATCCTCATTGACTGCAGCAGACCTCACCGTTACTATGTCACAGATTCCTGTGAATTCTATTACTTCCATTTTACGGGAAAGAATTCCGATCAGGTAACTACTGCCCTGATTGAAAAAAATCAAGGACCTGTTTTTAAACTGGCACACCCATCCATTTTGCATAAACCGATGCGCCAGATGATTTTGCGTCTTTCCTACGATGCCTCCGTAACAGATGTAGATCTGTCCTGTATGGCATATCAATGCCTCTGTACTCTCCATGCCACAGGAGATGCGTTTACTACCGAAACAAGAAAAAGCGATCGCCTTGTAAACCAAATTGCTTTGTATATCCGGGAACATCTGGATCAAACCTTTACGCTAAAAGACCTTGCCGACTGCGTAAACCTAAGCCCCTATTATTTTTCTCATTTATTTAAAAAAGAAACCGGTATTTCTCCTATAGAATATGTTGCTGTGACAAAAATCAATTATGCTAAAAATATTCTCAAAACCACCCAGTCTTCTGTGAGCATGATTGCAGAAATTTTGGGATACAGCAGTGACGCAAGCTTTATCAATGCATTTAAAAAGCGGACCGGTATCTCTCCGGCCCGCTTTCGCAGGGAATTTTCAACTAAATTCTAGTGATGGAACAGGCGAATTCCTGTAAACGCCATTGCCATATTATATTTATTACAGCAGTCGATGACCGCTAAAATTTACAGTAAGTTATCAGCCAATTCCTCCATAGTCTTAACATTCTCATCATTCATAGTAGACTTGATCGTAACAACAGGATCAACAATCTCAATATTCTTAAATCCTTCTACAATACCTTTCATAATCTTCGCAGCCATTGGTGCCCAAGATCCATTTTCCATGAATGCGACTTTACGTTTCTGATAGTTTTTAGCTTTTAAGTGATGTAAAAAGTCTTCCATGCATGGGAAGATTCCTGCATCGTATGTTGCTGCTGCCAGTACCAGTCTGTCATAGCGGAATGCATCTTCGATCACTTCTGCCATATCATCTCTGGAAAGGTCTGCTACTACGACTTTTGGAGCACCTTTTGCTTCCAAGATTTCTGCTAATTTCTTTGCTGCAGCTGCTGTATTTCCATGGATAGATGCGTATGCGATCAGGATTCCTTCGTTCTCTGGTTCATATTTGCTCCATGTGTCATATAATCCGATATAATATCCAAGGTTTTCTTTTAAGATTGGTCCGTGTAATGGGCAGATGATCTCAATATCTAATCCTGCTGCTTTCTTTAACAGATTCTGTACCTGTACTCCATATTTACCACAGATGTTAAAGTAATAACGTCTTGCTTCGCATGCCCAGTCTTCGTCTGCATCTAAGGCTCCGAATTTACCGAATCCATCTGCTGAGAATAAGATCTTCTCTGATGTTTCATAAGCTACCATAACTTCTGGCCAATGAACCATTGGTGCCATAACGAACTGTAATGTATGAGATCCAAGAGATAATGTATCTCCTTCTTTTACTACCACTTTGCGTCCTTCTAAATCGAATGTGAAGAACTGAGGGATCATATTAAATGTCTTTGCATTACCAACAACCTGTGCTTCTGGGTATTTTTCTGCTAATACTTGTAAGCTTGCTGCATGGTCTGGTTCCATATGAGATACTACAATGTAATCTACTGTTCTTCCGTCTAATGCTTCTTCTAAGTTTGCAAGCCATTCATCTGTCTTGCGTGCATCTACGGTATCCATAACGGCTACTTTCTCGTCTAAGATCACATATGAGTTATAAGAGACACCGTTTGGTACTACATACTGGCTTTCAAATAAATCGATATCGTGATCGTCCACACCGATATATTTTACTGAATCTGTCACTTTAATATCTTTCATTGTCTTACCTCCAAAATTAAATTACTTATGCTTTTTCAACTGTTCTTACTATAACATAGTTTGGTGGAAATATCCAGTAGTAACAGTTACTATTTTTAATACAATTTAATTTTTCTAGAAAATCAATATAAAAATCCCCAAGCAAAACCTCAATCTTGCTCGGGGGATTTTTTATCATCTCTTTGGATGCTTCATGCAACTTGAATTATCTATGCATTGAGAAGCTATCCATATCATAGCGTTTTAAGTTGTCTGTGATCTTACGATCGTCTGCGGATTTGATCAGATTTTCTCTGACTTTACGTGCCTTGATGATCTCTTCGTTACGGCTTGGTCCACCAACGCATCCGCCTTCGCATGCCATACCTTCGATGAAGTCTTCTGGTAATCTTCCTCTCTGTAAGAACATTAAGGCTTTCTTACATTCAGCTGCACCATTGGCTTTGCATACTTTGATATCTTCGTTCTGTTCTGTCTCTTTCATGTATTCTAATACAGAATCTGTTACTCCACCAGAGTTTCCATAGAATTTACCAAAGATTGTGGAATCCTGATATGTATTCTCTGCTGGCTCTAATTCTACGTCTTTTGCTTTCAGAATTGCTAAGATCTCGTTGTAGTTTAATGCGTAATCAGCATTTCCTTCAATCTTCTGATCTGCTACTTCTGATTTCTTAGCTACACATGGTCCAACGAATACTGTGACAGCTTCTGGATCTTTTGCTTTGATCATTCTTGATACTGCACACATTGGAGATACAGTTGTAGAAATAAGATCTGCAAGATCTGGATAATGTTTGCGGATCATATTTACGAATCCTGGGCAGCATGAAGTTGTTCTCTTCTCACCGTTTCTGTAAGCTTCTAACCATTCTTCTGCTTCACTGCATGTTGTCATATCTCCACCAAGACCTGCTTCGATCAGATCAGCAAATCCTGCTTTCTTTACTGCCTGTCTCCAGCTTTCCATTGTGATATCTTTTCCAAACTGTCCTTCTGTTGCTGGTGCAAGGATTACATATACATTCTTGTCTGCTTTAAGATCTGCGATTACATTTGTGATCCATGTTTTTGTTCCGATCGCTCCGAATGGACATTTTGCTGCACACTGTCCGCAACGGATACATTTTTCTTCATCGATCACTGATACTCCGTATTCATCATAAGAAATTGCGTCTACTGGACAGCTGTCTTTACATGGTCTTGATACATGAGCGATCGCATTGTATGGACAGGCTTTCGCACACATACCACATTCTTTACATTTCTGAGAATCGATTCTTGATCTTGTATGTCCTGGTTCGATCGCTCCAAAACGACATGCTTTGATACAGTCTTTTCCAAGACAGTTCTGACAGTTGTTTGTTACAACATAGCTTGAGATTGGACAGTCTGCACATGCAGATTTGATTACCTGCACGATATTTCCATCGTCTTCTGCTCCTGGAGCTTTTCCCTCTGCTAAACGAATTCTCTGTCTTACGATTTCTCTTTCTTTGTAGATGCAGCAACGGAATGTTGGTTCTGGTCCTTCGATCATCTTCTCTGGGATCAGATCACGTTCTTCCTCTAATGTTCCCTCAAATGACGCCTTTGCTACTAAATACAGTACATCTTTTTTCAGATTCTGAATGCTTGTTACATCATACATAATAGTTTACCCTTCCTTATAAAACACTTAACTAAAACACCCTAGATATTGTTATTTTTTTATCTATGTGCATTATAACAAAAAAAATAAATTTTCTCTACAATGCTTAAAGAAAAGTACAAAAAATATGCAATTTTTTTAAAATTGTACAATTAACATTTTTTTAACACTAGCCTTGTCCGTATATTGCATACAATTATTGTTAAAAGAAAGACACAATTATCTGAAAATTATTCTCATTATAGTTTAAAGTTATGGCAAACTGCTATTTTTATGTATTTCACAATCCTTTTTATATCTGTTATTGTATAGTTTAATTGATAGAAAATTATTAAATTTATATAAATGGAAAGGATAGATTTATGAGACCATACAGATATGATATTGTTGGTAGTTTTTTAAGACCAGATTATTTAAAAGATGCACGTGCTGAATATGCAGAAGGAACTTTATCTGCAGATGAATTACGTGAAGTTGAAGATAAAGCGATCAAAGAGCTTGTTGAAAAGGAAAAAGCTGTCGGATTAAAAGCTGTTACAGATGGAGAGTTAAGACGTCGTTACTGGCATCTTGATTTCCTTGCTTCCTTGATCGGTGTTGAAGAAATTAAAGCTGAGCACTGGTCTGTTTCATTTAAAGGACATCAGCCAAAGGCTGCGACACTTGAGATCGTTGACAAAATTGATTTTGATGAAAACAGTGAATTCTTAGATCATTTTTCTTACTTGAAAGAAATTGCTGGGGATGTTGACTGCAAGATGACAATTCCTTCTCCTGCAATGCTTCATCTGATTTGCTGTGTTCGTGGTAGTGAAACTTACAAAGCGATCGATCGCTATAAAAACGAAGATGATCTGTATCATGAGATCGCTCTTGCTTACCAGAAAGCGATCAAAGCATTCTACGAGCGTGGATGCCGTTATCTTCAGTTTGATGATACATCTTGGGGTGAATTCTGTGATCAGAGCAAACGTGATGATTATGCTAGTCGTGGGCTTGATCTTGACCAGATTGCGAAAAATTATGTGAAGATGATCAATGAAGCTTTAGAAGCAAAACCTGAGGATATGACAATTACAATGCATATCTGCCGTGGTAACTTCCGTTCTACTTGGTTCTCTTCTGGTGGTTATGAACCAGTTGCTGAAACTTTATTTGGTGGTTGCAACATTGATGGTTTCTTCTTAGAGTATGATAGTGACCGTTCTGGTGATTTCAAACCTTTACGTTTCATCAAAGATCAGAAAGTTGTTTTAGGTCTCGTAACTTCTAAAGACCCTCAGTTAGAAGATAAAGAAGAGATCAAATCTCGTATTAAAGAAGCTACTCAGTATGTTGCTCTTGATCAGCTTTGCTTAAGTCCTCAATGTGGATTTTCTTCTACAGAGGAAGGGAATATCTTAACTGATGATGATCAGTGGAAGAAGATGGCTCTTATTAAGGAGATTGCTGAGGAAGTTTGGGGATAGGGATATCCGTAATACATATTTCAAAATATAACAAATAAAAGAATCCGGCACTGCAATTTTTACATCTGCCGGATTTGTTTTATTATATCCAATTTTCATCTATTTCCTTTTTCAACTGGCAAAACATATCATAAAATTTTTCTTTTGCCTGTAAAATAATTGATAATGCGATATTCTGATTATAAGAATGTGTCACATTATTTCTTTCTCTTAACGCTTTTAACCATAAATCTTCATCTTTGATCATTCCTGCTTTATATGCTGTTTTTAGAATAATCTTCGGTGAACCTGTTGCACCTTCCTCGTATCCATGATTTTGTAAGATTTCTTTCATCATCTTCCATGACTGTTCAAATGTGATTTCATATAATCCTACCAAACCTGTTAACACTACGTTATCATAAGGTTCTTCGTAGTTATAAATGTCTTTCATATTCGTTAATGCCTGGCAAAAATTTTCATATTTTTTCATAAATGATCTTTCCCTCCTTTTGTATGGATTCTAGCAGTTCTGGCTGCATAGGCTCATCTAAATCTACGATATCATATTCTAATAATGTCGTTGTTTCCTCTTCTACATCTAATGCAAAACGATCTATGTTACCTCCTTTTACCGCCAGATCTATATCACTTGTCCTTTTGTAATCTCCCCTTGAACGTGAACCAAATAAAAGGACTTGTTCTACATTATATTTTTTTGCCAATTCTCTAATCTCATCAATCACTTGTTGTTTGATTCCTGTCTGTTCTATTTTAATACTATCCATTCAAATTTCCTACTTTTACTTCTATCTAAATTCTTAAATCAGTGTTTTTTATTATACCACACTCTTTTTACATTTTCTTAGAAATCAAAGAAAAAGTCCCTGGAAAATTCCAGAGACTTTAAAGGGCTATTATTTACATTTTATTATTGTGTGTTCTTATTTATTGTTTTGTTTATTTTACATTGAAAGCTTTAATTCCAGGATATACTGCGCTGTCTCCTAATGCCTCTTCGATTCTTAATAACTGATTGTATTTTGCAACACGTTCAGATCTTGATGGTGCTCCTGTCTTGATCTGGCATGTGTTTAATGCAACGGCTAAGTCAGCAATCGTTGTATCTGCTGTTTCTCCGGAACGATGAGATGTTACAGCTGTGTATCCAGCTTTGTGTGCCATCTTGATCGCTTCTAATGTCTCAGAGATAGATCCGATCTGGTTTAATTTGATCAGGATAGAGTTTCCTGCTCCCATTTCGATTCCTTTGGAAAGTCTTTCTGTGTTTGTTACAAATAAGTCGTCTCCGACTAACTGTACTTTATCTCCAAGTCTTTCTGTCAGTTTCTTCCATCCTTCCCAGTCTTCTTCATCTAATCCATCTTCGATAGAGATGATTGGGTATTTCTCACATAATGCAGCCCAGTGCTCGATCAGTTCTTCTGCTGTATACTCTGTTCCTGCTTTAGGAAGTTTATAATATCCTTTACCTTTTTCACTCTTCCATTCTGAAGATGCAGCGTCCATAGCGATTCTGAAGTCTTTTCCTGGTTCGTATCCTGCTTTTTTCACTGCTTCTAAGATTGTTTCGATTGCTTCTTCATCAGATTTTAATGCTGGTGCAAATCCACCTTCATCACCTACGGATGTAGCAAGTCCTCTTTCTTTTAAGATTCCTGCTAATGCGTGGAATACTTCTGCACACCATCTTAAACATTCTTTGAATGATGGAGCTCCAACTGGCATGATCATGAATTCCTGTACGTCAAGTCCTGATGATAATGCATGACATCCACCATTTACGATGTTCATCATTGGTACTGGAAGTCTGTTTCCTGATACTCCACCTAAGAATCTGTATAAAGGTACTTCAAGAGATGTAGCTGCTGCTCTTGCTGCTGCGATCGATACAGCTAAGATTGCATTTGCTCCGAAGTTTGATTTGTCAGCTGTTCCATCTGCATCGATCATTGCTTTATCTACTGCATATGTATCAGAAGCATCTAATCCGATGATTGCTTCACTGATCTTTGTATTGATATTTTCTACGGCTTTTGTAACACCTTTTCCTAAATATCTTTCTTTATCTCCGTCTCTTAACTCCAGAGCTTCGAATTCTCCTGTAGATGCACCACTTGGAGCTGTTCCTCTTGCGACTGTTCCGTCTACTAATGTGATCTCAGCCTCAACAGTTGGGTTTCCTCTGGAATCTAAGATTTCTCTTCCGACAACTTTTTCAATTTCTAAATAATTCATTTCGAATGTAACTCCTTTCCCTTTACATAGCAGTACTCCTCGCTGGAAGAAGGGTAAGCTTCCAGTTTGAGATCGTTTTGTTGCAGGTGTTGATCTCAATCGAGGAGTCCACATGATTCATTCACGTTTTAGTTAGTGTTGTCTAACTGATATTTATCATACAAGATTTGTCTGAAAAAATCAATGGGTGTATATGATAATAATTATCATATACACCCTGGTTGATTATTTCTTTTTATTCAGGCTCTTAATCGTCACCTGTGCATTTTTAGCATTTACTACTTTTGTGACTTTATAGGTAATTCCATTGATCGTTGCCGTCTGATTAACCTTAACTCCTGTATATGTACTTGGTTTCTGAGCTGTTGTCGGTTTACTATTACTCGTTGTTGGCTTGCTATTGCTGGTTGTTGGTTCTGGATCTTTTACTGGCGGTTTTTCCTCTTCTTTTTTCGTAATATTAATTCCTTCCCAACTATCTTCTGCGGTATTTCCTGCTGTATCTTTTGCTGTTACATAAATGGCATAAGTTCCCGCATTGGATGGCTGCCATTTAGCATATGCATCGTATGTATAGCCTCTAATGATCTCTTTCTTGCCATTACTATCAATTGCATAAAATTGATATTGAAGATTTTCGCCGCTTGGTCTTACTGAAATTGAAATGGTATCTCCTGTCATTGCGTTCGTTTTATCTACATCCAGTACAATTCTGGTTCTTCCATCTGCTTCCGCCGTCTGGGTTGTATAATGCACTGTATCATTTGGTGTAAATTGGACGGCCGCTTTATATTTTCCTAATGGCACCGGCTGATCTTCATTAACAATCTTCCATGTTCCATAAATTGGCTGATATTTACCCTTGATCGTTACGGAAGCAACTCCTGTATCAATGGCAATATCTTTCAATGTCTTTTGTGAATCATAGATACTTCCATCCAATCCCACACCTTCTAATTTCAGTGTCTGTTTGATCACATTGATCGCTATGCTTCCTGTGTATGATTTGTATTGTTCATCTTCTGGTGTAAATATATATTCCGTTGTTTTTGTTCCAACTTCCGGCATATCATCTAGAGTGTTAAATTTTAATGTTCCTGATACTTCTGTGCCGTCTGGTGTTACAAATTTGGCTTTGGATGTATTTAATTTTAAATCAGAGATTGTCTGTCCATAATGCAGTTCATTACTTCCTTCAACTGCTGGCTCGGCTCCTTCTTTTGGAATTACTGAGATTCTATCAGTTAATGTTATATGAACTTTAAACGTAATATCATCATAATTATCGCTGTGAATCGTAAAATTAATCTCTGCCTGATCACCAATATTCCTATTTTTACTTACATTATAACTGTAGCTTGCAGCTGTTTTCTGTGCTTCTGTCACAATTTCATTGGATACATTTGTTATCTCTGCTTCATAAGATATATTGGAGATATCAGAAGGAAGATAATCTTTTAGATTGATCTTTTATTTTAGATCATTGCATCCACATCCGTTAAGACTTCATCCATAATTGCCATTGCATCTCGAAGTTCTGTTTCCGTAATGATCAGTGGGGGAGCTATGATGATATTGTTTTCATGGCTGTAAGTTGAGAATCCTTTTTTCTTTAATTTCCCAATGATTCCACCCATAATATTTTCTGGATCCTTGTTATATTCTACCAATGGTTCTTTTGTTTCTTTATCTTTGACTAATTCGATCGCTGAGAATAATCCTTTATATCTAACATCTCCAACACATGGATGTTTTCTCTTTAATTCTTCTTCGATCTGTCCTAAGATCTTGCCCATAGCTTTTGATCTTTCGACTAATTTTTCTTCTTTGTAAACATCTAAGGTTGCAAGCCCTGCTGCGCAGGCGAGTGGATGTCCAGAGTATGTCAGACCGCACATTAACTTGTGATCGTCAAAATAATCTGCGATCTTTTTATCTACGATAACTCCTCCTAATGGAACATATCCGCATGTGATACCTTTGGCAAAGCTTACAAGATCCGGTTTTACATCCCAGTTTTCAAAAGCAAATGTCTCTCCGGTTCTTCCCCATCCCATCATAACTTCATCACAGATCATCATGATTCCAAATTCATCACAGATATCACGGATTCCCTGCAGATATCCGTCTGGCGGGATGATACATCCATTAGATCCTGTGATTGTTTCACATTCGATCGCTGCAATGGAGTATGGATCTTCGTAGATGATCTGTTCTCTTAATTTAGCCAGATAATATTTTGTTGCCTCTGCTTCGCTCTTAAATTCGATTGGTTCACGGTAGATATATGGATCAAAAAATTTGACATATCCGGATACACCATTGCTTTCACAGTTAAATCTTCTTGGTTCTCCTGTTAGGTTTCCGGCTCCCATCGTTGACCCGTGATAGGAACGATAACGGCTGAATACTTTGTTTCTTCCTGTGTATAATCTTGCCATCTTTAATGCATTTTCATTGGCATCAGCTCCGCCCAGTGTGAAAAATACTTTACTCATGTTATCCGGTGCCAGTTCAATGATTCGGGATGCCAGTTCTGATTTTACATCGACTGCATATCCAGGGCCGATAAATGGCAGTTTATGTGCCTGTTCAGCGATCGCATCGGCTACTTTTTCGTTTCCAAAACCGATATTTAAGTTTACCAGCTGGGAACTCATGTCGTAATATTTGTTACCATCGATATCATAGAAATAGATTCCTTCTGCTTTGGTAACAACCGTTGGATCTAAAGCTCCCTGTACACTCCATGAATGAAGCACATGTTCTCTGTCTAATGTTTTGATCTCTTCTTTGCTCATTTCTCTCATAGTCTCATCCTCCTGTTAGTCTTCCCATAGCTGTTGATAGATGTTGATCATATCTTGTTTTGTTACTTCTTTTCTTGTATTTGAAGGGCTGCCGCTTGCATATGCATCTGCTGCCATCTTTTCTGTCACTTTCATGAACTGTTCTTTGTCAATTCCGTATTCATCTAAGGTTGGTATTTCACATTCCCTGCAGATATCTCCCAGTGCCTTGATAAATAAATCTGCTGCCACTTCATCAGAATCTGTCTCGTTTGCAACGCCTATTTCTCTGCCTAGTAATGCAAAACGTTCGACTGCCCCGTCTTTTGCAAATGCAAGACATTTACTTAATAGCATCGCATTGGACATTCCATGTGGTACGTGAAATAATGCTCCGATTGGACGGCTCATTCCATGTACGATCGTTACCGATGAATTCGTGATGACCACTCCTGCCTCTAAAGCTGCCAATGCCATCTGTTCTCTGGCTTCTTCGTTGTTCCCATCTTTGTATGCAATCGGCAGATACTTAAAAATACGTTTAATCGCTGAGATTGCAAATATATCTGTTAACGGCTGTGCTTTCTTTGAAGTATAACCTTCCACTGCATGTGTCAATGCATCAAGCCCAGGAGCCGCTGTTACTGATCTTGGACTTGTCATTGTAAATGTATAATCCACGATGGCTGTATCCGGCATCAAAACCGGACCTTTTAACAGCATCTTAATCTCTGTTTTCGTGTCTGTAATAACGGTAAACCATGTTGCTTCTGAACCAGTTCCCGCAGTTGTCGGAATCGCGATCATTTTGGGAAGTGGTGTTGTGATCTCTTTTCCCATAAAATCTGCAATTGTTTTGTCCTGTTCCGCTGCCAGCAATGCGATTGCTTTCATGGAATCTAAGGGACTTCCGCCTCCGATACCGATCAGAAAATCACATCCTTCTTCTTTATAGACCTTTGCTCCTCCTTTGATCATTACATCGGTTGGTTCTCCCGTAATTTCTGTATATATGGCATATTGTATGTGAAGTTCATCTAAGATCTCTGTGATCTTTTTTACATTTCCTACGCGTTCCATGACCTTGCCAGATACGATCAGAGCCTTTTTCCCGGCTGTTTGAAATTCTTTTTTTGCATCCTGTAATGCACCTTTTCCTGTGATAACTTTTCCTGGCATTACAAACTCATGACTCATATTGTCCGCCTCCTTGTTGGTCGTTTCTGTTATTTCTTTTAACAATTTAGATGATAGCATATTCTTCTATATCTAAAAATGTCCATCTCCTCTAAAGATTTTCCACTTACTTTGTCCACAGTGGACAATTTCTCCACATAAAAAAGGATGATTCTACTTTGAATCATCCTTTTCATTTAGCTTTCCTGCCCCAAAAATTTACGAATCTTAAATGCTAATTGTAAGTTAAACTTAACATTTATATCATGAAGATCTCGTCCCAATAGTTCTTGTATTCTTTTTATTCTGTATTTTACTGTATTTCTATGTACATATAATCGTTCCGTTGTCCTTGCGATATTACAATCCTCCTGTAAATATATATCTAATGTTTTCATAAGTTGTGTATCATTTGCTCGATCATATGTCTGTAGACTTCCGATCTGTTCTTCTATGATCCGATCCATTATATTATCATTTTTTATAGAAAATAATAATTGATAAATTCCCATTTCTTCATACATTCTGGATTGTGCTGTCCGTTTACACATATGAAGCATGTTTAAGGCCTGCTTTGCTTCTACCACACTGTCTTTCAGATCCCTGATCGCCTGAAAAATATCACCCGCACCAGCACTAATCGTATCTTCTTTATGATAAATTTGATAAAAGAATTCCACATTACTTCTCAGTTTGCTGATCACCTCGTGTACAGGTATCTTAGTTTCTTCCAGATCATATATTGCAGCCACTCCATCTGCCTCAACCAACGTTAAAACTAATTTTTGTGTATTCATACTTTGTCTGCATGCCTGCATCAAATGCTCCAAATCTCCTTTATCTCTATCTGGTGATAAAAATAAGGCAATATGTTTTTTCTTTTCATCAAATCCAAATCTTTTGGCTCTTTCATATATTTCCTCGGAAAACTCATATAAACATTCTGTCATAAATTTTTCAATAGATTTCTGGTATTCCTGTGTGTTGTATACATTTCGATAGATTTCAGAAATGATATTGGTAACTGGAATATCATATGGCAGAGTCATCAATGGAATATTTAGTTTCTGTGCATGATCAATCCATTCTTGCGATATCTCTTTGATATATGGACCAATCTCAATGATAATTCCAGCAGCATAATTCTTTGCAACTGTCTGAATCAAAATTTTCATCTCATGATCAATGTCATGAAATCCAACACCACTTGTAAAAACTAATTCTCCTCTTCTAGCCCAATTGACTCCATCTGCCATCTCAATTACATGCGCGCCAGTAATTTCTCTTAACAGAATATTATCTCCTGTAAGCAGTTTTCCTTTCTGAAAATCTTTTAACTGAAATAATTCCTCGTATTTCATAGATATCACCTCATTTTCATTGTGTATGATCATGAAACCTAAATCGTATATAAAAGAAAAAGCCTTCCAATAGATTTCTCCATTGAAAGGCTTTGTATATTCTGTATAAATTCCGTAACGTATGATTAACGTTTTGATAGTTCCAAGATAACTGTGTTTCTTATATTATAAGGCTTTCTGATGTGTTTGTTACTCTTTTGTTTCTATCAGGTTACTAACGCAAAAGTCTGTTTACTTCTGCTTGAACAGCAGAATAATTATATCCTGCCTGTTCTAACTTAGATTTTCGTGTTGCACCATTGCCCCACTTCCCCTGAATAACTTCCTTTGCAACTTCAGTCACAGACTTCTGTCCACAAAGTTCATTGACTTTCTGCTGAACTTCAGAATAGTTATATCCTGCATTTTCAAGTGCAGTCTTTCTTGCAGTTCCATTTCCCCATTTTCCTGCAAGAACTTCTTTTGCTACTTCAGCAACTGATTTTGTTGGTGTGGATGTTTTACCACTTACAAGTTCATTGACCTTTGCCTGAACTGTTGCATAATCATAACCTGCATTTGTCAGTCTGTTCTTTCTGTCATCACCATTACCCCACTGACCTGCTAAGACTTCCTTTGCAATGGTTGTGATGTCTTTCTTTGTTGTAGAAGGTGCAGGTGTGGATGCAGACTGTGTTGTGTATGCAGGAACACCAAATCCCCTGATATACTTTCCATTGACTGCAAGTGTTCTTCTTCCAACCTTATTTGAAGTGTTTCCTTCAATAACTGTGATTGTCTTACCATCACATTTTTCAACAATTCCAACATGGTCAGATGAACCTACATTGTCACCAATGCCTGAATCCTGCCAATCATAGAAAATGACATCACCTGCTTTTGGAACATATGCATCATTTTCAACCCAACATCCAATCTGCTGAAAACCTTTAATCATGTAATTACATGAACATTCTGTTGGGATGATTCTTGTATAACCAAGTTTTACCGCAACAGCAGATACAAAGGTTGCACACCATGCATCTGTATATGTTACTTTGTAACCTCTTGGTCTTGGGTTCTGTGTGTTGTATAAATCAATAATTGCTCTGTGTGAACCATCTGCTTCATTATATCCAAGCCATGCTTTTGCCTGATTCACTACTGCTGTTCTATCATATGACATACTGTTGTTACCTTCTTTCTTGTCGTACTGTGTCAAATCATACTGATTGATTAACTTCATGTTGTTATCTACATAAGTAGAAGATGTTGCATATCCATCTGCCTTGATGGTTTCAAGATATGTCTTAGGGTCTGTTATGCCCTTCAGATTGCTGTATCTTGGAAGCTGAATGAATTCAAAATACCCTTTGATTCCATCTTCCATGCTGTCATAAACCCTGAAATTGTCTTTGATGGTTGTCAGTGTTCCAACTTCATATTCTTCCTGTGTTGTCAGATTCACTGATTTTCCTGTCCATTTAGTCCCACATTTCAGACCAAAATAATTGTGATAGGTGGAAGCAAGTTTTGACTTGCCCCACCCACTTTCTAAGATTGCCTGTGCAATGATTGGACTATGAACCAAGATTCCATAAGACAGTGCTATCTTGCAGACTGTATCTGCAACTTTCTTGATGAATTCCTGATTAGTCATTTATTACCCTTCTTTCTGTTCTGTTAAAACATCAATTGCTTTGTTGATTGCATCAGGTAATGGAAGACCCATAAGACCTGCATTTTCCACAATTGAAATCAATTCATTTGCCATAAATCCAATGATGACTGCATTTCTGATGTAATCCACACCAATTGCTAAATCTAATCTATATGCAATCAATACAAACAAAAGGGTCATGCATTTCCTGCAAAGTCCTTTCCATCCTGCTTTGCTTTCCAATGCACCTGATTCAGTTTTGTTGGACTTGTGAAAAACACCTGCAACCACCAATCCTGAAAAGTAATCAATTCCCATAAAAATAAGTAATGTAACCAAACCTGTGTCCCATCCACCAAACGCTGATGCAATGATGCTTCCAATGACACCAATGCCTGTGCAAATTCCTTCTTTAATATTCATCTTGTTTATCTTCCTTTCTGCATAAAATAAGCACCATGCATTTCTGCATGATGCTTTGCTGTGTGTTATTGACTTATGCCTGACCTGCTAAATCACCACAATCAAGGTCAATCAGAACCTGAACAACCTTGTCCTTGATTCTTGCAGGGACATCATCAATTGTCTTCACACCTTTGATAATAAGTGTTGCATATACAACTGCCATGTTTTCCACTTCCTTTCTAAATAAAATATTTATGATAAGATTGGTTATCAACCTTCATCACCTACTTCAGCAAGGTCAGGATGACCTTCTTTGACCAATTCCTGCTTAACTTCATCTTTGATTCTTGTTGGTACATCACCAATGGTTTTGATTCCCTTGATGATAAGACTTGCGTAAATCTTCACCATAATAATCACTTCCTTTCTATACCATCATTTCATAAATTTCACACATAGCTTCTTGTGCTTGTGTCATTTGTTCTTCAAGACTTGCATTCTTTTCTGCCTGAATTCTGATGTATTCATCTTTGTCATACTCTGTCAAAGTGAATTCATACATTGTGACTTCATCATCTGATTCAGGATTCTTCACTTTAATTTCAGTGATGTTTTCATAAGTGAAAACCTTTGATTCAGTGATTTCCACATCTTCAGGTTTCACTGTACTTCTTTGTGTTCCGTACTGTTTCATGCTACTTTTCCACCTTTCTTGACATTCAATTCATAATATTTAGTTGCATATGGAATCAATGGTTCAACATATTTCTGTGTCAGTCTGAAACAATTTCCATAATCAGTCCAACCTTTGTAAGAATTTATTGAACACCATTCTGAATAGTTCATCATATTCCCTGATTCAACTTTCTTCCTTATCTTCACCATTTTCTTTTTCATGTCTTTGCAGGTTTGCTTTCTTAATAGCACATAGGAAACAAACACCCTATAACCAAGGTAATCAATACCCCTGACATAAGTTGGAAACACTTGATAATTCTTCTTGATTTCTAACTTCATATTGTTGTGGAAGTATTCATTGATTTCTTTCAGCAACTGATGCAGTTCTTCCTTAGTTCTTGCAAGAATTACAATGTCATCCATATATCTGAAGTAATATTTGACATGCTTGACTTCTTTCATCCAATGGTCAAAATCACTGAAGTAATAATTCCCACTGTACTGTGACAGATAGTTTCCAATTGGAATCCCTGTGTTTGGGTCAATGTCTTCATCTAACAGATATATCGAAACAAGGTCTTCATCTTCTGCTGTGTTGATTGAATCAATGATTTCATCAAGAATCCAAAGAAGGTCATTATCTTTGAACATCTTTCTGTATTTCTGTTTCAGAATGTCATGATTCACTGATTGATAATAATGTCTTGCATCTATCTTCAGACAATATTGACAGTTTGGAACATCATGTTGGACTGCTTTCTTTACCCTGCTAAGTCCTTTGTGAATTCCCCTGTCAGGTATTGCTGAAAAGGTATCAGAAATAAGGTGCTTGATTAAATATGGTTCAATTACCTGCAAGATTGCCCACTGTGCGACCCTGTCAGGAAAATAAGGAAGTTTATAAATCTTTCTTGTTTTCCCATGCTCATTCTTATAGAACACTTCATATTCAGATGTATGATAGGTTTTATTTATCAGCATGTCCTGCAATTCCTTCAGATACTTATCAGGGTCAGAATCAATCATTTGCACTTCTGCATACCATCCTTTCCCTTTCTTTGCATGTTGATGTGCTAACTTCAAATTTTCCATATCATAAATCTTTTCATATAAATGTCCATAACGCTTCATATAATTACAACCACCAATTCTTTCTGTCATTTTTGTATGCGTGTTTCTGATTCTTCAACTTCCTTTCAGGATTTACCAAAACAGATTCATTCCATGTGCTGTCATCAATGAATGACAGGCTTTTGTGTTTTGCCAAGTGGCAGGGTCAAGTAATTTCCACAATTTTTATATATGAAAACAGACAGTCCTTTTGGACTGCCTGAAATCAACCACGCATTTACTAAGTGACTGCTGATATTACGATTACGATTCCCAACACTGTTATTCAAATTCCAATAGAAACTACCTGCATTAGAACCATTATTCCAATTACTGCCTAATTGAGTAATCTTGAAAATGTTTTTATTGTGTACAGATATAACAACAAGGTGGAAGATGTTGCCATCAACAATTACCTAACCCATATATTTAATTAAACAGTGACTGTTGGTACATACACCAAGCGACCGCCGACATTACGATGACGAGTCCCAACACCGTTATTCAAAGTCCAATCGAAACCACCCGCACTAGAACCATTAGTCCAATAACCGCCCAATAGAGCAATCCTATATCCATTCAGGTTTTCAGTGATATAAGTATAATCACCAACAGGAAGTGAACTGTTTCCAAGACATTCAGATGCCATAAACAACCAATCATACTTAGTGGAATATCCCATTGCTGAAATATATCCGTTTGCTTTTGTGACTGTAAATCCTGCACCTTCATAGTTGTCTGTGTTCTTTCCTTCAGCATAATTGAAGTCTGAACAGATGTAAGGCATACCACCTGCCATCTTTCCATTACCCCAAATATTTACACCATATGCGAATTTCCAAATGTTACCCCAAAAGTTTTCAACACCACGATAACAAATAGAAGTTTTTCCATCCACTGTGTAGTCTGTTGCTTTGCCACCTTCATATGTGGTTGTTTTTGTTGCTCTGCCTGTTCCATTACCAAGTGAAGCTGTTGAACCTGTTGCACCTGCATAAGAACTTGTTGTGTCAGAACCTGTTGACCAAGGAAGATTGACAACACCCTGACCAATAGCAGTCTGAAGGTTCATCATTCCCATTTCAACAATCATCAGTAACTGTTCCATAGATGCTGTTTTGATTCCAAGTGAATGCCAACCTTCACCCCTGTTCTTTGCCATCTGTTCAATGTTTGGTCTTGTCAGGTTCTGTGATACACCTGAAGCAGGTCTTGCACCTGCAATGGAACTGAACTTGTCTTTAGAAGCATCCATGACCTGTTCATCATTTTTTAAATAAGCACTTGCGGATGTATCATAAATACATCCTTCATATGCTGACATAAGGATGTAATCAACTTCATTTCCATTCTTGTCATAGAATGCAGGATGAAGTTTGAATCCTGCCCTTTGTGTTTCACTAACATAGTAGTTTGCTTTTCTTAAATGATAACCATAGCCTGTTTCCTGCCTGTCATATTCAAGTGGACACACAAGATAATAGAACTTAGGCTGATATACCATGACCTGACCATTTGAACCATCTTCTGTGTAACCTTCATCACCATAGTAAGCATTGATTGTTCCACCATCAGACACATTGCATCTTTTTCTTCCACCATACATGCTGAACTTGTCAAAGTCTGCACCTGCTGTCAGATTCTTTGCACCTGCTATTCTTGTGCAGGTCTTATTTTTGTAGTCCATTGTGATACCAAGAACATCTTCTGTTTCAATCATTCCAAGATATGCTCTGATATCTGTGACACCTGAAAGAATTTCCTGTGCATTGAAGTCTTCACTTCTTAATGCATCAAGGTTTGCTTTTGCTGAAATATTTTCAGCAGTAAGCTGATTGAATACATTGGTTGCACTGTTAGTTGCATTCTGAAGGTTTGTCTGTGCTGTTGATGCCTGTGCAATAACACCTGACAAAGATGACTGTGCAGACTGTGCTGAACTGATAACTGCATTCAGGTCACTTCTTGTCTTGGTTGCATTACTGATTGCAGTATCAAGATTCTTCTTTGCTGTGTTACCTGTTGATGTACTTGTATCAAGATTTGATTTAGCTGTCTTTGCATTGCTGATTGCAGTATCAAGTGCAGATTTAGCATTGTTTGCTGAAGTGATGGAAGAATCAAGATTCTTCTTCACATCATTTGCAGATGCTGTTGCAGTCTGTGCAGTTGATGTTGCTGACTTCAGTGTACTTTCAGCATTGTTTGCTGAAGTAGTTGCAGAAACTAAGTTGGTTCTTGCTGTGTTTGCTGAAGTAATAGCACTATCAAGTGCAGACTTTGCTGTGTTTCCCTTGGATGTTGCATTGATAAGTGCTGTTGTTGCATCCTGTGCTGAAGCAACCTTTGCATCAAATTCTGTAACAGCTTCATTGACATCATCCTTGGAAGCAACAATCTGATTCTTGATGTCCTGATAACTGTTATTATCATCATTGACTTTATTCAGTGCATTGATGATTGAACTTCTGACTTCTTCACCATAGACAGCATTTGCAATTTCATCTGTATAAGGTTTAATGTTTGCCATTATTTTTCACCTTCCTTTTCATCTTCTTCACTTTTCTGATTTTCTTCATTCATACTTGCATAGTCAGATGCTAATTCAAGATTCTTCTGTTTTCTGACTTCTGCAAGGATATCTGACAGAATTCCTTCTATCAGATAAGCAGGAAGATTTGATTCCTGAATAACTTTATTCACAGAATCAGTCATCCTGATTTTTGTATTTTCTAATAAAACTGATAATGGTATATTCATTTTTCTTCCAACCTTTCCAATCTTTCAATGACTTCTTGTAATGCCTTTGTAATGACAGGGATGATTGCAGTTTCATCAATCTGATAACTGTCACCTGTGTACTTTCCTTTTTCATCATGCTGTGCAATCTTTATGACATAACTTTGATTCAATTTTTCCATTTCCTGTGCAATGTAACCACAATCAACATGATAATCTTTATTCTTCCAATCAAATGAATAATGTGGAATTTTCATAATTTCATCAATTCCACTGATTTCAGAATCAATAATGTTTTTCTTCAGCTTTTTATCAGATGCCCATGCCGTCAATCCATAAGCACCAAATAATGTCTGAATTTCAACATAACATGATGACGTAACATTCCACACAAATCTGAATTTGTTACATCCTGATGCAACAGGTAAATTCCATACACCACCATCAGCAGGGTAAAAGCAGATTGGTGAAAACATAGATTCAAGAATAGATGCTGTTGTACCAATGACAAGTTTTCCACCTTGATGTCCAAAAATGTCTGTGTATTTGTTCGCTTCAATTCTTAGACCTGAAGCATCCAAATCAATCTTGCATCCTTTTGAATCTGTAATGTTGACTGTTGAACCTGTGATTCTTGAACCTGTGATATTACCTGTGAATGTTCCGTTTTTAGCAATAATACTTCCATCAGTAAGCACTTGAAAGTTTTTGTTTGCTGTCACAAGACCTTCAAGTTTTATCTTGGAAGCCTTGATTGCAACTGATTCAGCAGATTGATTGATTGAACTGATTACTTCAGAATAACCAACCTTTTTCTTCACTTCTGAACTGATTGCATTGGTTGTAACTTCAATCTGTGCTGATGTGGAATAAGATTTTAATGCTTCTGAAATCAATCCTGAAGCTGTTTCTTTCGCTGATAGCTTGATTGAATTTGCAGATTGATTGATTGCTGTTTCAACTTCCGTCTTTGTCCAATAAGATTTCAATTCTTCCTGAACATCATTTTCAACATCTTTTTTTGCATTACTGATTTGTCTTTCAACTGATGTTTTGTATTCTGTTGAAATATGTTCTGCTTTGATTGCTTCACCTGCAATCAATGTTCCAAGAATCTGACCATCCATTGTCATTGCAAGTTCATAGCTTCCTTTGTAACCTGTCTTGGAATATCCAAGACCATTCAGATTCCACCGCCAAACACGTTTAGCAGTATTCTTATTATTTGTGTCCATGATAAGAAGTTCATCTGCATTATCACCAAGGACAACATGACCATTGGTTGCTGTTTTGATAAGTTCAGAAGCATTCTTCTTTGCTTCTTCAAGGATTTCAGACTTCTTTGGAAGTTCTTCAATCTTGTCTTTGATTGAAGTTATATTTGATTCTGTTTTAGTTGATAAACTATTCTTGGAATAGGATGTTCCAAGGGTCAACTTATTGTTTGATGGTTTATCCAAATAAATTGTCATTTCTGACACAGGGAAAAATCTATCAAGACCATTAGGTGTTGATGTAACCCTGATTCTATCAAGGACTTTGATTCTTTCCATGTCCACATGAAGCATGTGAAGGTCAACAGCAGATACTGTCAATGTAATCTGTGCAAACTGAATATCTGTCAGATATTCCTTCCCTTTCTTTAAAAGGTTATCTGCAACATGAACATCATCCCATTTGACTGTTTTGAATATCCATCCATAGCTTTTGACTGCTTCCTGTGAATATACATAATCAACACCACCATTGACATCTTTGATTGTCAAATAAGCATCAAGACCTTCAACTTCTGTGACATCTTCAAGTCTTGCACCAAGTGGAATGACTGCTGTGACAATGTCAGAAGCAACCATATCATGTGTGAAATCTAATAAGTTTGAACCAAATTCAATCACCTGTGTGTTTGTGTTTGGATAATCAGCAAGGTAATCAAGATATCTGACACCATTTTCTTTTCTGATTCTCAAATAACCACCATAGGTTTTCAATAGGTCTGTCTTGATGACTTCCAATGTGGATTCCCAATTGGTATATTTGTAAACATAATCATTTTTATCCTGAACAGTAACTGCACCAACTTTGAAGGTTTTATCAATGCCCTGATTCTTTACCTGCTGATTGTGGATGTTCACCAAGGTTTCAAGATAACCCCTGACTGTCAATCCCTGATATCTTGCAGGTCTTTGAATAGAATCGTTGAAATATGCAAGTTCACCTTCACAGATGACTTTCTTTCTGTTGTATAAATCTTTTGTAATTTCCACAACCCTTCCACAAAAGATTTCTTCATCACCATCATAAGCTGTGATGACTGAAGTCAATTCATTAACTTCTTCATAGTGTGGATGTTTTGGAAGAATACTGAATTCAAAAGACCCTGCTGTGTTTTCCCCAATCTTTACAATTGGGGAAATCAAAACAAGGTCTTCATCCCTTAAATCATACAAAGGGGAATTATTACAATATACACGATACATTTATAATGCACCCCCTTGATATTCAATTTTGACTGTTCCATTTCCCTTGAATGTCACATAATTTGTTCCATATTGAAGTCTGATTCCAAGAACCTGTGTTTTTCCTTTTGGAAGGTTATATGTAACACCATCAAATGTCACAGTCATTGCTGTTGAACAGGTGAATGTTGGTGATACAATCTTTCTTTGATTCTGCAAGTTGACCTGCAATGAACCATTGACTGTGACTGCATTCACCCTGATGAAACCATTCTGAAAACTGAATGTGTCCCACAACCATTTTTCACCATTTCCATTTATATCAAGTCTGTAAGGTTCACATTCAGCATCAATTGTGATGGTGCATAACCTTTTGGAAGTCTTGAATGAATTGATTTTGCACCTGCCTGTGTAATAATAGGCAGGGTCAAAATCCATCTGAATTCTTAACTTTTTACCATGAAGGTAATTTGCAACATCAGCAACTGTTGATGCCCAATATTTGTTTCCTTTCAGAACTGTAAAAGTAAACTGAAGTTTTCGTGTTTTATACTTGATATCATCATTTAAGACTTCTGACAAGTCAATGACACCATCAGCACCAATCACATCAACTTCTTCCAACTTTGGTTCAGGAAATCCAATATCTTTGTCAGTCAGGATTAGACCAAAGTCATCATATGAATTTTTTGTTCCAAATGTCACTGTCTGCATTATTGTCTTTCCTTTCTTCTTATAATTTTACCAAGTTCTTCATCCATTGCAGGTGCTGTTTCTGCAACCAATGCACCTGTGTCAAGAACCAACTGACCTTTGAATTCAGGAAACCATTCTTCAAAGATTGCAAATAACTGTTCAAACCAATCATTCAAGGCTTTCACAATTAAATTGTCATGATGACCAACTGCATCCTGAATATCATTCATTAGATTACTATGTCCATACATGATTTCATCACCTGCTTCACCTGCACCTTTTGCAGTACCTGTGACAGGATTCACATCAAACAATGTTGGTTGTGTGAACATGAAAGGACTGTCCATAGCTTTCTTATACCAACTGATTCCAAAGTGTGGTACACTTGGCGGTGTCAAGCTGAAAGAACCACTGATTGAAATATGTGGTAATTTCAAATGTGGCAATGACCAACTGAAGTTCATAATTGACTTAATTCTGTTAATAGCACCTGAAACAACAGATTTACATCCATTCCAAATGCTTGTGAATGAAGATTTGATTCCATTCAATACACCTGTCACAGTTGATTTTGCACCATTCATTCCACTTGAAATAGTGGACTTAATACCATTTATAACTGAAGACACAGTTGACTTGATTCCATTCCAAACACTGCTGAACACAGATTTGATTGAATTCAAGATACTTGTGATTGTTGATTTTATCGCATTAAAGACAGATGAAATCACTGACTTTATTGCATTGATGACTGTTGTCACAACAGATTTGATTGCATTCCAAATTGTAGAAAATACAGATTTGATTGCATTCAGTGCTGTGCTGATGAATGACTTAATCGCATTCAATACAGTTTCAATCACTGACTTCAGGTCATTCCATACTGCCTGAACAATCCCCTTGATTGCATTCCAAACAGTTGTGAATACTGTTTTTACAACATTCAGACCAAGCTGAATAATAGATTTCACAAGTTCAATACCTGCTGAAATCAAATTCTTAATTGCATCCCACACTGTTGACACAATGTTTTTAATACCATCCCACACACCTGACCAATCACCTTTGATTAGTGCTGTCACTGTTTGGATGACTGCCTGAACAATCTTCAGTGCTGAATCAATAAATGTGCTGATATAATTGAATGCATTTGTTACTACATTGATAATATCCTGACCCCAAGCATCCCAAGCCTGTTTGACAAGCTGAATGAATGCTGAAATCAATTCTTTCACTGCTTCAATAACAGTGCTGATTGTTTCTTTGATGGTTGCCCATGCTGACTGAACAGTGTTCCTGAAATCTTCATTGGTGTTGTACAATGCAACAAAAATTGCAATCAATGCTGTGATTGCCACCACTACCAATCCAATAGGACTTGTGATTGCACCAAGGACACCTGATAGACCACCAACAGAACCTGACAGTGATGATATAGTTGATATAGCTGTTCCAATCTTACCAACCATTGAACCTATACCACTGATGATTTTTCCACCAATAATCAAAACAGGTGAAGCAACTGCACCAATTCCCATTGCTGTTGCAATCATGGTTTTAGTGTGTTCATCAAGACTGCTGAACCATGTTGTTACCTTTTCCACAACCCCACACACTTTTTCAAGTGTTGGTGCTAAAGCACCAATGAATGCAGTACCTAATTCAATACCGCTATTCTTAATCTGATTGATTGCTTTGTGTGCCTTGACTGATGGTGTTTCTAATTTCTCCAATGCTTCACCAACATCATCTGTATCAGATGCCATTGTTTCAACTGTCTTGTTAAATTCATCAACACCACCATTTAGGATTGCAAGACCTGCCTTTCCTGCTTCAGCAGATGACCATAATTCATTGTAGGCAATACCATTTTCATCTGCATACTGCTTTGTGATTTGAAGAACATCAGCAAGTGACATTCCTGAATTCATGCATTCTTGGAATGACTTTCCTGTTTTTTCCTTGATGACACCACCAAGTGTTGTTCCTGAATCACCCAATTCATTGAACATACTGTTCATGTATGTGGTTGCTTCTGCTGTTGCAATACCCTGTTTAGTAAGTGAAACATAACCTGATGTCAAGTTGTTGATATTGACACCCATTGAAGAAGCTGTTGGAATAACTTTACCCATTGCAGATGCAAGTTCATCAACAGTTGTTTTACCTAAGTTCTGTGTTCTAACAAGTTTGTTTGCTATTTGGTCAGCACTTCCTGCTGATTTACCATAAGCATTCATTGTTGTTGTCAACACATCCACCGCTGTTGTTGTACTTGTGAAACCTGCTTTTGCAAGGTTTCCTGCTGTTTCAACAAACTTTCCAACCTTGTCCACACTCTGACCTGCTGACAGTGCCTGATATCCTGCTTCAGCAAGTTCTGATGCAGACAAACCTGTTTTATTGGATAGGGTCAAGAATTCCTTGGATAAGTCACTAACTGAAGTCTTGGAAGTATCAAACAAGGTTGACATCTTTGCCATACCATTTTGAAAGTCAGAAGCTGACTTTGTTGAAGTAGTCAGTGCAGTTGCAAGAACTGCTGACACAGGTGCAATTGCTTTTCCAAGACCTGTGATTTTGTTTCCTGCTGTTTCCATAACAGAACCAATCTTGGTTGCAAGATTCTGTGCTTTTGTATTAGTTTCATCAATCTGACTGTTTGCTTCTTTGTTATTGATGAAGATACTTCCAACAAGTTTAAACAAATCCATAATTCAATTAACCCCCTTCCTTTTCTATTTCAAAACTTTGCATGATTTTGTAAGAATCTTTTATGGTTGCTTCAAGCTGTTCATTTGTTGGTCTTTCAATTTTTGGTTTATTCCCAACTTTCAAATCATGCTTGAACTGCTCAAATGTTCTTTCATCCCAAGGTGGAAGTTTGTGAATATAGAATTCCCAAAGTTCATTGTGCTGTTGTTTTTCATCAAAGACTTTCAAGAAGTCCATCAATTGTCCTGCACCAATCACCTTATCAAGCAAAATAAATGGACTTGCATATTCTCTGAATAGCAAGTCCATAAAAGTAAGATGGTTTACTTGAACAATTTTGAAACAACCTTGAAAAAATCCTTGAATTCCTGCTTCTGAACAACAGCAACAATCATTTCAGTGAAAGTTACCATGTCAAGGTTTCCAATTTCCTTGACTGTCATTCCTGACAGACCTGAAAGAAAAGTGTAAATTTCATTTTTGCAGGAAGGAAGATTCTTCATGATGATAGAAACAACTTCCATCACAACAGATACACCAAGCATTGTTGTAGCATCTGTGTTTTCATCTTCATCATCCTTCTGACTAATCATTGACTTCATGTCTTTGATTTTATCAGGTGTGATGATTTCCTTTAAATCCTTGAAACCAATCTTTGAAAGAATCCCAAACATTGGGAATAAGTCATCAGATTTCAGTGTTCTAAGTTCAAATTCCATTAGTCTTCACCCACTTTCTTTCTTGTTCTTTTTGCAGGTTCTTTGTCTTCCTGCACTTCAATCAGGTGTTTTGAAACTTCCATGATTTCAGAAATTCTTTTGTCATCAGCTTCAAACACTTCACCAATCTTGTGAAGTTTCCCTGTGTATCTGTCATTGAATTCATTTATAACCTTTACTTTTGCCATTGTTCAAAACCATCCTTTCTAATTACGCAAGTGTTTTTGGATAATAAATGTGATAAGGAAGGGTGTCAAGGTCAGAATCAAGGTCTGCATGACATGCAAATGTATATGTTCCAACCCCTTCTTTCTTATTTTCACCATTTGATTCAAGTCCACTTGTACAAAGTGCATTGTCCATAATGACAATGATGTTTTTACCGCCTAATGTCTTACCAACAAAAGCAATATTCTGAAGATAATCACCATCTTCAACATCTGCCTTTGATTCAATCAGGTCATAATTGGTATCTTTGGAAGTCCCATCAACACCAATGATTGCTGATTTGATAATATCCTTTGTGATTTCAAGGAAATTAATTTCCATTTCAGCAGTTTCACCTGTCTTGACTTTAAGACCTTTTACCGCAACCATTGCACCATCTGCTTCAATGTCTGCAAATTCAGGTGTGATTGTAATCTTAGAACCACCCTGTGTTGCACCCATAATTGAATTTTCAAAATTCCATTTGTTGGAAGTATCATCATAAGTCACATTCTTATGAATCGTACCTGCACCAAACAAAATCTTTTTAGGTGTGTCGGATGTCACACCTGTTTTTCCAAACTTTGCCATGTTTTACACCTTCCATTCTTTTATTCTTAATGTTATTTCTAATCTATGAATACCAAATTCAACTGAAGGAACAGGATATGCTGTCACATACATGATTGCAATTCCTGAACCACTTTTCATGATATCTGTTATTCCATCACATCCAAGTGTGTCCTTCAGTAATTCCTTTACAGTTTCAAGATTCAGAAAACTTCCTTTTGTGTTACCTGTCAGAATGAAATTACATTCTTCCATTCCATCTTCATTCAATGGTTCTATTTCCTGATATTCACCAACCCAATATGTTTCAGGAATATCAGAAGTCCATTCCATGAATTCATAGGGAATGTTTAATGATTCTAACAGGTTGTTTATATAATTAAGACCTTCAGTTGTCATTATCAAACACCCCCAAAATATCTTTCAGCAACAGACTGAATCTTTCCTTCTGTTGCTGTGAATGCTCTGTATAAAGGTCTGTTTGCTGTTTTACCATTGGTATAATAAGCATTCAGTCCCTTCTTTCTCATAATAGCAACAACTCTTTTTGCTTCTTCCTTGGTGTATGTCTTCCCACCTTTTGGTGCTTGTGGTTTTCCACCTGTGTCAACAAAGACCCAATAACCTTTTCTGCCACCACCATTGATTGCATGTTCACCTGTTCCAAATTCTTCATAGATTGCATTCCAATAATCTGAACCAATGTGAACTGCAAGTGCATCTTCATCAACCTTGTATTGATAAGAACCTGCTGTCTGTGATGTCTTTCTTCTGCTATTTCTTTGTGCCTGTGACCTGATTTCACCACCAATTTCATGAAGAAAAGCAATTGCTTTATCTTTCAGTGCTGTTTTCACATTCACTGAATAACTATGGAATTCTACATTCTTAGACACCTAAACCACCCCCAACATACTGAAGCATGATTTCCAAGTGCTGATGCATTCCCATAGGGTCATCAATCATTAAGATGTGATATTCAACCCCATCAATAATCATTCTTGCATTTTCAGATGTTGCATCAATCTTTGTTTCATCCTGTTCAGACTGAATCACACCTGTTTTCAAGTTAAATGGATTCCAAACCCATTTCTTTGAAAGATTTCTGAAGGATTTAAAATCACAGATGAAAATATGTGTGGATGATTGCACCTTTGCACTGTATTCACTAATGTCATTCTGACCATTGGATAAGTCCAACCAACCTTTCAGTGATGTGACATCCATCCACACATGTTCCTTTTCACCAATGATATTCTTTTTTCCTTCATCTTTCACCTGAATCAATGCAGTTGTATTTCCACCAACTGAAATCATCAGAATCTTGCTTTCATGTAAGGTTTTAAAAAACCAAGCAGGGAAACAGGATATCCCATCACTTGGTTATTTGCATCATAATCAACATAGGTCACAGAATGTCTTGACAGTGATTCAGATTTAATTCCAACCTTATCACGCATATCAACTTCATATTTCAGAAGATTGATAATTCCAACCTGAATATCTTCAGGATAGACAACTTTTGTGACCATGTTGGAATCAACAGTGAACACTTCTTTGTCAAGTCTTATGAAGTCCTTACCAACTTCAGTGACCACATACAGTCCATCATTCACTTCTGATTCTGAAATCTGAATGGTGTCACCCACTCTGATAAATGGATGACCACCAAAGATTCTGTCACCAAGACTGTTTCCTATGAATCTGATGCTTCTGTTCTGAAAATTGTTATTGGTGTACTTCCTGATAAGAAGTTCCAATGCATTCAGCTTCTTTTGAAGAATCTTTGTGTCCTGCCCTATGAAATCAGGCATGGACACAATATCATCAACTGATATAATCATCAGATTCACCGCCTTTCTTTACTTAGGCAGTAGGTGCATCACCCTTGAATTTTGCAACAACAAGTTTAGATGCATTTGTTACTGCAACACCATAATACTTAGAAGCTGTGATATCATGCTTCTGCTTTTTAGGAAACCATTCATGGTCAACCTGTGTATCTTTCTTTAAGAAGATAGTTAATGCAGGAAGTTCATCTTCTGTATACTCTGTTTCAGCAGAATCAGGTTCAAGTTTGATGATAGGATTTAACCAACAGTTGGTTGTTTCTTCCTGTTTTACTTTCTTGGATTTCTTAATCCAACAACCTGCAATCTTACCAATAGAACCATTGACTGCAACACCTGCTTCAAACTTATCAGCAGAAATAAAATCTGCATCAGTAAGAAGTGCTTTTTCCTGTTTTGGATGGATGAACATAACCTTTTCAATTCCATCTTCTTCATCTTCAAACTTAGTTACTGCATCAACAATTCCATCATAGTTTACATAATTTGCTTTTTCATCAGCAGTGATGCATTTATCCTTGGATGCAGTCATCTTTGCATAAATAGCATCAATAAGGTCATTGTCCACTTTGTTGACAATAGATTTTGCTAACTGTAAAGTTGCCTGACCAATAGGATTTCCAAGACCACTGTTAATTGCAGTCTGTAAGATAGAAACAGCCTTCATTGCACACTTAATTGTAAAAGTGGTGCTTCCTGCTGTCAGATTTGTTGTTTCAACTTCAGCATTTGTATCAGATGCCTTTTCAACATCAAAGTCTTCAGCATCACCAATGTAATTCCAAGAAGGAACTGTGATTGTGTCACCTGCTGTTCCCTGTAAGTCTGTGTTTACATGTGCATATGGTGTAATCTTGCACTGTGCTTCAATCTTTGCTTCAATCATGTCAGACATGACTTCAGGATTGATAATGTTAGATAATTTAGTTGTTGTACTTGCCATAATTTTTCACCTTTTAACCTTTCTTAATTGCTTGATAATTCTTTGTATAATTCAGGATTTTCATTGAACAGCTTGTTTCTTGCCTGATATCCCATTTTATTGAAGTCTTCCTTTGTGACTGTGTCTTTCTGTTCAGGCTTTTCAAGTTTCTTTTCTTCAATCTTCTTTGTGGAAGTTGATTCAAACTGACTTGGAAACTGTGTTTTCAGTCCTTTTACCTTGTCATCAAGACCTTTGACCTGACCATCTTCACCAAGTTCAGGTTTCCAATCACTGTCATGATTCATTTTGTAAATCAGATAATCAATGTCAGTTGCCTTTGCACCTGCTGAAAGAAGACCAATCTTCAGTGCAGATTCTGTTTTTGCTTCAGCAAGTTCTTCCTGCTGTTTCTGAATAGTTGCTTCATACTCTGTGATTTTTGTCTGCACATCTTCCTGACCTTTAGTTGCTTTCTGAAGTTCTGCAATCAGCTTCTGTGATTCTGCATCCTTTGCAACCATTACATCATGGTCAGTCTTTAATTTTCCATATCTCACATCAAGATTTTCTTCTGATGCAGTATAGATTTTGTTCTGTTTCATAGCATCAAGAATTCCTTTGACCTGTTCATCAGTCAAGTTCTGTGCTTTCAATAATTCCTGTAATGTCATTGTTATATTCCTTCCTTTCACATTTACAATTTTTACAAGTTATGTCTTGGATGTGACTGTCAGTCACTGATGTTTTACATGGTCACCCATGAAAATGACATAAAAATAAAGCAGTTTAATGTCTTACTTAGGACATAATAAAAACACCCTGTTTCCAAGGTGTTTAAATTACTGTGTTCTATCCATGAAGAAGTTCTTCCAATATGGATTTTCTTCATCAAAGATTTTCTTTTGTTCTGATGTCAGTGCATGTGGGTAATCTCTGAACATATTGAATTCAGTCTTCTTATCAAAAGAAAACACCCATTCACCTTTTACTTCAGGATTGTTCAACCACCATATCTTGTCATCAGGGTTGTTCTTATACCATTTACTTGATTGTTCCATTTTTTCCCTTCTTCTGTGCAGAATCTGATGTGTTGATGTAACCAAGTAAAGATTTGAAATCATCTGTTGAAAAATCACTTTCTTCAATATCAATCATGAAATCATAAGTTGATGATGTTCCATAATCTGATGTGGAAGTACAACCAAACCTGTCATGAAGTGTACTTTTAGGATTTCCATTGAAATCTGTCCAACCACTATTATATGCTGATTGTAATTCTAAATATTGAAGTTTTCCTTCTTCTGTTTTTCTGACAATAGAAGCATGTTTTCCAACACATAAATAGTATTCTTTACCTGTTTCCACCTGTTTCAATAACCTATTACCAACAGTCAATGAACATTTTCCATCTGCTTTCAAGGTTTTGATTCCTTCAGTTTTTGATAAACCATTAAGATTCAGACCATTTGAAAAGAATTCCTGACTTTTGTTTCCCCTAAAATCAAGAATATCCCATCCCTGTTTTTGTCCAATATAAGCAAGACCAACAGAAGCACATGAACCTGAAGTTCTGTCACCACCTGCAAGAAGATTGATGATTTCTTCTTCTGTCACCTTCTTAATTTGATTCTGAACAGGATTGTAATCAACATTCATCTGATTCAATCTTTTGAAAAATCCATCATAATGTGAATTTTTTGAACCTGTCGGTTTAGGTAATGTTTTCAATTTCATTGTATCAGCATTACTTGGTAACTTCAAATACTTCTTTTTGAAGTCTTCAAAGGACTTTGATTTGTCCAATCCAAAGAATGATGCTCTGTCCTGAAGGGTTTTCAATTCAGATTCATCCAATGCCCATTTTGCCCTTTGAAGAAGCTGACATCTGCAATTGCAGACATTCCTTGCAGAACCACCAATAGATGGTGCTTTCATCTTTTCACCACCAACATCAAAGAAGTCATCCCATTCCCTGATTTGACCATCTGCTTCCTGATGCCATTGTCTTGTAACTGAATCAAGTGTTGCATCCCATTGTTTTACAATGTCAGCACCTTTTTTCTTTGCTTCAGTACCTGCATCAAGGAATCCTTGCTGATTTACTCTGTGACCTTCAGTTCTTGCAATTCTCATTGCCATGTTCAAGGCTTTTGACATTGGATTGTTCATACCAAGTGCAATCTTATATGCTACCTGTTGCCATGTTTCACCATTTGCAATTCCCCTTGATAACTCTGCCCTGATAGTCACTTTTAGCTTTTTGACATCTTCAGCAAGTCTTCCTTTCAAAACATCACCTGAATGATACTTGGAAGACAGTTTTGAATCTGTCTGAAGTGCAGTCAGCACTTTCTTTTGGTCAATTGGAACTGTGATTGGAATTCCCTGTTTCTGCAAAGAATACATATTTCCAATATATCCATTGTGATAAGCATCCTGAAGATATTCATTGATGGTTTGATAAGACCCTTTGTTCAGCTTATCAAGAATACCATCAATCTGTTTTTTCATTGCTTCCTGATATTTGACCTGATAGATAATAGACTGAAGATTCTGCATATCAGTTCTAAGATTCAGGTCATTGATTGATTTTTGCAAGTCTTTTGATGCCTGTGCATATACCTGTTTCAATTCACGCAAGGTCTTTTGTTCCTGCTGAAGCTGATATTTAGCAATCTGTTTTTCAGTCTTATTCATCTATGTCTTCACCACCTTCTTCAGGAACAATCCCTTCCAAGGTGGATTGTGCAAGCTGATTATCCTGTTCTTCATCTTCAGGAAGTTTGTCTTTGATATCTTCATAATCAATATCAAGTATTTCACAGATGGTCTGAATGATTGTTTCATCATCAAGAACACCCTGAAGTGACAGGATTATATTGATTTGTATCTGCTGTTTCTGTGCATCAGTCAATTCAATCTGTGCATTATCCTGTGCATTGGTCATGACCTCACGTTTAAAATCAAACCACACATCTGCAACCTGATAATCAGTTCCATCAATTCTGTTGATTTCACCAATGACAACCTTCACAATCTTCTTCAGGAACTGCTTCATTCTGATTTCCAACTTGTTACACTTCAAATCAAGAAGTGCATATCTTGATTTGATAACAACATTGGTAACATTACCATCACCAAGCTGTGCAGAATTGAATCCCATTCCAAATCTGTAAATGTTCTTTTCATCTTCCTGCATCTTTGCCTGTCTTGCCTGATATGGAATGTCTATTGTGTGGACTTCCACACCACCTTCAGGGTCAACACCAATCATCTTCTTGGTCTTCAGGTTCTGCTGAAGTTCATCAAGATTGTCACCTTGGAAACCTTTGACAACATGCAATGGATAATCAAAATCAGCAAGGTTGTTTGATAAACCACATGACATGATGTCATAGTCATCAATCAAATCCTTGATTGGTTTCAGTCCTGACCATTGCTTTTTATTGTTGTCCAACCTAAAGAATGGAATAAAACCAAAGTTTTCATAATAGATGGATTCATCACCATCTTTCTTATAAATCACATGTGGTCTTGGATTGATTGGTTCTGATTCATCAAGAATCAGCTTTCCTTCTTCTTCCTGCACATAGAATGTTGTCTGATTTTCATCCCACACCTGAATTCTTTTGATGACCTTGTTTTCCTTGGTTAGCTTGTCCACATACCAATAAATCACATAGGCACATCCATCATCTGTGTCCTTTTCTCTGACTTCTACAACACCAAGGGAATCTGCACATTCAAATGACAGCTTTCCATCTTTGTTCATGTAAGCATACATATATTCAAATCCCTTTGCCATTGTACCTGTCAGAACATCATTCAATTCACAGATAAAGTCATCATCAAAGTATTCATCCAATCTTGTCTGAAGTTCAGGAATATCAGAATGGATGATTCCATTTTCACCTGACAACATATACTGCACTGCTTGGTCAACCAATTCAGTGAAGAATGGATGTGAAATCTTGACATTGCTTCTTGTTGTGTCTTCAACCAATTGTCCATCAGCATTGAAATAAAACATTCTATAATGCATGATGTCATGGTCTGCATCATAGTATTTTTGACCAATGGAAGCAAGGTTCTTCTTAGTTGACACCTTGTCTTCCTGAATAAACTTCAGAATTTCATCTTCCTTTAACACATTTCTTCACCATCCTTTCTAATACAACCAAGCATTTCCAATGATGTCATCTTCCAACCCATAACGCATTGCATCCATTAAGTGGTTGAAATCATCAATTGGTCTGTTCAGTTTGTTTCCAAATTTATCTTTATCCCATGTATAGTTGGATATTTCTGTCAGGAAGTTGACACATCTTGGATGAACAATGATTTCAAGGTCTTGAATCCACTGTATTCCATTGTTGATGCTGTCTTTTCCTTTCTTTGCCCCCTTGATTCTTAGTCCAAGGGATTTCAATTCATCAATGGACTTTGGTTCAGCAGAATCACCTGTGAATTTCTCTTTCCCATATCCCATTGATGATAGTTCTTCATATATTTTTTTATTGGATAAACCTGTTTTATAAAGTTCATCCCACACATACAATTTCTTATTTTCCAAATCAAGAAACATGATTGGTGATGCTGAAGGGTCATTTGTATAACCAAAGTCAAGTCCACATCTTGTTTTGCAATTCCTTACATCATTAAGTGTGAATGCCTGTTCTTTCCAATTTTCATACACAAGACCATCAACAATTCCCCATCCACCAAGACCTGCAACTGCATATCTTCTTGGATTGTTCTTTTTCATCCTTTCAAACACCTGCAAGTCAGCTTTGTCCAACCATTCATTGCATAAATAGTTAGTAGTCAATGCAAGTGTATCAGGGTCAGGATTGTCAAAGAATCGTTTCTTCATCCAATGATGTTCATTCCAAGGGTTGAAGGTCAGTGTTATCTGCTTCCATAGTCCATCAGGACATTCACCCCTGATTGATTCATCCAACATATCAAAATCAGCTTCAGACATGATTTCATATGCTTCTTCAATCCACATCCAACACAAACAGCCTTTATCAACTGCAATAGATGTGACTTTCAAGGGGTCATCCAATCCCCTGAAATATATCTTTTGACCTGTTGGAAGATATGTTGCTTCCAAGGGTGACAATGTGAATTGCCATAAATGGTCAACACCAAATCTGTGACATGCCCATTTCAAATCAGCATAGCAAGAATCTTTCAATGTTCTGAAGGTCTTTCTGATGACCAACAGATTTGATTCAGGATATTTCATCAGGTTGTAAATGTACCAAAGTGCTGTTGTCTTGGATTTCTTGGAAGCACGACTTCCTTTTACAACTCTGTATCTTCCTTTGAAGTTCCAAAACTTTTTATATCCTTTTCCAACGATATCAGGCAGATGATAATATTTTTTATTCAAATTTATCACCTTCCCTTAACCTGAAACATCCATGTTCTTTGCATTTATGTACATCCATCAATCCCTGTGTCAATACACCATGATAATGTGTGCAGTAAGCAACAGGATGATTGGTGAAATTTCCATCAATGCACCAATAAGAATTCTTGGTCTTTTGGACTTGATTCTTCTGTCTTTTCCGTCTTCTTTTTAGCTGTTCTTTTCTGTTGCCCTTTCCTTTCCCATTATTCCTGTGTTTATTCTTCAAGGTCATCTTCACCCCCAAACACAGGAAGGACAACATTCACTGTTGCTGTGTTATCTAATGCCCCCTGCATTCTTGCAAGAAGCTGAATTGCTCTGATTCTGTCCTGATTAGATGCTGTTTTTGTCTTGGTGACTGCTTCAGAAATACCATCACCACATCCTTCAACAACAATCACTTCTTCTTCAGATTCTTTTAGAATGATTGATGTCAGGACTTCCTGCATCTGAATAGCATCAAGAATCTTATCATTCTTAACTTCTGTCTGAAGTTCTTTGATTCTCTGTTTTACTTCATCCAACATCATCAATCTTGCACCCTGTGTTTTGGCATTCTTATCAGAATACCCTGCTTTGATAGCAGACTGTGTTGCATTTCCTGATGCAATGAATTCTTGACAAAATCTTTCCTGTCTTGCTGTCATCCCATGTCCTGACACCCCCTTCCTTTCTATTTTGCCAATGCAAAAAGACACCTGCCCTTTTCAGGGTGGTGTCTTTCACTTATCCTTTTATATAGTATTTTACTATATAATAATAGCATAAATTCAGTTTACATGCAATAGTTTATGCTGAATTTATTCTGCATTTTATTCTACAAAGTGCAGATTTTTTGATATTCATGATATGACTACACTGCCTTATTGAATATGCTTGGAAATAATATAAATTAATGAATTCCTTTTGTCTGTCTGTATAATAAGAAAGGTTGACATTTGCACACATTGTTTCATGTTCTTTCTTCATGTGTTCAAGGTTTTCTTTATCTTCAATCAACCTGATAACCGACTTTTCAAGTGAATCACCTGATGGACTTGTCTGAACACATTCCTTGTCATATCTAATTGCACCGACTGTTGTAAATGCATCAATCTTCATCTGCAATTCATCAATGTCCTGTTTCAATTCTCTGATATCATCAAGAATCAATTTTCATCACCGCCTGTCTTTTGTGTTCTTGGTGTTCTTGCTAAAACACTACTACTATATATTTATTTTTTTTTTCACCTAAAATCATATAAATATATAGTAAAATACAATAAAATTACTATTTTTATTTAAAAGTGAAAAGTACCAAGAACACCAAGAACAGCACGAACAGAAGTCTTGAAACCCTTATAAATAAAGGCTTTTCGTTGTTCTTGCTAGTGTTCTTTGTTGTTCTTGCACACCCTTCAACCACTGCTGTGTCCTGTTCTTGGTGGTGTCAAAATTCTAAGTACCAAGAACACCAAGAACAGTTATTTCATCAATTCCTGCATGTAAGGAAGACCACCAAGAACATCAATAAGCTGATGCCATTCATCCAATTTATGATGTGACCTTTGTTCAATGATTCTTGCAATTACTTCATAGTTCATCATGACTGTTCGCTTCTGATTGTATGAACTTGGAAGAAGCTGAATTATCTGCCACCAATCAATTTTGTCATGATTCTGAAGGAAGTCTTGTCTTGCATTATTGATTGCATCAATAACCATATCCACCACAATCAGGTTAGTCTTGGAAAGATGTTCAGTGCTAAAGTCATTCAAGGTCAAATCCCTGCTGTGAATCTTATGCATGGTAGAACAACTATTTGCAACAGTTCCAATCTTGTATGTGTCAAATTCTTTCCACCAATACAAAGGTGCTTCAATATCCATCCATACCTGAATCATTCTGTCATATTTTCTGTGTTCTGTTCCTGCATTGAATAATATTTTCATCAGCTTCAGGTCATTATCACCGACTGCATAACATCTGAAGTTGTCACATCTTCCAAGTCTGTCTTCTTTGTTGCAGACACCCTTTTCTTCAATCAGTCCACATTTACCACAATCAACTGCATCATAACTGTCTGACTTGTCCCAACTGTTTTTTGGGTTTCTCATTCCATGAATAGCAGGGTTAAAACCCTGCACATCCAAAATTTCACATCTTAACATCACTTCACCGCCTAACTGAAAAGTATTAAAAAAGTTAATAAAACCATACAAAATGAAGAAGTTTCATCATTTTTCTTTTCTAAATCACCATAAATTCCCCAAATAATGAAAATAAGTGCTAATTTTAAGAACATTAAATGTCACCTTCTTTTCTGTGAAGTGACCTGTCAGCACTGAATCCTTCAGGATATCTTGCTTTCAGCTTGTCAATGTTTGTCTGCATCACATCATCCATATCAAGGTCAAGTGCTTCACATGCTTCAGCAATCATCCAAAGACAGTCACCAAGTTCTTTCTTGATATGCTCTTTGTCAAATTCATGTCCCTGATATACCTTCTGAAGAATTCCTGCAACTTCACCTGCTTCTGAAGTAAGTCCAAACACTGCATGATGCAACCTTCCTTCTTTATTGTCATATGGAATACTGCATGTTCTCATTGCTAATTTCTGATATTCTTTTCCTGTCATTTTCTTACACCTTTTACAATCATCAAATGAAGCACCAAAACATCCATCACACTTCATTACATTGATTTCCTTTCTTTAATCTCTGCCATCTTTGCACTGTTCAATCTTGTATCACCATGTACCCTGCTATAAGAAAGATATCCATTCATTCTGTCAATCTTTGTCAGGTTCGTTGAACCACACACAGGACACACATCCATTTCAAGTTCCTGATGTCCACAATCATCACAATATGCAAGTGATAAATTCACACCTTCATAGAATCCTTTATCCATTGCCCTTCTGACCAATGTCCTGATTGCATCTTTATTGTAGTCAATTGGATATCTTACATATTGGATTTTCCCACCATTGCATAAATCCCAAAATCTACCTTCCAAATCCTGCTTCTGAATTGGTGTGATGTCTTCAGTCACATGACAATGGAAGCTGTTTGACACATAAGGTCTGTCAGATACATTTTCAATCACACCATACATTTTTCTGAACTGTTCAATCTGAAGACCACAAAGTGATTCAGCAGGTGTTCCATAGATTGCATATAACCAACCATCTTCTTCCTTGAATTCATTCACCTTGTCATTGATATACTTCAGAACATCCAACGCAAACTGTCCATCTTCCACAAGGGATTTTCCATTGTATAATTCCTGAAGTTCATTCAATGCTGTGATTCCAAAGGATGCAGTCATTGGTTTCAGCAATGGTTTGATTTTGTCTGTTGGTTTTAGGTGTCCACCATAGAAACCACCTTCACAATACTGAATTGGGTTTGTTGATGCTTTCATTTCACCAAGATAGTCATATGTCCTTTGATGAATCTTTCTAATCATGTTCAGATAATAATCAAGCACTTCATAGAAGTCTTTGCTTTCCTGTCTTGATTTTGCAAGAATCATTGGAAGATGAAGACTAACTGCACCAATGTTGAATCTTCCAACAAACACAGGTTTGTCTGATTCATCAGCAGGATGCATTCCACCTTTTTCATACCAAGGTGATAAGAATGCCCTGCATCCCATAGGGGAAACCACCCTTCCATATTTCTTATACATAGAAGCAACATATCCTTCACCTGTCAGTGACAACCAATCAGGATACATTGTTTTGGAACTGCATTCAATCCCTGCTTCAAAGACATCTTCATTGATGCATCCTTCACCATGCAGATTTTCATCATACAAAAATACCAACTTAGGGAATAACACAGGCTTTTTGTTTCCTTCCTTGCCCTGCCCCTTTGCATGAACTTCAAGGAATGTGATGGATGCCATCTTTCCAAATTCATCTGTTGCAAGACCAAATGTCATTGTGATGAATGGATAATCACCCCTGCTTGAACCAACTGTGTTCAGCTTCATTTCTATCCCTTGAAATCCCTGTTCAAAATCTCTTTTGACCTTTTGCATTGCATAGGTGTTTGCATTCTTTGATACATCATCTGAATCAAGTTCTGAATATGCTGATATCATCTGATAGTATTCATCAACATATTTCTTGAATGATTTCACCGCATAAGGTGAAAGAATCTTGTCCACTTCAGGAACAGTGAATCCACCATACTGCTGTGAAGCTGTTGAAAGAATGATGTCACCAAGTACATCAAAAGCAGTATCAAGGGTCTTTGGTTCGTTATACCAAATATTCCCCATTTCAAAACCACCCTTCATGACTGAACCAACATCACACAGACAACAGTTCATTGTGTCCAACCTTGCTGATTGGTCATGTACATATATGTAACCATCTTTACATGCTTGAAGTTCTTCCTGTGTCATAAAGAATTTTCTGTACAGTCTTTTATTCAGGTCATTGAATATCAAGCATCTTTTAGTTGCTACCAATGTGCTGTCAGTGTTTGCATTCTCTTTGTCACCAATGAATCTGATGGATTGTGATTTCTGATATACCTTATCCATCATGTGAACAAAATCTTTTTTATAGTTGCGATAGTCTTTATATGACTTTGCAATTCTTGGGTCAAACTGTTCCAATGATTCTTCCACAACATTGTGCATGTCTGCAATTGGAATCAGTTCTGTGTTCAGCAATGACAGTCTTAATTCAACAATATCCTTCAGTCTGTCAAATGCTTCATCATCAAGGTCAATCATGACCCTTTTTGCAGATTTTGTGACTGCATTCTTTATCTTCATGAAGTCATAACCTTCATGTGTTCCATCTTTCTTAATTACTTTCATGCAGAATCACCTTTCCTTCCTTCAGTGATTTCTGAACATCAATCACCCTTTGATTGGTAGAACCTGCCCAAGGATAATTGACATCTTTCAATTCTTCAATGAATTCACCATCCACAAGAACATCAACATATTTCATCACTGCTTTCATATATTTGTTATTTATGATGGTTTCCCAATCATATCCTGTGTAAATCCAAATAGTCTTAGTTGGAAACTTCTTTTTGATTTCCTGACACAGACAGAAAACTGTTCCTTTGTTGGTTGAAAATAAAGGGTCACCACCGCTGAATGTAATTCCTGCAATGTGCTTCTTTTTCAGTTCCTTGAAGATTTCCTTCTTTGCTCTGATATCAAATTCAATACCATCATCAGGATTCCATGTCACAGGATTTTGACAACCCTTGCAATGATGACTGCATCCTGCCACCCAAAGAACTACACGCAAACCATCACCATTATTCATGTCATCTTTTGTAATGTTATGATAATTCATCAACAGTTCACCGCCTTTCCACCAAGTTCCACATACTTCTTCATGTACCAATCAGCTTTCTTCATATCTTCAGCACCATTCTTGAACACTGCCCTTTTTCTGTACTTCCATACATTCAACAGGCAAAAGTGCTTGACTGCTGTTTTCCCAAAGATTGCTATCATTTCATCAATACATTCCATTCCACCATCCTGACAATAGTGGGATGGATGATTGACAACATCTTCTGCAAATGATAACTGACCATCTGTTTCTTCATGTAATTCCATCATCCATCATCCTTTCTACTTAATAAAAATTATTGCTTTCTTACCATTCAACCTGACATCCTTCCTATCACATCCAAGGTGTTTCTTAATTTCCTTAGTGAAAGTCTGCATTGCAATTCTTGTGAATCCATTTTCATTGCAAAATGTGTCATACCTTGCAAATACTTCTTTGGTTTCATGGTTTAGAATTTCATCTTCTTCCACTTCTTCCAAGAATAGAAGAATTGGATTGTTGTCTTTTTCAAAGTTGTCAACTTCATCCTTGACCTTCTGTGATTCTGTGAATCCCTGATTTGTCAGAACTCTTTTCAATCCTTCAATACCAAGTTTTATCAGGTATTCTGCAACATCCTGTTTCTTCAGCTTCCAAGTGATTCCTGCATCAAAGTCATCATCATTCTTGCTAAATTTAGCATTAAATGGAATGATGACAAGTCTTCTTTTGATTGCTTCAAATCCTTTGTTTCTCATTCTTGGAATCTCATTTGCACTGAATAACAGCTTGACTGTTGGTTTGAAGAAATATGCATCCTGACCTTTGTTTTCTGCCTTGATATCATTTCCACTGACAATCTTCTTGAACTGTGCAATCACCTTTCCTTGCAGGAATTCATCACTGATATCATCACCAATGTTTGCAAGTTTTCCAAACATGGTTGTTGTACTGAATCGTTCACCAAGTTCATCCATATCCAATGACACATAGTTTGGTCTTCCAAGTACATTCTTCACCATATCCAAAAATGTTGATTTACCATTTGACCCTGAACCTGTCAGGAAGAATGATTTTGATAATTCATTTTGTCTGAAGAAGCAATATCCAATACATTCTTCAAGTAACGCTCTGATTTCATCATCCTGACAGGATATTTTGTTCAAGGTCTTATCACACAATTCACTGTATGCTTCAGGGTTATAGTCCCAAGGAATCATGTTTGTAATAACATGGTCAGGACTGAATGGAAGAAGTTCATCTGTTGCTAAGTCATAAAGACCATTCCTGAATGCAATCAGATTTGCATCTGCAACCTGTGTTTCTTCAGGTGTAATGATTTCCAAATACTTCAGGGTTTCCACTCTGTGATTTGCTTTCAGTGTTGGAATCAATTCAACCATCTTGGATTCAATGAATCTGTAACCTGATTTATAAATCCCACCATCATACACATGAAGCTGTCCCTGAATCCTTTTGATGTGATATTCATTCTTCATGTATTGACCAAAAGCATTGTGCAAGAATGTTTTTCCTTTGTAGAAAATTGGTTTTGCAAATGCATCATCCCTTGTGATGACATCCATTTCTTCTTCTGATAATGCATCCTGAAAGATAAAATGATTGATGTTATCTAACACCCTTCTTATTGGTTCTCTGTCCAACATAAGCTGTGACTGAAGAATCAGGATGTATTTGAACAATTCATCATTCCTTCCATCCCCTTCCTGCAAGTCTGCAAGATTGATGGTTGTATTCACAGGAATCAATTCATCAGGAACTTCATCAATGTCATCAGGTTCAAAGGATGGTGGGAATCTATCAACACCATTGACCCTTAGTGGTATGTATGTTGACCCTGAATGAATATCTGCAATCAATCCAACTGCAAGTTTTTTATCCTTTCCACCCTTTTCAATCCTGTGTTCTGTGTCCTTCCAATAGCTGTGAATGTGTCCATTTTCAGGATTTTCAAGAATCAAACAATTCCAATTGTTCTTTTCTGCCATATCCCAAAACTTCTGTGACAGTTCATCAGTATCAAATGAAATATCAACAAAGTCCTGATTCAGGATTGCACCAAATGACTGATTTCCTTGAACATCATCCCATTGAAGAAGCTGTGCATCCTTGACCTTCATGGTTGCTTTCTTCCCTGTGCCTGTCGCATAGCCTTTGAAAACCATGCTGTTTCCTTTCCAATCCAATCAATTTCACCTTCTTCCTTCACAAATTCCAAATCCTGATAATCTGTCATAAGCTGTGTCTATATACCACTGCTTATTTAGTTGTCTTGGAACTTTGACACCATTCACTTCATCATTGAAGATAAAGCAGTGTTCAGGTGTTCCTTCAACCTTTGCTTTGCTACCATCTTTTTTAATTTTCCAAAGTCCACCATCAGATTCATTTACTGATGCAAAGACCCTGACACATTTTTCATTCAGTTTCTTGGTGTTACCAACAAACCTTGTGAATGTTTTCAATCTTCCTGTTGCAGGATTGATTGCTTTGTGCTTTTCCCAATGTCCACCATGCATAATGCAGTCATACTTTGATGATATCTTCTTGACCATCTGAAATTCCTTCAGGTCTTGACATCCATTGATGGTTGCTTCAATTGGTGTTCCTTTGACTAATCTATCAACCAATGCTTTGTTTATGATTGGAAGGTCATAGTCAAGTGGTGACAGTTCTTTCACATAAGCACCTTTTCTTTCTATCTTGCCATTACTAAATATGAACACATAATTGTTGACATCCTTTTCCCAAATAGAACTGATTTCATCAAATTCCAATTCCATATTGCAACGCTTTTCCCATTCAAAACAAATATCATCCATCTGTTCAAATGCTTCATCTGTATCAGGAAGACTGACAATCAGACCATCTGTGTTTGACTGAATCAATTCAAATCCATCAATCACTTCCAAATGTTCTATCAGGTCAATCAGCATCAACTGACCATTCAAGCAGATAAGGTTTGCATTCCTTGGGTCATATGCTAATGAATTGATTGCTTTACTGATTCCATAAGTTCCATTGATGACAATCTTCAATGGTGCTTGTTCTTTCTTTTTACCTGCATGTTTTAATTCAATTCTTCTGTTATAAATCATTTTGAACTTTTCAGGTTTCTTGCTGTTTCTTGTAAGCAGGTTATGGAATATCATTAGTCTTGGATAGAAGGAAGCAACATCAACATGCCATATCTGCCTACCATGTCCAAGATTCTGATATTTTTCTTTTCCTGCATGGATTCCACCCCAACTGATGTTGTGTTCCAATCCTGCAATAATCATGTTCAATGATTCTGAATACACTTCTTTCTGATTAGTTTTCCCAACCATTGACATGTAAAAATCAATTGCTTTTCTGTATTTCTTTATCTGTATGCAAGGAAGTACAAACAGGTCAAATTCATCATTTCTTCTGACCTTTTCACATTCCAAAATCTTTGCACTGATTTGTGCCTTTGTCAGTCCAATGTCCCTGATTGATAGAACTTCAGGGAACATCTTTATTAGTGACATGATTGCATCAAAGTCTGCTTTCCTTTGCATGAATACTTCAACAGTCTGTTCCACATCATGTCTACAATATTTAACAGTTTCCTGAAGTTCTTCTTCTGTCAGCTTTCTTGGAATATCAAATGGAATGGATGATTCTTTCACCATGTTTCCAAGACTTCCTTCAAAGAACTTCAGTCCCCTGTCAATCTTTGCTTGGAACACATCATATGACAGTAATGGAATTGACCTGAACAGATTTGAAAATGTCCAACCTGCTTTTTCTTTGATAATAATGTGGTCATTGATTTCCTTTGGATTCATGTCACAAAGGATTCCTTTCAAGATGTAATCATCATAATGATGATTGTTGAATCCAACCCATATGTCTGTTTTGTGTTCCTGATAGAATTGTTTAAGGTCAGAAGGTGAATTGATGATGACATGTTCTTTTCTATTGTCCATATCAAGGATGACCACAAGCCAATCCTTGATAAACACTTCAAAGTCAAAGAACAGCATCAGATTCACCTACCTTTCTTTATACTTCATACACATCTTTGATTTTGAATGTGTTATAGCCTTTCTTGTTCTTGCCATATTCAAGAAGGAATTCAAGACTTCCATCAATGGATTCCATCATGTCCATAATCATGTCATTGTACTGACCATATGTTTTGAATTCCACTGTGTCATTGACATCAAGACTTCTAAGGAACTTGTTGACCTGTCCAATCTGCCATCCTTCTGTGATAAGCTGATTCATGAATAAGCAACTGTTTTCAAAGTCACCTTCAAGGATTCTGAACTGAACTGTGAACATTGGTTCACCTGCATGTTTTTCTGAACCACATTCCTTGATTTCCATCTTGTCAATCTTAACTTCATATGTACCAACAGGCACTTCACGATAGTCACCCTGACCACCATTTGCTTCTGCTTCAGCAATATCTTTCTGAAGTCCTTCTGTGTCCACATTCTTATCCCATTTATCAAAAATACTCATTTCATTCACCTTTTTAACCTTTCTTAATCATTTAACATATTTGCAATTCCATTAAGGAAATCAATAAAATTACCAACAACAGCATCTTCAAGTGCTTCTTCATTGGATTTCTTCAATCCACTGTCACCATGTTCTGTTGCTTTCTTGAACAGTTCATCAGGATTGACATCTTTCATTGCATCAACCTTTTCAATATCCACAACTGATTTCATGATTTCTGCACCAACTGTCTTGAAACCTAAGTCTTCAATATCATTCATGAAGACATCAAGTAACTTAGGATTTCTAATCATTTCTGTTTTCAGAATCATTGTGATTCCTTTGGTTGCATCCTTTGCACCATATCTGTTTCTAACATCCACGATTGTTTCAACAATGTGGTCATAAATTCCTGCTTCTTTTAATGCTTCAATAAATTTCTTCATGATTATCTTTCCTTTCTTGTTCTTCTTTTTCTTGCAGGTTTTTCTTCCCCTGCACCTGACAACTTCTTAATACCTTCACCAAATTCTTCTTTGGTGATGACCTTCATGACTTCCACACCATCAACAATCATGTCAACAGAATCACCTGCATGTTTCATCACATAATTGTCATTCTTGACATCATAGAAGTATGTGTCTGCATCCAAGACAACTGTTTCTGAATCAGTGTTGGTTGTTCCATCCTGAACAGGTTCATCAGAAGATTCTTCAACAGGTTCTGACTGTGTGCGTGATTTTCTTCCCCTTCTTGATGGTGTTTCTTCAGCAGTTTCTTTTGTATCTTCCTGAATTTCTTCAGCAGGTTTGGCAAAAAAATTTGCTTCATCATACACTTTCAAAAGTTCATTCCAATCCAAAGGAATTGATGTGGTCTTGATGTTCTTTAATCTTCCACCGCCAAAGATTACTTCATTGGATTTGAAATTCAATGTTCTTGTTTCATCATCTTCCACAACTACCCTTGCCACAATGTCAACCATACCTGCAATCTTGTTTGCAACCTTGTCTGCAATGTTTGGTTTGATTGCTGTGATTTTATCACCTGACTTCTTTGTGATGTCCTTTGAAGTATCTTCATGAGAAATCAACACAATGTTTTCATAGTCAAGATTCATCAATCTTCTGATGGTTGATAAGAATTCTGTTCTTACCTTGTCCCATGCTCTGAAGCTGTCATCTGATTCATGTGTGATACCCAATCTGTCATACATGAATAATCTGCATGATTCATAAGTATCTTCAAGAAGGTCAACAATAATGGTCTTAAATCCATTCTGACCTGCTGTCTTTTCAAGTTCATCAATAGCTTTCTTGAAGACATCCCATGCAAGAATCTTCTGTCTTCCTTCCATTGTGTCCTTGATAGGTAAATACTGCATAGTAACAAACTGAATGTTTCCATCAGTATTCAGATTCAATGGTGAAGGTGCTGAATCCATAAATGTTGTTTTTCCTGAAAATGCACCACCATAAATCCATAATTTTCTTTTGGTTGTCTTTCCAACCTGTCTTCTTTCTGCACTTGGTAAAATCATATAGTCCAATCCTTTCTGACAATAGTCTTTATATTCACACCAATCACACAAATAAGATTCATTCTTTTCACACTTATCTGTTAGACCAATGTTCATACACGTTTCATAAAAATCTGCAACTTTTGAAGGGTCATAAACCACTTCTTTGATTTGAATTTCCTTTGCTTCAAGTTCTTCATATATTCTGTTTCTGAAGTCCTGAAGTGTTTCTGTTTTCTTCTGTCTAATCTGAACCTTTGGAACAAACACAAAATACATTTTCCTGATGTGCTTTCCTGTGATTCTTTCAAAAAAATATTTGTATACATGCAACTGTCTTGATTCCATATAATGGTCAATATTATTTGAATATTTGAAATCATACAAATCAAACTGACCATGTGGAAGACCTGCATCATGCTTGGTACATGGAACAATCAAGTCTGCTGTTCCTTCATAAACATCATTCTTGAAATTGACTTCATGAAATCCTTCAGGAAGAAGTTCTTTCATCTTTGGAATCCAATATTCAAGTTTGATAATTTCATTGATGTGTGCATCTGTAATAATAGGATATGAATCTTTGTATTCCTGAATAGCTGTTTCCATATCCTTTTCCATTCCCCTGTGAATTGCTGTTCCAAGAATCAATGGATTTGCAGGGTCATCTGTTGGAAGCACTTCAATGTTCTGTCTGTATCTGAAATCAAATCTTGCAGGACAATTTTCAAAACATTCTGCTGTTGAAAAATGAAAATTATCCATCTGACCACCTTCTTTTCAATAATTCATAATTGTATATAGTGTTTGCATCATCCACCTTTAAGCAATCAATGAAGTTTTTGAATAATTCAAAATGGTCAGGATAAAGAAGAATTCCATATCCACCTGCTTCATCAATCTTCTTCAGGTTGTGAATCTGAAGTGGTGAAGGTTTTCCATTCTTTGCCTTGACTTCAATTCCAAGGAATCTTCCATTGCAACATGCAAGGATATCAGGAACACCTGCTTTGGTGAATTCACCACCGCCCCAATATTTAATGAAATAGCAGTTATTTGATTTCAGGAAAGACTTGATTCTGTTTTCAAAATTCTTTTCTGATGCCATGTGTTCACCTACTTCACTGTAATTCTTACTGATGCACTAACATTGGAAGTCTTTGAATATGCTTTAGCAATGTCAGGATGGTCTGCTTTCAGCTTCTTAGAATCAATGGTTGTTCTTGTCGTTGGTGCAACATACATGAATTTGACTTTTGCATTCTCAAATGACTTCACACCATGTTCTTCCATTGCCTGAAGCAACTTTTCTTTCATCAGCTTTTCCTGTTCTTCCAATTTCTTCTTCTGAACTGTAATGTCTGTGATTGCTTTCAGTACATCAGGAACTGTTGATTCAATAACCTGAAGGTCTGTTTCTTCAACCTGTTCTTCACACACTTTTGCAATGTCCTGACACACATCATTACAAGTGTCTTTCTTATCACAGAAATAACAGCAATTTGTACATTCATTTTTATCATCAATGGCAACTTTACATTTCATCATAATATTCACCTTCCTTTTCTAATCTTTCATAATATGGTTCTGTGTCAGTCACCCAACCATTTGCATACAACACAAGACATATCCATGTGAAATTGACCAACATGATGACATATGGTTGCCAACTGATAATGCAGTCAATCCAACATATCCAATAAATCAGCGAAAACGCATTCAATGCAGTCAAGGCTTTGATTACAAAATTATGAATTTTTCTTTTCATCTTCTTTGAACAATTCATCTGTGAAATCCTTCCTTTCTTCTAATGTGTGCAGAATTTGTTCATCAACTGTCCCCCTGCAAATCATCAGATAATAGAAACATGTTTTTTCCTGACCAATCCTGTGAATCCTTTTCTTGGACTGTTCAAAATCTTCTGATGACAATGGAAGCGAAAAATAAATGATTCTGTTGCACTTCTGAAGATTCAGTCCTTTGGATGCTGATTGATACTGACATAAGGTCACACTGTTTGATTCCTGTTCATAGGCTGTCAGGTCTTTGGTGTGTCCATTGATTTCTGAAATTGGTCTGTCAAGTTCCTGACATATCTTCTTCATGTTCCATAATTCATCATTGAATGAATAGAATACAATCAATCTTTCCTGTGTGGATTCAACCAGGTCCCTGAATGCATCCAACTTGTTTTGATTGAATTGACTGCATATCTGTCTGCTATAAAGTAATTTTGTCAATGATGTATCACCAACTAATTCCTGACCGTCTATTGTTACAATGCAATCCTTTTGAAACTTCCAATATTCTTTAGGTGCTTTCAATCTAATGTGTGTGAATACCTGTTCAGGTAATTCATAACATTCTTCAGTCTTCTTGAATATTGCACCATGTTCACGCATTTTGGATTTCAACCTATCAATGTTTTTATATGGGTCTTCTTTGTCCACAATCTTGTGTTGAAAACCACCTGAATCAATTGTTGTCCAATTCACATACTGCCTGTTATACAAGTCTTCTGAAATCTTCCAACCTAGCAGGTGGACTTGTGTCCATAGATTTTCATATTTACCACCAACAGGTGTTCCTGAAAGAAGAATCACATGTGCAGGTTTCATCTTCAGGATGAATTTTGTCTGCTTTGCTTTCTGATTCTGTATCAAAGATGATTCATCAAGCATCAATGTGAAATCATATAAGTCAAGTAATTCTTTTCTTCTCCAAGCCAATTCATAATTGATAACACCAACTATGAAGAATCTTTGTCCTTGTGACAGTCCATGATATTCACCAAGCTGTTTCTTATTGGTAAGGTCAAACACCTGCATCTGATAGTTATCTGTGAAGTGTTCCATCCAATCCTGAACCTTTGATTTCTGACACACAATCAGATTCACTTTGCATCCAAATCTTTTCATCATTTCTGACCCTGTGAATGTCTTCCCAAGACCCATGTCATGATAAACTGCAATGTTGTCAAAGTCCTTTGTTTCCTGCAATGCTTCTTGCTGATGTGGAAACAGGGAAATCATATCTTGATGCCTGTCACATCTTCAAAGATTTCTTTGTCAAAGTTTGGCATTGCTTTGATGATGTTTTTGTATCTTTCAGAAAGTGAATCCCACCATAACTGTCCACACTCTGATTTATCAAGAATCTTTAAGTAACCACCAACAACTTCATATTCAGGATGCTGTTTTTTTTCTTCATCAGTCATATCATCTGACCAAATCCAATCAACAACATTTCTTGGAATCTGATTCAACAGATATCTTGCATCTGAATTTAACCAATCACGATAAGTCCAATCTGAAGGTTTATTGAATAAGAAGATTTTTGGTTCTTCTGTGTTGAAGCATCCATTGGAAAAGTTAGTCTTGTTCCAATCACCGCTGTTGCGATTACCGCTGTTCCAATCACCGCTGTTGCAATCACCGCTGTTGCAATCACCGCTGTTGCAATCACCGCTGTTCCAATTACCGCTGTTCCAATCACCGCTGTTGCGATTACCGCTGTTCCAATCACCGCTGTTCCAATTACCGCTGTTCCAATCACCGCTGTTGCAATCACCGCTGTTGCGATTACCGCTGTTGCGATTACCGCTGTTGCAAAGACCTGCATTTCCTTTTCCAAGGTTGACCATTCTTAAAACATCTTCCCAACTGATTTCTTCAACAATCTGAATCTTGTTTGTGCAACATTTGCTGTCATCTGATTCTTCATCAATTTCACCCAATGCAATAACCTTTGCAACTTTGTTGTTAGGATTGAATGGATAATAATTGAAGCAGTCCTTTAATTCTTTACAAAAATGAAATCCTCTGTTACAACAAGAAGGTGTGACATCTTCTTCAAATGTCTTTCCTACTTCATATTGAAATCCCCTGCATGTCCAATCAGGTTCAAAAACTTTATAACCTTCCATAATGTTCTCCTTTCTATGACACAGTGATTCCTGTGTGTTCTGTGAATTTTTGTGGACTAATGTAATAAGTCCATTGTGTTGACATCTTAACTGCATAACCAAAAGGGAAGATTCCCTTCTGAAGACCTATTCTGATGAACTGTTCTGACACATTCATCAGTTCTGCAACTTCTGAAACTGATATTCTATTCTTCATAATCATCTGTGTCAGTGATTTCAAGGAACTCTTTAATTCTCTGAAGCTGTTCCTGATTGGTTCTTTTACCTTTCAGCAAATCAGATACATAAGAAATTGTGATTCCTAATTCATTTGCAAGGTCTGTCATTGTCATATCCCTATCAATCAATGCATGTCTGACCTGCTTTTCAAATTCTGACATCATTTTCACCTACCTTTCTTATATAATTTGTTCAGCAAGTGCGTAAAAATTCAGCATAAAATATTGACAAATTGCTGAAGATGTTCTATCATATGAAGTACCACCAACATATATTTAAAACATCAAGCGACTTTTGTTTATATCAGTCTGCTGAATTAGTTCTGCACCTGACACTATGTATATTAGCAGTTCTTCAGCAGTTTGTCAACACTTTTCGCTGAATTTATTCTGCACATTTTTAAGAAAGGGGAATTGCTATGGAATTTATAGACAGAATCAACCAATTATGTAAGGAAAGAAAGATTTCAAAAAGACAGTTAGAAAGGGAAGCAGGTCTTGGTGCAGGGTCTTCATCTAAGTGGAAGACATTCACACCAAATAATACAACCATGACCAAACTTGCAAATTACTTTGGTGTTTCAATCAGTTATCTGACAGGTGAATCAGAATATAAATCTGAACAAGAAGCAATGTGGGATGCACAGTATAATTCAGAAGCATTATCAGATGAATCAACAAGGATTGAAAAAGGATGCAGGATTCCTGTTCTTGGTCAGGTAGTTGCAGGAATTCCAATTGAAGCTATTGAAGAAGTATTGGATTGGGAAGAAATACCATTCAGACTTGCACAGACAGGTGAATTCTTTGGTCTTCAGGTCAAAGGTGATTCCATGTCACCAAGAATGCAAGCAGGTGATGTTCTAATTGTCAAACAACAGTCTGATGCAGAATCAGGTGATATTGTGATTGCACAAGTGAATGGTGACAGTGCTTGTGTGAAGAAGCTATTGAAACAGGATGATGGAATTGTTCTTCAATCTTTCAATCCTACATATGCACCAATGTACTTTTCCAACAAGGACATTATTGAAAAGCCTGTTCAAATCATTGGAAGGGTCATTGAAAACAGACAGAAATTCTAAGAAGGGATGTGATGATATGTCAATGCGATTCAGGAAGACAATCAAATTGGGGAAAGGTGTGAATCTGAATTTCAATAAGAATTCTGTTGGAATATCTGTTGGAAGTAAAGCAGGAAGAATCACTGTGAATTCAAAAGGAAGAAAAACAACAACCATGCATACACCAATCAAAGGTGTCAGTTTTGTCAATACACAGTCATCATCAAATAAAACACCTTCAGAAGCTGTTTATGTCCCACCAAAAGAAAAGAAGGAACTGAAGACAAGTAAAGGAATGATGATTGCAACAATATTTCTTGGATGGTTAGGTGTCCAAAGATATGCATCAGGTCAAATTGGTTTAGGGATTCTTTACACCTTGACTTTTGGACTGTTTGGAATCGGATGGATTTATGATATTTACAAGGAAATCAAGTTCGTGCTGTTCTTGGTGTTCTAGGTGTTCTTGGTGTTTTATCTATAATACTTTTAAGAAAATAAAGATGAAACACTAAAGGACTAAGAAAAATATAAATATATATAGTAGTATACAACCAAGAACACCAAGAACAGAAGAACACCAAGAACAAAAAAAAATAAGACCCAACTATTGGAAGTAGTCAGGTCTTATCAAAGGATTGTGCTATACACACAAATTTAACCAAAATAAGTATAACACAACCCTTTGTTAAAGTCACCCAATTTTAAGAAAGGATGTGTTTATTTATGCGTTTACCAAATGGTTTTGGAAGTGTTTATAAGTTATCAGGAAACAGAAGGAAACCTTGGGTTGCAAGGAAGACAACAGGATGGACATTTGATGAAGAAAAACAGAAGTCTTATCCAATATATGCTTTTGTTGGATATTATGAAAGTAGAAAGGAAGCATTGACCGCCCTTGCAGAATACAACAAAGACCCTTATGACTTGCACCATAACACAATAACCTTTGCTGAAGTATTTGAAAAGTGGTCTGAAGTTCATTTTCCAAAGGTATCAGAATCAAATGTGAAAGGATATAAAGCATCATTCAGGACATGTGAGAAATTACATAACATGAAGTTTGTGGAAATCAAACTTGACCACCTGCAACAAGCAGTTGATGAATCAGGGAAGAACACACCAACACTGAAGAAGATGAAAATCATGTTTGGTCTGATGTATGATTATGCTGTCATGCATGAAATTGTAACTGCTGATAAAAGGGACATGGTCAGATATGTTGATATTACTAAGGCAGGAAACCCAAATGCATACAACAGGAAACCATTCAACAAGAAGCAAATCAATATGGTTTGGAAGGTCAAAGATTCTAATACATATTATTCTGTTATCCTGATGCTGATATATACAGGTGTCAGAATTGGTGAATTACTTGACCTGAAGAAGGAAGATGTTCATCTTGATGAAAGATGGTTCTATGTAAGAGAATCAAAAACAGAATCAGGAATCAGGGAAGTTCCAATTGCTGAAAAGGTTGTTCCATTCTTCCAATATTGGTTAGACAGGGATTGTGAATATCTGATTTGCACACCTGATGATAAGCATTTTCTTTATAGAAACTACTATGATTCATATTGGACACCATTGATGGAAGAATTGAAACTTCAACACCGCCCACATGATACAAGACACACCTGTGTGTCATTGCTTACTGAAGCAGGTATTGATGAAAGAATCATCAAAAAGATAGTTGGTCACAAGGGTCAAGGTGTCACAGAAACAGTTTACACACATATTGAATTACCTTTTAAACTTGAAGCAATAAATAAAATATAATAAAAAAAAAAGAAGGGTGATGTTCATTACCCTTCTTCACATTTTCTTCTATAAAAATCATTTATTTGTTTACTTCTTATGAAATCACAAGGTTTATAGAATATTTCATAATACCAAACCCATTTCGTTATTCCTGTTATATTATTGTTTTCATCAATATATCTAACTTTTTTTCTTCTATCAGTGTTTACAATTATTTTTCTTTTTGTTTTAAATTCTGTATTCAAAGAATCATAGTATTCTAATTCTTTCATGTATGCATGAAGAAATCTTTTCTTTTGCTTTTTAGATTTAATGTGCATTTCAGTTAACATACTGACCATCCTTTCATGTGCTGAATTACTTCAGTTCTTATGCTAACTATTATAGCATTTATTCAGCATTAGTCAATAATTTTCGCTGAATTTATTCACTTTTCTTGTTTCTAGTGTGTTACTAACTTGTTACTATTAGACACAAATTCTTAGATTTTGACAAAAAGAAAAGACCCAAGGAATGCTGAATTTCCTTGGGTCTTCTGTATTCTCTGACAGTCTTGAACTATCGTTTTGAGAACTGTGGTGCACGACGTGCTTTGCGAAGACCTGGTTTCTTTCTTTCTTTCATTCTTGGGTCTCTTGTTAAGAATCCAGCTTTCTTTAATGTTGAACGGAATTCTCCATCAACCTGTAATAAAGCTCTGGAAATACCATGACGGATTGCTCCAGCCTGTCCTGTAAATCCACCACCCTGAACGTTTACTAATACATCATATTTGTCAACTGTATCTGTTGCAACTAATGGCTGACGTACAACTACTTTTAAAGTTTCTAATCCAAGATATTCATCGATATCTCTTTTGTTGATTGTGATTTTTCCTGTTCCAGGTACTAAATATACTCTGGCAACACTGTGTTTTCTTCTACCAGTTCCGTAATATTTTGCTGTAGCCACTGCTTCTTCCTCCTTCAAAAATTAATACTTGATCTCTAATGCTTTTGGCTGCTGAGCTGCATGATTGTGCTCTGCACCTGCATATACGTGAAGTTTCTTAATCATCTGTCTTCCTAAAGGTCCTTTTGGAAGCATTCCTTTAACTGCAAGATAGATTACGTCTTCAGGTTTTTTAGCTAATTTTTCTTTTAATGTCTGTTCTTTCATTCCACCAACATAGTCTGAATGATGATAGTAGATCTTCTGGTCTAATTTCTTACCAGTTACTTTGATCTTCTCAGCGTTGATAACAATCACGTTATCTCCTGTGTCGATATGTGGTGTATAAGTTGGTTTGTTTTTTCCTCTTAAGATTGTTGCGATCTCAGATGCTAAACGTCCTAATGTATGTCCTGTAGCATCAACTACATACCATTCTCTTTCAATTGTTGATGGGCTGGCCATAAAACTTTTCATGGTGTTCCTCCTTAAAATTTCTATCAATCATATGTGTCTATATTAAATACTCCCACCGGGGCATTGGGGTAGTATTCTCTCGCATGTCACAGTTTCTTATTATATAATACGCAGCCGGGTGTGTCAAGATTTTTTCTCGTTGTTTTTGATAAATTTTTGATGTTATCCACAAGATGGTCTGTATTTTATCATTCTTTCCACAATATATGGGTATATTGTCCCCGTTAATGTTGAAATTGTGTTGATAAAACTTATTTTTTCTTATATTCATGTGGACAAATCATTTTTTGTCACGAATTTATGACGTACATTATATGAGATATGCCACAATCGGTAATGTTATAATTGATAATAATGTTGTCAAGACAATTCCCCTGCTGCAGATCGAACTGTCTAAACCGTAATCAATCGACATCATCACTGCCATGCTGCCATTCGGCATTCCAAACATCAGTACCATGATCCCTGAAAGTATCGGATCAATATGAAAGTTTCTGATCAAAACTGCTGCAATGATCGGAATGACCAGCATTTTTAAAAATGTGAAGAAATACAGTTTTTTATCTTTGAATACTTCGATCAGTGGAAGTTTCGCTACGGATACTCCTGTCAGGATCATCGATAATGGAATACAGGAATTTCCAAGGTAATCCACGAAACTTACCGCTGGTGCCGGTACTTTGATCTTAAACAGAAAAACTATCATTGCGATCAGACTTGCTGCGATTCCCGGATTGATCATCTTTTTCCATTCAAACTTGATCTTTGCCTTTTCCCCTGTCTGCAATGCTTTCTCTTTCTCAAACAGATAAATTCCATACGAATAGAAAATAATACTATAGACAAAAGAATATAATACGACATAAAAGATCGCACCTTTTCCATATAACTCTTCTATGATCGGAATTCCCATAAATCCCAGATTTGAAAAGATCAGCATGACAGAATAAATGTTTCTTTGATTCTTTGGAATCCTTAAAATCCGCACAAACAGGGGACTGATAAGAATCAATATTGCAAATAAGATAACTGCAAGCAACAGGTTGGTAAGTACCATTGTCCAGTTTCCATTTTCAGAGGAACCAACAACGCCTGAAATGATCAGGGCTGGATTGAATATGTTAAGTACCAGACCTGATAACTGTGATTCCGTATGGTCTGTGATCCATTGTTTTTTGTAGCTTAGATATCCAATAAACATAAACCCAAACAGCACTAATAATTTCTGAAATATGATCCAGCTATTCTGCATTGATTCGGTCCTCCGGATATTCTATCTGAATTAATGTCAATCCTTTTGCTGGAAGTTTTGGTCCTGGTGTGACTCTTTCCTTGGATGCCAGAATCTCTTTGACCCATTCTGGTTTTTGTTTCCCTCTTCCAACCTCTAAAAGCGTTCCTGCCATTAAACGCACCATATTATAGAGAAAACCGCTTCCTGTGACTCTCATCGTGATGTATCTGCCATTCTGTGTAACATCACATTCATAAATCTCTCTTACATAGGATGTAACCTGTGCTTTGCTGCTGCACATACTGATAAAACAGTGTTCTCCTAAGAAATGAGAAGCTGCTTCTTTCATTTTCTCCACATCAAGCGGTACATATACAAAATGATGATGTCTGCTCGTGACTGGGTTATCATATCTTGCATTGTAAAAGGTATATTCGTATGTCTTTCTTGTATCCTGAAATCTTGGATGGTAATCTAATGGCACTTCTTTAGAGTCCTGAACAATGATATCTTCTGGAAGTCTTGCATTTAATGCTTTTGCCATCTTTTCTCCCGGAATGCGGCTTTCTGTATCAAATACAGCCACATTTCCTAATGCGTGGACTCCTGAATCGGTTCTGCTGGCTCCGATCACTTTGATGTCTTCTCCTGTAAGTTCTGATATATGCTTATTTAAGACACCTTCGACTGTGATCTCGTTCGGCTGTACCTGCCATCCACAGTAATTTGTCCCATCATAGGCTACGACTAATTTTACTCGTTTCATCGTATCTTACCTCCATGGACTGAAAAATGATAAATAGATCATGGCTGCTAAAAATACAAATAAGAAAATATATGCCATTTTATCTCTTTTTTCGTACTTTAATGGTTTTAATTTGGTTCTTCCAACACCACCATGGTAACAGCGGGATTCCATTGCCATTGCAAGATCATTTGCTCTTCGAATTGCTGCTACAAATAATGGTACGATGATCGGTACCATGCTTTTTACTCGTTTTAAGAGACCTCCAGATTCAAAATCGATTCCTCTGGCTGTCTGGGCTTTCATGATCTTTTCTAATTCTTCTGTTAAGATTGGAATAAATCTCAGTGCAATTGACATCATCATTGCAATCTCATGTACTGGTACTCCGACTTTATTAAGAAACCCCAGTGATTTGTCTAGTCCGTCTGTCAGTTCATTTGGTGTTGTTGTAAATGTCAGTAAGGATGTTCCTAATACAAGCATGATCAGACGACTTCCTAAATAAATGGTTGTTCTGATCCCTTCTGCGGAAATTGATATGATCCAGAACTGGATCACTGGTTTTCCTGGAATAAACAACATATTGATCATTACAGAAAATAACAAGATCACCGCGATTGCTTTTAGCCCTCTTAAAATATATTTTACAGGTACTTTTGAAATCTTAATCATTATGATCAAAAATAACAGTGACATCACATAAGTTGCAGGTGATTTATGCATAAATAATGTAATGACGTAAATTAAGACTGCAAATAGTTTCACTCTCGGATCTAATCTGTGGATCAGAGAGTCTTCTTTATAATATTGTCCAATTGTAATATCTTTGAGCATTTTATTTTCCTCTCAGTCCTTTTAATCCTTCTAAGATTGCATCTTTTGTTTCTTCTAATGTCAGTAAATCTCTCTTGATCGGGAAACCTCTGTCTGCAAGTTCTTCGCATACCTGACGATAAAATGGTACAGCGAGTCCTGCCGCTTCTAATTCTTTCTTATGAGAGAATACTTCTTTTTTATCTCCTTCATACATGACCTGACCGCCATTCATGACGATCACACGCTGTGCATAATCTGCAACATCTTCCATGCTGTGTGATACCAGAATGATCGTGATTTTTTTCTCTTCATGTAATTTCTTTAAGAGATTTAAAATCTGGTCTTTTCCAACTGGATCTAATCCTGCAGTTGGTTCATCTAAGATGAAATATTCTGGGTCCATAGCAAGGATTCCTGCGATCGCTACTCTTCGTTTCTGACCCCCAGATAATTCAAATGGGGATTTCTGATATAATTTCTCTGGTAAACCGACATCTTTTAAGCATTTGACTGCAATCTCTGCCGCTTCTTCTTTTGTCTTTCCAAAATTCATTGGTCCGAAACATACATCATCTAAGATCGTTGTCTCAAACAACTGATGTTCTGGATACTGGAAACAGATTCCGACTTTTCCTCGAAGTTCCCGCAATGGATAGCCGTCTGCATAAATATCTTCATCATCAAAATAAATCTTTCCTGATGTTGGTTTGATCAAGCCATTCAGATGCTGGATCAATGTTGATTTTCCAGAACCTGTGTGACCGATCACTGCGATAAATTCTTCTTTTTTTATTTCTAAGTTTACATCTTTTAATGCATAATTCTTCTTACTGGAATTATCTTCGTATGCATAACTTACATGTTCTAAACGAATTGACATAATTCTTCCACCAGCTCTTCCTTTGTTGTTATCGTATCAGATAGGTTGACACCTTCTTTTTTCAGTTCCCATGCCAGTTCTGTTGCGTATGGAACTTCCAGACCTAATGCTTTCATCTCGTCGACCCTTGAGAAGATCTCTTTTGGTTTGCCATCCATAACAACTTTCCCCTGATCCATGACGATAATACGATCTGCTAAGATTACTTCTTCCATATGATGTGTTACCATAAGGATCGTAATATTCTTTTCTTTGTTCAATGCTTTGACAAGTGATAAAACATGTCTGCGGCCTTCTGGGTCTAACATGGCTGTTGGTTCGTCTAATACGATGCATTCTGGTTCCATTGCCATGATCCCTGCGATCGCTACTCTTTGCTTTTGTCCTCCTGAGAGATGATTTGGACTAGCTTCCTTGTATGCGATCATTCCTACGCCTGTCAGAGCCGCTGTGATCCTTGTCCAGATGTCTTGTGGTTTGACTCCAAGGTTCTCTGGACCAAAAGCTGTATCTTCTTCTACCGTTGTTCCAACGATCTGATTATCTGGATTCTGGAAAACGATTCCTGCACTCTGTCTGACATTTAAGAGTGTACTCTCATCTTTTGTATCCATCCCTTTGATATAGACTGCTCCTTCTGTCGGCATCAGCAGTCCATTAATATGCTTTGCAAGAGATGATTTTCCTGAACCATTCTTTCCAAGGATTGCTACGAATTCTCCTTGTTCGACATTGATATCAATATGATCGATCGCTGCGATCTCTTGTTTGTCTTCTTCTGTATCTCCGTAAGTCACATATTTGTGAACTAAGTCTTTGATTTTTAGTATGGACATAAATATCCTCCAATCTGATTTTTGGCTTTTATTTTCTTAAACTTATTTCAAGCCATAATAATGTTAGTATAGTATACCTTGGAAGCGGAAGCAAGATTTCATAAGAGATTCCCTAGGATTTTCCTATAAAATAAAGAAAAGTCTTATCCCGGTTGTTCCGAGATAAGACCTCTTTGTTGTTGTTGTCGATTTGGAATTTAAATAATATAGTCAGTATTGAACTGTTGATTAAACTAATTCAAGTACTACTTTTAATGCTGCATCACCTTTACGCTGAGCAATCTTAACGATTCTTGTGTAACCACCGTTACGTTCAGCATATTTTGGTGCATACTCGTCGAATAACTTAGCTGTTAAATCAACTTTCTTTGTATTAGCTTTCTTACCAGCTGCTTCTGTAGGAACTTCTGTTACAGGATATAATACCTTTAACATCTGTCTTCTTGCATGTAAGCGGGATGGTAAATCTTTTTTGATTTCTTTCTGAACTGTTTCATAAACAGTAACTTTCTTACCATCTACAACTTCTTTCACGCGTTTTCCGTTTTCATCTTTCTTAGCAACTTTAGCGTCAACTGTAACTGTTTCAAAGTTGTCTTTTTCTTTTACAGCTAAAGCGATAAGTTTTTCAGCTACCTTGCGGATTTCTTTCGCTTTTGCTTCAGTTGTAACGATTTTTCCATGATGTAACAGATTTGTTACTTCAGCACGGATCAGTGCTTTTCTCTGGGAAGCTGTTCTTCCTAATTTTCTATATTTTGCCATTGTAATGACCTCCTGTGTTTTTTCGCCTTGCTTACTTATGCCTTCAGCCTAGGCGGGTCTGGTTTCTATTCTTCTCCTGAACTTAGGGATAATCCTAATTCACTTAATTTAGCTAAAACTTCTTCTAATGATTTACGTCCTAAGTTACGAACTTTCATCATATCTTCAGAAGTCTTATTTGTTAATTCTTCTACTGTATTGATGCCAGCTCTCTTTAAGCAGTTGTAAGAACGAACAGATAATTCTAATTCGTCAATGCTCATTTCAAGAACTTTTTCTTTCTCGTCATCTTCTTTTTCTACCATGACTTCTGCTGTCTTGGCATTCTCAGAAAGATCTACGAATAAGTTTAAGTGCTCGCATAATACTTTCGCTGCTAAACTTACAGACTCATCTGGTGTTAATGTTCCGTTTGTGAATACATCTAATGTTAATTTGTCATAATCTGTGATCTGACCTACACGAGTATTCTCAACTTTTAAGTTTACACGCTCTACTGGTGTGTAAATTGCATCAACAGCGATCTCATCGATCGCTTTTCCTTCTTTGTCTGCTTTGTCTGCGCCTACATATCCGCGTCCGTTTGTGATTGTAAGCTCCATATCCAGCTTGCTGCTGTCATCGCTTAATGTTGCGATCACAAGCTCTGGATTTAAGATTTCGATATCACTGTCCGCTTTAATATCTCCGGCAGTTACTACACCCTTTCCTGAAAACTCGATATAAGCCTGCTTTGTTTCAGCGGATGAGCTGTTGTTTTTAATTGCCAGAGATTTGATATTCATGATGATCTCAGGTACATCTTCTTTAACACCAGGGATGGAACTGAACTCATGCAGAACACCTTTGATCTTTACTGAACTTACTGCTGCACCTGGCAGAGAAGAAAGCATAATACGTCTTAAGGAATTTCCTAAAGTTGTACCATAACCTCTTTCCAAAGGTTCCACAACAAAGCGTCCAAAACGGTTATCTTCTGAAATCTCATTAATCTCAATATTTGGTTTTTCAAATTCAAACATACGTGCCCTCCTTTTGGCTTAGGTTTAACTTGAGGGTTATTATTTAGAATATAACTCGACGATTAATGTTTCGTTAACTGGTACGTCGATTTCATCTCTAGATGGAAGTTCTTTTACAGTTCCTGTAAAGTTGTCATGATCTGCTTCTAACCATGAAGGGATCATTCTTCCTTCTGTTACTTCTAAGATCTCTTTGTATCTTGGAGATGTTCTGTGTTTTTCTTTGATTTCGATAACGTCCCCAGCTTTAACCTGGTAAGAAGGAATGTTAACCTGTTTTCCATTAACTAATACATGTTTATGGTCAACGATCTGTCTGCATTCTTTTCTTGTTCTTCCGTATCCTAAACGGAATAATACGTTATCTAAACGAAGCTCTAATAATGTCATCAGGTTTGTACCAGTCTGACCTTTCATTCTTTCTGCTTTTGCATAGTAGTTACGGAAAGGTTTTTCTAATACACCATAGATGAATTTAGCTTTCTGTTTTTCGCAAAGCTGAAGTCCGTATTCACTTTTCTTTCTGTTTGCTCTATTTAAACTTCTGTTTGATTTTTTATCAATTCCTAAAAAGACAGGATCTAAACCTAAGGATCTGCATCTCTTTAAGACTGGAGTTCTATCTACTGCCATCTTTAATTATCCTCCTAAATTAGACTCTTCTACGTTTTGGTGGGCGACATCCATTATGTGGAACAGGTGTTACATCGCTGATGCTTGTAACTTCTAATCCTGCTGCTGATAAAGCACGGATTGCTGCTTCTCTTCCTGATCCTGGACCTTTAACCATTACATCTACTGATTTTAATCCATGCACTAATGCTGCTTTTGTTGCAGTTTCAGCTGCCATCTGAGCTGCATATGGTGTAGATTTTTTAGATCCTCTGAATCCTAATCCACCTGCACTTGCCCAAGAAAGAGCATTTCCCTGTGCATCTGTTAATGTAACGATTGTATTATTAAAAGATGACTGAATATGTGCCTGTCCGTGCTGTACATTCTTCTTTACACGTTTTTTTGCACTTTTCTTTGTAACTTTAGCCATAATTACGTATACCTTTCTTTCTTCATTTCAATTCCAAAAAGATTGCCGATACTGCAAATCTTATGCTATTCCTGACTGTCCATACAGCCGGGTGTGTCATAACACTACAAATCTAGTGTTTATTATTTTTTCTTGTTAGCTACTGTTTTCTTAGGACCTTTACGTGTTCTTGCGTTAGTCTTTGTTTTCTGTCCACGGCAAGGAAGTCCCTGTCTATGACGTTTTCCTCTGTAGCATCCAATTTCTTTTAATCTCTTAATGTTAAGAGCGATTTCTCTTCTTAAATCACCTTCTACAACCTGTGTTTCGTTGATAACTGCGCTCAGTCTTTTAACTTCTTCGTCAGTTAAGTCGCGTACACGAGTATCAGGATCAACATTTGCCTCTGCCAAAATACGTTTTGCGCTTGAAAGACCGATTCCATAAATATAAGTAAGACCAATCTCTACACGCTTTTCTCTTGGTAAATCAACACCTGAAATACGAGCCATGTTTTTCTTTCCTCCAAAATAAATAATTACTTGTCTATTAAGGGCAATCCATATATCCGCAGTACGGTGAAATGATATATATGTCTCTTCCTCAAATTATCTTTCTATCTATAAATAATCAGTATGAGCGTACCTGTACTCACACTGCAGCCGCCTAAATTATGCGAGTGTATCTCTACACATCACAAAATACACCTCTAAACTGTTCTTGCAGTAAATAGGTGAATACACAACAAACCAAGGGTTATTGCGATATTCTTATCGAACGTCGTAATTATCCCTGTCTCTGTTTGTGTTTTGGATTCTCACAGATTACTCTGACAGATCCTTTTCTCTTGATAACCTTGCATTTTTCGCAAATTGGTTTTACAGATGCTCTAACCTTCACTTGAATATCTCCTTTCAAAAAACGTTCGGGTATGATTATATCATCATATTCAGAATTTTTCAAGACCTTTTTAAAATTTTATTTGTCTCTCCAGATAATTCTTCCTTTTGATAAATCATATGGTGATAATGCCAGTGTTACTTTGTCACCTGGTAAAATCTTGATGTAGTTCATTCTAAGCTTTCCACTGATGTGAGCTAAGATTACGTGTCCACCTTCGATTTCTACTTTGAACATAGCGTTTGGTAACTTCTCTAACACTACTCCTTCAACTTCAATTGCTTCTGATTTTGCCATTTTACTCCTCCTATTCAGACAAAGTCAATATTTCACAACCATCTTCTGTGATGACGATCGTGTTTTCATAATGTGCAGCCAGACTTCCATCTTCTGTAACAACTGTCCAGTCATCGTCCAGCCAGACAACATCATAACTACCTTCATTTACCATTGGTTCAATGGCAAGTGTCATTCCTGGTCTTAATTTCATTCCTTTTCTTCTTTGTTTGAAGTTCGGAATCTGTGGGTCTTCATGAAGATGTGTTCCAATTCCATGTCCCACTAAATCTCTGACTACGGAATATCCATTACTTTCTACATATTTCTGAATTGCTTCAGATATGTCAAACAAATGATTCCCCGGAACTGCAAGTTTGATTCCTTCGAAGAAACTTTGTTTTGTGACTTCAATGAGTCTCTTTGCTTCTTCGGAAACATTTCCAACCGCATGTGTTCTTGCTGCATCGGAATGATATCCTTCATGGATCAGCCCTGCATCCAGACTTACAATATCTCCATCCTGTAAAATCCGGTCTTTTCTTGGAATACCATGTACGACTTCGTCATTGACAGATACACAGATGGATGCCGGATATCCATTATAGTTTAAGAAGTTTGGTACACATCCAAGATCTCTGATCGCTTTCTCTCCAAACTGGTCAATCTCTAATGTAGAAATCCCTAGTTTTACGAAATCAGCTAACTTGTTATGAACCTCTTCTAACATCTTCCCGGCTTCCCGCATAAGTTCGATTTCTTTTTTTGATTTGATCGTAACTGCCATGGTCTGCCTCTTATCCTAAAATAGATTTGATTTCTTCAAAAACAACTTTGATATCCTGTGTTCCATCGATCTCGTGTAAGCTTCCTGCTTCTTTATAATGTGCGATCAGTGGAGCTGTCTGTTCATGATAAACATCCAGACGTTTTTTTACAGTTTCTGCTTTGTCGTCATCGCGAAGAATTAATTCTCCACCGCATGCGTCACAGCAGTTTTCTTTCTTTGGAGGATTATACTGAACATGGAAGATTGCTCCACAGTCTTTGCAGGATCTTCTTCCAGACATTCTGTTGATGATGTTTTCATCTGGAACTTCGATGTCGATTGCAAATTCAATCTTTTCTCCGTCTTTTGCAAGTGCTTCATCTAATGCATTTGCCTGAGGGATTGTTCTTGGGAATCCATCTAAAATATAACCTTTTTCACAGTCATCTTTGTGGATACGGTCAACAACAAGATCACATACAAGTTCATCTGGTACTAACAGACCTTTGTCCATGTATTCCTGTGCTTTCTTTCCAAGTTCTGTTCCTTCTTTAATGTTTGCTCTGAAAATATCACCTGTTGAGATGTGTGGAATATTGTACGCCTGAGCAATCTGTTTCGCCTGAGTACCTTTTCCAGCACCTGGAGCTCCTAACATAATAATTTTCATGACAAATCCTCCTTTTTGTCTCTCTTTCATTTCACCTTGTTACCATACAATCGTTTTTATATTTTGTGCTTCTAAAAAAACATGTAATAAAAGCACAAAAAGCTGTAGTAACAACTACAGCTTTTCTTATAGTTACTCACTTAAAAAACCAGAATAATTCTGTACTAACAACTGTGACTGGATCTGTTTGATCGTTTCAAGGATAACTCCAACAACGATGATGATGGATGTTCCTCCGAATGAAACGCTTGCTCCAAATACTCCGTTAAAGAAGAATGGAACGACTGCCACGATTGTCAGTCCTGCAGCACCTATAAATATAATATATTTTAATATTTTATTCAAATAATCTACTGTAGGTTTTCCCGGTCGGATTCCTGGGATAAATCCACCCTGTTTCTTCATATTGTTTGAAATCTCTAATGGATTAAAAGTAATCGATGTATAGAAATAAGCAAACAGTACTACTAAAACGATATAGATCAGTAAACCGATCGATCTCTTTGGATGGGATGCATCAAACCAGGTAGATGAGTTTAAACTTGTTAATGCTTTTCCAATGAATCCGTTATTCTCATATTTTAAGACATTCTGCAGCATGATTGGGAACTGCAGAATGGATGATGCAAAGATAATTGGAATTACACCTGCTGTATTGACTTTCAGCGGAATCTTGCTCTGCTGTCCACCAACCAGTTTTCTTCCCTGCATCTTCTTAGAATACTGTACTGGGATATGTCTTTCCGCATCAGATAAAACGATAACGAATACGACAACTGCCAGAACAACTCCTACGATCACACATCCTGCGATCAGAGCTGGTCCGATCTGTTTTCCCTTCATAAACTGATTATAAAGAGAAGTAAAGTCTCCCGGCATTCCGGATACAATGTTTACGAGCAGGATAATGGAAATACCATTTCCGATTCCGCTCTCTGTGATACGTTCTCCAAGCCACATAACCAGAACTGCACCTGCGGTTAAAGCAATGATCATTGTAACAATGGTAAACGTTGTATAATCGGTACCTAATGCACCTTGATTGGCAAATCCGATTGCAAGACCAGCACCCTCAATCACTGCGAGTACAACCGTTACATATCTTGTAATCTTTGCCATTCTTTTTCTTCCGTCTTCTCCATCTTTCTGCATCTCTTCAAGCGCTGGAATAACAATTGTCATCAGCTGCATGATGATGGAAGATGTGATGTACGGAGTTACACTTAATGCAAATACTGACATCTGCATGAAGGAGCCTCCGGTAAAAGAGTTCAAAAGGTTGAACGAATCACCTAATGTACTCTTTAAGTAGGCACTGATCTGTGCACTATCTATCTCCGGAATTGGCAGTTGTGATCCAAAACGTACAACAATAAGAATTAGTGTCGTAAATAATAGCTTCTTTCTTAATTGCTTGTTTTTAAAAGCGCTGACAACAGCGTTTGACATACTAGATCACCTCAGCTTTTCCTCCAAGTGCTTCGATTTTCTCTTTAGCACTAGCACTAAACGCATTTGCTTTTACATTTAATTTCTTTGTTAATTCACCGTTTCCTAAGATTTTAACTCCATCTCTAGGATTTTTAACGATTCCTGCTTCGATTAAAGCTTCTACAGATACTTCTGCTCCGTCTTCAAATCTTTCTAAAGCTGAAAGGTTGATACCAACGATTTCATTAGAGTTTCTGCATTTGAAACCTCTCTTAGGAATACGTCTGTATAAAGGCATCTGTCCACCTTCGAATCCAGGTCTTACTCCACCACCTGAACGAGCTTTCTGTCCTTTATGTCCTTTACCTGCAGTTTTTCCATTTCCTGAGCCATGTCCACGACCTCTTCTGAAAGCGTCGCTGTGCTTAGATCCTTCTGCAGGGCGTAAGTTTGATAATTCCATTCCGTTACACCTCCTTGCCGAATATTATTAGATTTCTTCTACTTTTACTAAATGTTTCACCTGGTGAATCATTCCGCGTGTTGCTGCGTTATCAGGCAGCTCAACTGTTTTGTGAAGTTTTTTAAGACCTAATGCTTCAACAGTTTTTTTGTGCTTTGGAATTGCACCAATTGTAGATTTTACTAATGTAATTTTTAATTTATCTGCCATTTCAAAATTCCTCCTATCCTAAGAGCTCTTCTACTGATTTTCCACGTAGTTTTGCTACCTGCTCTGGAGTTTTTAAGTTCTTTAATCCTTCGATTGTTGCTAATACAACGTTCTGTTTGTTGTTAGAACCTAAAGATTTTGAACGGATGTTTGTATATCCTGCAAGTTCCAGAACGATACGGGAAGGTCCACCAGCGATGATACCAGTACCTTCTGGAGATGTTTTTAATAATACAGATGCTCCACCGAAGTTTCCTGTAAAGTCGTGTGGTGTTGTTCCTTTTTCATCGATTGGTACTTCAACAAGGCTCTTCATAGCTGCTTCTTTTCCTTTGCGGATAGCTTCTGGAATTTCAGCTGCTTTTCCTAATCCAGCACCAACATGACCATTTTTATCCCCTACTACAACCAGTGCTGCAAATCTCATGTTACGTCCACCTTTTACTACTTTAGTAACACGTTTGATGGATACAACTCTTTCTTCCAGCTCTAACTGACTAGGGTCAATAAGTGTATGCTTCATTTGACTTCCTCCTATTAGAATTTCAGACCAGCTTCACGAGCTGCATCTGCTAATGCTTCAATTTTACCATGATAAATAAATCCGCCTCTGTCAAAGACAACTTCTGTGATACCTTTTGCTAAAGCTCTTTCAGCGATTACTTTACCTAAGTAGCTAGCTGCGGCAACATCATTTGTTTTTTCCAGTTCTGCCTTTACGTCTTTCTGAGTTGTTGAAGCAGATACTAATGTATTTCCAACAGTGTCGTCAATAATCTGAGCGTACATATGATCATTACTTCTAAATACACTTAAGCGAGGTCTTTCGCTTGTTCCATTGATTCGATTACGAAGCTTGTAGTGTTTTTTCGCACGAATCTTGCTTCTTGATTCTTTTCTAATCATCCTATATCACTCCTTTATTTAGCCCCAGTTTTTCCAACTTTACGTCTGATAACTTCATCAGCATACTTAATACCTTTACCTTTGTAAGGTTCTGGTTTTCTAAGTTCTCTGATTTCAGCTGCGTACTGTCCAACTTTTTCTTTGTCGATACCTTTAACGATAATAATGTTCTGTCCGTCCATCTCTGTTTCGATTCCTTCTGGATCAGTCATAACTACCGGATGAGAGAAACCAAGGTTGAAAGTGATTTCTTTTCCTTTTTTCTGTGCTCTGTAACCAACACCGTTGATTTCAAGCTTCTTTTCGTATCCTTCAGATACACCTGTGATCATGTTTGCGATCAGAGATCTTGTAAGACCATGTAAAGATTTCATTTTCTTTAAGTCATTTGGTCTTGTTACGACAACCTGATTATCTTCCTGTTTGATTGTCATTTCTACTGGTAAACATTTTACTAATGTTCCTTTAGGACCTTTTACAGTCACTTTGTTTCCTTCTTCAATCTTTACCTCTACTCCTGCAGGGATATCGATTGGTAATCTACCTATACGAGACATAGGTTACCTCCTTAAATTGTCGGAAGGGACAGGGTTGGTGTCCCTTCTGTTTTCAGAATTTGTGAATATTGGAATTGTTTAATAATAAGGTAACATCCACTCAACTAAGCTCATCTTTCGCCTTTGGCTCGGATTCGCTAAGGTTCGGGATGGGCTTTCGCACTAAATTCGAGCTGCGCTTTCAACTTGCTCTCATTAAGTGCTCAATGCCTACCAAACAAATGCTAATACTTCTCCACCCACGTTCTGTTTTCTTGCTTCTTTATCTGTTAACAGTCCTTTGTTTGTAGAGATGATCGCAATACCAAGTCCTCCTAATACTTTAGGAAGCTCTTCAGCTCCTGCGTATACTCTAAGTCCTGGTTTAGAGATTCTCTTAAGTCCTGTAATGATTTTTTCGTTTTTGTCAGCACCGTATTTTAATGTGATTACGATTGTGCTGAAAGAACCTTCTTCTTTGATGTCATATGCTTTGATGAAACCTTCTTTTAATAAGATTTCTGCAATCGCTGTCTTCATCTTAGAAGCAGGAATTTCTACTGTATCATGTTTCGCAGTATTTGCATTACGGATTCTTGTAAGCATATCTGCAATAGGATCGCTCATTGTCATTTTCGTGTTCCTCCTTCCTTAATCTTACCAGCTTGCCTTTTTGACACCTGGAATCTGTCCTTTATATGCTAATTCACGGAAGCAAACTCTGCAGATACCATATTTTCTTAAATATGCATGTGGACGTCCGCAGATTCTGCAACGGCTATATTCTCTTGTAGAGAATTTTGCTTTTCTTTTCTGTTTTGCAACCATTGACTTCTTAGCCATGGGAACCCTCCTAACTATTTCTTAAACGGCATACCAAATAAAGTTAATAATTCACGAGCTTCTTCATCAGTGTTCGCTGTAGTAACGAAGATGATGTCCATACCTCTTACTTTGTCTACTTTATCGTATTCGATTTCTGGGAAAATTAACTGTTCTTTAATACCTAATGCATAGTTACCTCTTCCATCGAAAGAGTTCTGGTTAACTCCTCTGAAGTCACGTACTCGAGGTAATGCTAAGTTAATTAAACGATCAGCGAATTCATACATTCTTTCACCACGTAATGTAACTTTGCATCCGATAGGCATACCTTCTCTTAATTTGAAGTTCGCAACAGATTTCTTTGCTCTTGTTACGACTGCTTTCTGTCCAGCGATCTTTTCAAGATCAGCTACTGCAGATTCTAAAACTTTTTTATTTTCTTTTGCTTCACCAACACCCATGTTGATTACGATCTTCTCGAGTTTTGGTACCTGCATAATATTGCTGTATTCGAATTTCTTCATCATAGCATCTTTGATCTGATTGCTATACTGTTCATGTAATCTACTCACTTGCGTAAACCTCCTCTCTTAATTAGTCAATGACTTCGCCTGTTGCACGTGCAACACGAACTTTTTTACCGTCAACTACTTTGTATCCAATTTTTGTTGTTTTTCCATTGTGCACTAACATTACATTGGAAACATCCATTGGGCCTTCCTGGCTTACGATACCACCCTGCTGGTTTGCAGGACTAGGTTTAGTATGCTTTGTGATCATGTTGGCACCTTCAACTGTTACAGTACCTTTTTTATGATCAACAGCAATTACTTTTCCTTCTTTGTCTTTATCTTTACCAGCGATAACTTTAACTAGATCGCCTTTTTTAATTTTAATTGCTGACACAGTGTTTCCTCCTTATAATACTTCTGGTGCTAATGAAACAATCTTCATGAATTTCTTGTCTCTAAGCTCTCTTGCCACTGGTCCGAAGATACGAGTTCCTCTTGGGTTCATATCATCTTTAATAATTACAGCAGCATTTTCGTCAAATTTGATATAAGAACCATCTTTACGACGGGCACCTTTCTTTGTACGAACAACAACTGCTCTGACTACGTCGCCTTTTTTTACAACGCCGCCTGGTGTTGCATCTTTGACTGTAGCAACAATAACATCACCGATGTTAGCATATCTTCTTGTAGATCCTCCTAACACACGAATGCAAAGGATTTCTTTTGCTCCTGTGTTGTCGGCTACTCTAAGTCTTGACTCCTGCTGAATCATGCCTTTATTCTCCTTTCCAACCAAGCAAAATTATTTTGCTTTTTCGATAATTTCAACAAGTCTCCATCTCTTATCTTTTGAAAGAGGTCTTGTCTCCATAACCTTTACTCTATCTCCAATGTTACATTCGTTATTTTCGTCATGAGCTTTTAATTTGTAAGTTCTTTTAACGATCTTTTTATATAAAGGATGTTTTACGTTGTCTTCGATTGCAACTACGATTGTTTTATCCATTTTATCACTAACGACTTTCCCTACACGGGTTTTTCTTAAATTTCTTTCCACAACAAATTCCTCCTTTCGAAATGATTACTAAGCGTTTGCTTTTGCTGTAATTGCACCCTGAATACGTGCAATATTTCTTCTAACTTCTTTAATTCTGCTTGTATTCTCAAGTTGGTTTGTTGCATTCTGGAATCTTAAGTTGAATAATTCCTTTTTCGCAGCTACTAGCTCATTATTTAATTCGTCTACTGACTTATTATTTAATTCTTTTACAAAATCTTTAGTTTTCACTGTTGTCACCGCCTTCTAAAGCTTCACGAGAAACAATCTTACACTTAATTGGTAATTTGTGTACTGCAAGACGTAATGCTTCTTTTGCAATTTCTTCGCTTACACCAGAAATTTCGAACATTACACGTCCTGGTTTTACAACTGCTACCCAATATTCTAAGTTACCTTTACCTTTACCCATTCGAGTTTCAGCTGGCTGAGCTGTTACTGGTTTGTCAGGGAAAATTTTGATCCAAACTTTACCACCACGTTTGATGTAACGAGTCATAGCGACACGGGCTGCTTCGATCTGGTTAGCTGTGATCCATGCTGGCTCTGTAGCTACAATACCGTACTCACCGTAAGTGATCTTATTACCGCGTAATGCTTTTCCGCGCATGCTTCCACGGAACTGTTTACGACGTTTTACTCTTTTTGGCATTAACATTATTTATTTCCCCCTTCCTTTTTTGATGGAAGTACTTCACCATGGTAAATCCATGTTTTAACTCCGACTTTACCATATGTTGTATCTGCTTCAGCAAATCCGTAATCAATGTTAGCACGAAGTGTCTGTAGAGGAATTGTTCCCTCGCTGTAGAACTCTGTACGTGCCATATCTGCTCCACCTAAACGTCCGGATACAGATGTTTTGATTCCAAGAGCTCCAGCTCTCATTGTACGCTGCATGCAAGATTTCATTGCACGTCTGAAAGAAATACGATTTTCAAGCTGCTGTGCAATATTCTCTGCAACTAACTGAGCATCTTTGTCTGGTCTTTTTACTTCCTTAACATCGATAAGTAATTTCTTGTCTGTCATTTTCTGAAGATCTTTTTTCAGTTCTTCGATGGAAGATCCACCTTTACCGATTACTACTCCAGGTTTTGCTGTATATACGATTAATTTTACTCTGTCGGAAGCTCTTTCGATTTCGATCTTAGAAATTCCAGCATTGTATAATCTTTTCTTTACATATTTTCTGATTTTGTCGTCTTCTACAAGGTTATCTGCAAAAGCATCTTCTGCATACCATCTAGAATCCCAATCTTTAATAATTCCGACTCTCAGACCATGAGGATTAACTTTCTGTCCCATGTTTGCCTCCTTCTATCTATCTTTCATCAAGCACTAATGTGATATGGCTCATTCTATGTTCGATTCTGTAAGCTCTACCCTGTGCTCTAGGTTTAATTCTCTTCATTGTAGGTCCTTTATTTGCATAACATTCTGCAATGTAAAGGTTTTCTGGGTCCATTCCGTTATTGTTTTCTGCATTAGCGATTGCAGATTTTAATAATTTTTCAATTAATGTTGAAGCATATCTTGGATTGTAAAGTAAAATTCCAAGTGCTGTTTCTACGTCTTTTCCTCTGATCGCATCTAATACAAAAGCTGCTTTTGTTGTAGAAACTCTAGCGTTTCTTAATGTAGCTTTTGGTCTAGTATCTTTATTTGCATTTCTCTCTTTTTTGTACTGAGATCTGCTATATTTCTTTGCCATTTATATGGAACCTCCTTCCAAAATTAATTATTTCATTCCGGTTTTCTTTTCCGTTTTCTTATGTCCACGGAAAGTTCTTGTTGCTACAAACTCTCCAAGTTTGTGTCCAACCATATCTTCTGTAACGTATACCGGTACATGTTTTCTTCCATCATGAACAGCGATTGTGTGTCCTACGAATGATGGGAAGATTGTAGAACGACGAGACCATGTTTTGATAACACTCTTGTCTCCTGCTTCGTTCATAGCGTCTACTTTGTTCAGTAAACTCTTATCTGCAAATGGTCCTTTTTTAAGTGAACGAGCCATAAGTTACCTCCTTGTACTATTTAACAGTTTTACCATCTCTTCTTCTTACGATCATCTTGTTAGATTGTTTGTTTTTCTTACGTGTCTTCAATCCAAGTGCTGGTTTACCCCATGGTGTGCATGGTCCTGGTCTACCGATTCCAGTCTTACCTTCACCACCACCGTGTGGATGGTCATTAGGGTTCATAACAGAACCACGGACTGTAGGACGGATTCCCATGTTACGTTTACGTCCAGCTTTACCAATGTTCACAAGATCATGTTCGATGTTTCCAACCTGACCAATAGTAGCGCGGCATACTACAGGCACCATTCTCATCTCACCAGATGGTAAACGAAGTGTTGCATATTTTCCTTCTTTTGCCATTAACTGTGCTGAGTTTCCTGCGGAACGAACTAACTGTCCACCTTTTCCAGGATGCATCTCGATGTTATGGATTTCTGTACCTACCGGAATGTTTGCCAATGGAAGGCAGTTTCCTACTTTAATTTCAGCTTCTGGTCCATTCATAACAGTTGTTCCAACTGCTAATTTGTTTGGAGCGATAATATATCTTTTTTCACCGTCTGCATAAACTAACAGAGCGATGTTAGCTGTTCTGTTTGGATCGTATTCGATTGCAGCAACTGTTGCTGGAATACCATCTTTATCATTTCTCTTAAAGTCAATAAGTCTGTATTTTCTTCTAGATCCACCTCCGCGGTGTCTTACAGTGATTTTACCCTGATTGTTACGACCAGCGTTCTTCTTTAAAGAAACTACCAGAGATTTTTCTGGTGTAGATTTTGTGATAACATCAAAATCAAGTCCAGTCATATGTCTTCTAGAAGGTGTATATGGGTTATATGATTTAATTCCCATGTCAGTCTCCTTTCAAATCTGATTTAATATCACGCTTTTGTTGCGTATAGTTTCAAGTCTTTATCTTAGTCGAACTAAGTGGTCAATGCCTATAGTCCTTCGAAGATTTCGATATCTGCACTTTCTTCAGTAAGCTGTACGATAGCTTTCTTTGTCTTTGCAGTTTTTCCAAAAGTCATTCCACGTCTCTTTGTTTTTCCATCATTGTTCATTGTGTTGACTTTTGCTACTTTTGTTCCTTCGAACATTTTTTCCACTGCTTCTTTGATCTGATTCTTAGTAGCAGATGGATGAACTAAAAAAGTATATTTCTTTTCAGCCATTGCGTTCATACTTTTTTCTGTTACAACTGGCTTTAAGATAACGTCATAATATTTAATATCTGCCATTATGCATATACCTCCTCGATATTTGCAACTGCTTCCTTAGAAACAACTACAGTGTCATATTTTAAAATGTCATATACATTGATTGTGCTTGTTAAAGCAGTTTTAACTCCTGGAAGGTTTCTTGCAGATAATACTAAGTTATCGTTTTTAGATCCCATAACCACTAATGCTTTCTTAGCACCAACGCTGTCAAGCATTGCTTTTACGTTCTTAGTTTTAATTTCGTCGAATTTGAATTCGTCGATTACTACGAATTTGTCTGCCTGTACTCTAGATGTTAATGCAGATTTTAAAGCAATACGTCTTTCTTTTTTGTTTAATTTCTTTGTGTACTCTCTTGGTGTTGGAGCAAATACAACTCCTCCGCCTTTCCACTGTGGAGCTCGGATAGATCCCTGTCTTGCATGACCTGTTCCTTTCTGTCTCCAAGGTTTTCTTCCACCACCGCGAACTTCAGAACGTGTTTTAGCTTTCTGTGTTCCCTGACGGTTATTTGCTAACTGGCTTACTACTGCCAGATGTACTAAATGTTCATTTATTTCAACGCCAAAGATGTTGTCATTTAATTCTAATTTTTCAACTTCTTTGCCTTCCATATTTAATACAGATACTGTTGCCATCTTATATAGTCCTCCTTTCTTTTAAAGACCTACGCCTTTACTGATTCTTTTAACATTACTAAAGATTTTTTAGGTCCTGGTACGGCACCTTTTACTAAAATAATGTTCTGATCAGCGTCAACTTTTACGATTTCAAGGTTCTGAATAGTAACTCTTTCTGCTCCCATTTGTCCTGGCATTTTCTTTCCTTTGAATACTTTGCTAGGATCAGAAGCCATACCGTTAGAACCTGCATGACGATGATATTTAGAACCATGGGCAGATGGACCTGATTTCAAACCGTGACGTTTGATACCACCAGCATATCCTTTACCTTTTGATGTAGCAGTTGCATCGATTTTGTCTCCTGCTGCGAAGATGTCAGCTTTGATTTCCTGACCTACTGTGTATTCTTCAGCATTCTCAAATCTGAATTCTCTTACGAATCTTTTTGGTGCAACTCCTGCTTTATCGAAGTGTCCTTTCTGTGGTTTGTTGATTCCTTTTTCTTTCTTGTCAACGAAACCAACCTGAACTGCGCTGTATCCGTCATTCTCTTCTGTTTTTACCTGAGTAACAACACAAGGTCCTGCCTGTAATACAGTAACTGGAGTTAAAACTCCATCTTCGTTGAAAATCTGAGTCATTCCAACTTTTGTTGTTAAAATCGCTTTTTTCATTTTGATTGTTCCTCCTATTTAATCTACAGCGGATTATAACGCTTAACGTTGTAATCATCCTAGACGCTACAAGCTTAAGGGGATACCTCATTTACTCATAACCCTGTAGGGATTACCTATTTGTTTTTCATCTTGATATCGATGTACACACCAGCTGGTACTTCTAATTTAGATAATGCATCAACTGTTTTCTGTGTTGGTGTGATGATATCAATCAGTCTCTTATGAGTTCTCTGTTCGAACTGCTCTCTGGAATCTTTATATTTGTGAGTCGCTCTAAGAATTGTGATGATCTCTTTCTTAGTTGGCATTGGAACTGGTCCACTCACCTTAGATCCTGTCTTTTTAACTGTTTCAATAATGCTTTTTGCGCTTGCATCGATTAACTGATGATCGTATGCTTTTAATGTAATTCTCATTACCTGACTTGCTGCCATAAAAAAAGCCGCCTCCTTTTCGTACTATAAATGTTTTTGTAGCACGACAAGTGGTGACTGTACACTTCTCCGTGTGTATCGTGAAATCTACACACTGCGTCTCTATTCCGGACTACACCGGTGTTCAATAGATTGTATATTCGTACAGTGACTTGTCGCCAGTTTTAACAACTTGACATTCGCTCCACGGAAAACCTGCAAAGGCTTTTGCCTCTACAGCAACCTCACGCTTCAACGCTATCAAGGTCACAACATTTGCTATTATATATGATGTTTCGAATAAATGCAAGGGTTTTTTATAATTTTTTTGCATGTTTTTCAGAAAGTACAAAATGTAGTGTTTTCTGTATGAGTATTGCCGTTTTGGTACAAGATATTCCTGGCTTTTATGGTCTTTTTGCATATATGAAAACGAGTTCCTTCCTTATTATATATGATAGGAACTCGTTTTGCAATTTTATTTTGTTTTGATAATCTTCTTTGTTACAGATCCTCGTTCATTCTTGTAAAATCTTATACTAGAACTTCACATAATAAGTATTTTTCCCTCTGCCCCTCTGTACAATCAATCCCTTTTCAACCATCTGCTTCAAAATCCTTCCGCTGGTTGTCTGGCTGATTCCTAGTTTTTCTTGGACTTGTTTTCTTTGGATTCTTTTTTCTGTTATCAGCATCTTTAAGATCTGTGTTTCTTCGTCTTCTGGTTCGGTATAATATTGGAGTTCTTCTCTTAATTCGCACTGTGCATTCGTGTTTGGTAATATGATCTTGAATACATTGTTACTGACTTTAATCTCTGGTTTTATGATCTGGTCTTGGTATGCATTCATGATCTTTTGAATTCCTGTTCCGTAGGCTTCGATCAATTCTAAGCGATAAAAGATATTCGCTAATTTGGAATTCCTGCATACAGAAATTCCCATCATAACATCTTCTAACATAACTCCTGTTACCAGTCCGCCGATGGATGTAAATTCTAACCGATCTTCATACATGCTGATCAATATACTTGAACTGTATCCGTAATCTCTGTGTACAAGACAGTTTAACAGGGCTTCTCTTACTGCTACTTCTGGATAATCTCTGTTATCGATCCGGTAAAGTTTTTCAAAAGTTGAGTGTGTCTGGTTCCTGAAATCAATGTAATCATATACCGCTTCCATTTGTTCAAATAATGATCCTGTGAATTCCTTTCGATCCTTAAATACGTTTTGGTTTTTTCCTTCAAAAACTGCTGTTTTAATCGTGTGAACACATTGGTCTGAAAGTAATAAACCAAGGTTCGTATAAATTCCGTCTTGATTTATAATTCCTAATGTTTTCATCTGTGGTTGCTCTAAAGAGATATTTCTTTTTTGAAATTCTTTTTTTGTTTCATCAAAAGTCAATTCTTGATTTAGTGATCTCATATCTTCAAAATGATCACCGTCTGTTTCTTTGATCATCTTTCGAATGGATGTATCTGTTGCTGGAACAGAAGAATATCCTTGTCTTACATATACTCCTTCTGGTCTTAGACCTTTCTTCGCTATATAATATGGGCGCTCTGTTCCTCTTTGGATATCTATGATCACAACTTGTTTTTGTTCTATCTCTTTTGTTTCATAATGCAGGAACATGGTTAGATCTGGTTTGATTGCATCTCTTACCATATTGCTGACTTGCAATGCTGTACCATCTGGATCTTCTACTCCAATGACCGTTCCATCATCCTCAATTCCAATATAGATTTTCCCTCCATCGCAATTGGCAAATGCTATAATCTCCTTCTTAAGATCTGCAACTACAATAGATTTGAATTCTGTTCTCTCAGATTCTTGTAACTTCATGAAAATCCCTCCTTGAAATTATTCTGTCTGTTCTTTCTAACTTTATTCTAATCATTCTAACCATTCTTGTCAATCATAACTCAAAGTATCACAGATATTAAGAAGGAAATTAAGACAAACTGAAGTTTGGAAGGCTCAAAAACTCACAAACCTTCCGTTTACGAAATCAAAAATTCTTAGCCAATACCGTACAACATACACACCCGTAGTGATTTGAATAGCCGTCCGTGTATATGAGAAAAACAAAATAATAGTATCAAGGATCCAGAACCATTGAAATTTTGCCGCCGTTTTGAATGGTTCGCAGCAAACTTGGTCGGTTGTTTGAATCCGCGCAGCGGATGAGTTACCGAAGGAAAGTTTGCGAATCAGCGACCGTTCAAAACGGCGTGCATAAATTTCCTGGTCTGGATCCTTGATACTATTATTTTGTTTTTCTCATATGCAATTGCACGACTACCTTCAAATTACCTTTTAGTAGTTTTCCTCATGCACCTCAAAATAGCTCTGTGGATGTGCACACACAGGACATACTTCTGGCGCCTTTGTTCCTACCACAATATGTCCACAATTTCGGCATTCCCATACCTTCACTTCACTCTTTTCAAATACCTGTGAAGTCTCGATATTCTTAAGAAGTGCACGATATCTTTCTTCATGATGTTTCTCAATTTCTCCGACTGCTCTAAACTTTGCGGCAAGTTCTGGGAAACCTTCTTCTTCCGCGGTCTTTGCAAAGCCTTCGTACATATCTGTCCACTCGTAATTCTCACCTTCTGCTGCTGCAGCAAGATTTTCCTTTGTATCTCCGATTCCTGCTAATTCTTTAAACCACATTTTTGCATGTTCTTTTTCGTTATTCGCTGTCTTAAGAAATAATGCAGACATCTGTTCGTATCCTTCCTTCTTTGCAACAGATGCAAAATAAGTATACTTATTTCTTGCCTGTGATTCCCCTGAAAACGCCTCTAACAAATTCTTCTCTGTCTGTGTTCCTGCATATTTATTACTTCCCATGATTGTTTCCTCCTTAATGATCAATGATTGATTGACGATCGCTATATCTTTAGATTTTCCTAAAATCTATAATTTTTATTCGTTGGATTTCCATAATCCATGCAGATTGCAATATTCATATGCTGCGATAAATTCATCCCCATCAGCTAATATAAATACCGCTTCTGGTTTATCCCCTGGTACAAATTTATGTAACTGTCCGCCATTCTTTGTTTCAATATATACTCCCATAATATAATGCTCTGCAAGCATTGGGTGTTCTACAGAAGATACAGCTACTGTAATCTTATTTCCTTCCTGTGTTACAACTGGTACATGTTTTTCAACTGCTGCGTCTGTTGTGTTTGCTTTTAATTCTTTTAAATTCTCTATGGAACTTCCTGCTCCAAATAATTCTAATACTACGGTTCTGTCTTCTGAACGATAAAATTTAGCCATAACTTCTTCTCCCTTCTATAACTATGTATTTATAACAAAATTCCTATGAAATAAAAAACTATTCTTCTGAAAACTGGTCTTTTCCCACAAAACATAATGGACATTCAAAGTCTTCTTTAACATCCTCCCACTTTGTTCCTGGAGCAATCCCGCCTTCTGGATATCCTTTTTCTTCATCATATTCCCATCCACATACATCACATACGTATTTCATTATTTCGTCCTCCCTACATTTAAATTAGTAATGATTACTGTTATTATGTTTATATAATAGTACATATGAGAAAAAATGTCAATACTGAATTTTAAATTTATGAGTCACATTGCTTAGATTAGTATATATTTTTAAGAAGTACTATTCGTGAACATGGAATTCCTTTCAAATTAAAATTAGATACGCCAAATGAAACAACAATCGCAGCAATCAACGAAGGACGAAAGATAGCCGCCGATCCATCTTCTCCAAGATATTCTGATATGGAATCACTTAAGAAAGCTTTAGATGTATGAAATATGATGTTCAATTTACAAATCAATTTAAAAAAGATTTAAAACTTGCGAAAAAACAGCACAAAAATCTCGATAAATTATTCGAAGTTGTTGAAACTTTAGCAAACGGCAGTACACTAGAAGCAAAATATAGAGATCATAATCTAACTGGAAATTACAAAGGCACAAGAGAATGTCACATTGAACCAGATTGGCTATTAGTATACGAGATATATAATGACATATTAGTTTTAATATTAACACGATTAGGAACTCATTCAAAATTATCAGCCAATACCGTACAACATACACACCCGTAGTGATTTGAATAGCCGTCCGTGTAT